>Ga0156062_103_pt1 | contig 205961 bp, 236 predicted proteins | sample RifCSPlowO2_02_FD_107715 | JGI IMG/M metagenome (GOLD analysis project Ga0156062, IMG submission 107715) | Candidatus Uhrbacteria bacterium RIFCSPLOWO2_02_FULL_48_18
TGCCGATCGACGGAGTGGAATTTACGGACCGAACGCCGCAACAGATTCTCGAGAATCTCGAAACACGCGGATACACCTCGGTCGCCATTACGGGCGGAGCTGGTGTGTACTCGATGTTTCTCAAAGAGAAACTCGTGACCGATATTTTTCTCACCATCGAACCGATTTTATTCGGCGGTGGAATTTCGCTTGCGGAATCGTTTGGGGATGTTAAGCTCAAGCTTGTTGAATCCAAAATGCTCGGAGAACAATCGGTTCTCCTACACTATGAGGTTGTATGATCGAATATCCATATCTACCCCCAAATCGCGGATTCAAATTTGTTCCTTTGACGCATCCACATATGGCGGCAGCAGAAGTTGCTCGACGAGAATGTGCGGGCGATTCGCTTTATCCTGTGGGGGTTGTGCTTGTTCGAGATGCACAGGTTCTCGTGCGTGCAGGAAACGGGTTTAATCGCGGGAGTGCGACAAAACATATTTGTCCACGCGTCGTGCTCGAATGTCCGAGTGGAATGGGCTACGATTTGTGTACATTGCATGACTCGATCGGACACGCGGAACCCATGCTCATGCAAGTCGCGCTCGAACAAGGCATCGATCCAACCGGATGTGACGTCTACATGTTTGGCCACTGGTGGTGCTGCGAGCCGTGTTGGAAGGCGATGATCGATGCGGGAGTTCGTGACGTTTATGTTCTCGATGATGCCCATGAGCGATTCAGTCGCGATCGCGTGTTTGCGGAAACGTTGAACGGCTCGCGCACAGATCTTCGGCTCGATCAAGACGGTACGACGTATCGCGTGTTTGTTCCGGAATCGCCTGATCCCATCTTTGTGTTCGAAGCAGACACGCCCGAACTCGCCGCGCGCAGATTCGAAAACGTGCGACGTCAGGTGTAAACCAAAACGACCCTTCGACAAACTCAGGGTCGTTTTTTTATTTCAAGATTTTTGCCTTTTTCAAAACTTCTCTTGGCGAATCTTTGTACGGATGTAATTTCCCGAGTGCCTTCAATGCTTGTTCCTTTGTAATAAACCCAACCGTCACCTCGCGCGCGAGTCTCGTGCTGTCCGGATGAAACCCGAGGAGGCGCTTTGCCATGCGTTCTGTGGATCGTGCAAATAAACACGAGTTTGAATTCGACTCGATAAAATCCTCACCGGTCGGCGGCTTCCATCCAATCTTTTTTAAAATGCGTTTTGTTTCGCTACTTGTTCGTTGCAACAAAAACGGAAGATGAAACACGTACACAGCGGGTTTATTTTTATACGGCTGTAATTTTCGAACTCCAGATACGACATAATCTTTTCCGGATTGCGCCGCACTCAAGTTTGTCCACTCATTGATTCCAAGAACGATCGCGCGTGCGCCGCGTTTCAGCGTCTCGTCATAATACGCACGAATCACCATGCGACGACAGAGCTGACAGGTTCGCACAAACACGGGTGAGTGTTTGCACTTTACCGAATAATGTTTGCGTCCCTCTGCGTATGCTTTTTGAAACGCGAGCTTTGTCTTGAGCGTAAACGGTTTCTCGTACAAAGCAACCGTCTTCTCGTACGATGCATGATCGATCGGGCGAACGTACGATCGGATGTCGATCTCCTCGTGCGGAGTGCTGAGCAACTTCGCCATTTCTTTTGATCGCGGAACGGTCGTGTGTGGAAGATATCCAAGGTTAAATGTGACCGCGAGCGGGTTGAATCCCATTTGTTTAATGGAAAGCAATGTGGCTGTACTGTCTTTTCCGCCAGAGAGACCGACGAGGATATCGTGTTTATTCGAACCGGTGCCGATGAACGACTCGAGAAATTCAAGCTCTTCTTGAAGATGGTTTGGATCAAAATGTTTCTGGTACGCATCGCAAATATGGCAGAGTCCGTTTTTCTCGAAACGAATTGCAGGATTCTTTGCGGTGTTTACGCAACGCGTGCACATTTGGTTTTGTTTCTCGATCGCGTTCACGATTTGTGTGATGGATCGAGGAATGGAGGTCGAAGCTGTATCGATCACAAGATTCGCAATCTTCTTGATCTGTGTTGTTCGATACAATGCGTTTTCTTTTTTGAGTTCATCGACGGCTTGTTGTTTGGTATAGCCTCGAGATCTCATGAGTCTTCGAACAGCTGTCGCGTCATCCACATCGAGATACACAACGAAGTCGTTGTGTAATCGACAATACTTCGCGTTATCGACTCCTCGCAATCCACTGAATACGATGCTGACCTCCCCCGGCCCCTCCTTGGCAGGAGGGGGGAATGCGTTATCGACATACAACTCATGCAACGCACGCGCAATAAAGTCTGATCCGTATTTCGATCGCAAACGATCAAATGTTTTTATGGCTTCTTCTCGAGACACAACGGATTTGCGTTTCGCGAGCTGTCTCAGTTGTTCGATCAACCTCGCCTCACTCGGCAACTTCTCGACATGCGCCGCAATAGGGAACACAACCGCTGTCGAAGCCTCAACAACGCGCGTACGTAAATGCATCGCCACTTGTTTTGCAAGCGTCGATTTACCACTCCCTGGTTGTCCAAAGAAGGCGATGCAAAGCATATTATGTAAAATCTTCTTCGCTTAATCCCGACATCATGATAATCGATTTGAACGTTCCGTATGGAATTTCTTTCTTTCCCATTTTGACAATAATGTTTCGCGTTGGATTTCCAGCTTTGCGAAATTTGGCGTGCGATCCTTTTTGTGAAATAAAAACAAAGCCATGAGCCAATAACACAGCTAATAGAATTTTGAGTTTGATTGGCTTAGGCACAAACGAAAACACTGGAAACAACATCCGGCTTTCCGACTTTATTGATTTTGGAAACAGGCATATCTTCAAAATACAATTCAACAGCTTCTTGCAACGCAGCAAGTGCTTGTTTTTTTGTGTTTCCAAAACTTGAAACGCCGGAATTTAAATTGAGAGAAACGTAGTATTTCCCTTCTTTCCAGACAATATTGTTTAATCCAATTTTGCGCATAAGATCATGTATTGATTTGAGTTTATCGTATTTTTTCCGTTACGACAACTTAAACTTCTCCTTCATCTCGCCTAGCGTTCCTTTCACCAAATGTGCCCGCTCCTCATCCTTGTCGAGGCGGTATGCTCCCGAATCTGAATTCGTATACTTCGCTGCGCTTACACCGTGCAGATTCGCTTCTTCGATCGTAAGCGGAGATTTTAACTCTTCGAAAATCACCTGACACACGCGCTCGCCTGGGTACACGCGAATGACTTGGTTGCCTGCCTCGTTCTTCATCGGAAAAATCAAATGGCCTTTGTAGCCGTTGTCGATGATTCCAGAGAGCGAGAGGTCGATACCGCGGCGGTTGGTTGAGGTTCTTGGAAAGAGAATCGCCATGAGGTTTGGTGCGTTGATTTCGATAGACTCAAGCGATGTGCCGATTACGAATTCATTTGGGAGGAGTTCGAAAAATTGTCCAGGTTTCAAAATGACTTCTTCGAATTGTTCGCGATGACGTTCAACATCATCAATCGAAATATTGATGGCACGTCGACCCGTTTCGTCGATTACCCAGTTTTTTGGAATCAAAAATTTATAGCCCAAGCGAAGATCGATGGCGTGCGGTTGCAATTGAAATGCATCGATCATCGGATCAAACGCGATTTCGCGTTTGTCGATTGCTGTGAGGATTTCGTGTTTGGTTAATACAGACATAATCTATTATGGGCGGGGTCACCAGATCCCGCATGCAATGGAAGAATATCGCGCATTCACTAAAAAGAAAAGAGCATCCAAAGATGCTCAGACCACAAGTTTTTCAATCAACGCAACCGCGTTCGCTTGCGACGTTTCGAGTGTTCCGCTCGTATCGAGTGTGTGGATGCGAGTTCCTCTCGACTCGAACAACTCACGGAACCAGGGTTCCTTGTAGCGCGCGTCCACGCGACGCGCGAGTTCCACATTCGCAAACACGCCCGTCGCGCCTTGCGCAGCAGGTCGATTGCGAATGCGATCGACGATTGTTTCGACTGGAGTCGAAGTGAGGACGAGGTGTGAGGGTGCGAGTTGCAGCGCGAGTTTGTTTCCTGGGAGATTCAGAATTTCCTCGAGGGACAAACTGTTTGGCTGAATCGGTTGATAGATGATGGATGTCGAGACGCCGCGATCTTGGACGACAATCTTTCCCGCCTCGAGTGCGGGCATGATGAGACGTCGATACATAATCTCGCGATCAATCGCAAATGCATGCGCAAGTTCAGCGCCGCCGTATGGTTCGTCATCACGCGACATCTCGCCACGAATCGCCGCGCCAATCCATTGGCGCGTCGGCTCGAACGTGAAGTACACATCATAGTCGGCAATCTCTGCGAACGTAGGCGGATGCGTTTCTTTCCAGTCTTGTAACCGAAAACATCGCAGCCCTCGACGAGCGAGCGCGTCAAACATCGCCTGAATGACCGTGGTCTTCCCACTGCAAACAATGCCGTCGATCAAGATGAACTTCCCGGAATTCATAGACATAGATCCTCCGTGCTTTACGCACGCCCAAAGTGTACAAAACAAAAAACACCCGCGCAAGGCGGATGTTTTATTGTTTTTACGCTTGGATCTTGATTCCAGGCCCGACGGTCGAAGCAATCACGACATTGCGCAGGAAAATTCCCTTTGAAGAGGATGGTTTCATTTTGCGAATCGCGTCGAGAAGAGCGTTGAGGTTTTCTTTGAGTTGAGCTTCGGAAAACGATGCGCGGCCAAAGATTTGATGAACGTTTCCCGTTGGATCGTTCTTAAAACTTTGCTTACCCGCCTTTTGTTCGGTAATCATTTTTGTGACGTTTGGAGAAACCGTATCGGTCTTTGGGTTTGGCATCATTCCGCGTGGTCCGAGGATACGCGCGAGTTTTGCAATTTTCGGCATCATCGCTGGAGTTGCAACCGCAACGTCGAAGTTCAAGTTTCCAGATGCGGCGATTTCGTTGATGAGTTCTTCTCCTCCAACAATGTCAGCACCCGCTGCTTTTGCTTCGGCTTCTTTTTCTGCTTCCACAAATGCGATAACTTTTTTCGACTTTCCAACTCCGTGTGGGAGAGAAATCGTTCCGCGAATTTGTTGATCAGATTTTGAAGCGTCGATTCCGAGTTTGATGTGAAGTTCAACCGATTCGTCGTACTTTGCAGTTGCGGTCTTTTTAATAAGAGCAACAGCTTCATCAACGGAATAGGTCTTTGATTTTTCAACGAGGCTTTTCGCCGCGCCGAAACGTTTGCTCTTTGGCATAATGTTGTGTGTGGTACGAACGATCGCAAGCGATCTCCCACAAGGTAAGTAGAGAGTAGAAAGTAGAGAGTAGAAAGGATTTGAAAAACGCGTTTCGTAACCCTTTCTACTTTCTACTTTCTGCTTGCTCCTTTTTATTTATTTTACATCCACTCCCATCTGTCTACATGTTCCTTCAATAATCTTCATTGCAGCCTCAACGTCCGTTGTGTTCAAGTCAGGCATTTTTTTCATGGCGACTTCTTTCAACTGAGCGCGAGTAATCGTCGCGACCTTGTCGGTGAGCGGCTTTCCAGATCCAGACTTGATGCCTGCAATCTTTTTGATAAGTTCAGAAGCGGGAGCAATTTTTGTGATGAAGGTAAACGAACGATCATCATAAACGTTGATCACAACTGGAACAACTTCTCCGCGGCGGTCTTGGGTTGCATCATTGAATTGTTTAACGAATTCTCCGATTGGCAATCCGTGTTGACCGAGCGCTGGACCGACTGGCGGTGCTGGCGTAGCAGCTCCACCTTGAATTTGCAGTTTGACCTGCGTGACAAGTTTCTTTGCCATATCTTTTTGGTTACTGGATTCTCGAGATTATCGAGCGACCAGGATATGAATTAGTGGCGGAATAATAGCCTAAACCTTCTTAACTTGCAAGAAGTCGAGCTCGACCGGAGTCTCGCGACCAAAGAGAGAAACGAGAACCTTGATTTTGCCGCGTTCAACGTCAATTTCAGAGGCTTTTCCTTCTTGTCCTTTAAAGGGACCATCTGTAATTTGAACGGTTGACCCAACCTCGATGTCGAGTTTGAGTTCTGGCTCAGCAACACCCATGCGCTTCTGAAGTGCATCGATTTCTTCCTGTTGGATTGGGGTAGGGGTGGTTCCTGTTCCAATGAATCCAGTTACGTTTGGTGTGTTTCGCACCACGTACCAAGAATCATCGGAAACGATCATCTCAACGAGCACATATCCTGGAAAAATTTTTTCTTCCGTGGTTTTGCGCTTACCGTTTTTGATTTTGACTTTCATTTCTTTTGGAACAAGGACGTGAAAGATTTTGTCGGTCATGTCCATGGTCTCAATACGTTGGTTCAAGTTTTGAGCCACGTTTTCTTCATATCCAGAGTATGTGTGGATGGCGTACCATCGACGACCCTGGTTAGCGATCTGTTTGGCCATAAAGAACTTTATTATTTCTTAATCTCAATCAATTTTTGAATTCCAAGCGCCAAGACCCAGTCGAGTCCTGCAAAGAAGACAGCGAGGATGACGCAGAGACCGACGACGATGACGGAGTATTTAAACGTGTCTTGTTTGCTTGGCCACGAGACTTTACGAATTTCCTCTGCGGATTCGCGGAAGTACTGCAAAAGCCATGCTGCGGGGTTTTTCTTCTGGTGTGCGTGTGCTTCAGACATAAAAAAAGTATTTTAAAATGACCTCCGGCAGGTCATTAATAAAGAGACTATACAGGAGCTTTGAGGTTCCGTCAAATCAAAACACCCGAGAAAATCTCGGGTGTTTGTTTAGATTTTTCGATAGCGCGAACCTCGACCTTGTCCGATGCGCTTTATTTTGCCGAGCTCAATCAATCGATTCAGTGATTGTTTGATGGTGCCGCGAAGGACGCCTGTTGCGCTCACAATCTCTCCGAGAGTTGTCTCCTCAACAGAGGAGAAGTATTTCCATACTTCATATTGTTTAGGTGATAGGGTGTCTTCTATCTTTTCTTCCTGTAAAAGGACGAGAGCTTTTTCTGCCTGTTCATTTACAACAGAAAGAAAGAAATTGAGCCATGGGGAGATTGAGTCGTGATTGGTTCCAAACGTTTCTTGTGATTTTCTGAGTGCAACGTAGTATTCATCTTTTCGTCGCTCGATGATCTGTTCGTGCGAGATATATTGTATGAACTGATAACCGGAGCGTAGAAGGAACAGATTTGTGAGGACTCGTGACAGACGTCCATTTCCATCTTCAAATGGATGAATTTTTAAAAATTCCACGATGAAGTTTGCGATGATGAGCAATTGGTGAAAACGATTTTTTTCAAACGCTTCATTCGTCCATTCAACCAGTTCTTGCATTTCTTTTCCCGTAAGAAACGCGGGTGAAGTTTGAAATAAAATTTTCGCCACTTTTCCATCCGCCCCGAGTACACCAACGGCATTTTCTTTTTTTTTGTAATCACCGCGATGCCGTTCGTCTTTTGTTGAATATTTAAGAAGTTGATTGTGAAGGGATGTGATCACGCTTTCTCGAATGGGGAGTGTGAGAAACGCATCAAAGACATTTTGTAGTGTTTCCAAGTATCCCTGCACTTCTTGTGAATCTCGATCCGAGAATTTAGAAACCGCTAATCCTCGCATGATTTTTTCAACTTCTTGATCATTCAAGTTTCCTCCCTCGATACGAGTTGAGGCACCTGCTGAAGTGATAAGGGTTGATTTTTTGAGGTTTGTGATCGCTTGTGGAGACATGCGCAAACCGGATTTAAATTCGCCTCGAATCCCATCAATGTTCGCCAAAAGACCCACGATGTTCGGATCTGGGTTTTTAATGCGAAGATCAAATTTTTGGTGAATTTCGTTCATAATATGGCTATACAGCTTATAGCCAATTATAGCCAATTATAGCCATAAAGTCAAAACACCCAAGTTTATTGGGTGTTTTCTGTTTAAATATCCAAGTTCTTCACCGTCTTCGCATGCGTTTGAATAAAACGCTTACGCGGTGCAACGTCTGCGCCCATTAAAATATCGAATATTTCGTCGGCGCGTTTTGCGTCATCTACGGTCACGAGCTTCATAACGCGCGTTTTTGGATCCATGGTTGTTTCCCACAACTGGTCTGGGTTCATTTCTCCAAGACCCTTGTAGCGCTGGATGTTCACACGAACTCCACCGACTTCCACTTCTTCCGTTTCTGATTCCTCGGCACCAACTTCCACGGCGAGTGTTTCTGTTTCTTCTTCCTCTTCTTTTTCGACAACCTTTCCACCTTTGGCTGCGCGAGCGGCTTTTGCTTTTCCGGATTCTTCAATCAGCTCTTTAACAAGCTTATCCTTCTCTTCGTCTGAGAAGGCATACTTGAAGTTCTTTCCGATGTTTACGCGATACAGCGGCGGTTGCGCAATGTAAATGTGGCCAGCGTGAATGAGTTCTGCAAAGTGGCGATAGAACATCGTGAGAAGCAAGGTGCGAATGTGCGCGCCGTCTACGTCTGCGTCTGTCATGATCACGATGCGGTGGTAGCGCAACTCCTTGATGTCGAACCCTTCGCCGATGTTTGTTCCAAGGGCGATGATGAGCGATTTGATTTCGTTGTTCGCGAGCATTTTATCGAGACGGGCGCGCTCGACGTTCAAGATTTTTCCTTTGAGCGGAAGAATTGCTTGCGTTTCACGATCACGTCCTTGCTTTGCGCTTCCACCAGCGGAATCTCCCTCAACGATGTAAAGTTCCGAGATGCTCGGATCCTTGCTGGAACAATCCGCGAGTTTTCCAGGGAGAGACAGTCCATCGAATGCACCTTTGCGCAAAACGGTTTCGCGCGCTGCACGAGCGGCTCGTCGAGCCTGTGCGGCGAGGAGACATTTGCCGATGATACCTTCTGCATCTCGTGGATGTTCCTCGAGAAAAATGCGGAACGATTCACCAAAGACTGCTTCGACCGCTGTGCGAGCCTCGGGATTTCCGAGTTTAGCTTTCGTCTGTCCCTCGAACTGCGGGTCTTTGATTTTTACCGAAATGACAGCTGTCAAACCTTCGCGGACGTCTTCACCCGTGAGGTTCTGGTCTTTCTCTTTTAGATATCCTTTGTTTCTTGCGTATGTGTTCAGTTCTCGAGTCAACACCGTTCGAAATCCAACCAAGTGCGTTCCACCTTCTGGGTTTGTGATGTTGTTTGCAAAACAATGAACGGATTCGTGATATTCCTCTGTGTATTGCAATGCGACCTCGACATCCATGTCCGCTTCTGCATTGAACTTCGCAACATAAAACACGTTCGCGTTTTTTGCTTCTTTGCCGCGGTTGATGTGGCGGACGTACGAAGCGACTCCACCTTCGAAGTAGAACCCGTAGCGGTGCTTCACCTCCGGCACGCGTTCATCCGAGATGGTGAGCTTGATACCTTTCGTTAGGTAAGCCTGGCGGCGCAAGTGTTCAATGATGGTATCGAAATCAAAATCAATCGTTTCAAAAATGGTTTTGTCAGGTTGAAAGGTGATGGTGGTTCCGGTTCCGGATGCTTTTCCGATCGCCTTTACTTTGCCTTGTGGAATGCCACGTTTAAATTCTTGCATCCAAAGTTGGCCATCGCGTTTGACTTCCGCTTTGAGATAATCCGAAAGCGCGTTCACAACGGACGCTCCTACGCCGTGAAGTCCACCGGACACTTTATATCCGCCTCCGCCGAATTTTCCTCCGGCGTGGAGTTTTGTGAGAACAAGTTCGAGCGTGGAGATTTTGTATTGTGGATGCATGTCAACCGGAATTCCACGACCTTTGTCTGTGACAGAGATCATGTTTCCTGGAAGCAAATGCAAATCAATCTCGGTTCCAAATCCAGCCATGGATTCATCAAACGAGTTGTCCATGATTTCCCAGATCAAGTGGTGAAGACCTGTTGGACCCGTAGACCCAATATACATTCCCGGACGTTTGCGAACTGGCTCAAGACCTTCCAAAACTTGGATCTGCCCTGCGCCATATTCCGTCGCCTTCGTCTTTTTTTCATCTTTCGTAGCCATAAAAAACAGAGTCAATCAGGTGAGTTGATGGGAAAAGGATAGCATGTTTTGGAAAGAGGGGGAATACGCGTTATACTGTATGTACTATGCCCGACTTAAACAACGACATTCTTTTACAAGCAGAAAAACAAGATTCCAAATTGTATCGTCGCACCCTTTGGTGGGTTGAACATCGTGATCGGTTGGGAAAAATCGGAATCATCCTCCTCATGATTTTTGATGCCTGTCTTGTGTTGTTTGTTTTGTGGAGTTTGACGGACGCATTCTTGTTGAGTGCGGGCGCCGAACGTCGCGCGCTTGTTGATGCTGTTTCTTTAAACCAAGAAGATTTGCATGCCTATACTGTTGCACGTGCAGCAACGCCTATTTCACTTTCAAACGCACAAGTGTTTGCTTTGGGAAATAATAAATATGACTTTTACGTTGCTCTCGAAAATACAAATGAAGACTGGTGGGCAGAATTCGACTATCAGTTTGTGTATGATGGGGGATCAACGCCTGTGAAAAAAGGATTTATTTTGCCGGCGAGTTCGAAGCCTGTTACAGAACTTGCATTTTCATCTGTGGCGGGTGTTGTGAACGCACAATTTCAATTCCAAACAATTTCTTGGCATCGGATTGATCATAAGGTGATTAAGGACTATGCAACCTGGTCTAAAGATCGTTTGGGGCTTGAGATTTTGAATCCGACGCTCACTCAAGACACCACAATCGATGCAAAAGGATTATTTCGTACCACGTTCACCGTGCGCAATCGCACAGCCTATAGTTATTACAATCCTTCGTTTCATTTATTGTTAAAACGCGGAGCGGCGGTTGTTGCCGTGAATAAGACCACATTACAATCGCTTGCACCGGGAGAAGCACAAGATGTTGTGGTCAATTGGTTCGGTTCCGTTCCGTCTGCAAGTCAGGTGGAAATCATTCCAGATCTAAACCTGTTTGATCCAATGCTGTATAAGGAACTTGTTGGTTCACCAACCATTGATACGCGATCCATTCAATAAGTTTATGCTCTCCATCGCACATACGGCTCGAGAACTGGTTGCGCGTTTGCGATCCATGGACTGGGTACTCTTTTTTTCCGTTCTTGTTTTGTTGTTTTTGGGATTAGCCGCAATCTATTCCGTGGATCTCTCAAGAGACGCGACAGATCTCATCAACGTGAAAAAACAATGCGTGGCGCTTTTGCTTGCGTGTATCATCGCTTTGTTTGTCACGAACTCAAACTATCAATTTTTGGAGCATTATCGGTTGTGGCTGTACATTGCGGGAATTCTTTTGCTCATCGGTGTTTTGATTTTTGGGCAAACCATTCGTGGGGCGCGTGGATGGTATGTCTTTGGAAATGTGAGTTTTCAGCCGGTTGAGTTTATGAAAGCGGCAACGGTCGTGATGCTTGCAAGTTATTTTAGTCGTCGTGCGCGAAGATATTTTGGATGGCGAGAGTTGGTGGAAAGTTTTGTGATTGTGCTCATTCCGGTTGTGGTCGTCATGTTCCAACCAGACTTTGGATCCGCAGCTGTGCTTATGGGAATTTGGTTCATTCTTGCGCTGTTTGCGGGAATGCCTATGCGCACACTCTTTCTTTTGTGCATTGCCGGAGTTGTTGTGTTTATGATTGCATGGTTCGGATTATTTGCGCCGTATCAAAAAGCGCGTATTGCAACGTTTCTGAACCCAACCGAAGATCCACTTGGGCAAGGATACAACGTGGCGCAGGCCGTGATTGCAATTGGTGCGGGTGGCTGGTTTGGTCGTGGTCTTGGATTTGGCACGCAAAGTCAATTGAAATTTTTGCCAGAAAGCCAGACAGATTTTATTTTCGCGGTGATTGCCGAGGAGCTTGGATTTTTTGGCGTCACGCTTTTGCTCGGTGCGTTCTCGCTTTTGTTTCTTCGTGTCGGAAGACTCGTTCGATTGTCACGTGACAACTTCACGACGTATCTCCTCCTCGGAATTGTCGCTCTCCTCTTTTTACAAATTCTCATCAACGTCGGAATGAACCTTGGAGTCTTTCCTGTCACAGGAATCGGTTTACCATTTGTGAGCTACGGAGGAAGTTCGCTTGTTGTATTTTTGTTTTACATCGGCGTCATTCAAAGCATTGCGATTCGAACCGTCCGAGTGACGTATCAAGTATAGAAATTTGAAATGATTCGTAAACGTGATAAGGTTAAGTGGTAAAGTTAAAGAGTCAAAAAGTCTAGGAGTTTCTTTTTATTTTTTTGAATAAGTTTCCCTCTTCCTTCACTTTTTGACTCTTCGACTCTTTGACTTTTCCTATGTCCACTCCAAACAAACTTGATAAAACAACACAGGGTTTGCGTCTTGTTTCGTATTGTCCGGTTTGTGACATGCGTTCGAAATCCATGAACGCGCGTACACTTGCGGCACAAGGTGAAACAAAGCTCATGCATATTCAGTGTCACAAATGCGCGAACGCCTTTTTGGCTTTTGTTCTTGTGAATCAAGTTGGAGCAAGTTCGGTGGGAATTCTCACAGATCTTGGATATGAAGACGTCATGCGTTTTCGATCAACCAAAGATGTGAGTGTGAATGATGTCATTGCCGCACATGAGTATTTTGAGAAAGGAGCGTTTCACGTGACTGTCGAAAGGAAACGAGCAGCTCGAGTGAAAGCGCCGGTGAAACACGCAAGAAAAAAACTCGGAAAATAAAAGTCCCCACGGAAACATCATCCAGAGGGGATTTTTGTTTGCGTGGGGAAGAGGGTTACTTGCTGGAAGGATCCTGTGGCTTGACCGGCCTCGCGAGGCAGCAGCCGACGGTACGCACCTTGGGCTGCTTGCATTGCGTGTCTGACGGCGGCGGCATGTCGACGGCGCAGAAGTAGTGTTGGCATGTGTCCGCGACGTGCGCGAACGTGTTGCCGTTCGCGTCCTTCACGAAGGCGATCACGTGATAGCCGTTGAATTTGCTGATGTCCGTGGCCGAGCTCACGCCATCGAGGCATGCATACTCGCTGTCCGCCGGATTCATGCACATGTCTGCCTTGTGGCTTTCGTGCACCCAGTCGAGTGCCTCGCCTTGCTGTTCCGCGACGGGTTCGTCACGAACGTTGTTCGAAGCGGCCGCCGAGCAGCCGAAGCAGAGGATTGCGGTGAGGGCGAGGAAGAGGGAACGAGCCATGGGAAACCTCCAATTGCCAATTGATGCAGTGTTTTGTCGAGACCTCCTCGACGGACAATGCATCATTCACTCCAATTTAGCGAGTGTTTTCATTGGTCTTTCGATCGAAAAACCTACAGAACACGTGCCAAATTGACGGAGAAGAATACCATAATTTGGGCATTTTGTCAATGAATACAATAAGGGTTGACTTTTTTTGGTAGATTCCGCACAATACTGGATATTTCAAGAGGAAGAAGTGAGATCTTCTCTCCTTCTCTCCTTCTTTATTCTTCTTCCAAATATGTCCACATTTACCCTCGCTGCAGATAACCGAACGCTTGCTGGCCGCAAAACAAGCAAACTCCGCGCGGAAGGAAAAGTTCCTGCTGTTGTTTATGGTTCTGGAACAGAGCCAAAAATGATTACCGTTGATCGCAACCAATTCGTAAAGACGTACAAGGACGCTGGTGAAAGTACGATCGTCGAGCTCGCGGTGAACGGCGGAAGCCCGCTTCACGTGCTTATCCAAGACTTTCAATTGGACGCGCTTCGCGACGAAGTCACCCACATTGATTTCCGTTCTGTCGACATGACAAAGGAAATTGAAGCAGAAGTGGACCTTGAGTTCGTAGGGGAGTCCATGGCGGTCAAGGCACTTGGCGGAACGTTTGTTCCATCCAAAGATTCCGTGGAGGTTCGTTGTTTGCCGGCAAAACTTGTTCGTAAACTCACAATCGACATCTCGATCCTCAAAACGTTTGATGACGTGATCCGTATCTCGGATATCGTTGTTCCGGAAGGAATGGTAATTTTGGATGATGCAAACACAACGCTCGCAGCTGTACAAGCTCCACGTTCTGAAGAAGAAATGGCAGAATTGGATAAAGTGGTTGAACTCGATGTTACAGCCGTAGAAGTTGAAAAGAAGACGAAGGAAGAGGAGGAAGCGGCAGCCGCTGCTCCTGCCGCAGAAGCGAAAAAGTAATATCAATCCAACATGTATGGAGAGAGGCATGTTTTCAAAAATAAAACACAAGCGTCTGTTTGCCACCGTGGCAATCACGCTTGTGTTTTTGATTGTGGGAACGGCATGGTTTGGGCTTCACGCGCAAACCAATAAGACCGATCTGACCAATAAGACCAATACTGTGTCTGCGTCGCAGACACAGTCGCGTGACCCACTCACAGGTCTGCTCGTTGAAGAGGTACATGCAAATCAGCAAGTGTATGGAGTGATGATCGATGAACATATGGATGCGCGTGCGCAAAGTGGAATCGATCAAGCGTTTTTGGTGATCGAAGCGCCAGTTGAAGCGGGCATTCCTCGTCTGCTCGCATTCTTCTCAGAAGACCAGAAGGTCGAGAAAATTGGACCCGTTCGATCCGCTCGTCCATACTTTGTGGATTGGGCTCTTGAATTCGATGCGCTTTATACGCACGTCGGCGGATCAAATGAAGCACTTGCGAAGATTGCGAACGGCGCAACGTTTGATCTCAATGAATTTTGGCACGATCCTCAGTTCTGGCGTGCGACAAATCGAAGTGCGCCGCATAACACGTACACATCTACGGATCGCATGGGGGAGTATGTAAAGGCAAAACGAGACGCTGGTCGTGCTGCGCCGCTTTACGGAGTTTGGAAATTTAAGACCACAAAACCAACGGAGGTGTTGCCAGAAAAATTCAGTATCCGTTACGCATCATCTGATTACACATTTTCTTGGGCGTATGACGTTGAACAAAAAGCGTATGTGCGATTGTTTGATGATCAACCGGTAAAAACACTCGAGGGAAATAAGATTGATGCGCAAAACGTTATAGTGATGATCTCGGATGTGGAGGTGATCGACTCGATTGGTCGACGCCATATTCGTACGACGGGAGAAGGGGTCGCCTCTGTGTTCCAGGATGGAAAAAAGATGGAAGCGGTTTGGAAAAAACCAGCCGCATCCGAGCGCCTTCGATTTTATACCAAAGAGGGGCAGGAGATTGAGATGAATCCAGGAAAGACATGGATTGAAGTGATCGCGGAAGAATCGCAGTTGATTATGCAATAAATCACGTCGCTCGCGAACGACGTGATAAGCAAAAACCGATCGCACACGCGATCGGTTTTATAATTCCGCAATAACCACTCGATCATGCTTTTGTATATCCTTCTCAGTTCGCATGCTTGCCTCGGGGAAGTAGTGTTTGATGAGTTGCGTTGAACGATCGAGTTGATCGGGATCGATCTCGATGAGCACCGTGATGTTTCGCGGAAGCAGGTCACGATGTTTTTTGCATTGTCGGAATAAATCCCAGTACGCATCTAATCCATCTACGCCTGCCACAAGCGCGCGTACAGGTTCAAAACGAACATCTGGATCGAGGACATCCATTTGGGATGTTGTGAGATAGGGAAGGTTTGCGCAGACGATTAAATCTTTAAACGGATATACAGAGGAAATATTTGGATTCCCAGAAGCGCGAATCGTCTCGAAGAGATTTACGAGAGGCTCAAGAAGGGATCCGTGTTGAAAATCGATCTGTTCCTCAACCGTGAACGTTTGTGCATTGCGTTTGGCGATCACGAGTGCGGATTGATCGACATCAATGGCAAGGACGGGGGTTTGTGTTTCTGCGGCGAGCGTGATCGCAATCGCGCCTGAGCCCGTGCCGATATCCACAAAGAGGGTTTTGTCTCGGTCGCATGTTGAAAATACTTCGAGTGCCTGCTCAATCATGGTTTCTGTTGCGGGGCGCGGAATCAGGACGGATGGATCCACAAAAAAGTCGCGTCCGTAAAAACTCTTTTTGTTTATGAGGTACGCAACCGGTTCGCGTTTCATACGACGATCAACCAGAATAAAGAATTTCTCTTCTTGATGTGGTTTCAGGTCATCTGCAATGTGACCAAAGAGCCAGGACTTTGGAACATCCAAAACAGCCGCAAGCAAAAGTTCTGCATCGAGCATTGGGGATTCAATCCCTGTTTTTTTGAGTTTATTGTTGGCCCATTGGAGAGCCTCGAGAATCGTCATGGGTTCTACAGTATGGTATTTTTGAAATTTTTACAAAAAAAAGAGAGACCCGCAAGGAGTCTCGAGAAGAGTGGTGAAAAAGGGTTCCTGCGAGCCCGGAGAGTTCCTGAGAGAGGCGTGGCTTGGTCGAGATCAATTACATGCTTTGGACTTGCGTCGTTGGGCTTGCAGATTGTAGGCTTCGGACTTGCGTCTTTCAGCTTCCAATTTTGGCGATCAAGATTTTGTACACGCATCACAGAGAACTCTCCGGACTACACAACTCGACAACTTTGCTTTTGACAGCGAATCATCGAGAAAGTGGATGGACGAGCAAGCTCATCTTGTTGTTTCCGTGGGTTTTCAAGCCACTTCAACAGGGTTCGCATTCGCGGTTCAAGTCTTACGACTTTTGCTTGAGGCTTCCGTTGTCTTACGACTCGGTGTATTCCTGGCGTGAACGTTGAATTTGAACGAGTTCCACTTTGGAGGTTGGCAATCATCTTGAACGATTCAGTCGGCAACGGTCGGAACCATCATCGAGAATCTGAGCTTGCGCTCTGTCCAAAATAATTACCGGGTCACCAAGCTGAAAGCCAGGCTCAAGTGGTCCGAAGACCTTCGCACGAGCAAGCTCGCACTATTGGGAGTTAACTCTCCCGATTCGCTTTGACCGAAGTCTAGACGAATCACTTGTTTGGTCTAAGACCACGCAACGAGACGAGCTCGTTTGCGTTGTGGGTACTCCCACGATCCACCTCGACTCGCGCCGATTTGGATGCCAGGCTTTGTTCTTGCGAACGTCAGCTGAAGGTTTCACTATCATAAAGCAATAAAAAAACAGCGTCAAGCGCTGTCTGTGGATAACTGATTTAATTCGCTTATTTAAGATGCGAATTAAATCATCCTGAGCTTGTCGAAGGATCTCATCCTTGCGACGAAATTTTTTCTCGCACAAATTTTAACTCATCCGGAGTACCGATTGGATACCATTCGTGTGTCATTACGACATCGATTGGAAAATGTGCGGCACGAACCGTGAGTGTTTGCGGTAAACCATATTCTTCATGCGCGCTCCCTTGGATTTTGACGGGTTCGATGTCGAAATAGGTCTGATCGAGTACGTATGCACCACAAACACGAAAGCTTTTCGTGTTTATTGATTCGGTTAAGCCGATAAATTTTCCATACTCGTCGAGCTTTCCACCGTTCATGAGGTGCATATTGGTCGGACAGAGCAAAATTGAAGTCGCATGTGTCAACATTTCGTCGAGTGCTTCTCGAGAATACAAATCATCGCCATTTACGACAAGAAATCTATCGTGAAGCTGATCACGAAGCAACATTATCGCTCCGCCCGTTCCGTCGAGAGGGTCTTGCGTGACGTATCGAACGGGAATTCCTCGATACACATCACCAATCTTCGCTTTGATTTGATCGCCCAAATAATTCACAACAAGAAAAATCTCGTTGATCGCGTTTGGAAGCGCATCGAGCGTGTGTTCGATCAGGGTTTTATTTCCGATCGGAATGAGTGCCTTCGGAGTGGTGAGGGTGAGTGGTCGAAGACGTGTGCCAAGACCAGCCGCAAGAATAACGGCTTGCATATTAGTCTTCGTCTTCTTCGTTTTCTGTCTCGACAGGCGCTTCGCCGAGAAGGGAACGGATCTCGGCTTGCTTGAGATCTTCGATTAATGTTCCAAGTCCACCGTTCATGATGCCTGGAATGTTGTGATAATTTTTGTGAATGCGGTGATCTGTGACGCGATCTTGAGGAAAATTGTACGTTCGAATCTTCTCGGAACGATCACCGGTCCCAATCTGTCCGCGACGGTTTTCCTCACGTTCTTTGCGTTGGCGTTCTTGTTCCTGTTCGTACAAACGCGCACGCATAATGCTCATCGCGCGTTCTTTGTTTTGTTTTTGAGAACGTTCGTCCTGACAATAAACGATGAGTCCTGTTGGAATGTGGAGGATGCGAATCGCGGAATACGTTGTGTTCACGCTCTGTCCGCCGGCACCTGTCGAAGTTGTGGCCTCGATACGTAAATCTTTCATGTCGATTTCAAAATCGACTTCCTCGAGTTCGGGAAGGATCGCCACAGTCGCGGTTGATGTATGAACACGCCCTTGCTTTTCGGTTTCCGGCACGCGTTGTACACGGTGCACCCCACTTTCGAATTTCAATTGACTGTAAACATTTTCGCCTTTAATCCCAAAGACAACCTCTTTGAATCCACCAATTTCGTTACGACTCGCCGAAATATGTTCGATTTTCCAGCGCTTTGGCTCCGCATACATGGTGTACATGCGCATGAGCTCACCCGCAAAGATCGCGGACTCATCACCTCCTGCACCCGCGCGAATTTCCACAATGACATCTTTTGCGTCCATTGGGTCTTGTGGAAGAAGTGCAACGAGGAGCTTCTTCTCAAGCATGGGTACAGATGTTTCAAGCAACTCAACTTCTTCTTGCATAAACGCCTTCATGTCCGCATCGTCCGATTCTGTGAGGGCGTGTTTTGCGCTCTCGAGATTTTTGAGCGCAGTCTCATATTCCGTTCCAATCCCCATCAACTCTTTCATACGCGCATAGGCGCTTCCAACTTCTTTCATGAGTTTTGGACTCGAAAGCACCTCGGGTTCACCGAGTCTGGATTCAAGTTTGTGAAATTCATCACGTTTGATTTTGAATTGGGTCAATAATTCCATATTGGGGGATTGTAACACAAAAGCGTCTTCCGGGAACGGAGAGACGCTTTGTAAATTCAAAAGCTAAATATTTGTTTTTTGAGCGACGCCAGACTTTTCTTCCTTCTCTTTTTTGCTCGCTGCACGCTTTTCTTTCTTCACTTTCTTTCCGGTCGTAACTTTCTCGACCTTCTGAGAAGCGCGTTCTGTAAACTTTTCCACACGACGTGCTGTGTCCATCATCTTTTGCTTGCCTGTATAGAATGGGTGACACGCTGCGCAGGATTCCACGCTGATCTCTTCTTTTGTAGAACCAATTTTATAAATGGCCCCACAAGAACAGGTGATGGTCGCGGTTTTGAAGTATTCTGGGTGAATTTCTTTTTTCATATGGATAGGACACTTTGTATATGCCCGTAATTAGATGGCGGGAGTGTAGCAGGGGGGAGAAGAGGAGTCAAGGTCGGAAAGGGCTGAAAGGGCGGAAATGTTGGAAATGCATGGAATTTGTAGGGGTGCCCCTTGTGGGTACCCATGCGAATTAAAAAACAGATCGAAATCGATCTGTTAGGCGTAAGCGTCCATGAGTTGTTTGCCAAGTGTTTTCAAGTAATCTCGGCCGAACGGTCCGTTTTCGAGCTGGTCGAAGAGGACTTGTGGGAGATCATTCGGCATGCGGCAGGAGGCGATGCCAAGCGCGATCGCGGCGACCGAGTCTGTGTCGCCACCGAATTGGATGGCGCCGCGAAGGACTTCGGAGAGGGTCGAGCAGTGCGTGAGAAGATCGAAAACGGCGTGAATTGTGTTGGTCGCTGGATTTTTTACCGGACCGCGCCAACGTTTGTGGATTTGCATGCGATGCAACAGCGTTGAGTGTGGCAAATGGATTTCAAGGAAATCCTGCAAACGATCAAACGGATCGTCTCGGTAAAGAGCGAAGTGACTCATGAGAGCCACGGCTTGTGCACTGAAAATTCCGATGGGTGTGTCGTGCGTTGTCTCAGCTTGCGTTTTTGCAATCGAGAGAACTGTGTCGATCGATGGCAGAACGCCGATCGGAACCGCGCGCATGCACGCACCGTTTTTGATAGAGTCCGGACGAATATCGCGCATAAACGCGATTCCGGTTTTGTGCGATTCGAGGAACGCTTGAAATCCGCGAGCATAGCCATCACGTGGATCACGATGAAACACGCGTGTGAATGCGTCTGCAAAATCAAGGGGTGTGGGCATGCGTCCAGGAATCAGGACTTCCGCCACCGCAATCGACATCTGTGTGTCGTCTGTGTACATCCCGGGTTTGAGATCGAGATGTGTTGGATGCTGATAGTACCCGTCGAGGCGCAACGCGCTCTCGATCAATTTCGGATGTTCGTGCGGTTTCACATATTCCGTTGCGGCCGCAACCGCGTCACCAATCGCAATGAACAGCAGTATGTCGTCGTTTCTGCGCAACATTGTTTCTCCAAATCCTCAATCTTGAGGATCGTGCATCATACGGTTTTCTGCCCAGATCGTCAAGGAATCCTTGACGTTTTCGTATTCTCGTGCTAAAAACATCCGTTGTCGTTTCTTGGCAACGGAGGTACAGATGCGTTCTTTGATCATCTGTTTGCTTCTCAGTCTTTTGCTCGTTGCGTGTCGTGATCGCACGGAGTCTTTGTCGAGTTGTCCGGAAGGAATGACTCAGGTGATTCCGAATGTGTGTGATGATGAGATTGACACTGTGTACATCAATATCTTTGAAATGCACGGTCGGGATTTGGATAATGCTCTCTGGCTTAAGCGAGAGTGGCAAAAGAAGTTTCCGAAGAAACACGTCATTTCATTTTCCTATTCGAACGCGCATCAAACGATGATGCTCATTGTGTATGAACAACGTGTCGCTCGATAGCGATAGGAGGTTAACATGTTGCGTTTCATTCTATTGACCATTGGGTGCGTGACGCTTCTCGGGTGTGAATTGAAACCTGAACAGATATCTTGTGTATCTGGATCAACAGAAGTTTTGTCTGGACTCTGTGATGACGGAAACGGAATTGCTTATTTCAGTTATGGGAACGAGACAATCTCCTCGGACGAAAGTCTGCAGAAACTCATCCGTTATCGTCGCGCTTGGACCGACAAGTTTCCGAACAAGGAAATCTTTGCTGTGAATATGACATCGTATTCAAGAGCTCGCGATGTCTGCATCATCTGGTATAAGTTTCGCGAAGCGCGTTGACATCCGATCTGCAATCTCCAAAAGAGATTGTTTTTTGTTTGATTGAATCAAAACATTGATATACTGTGCACGTCCGATCAAACGCATGGGTACCCACGAGGGGCATCCCTACGAATATGTCTACACACATTTCCCAATTTGATTACACTTTTCCAAAAGAATTGATTGCCCAACATTCGGTTGAACCGCGTGATTTCTCGAGGCTGATGTTGCTCGATCGAACAACTGGCGAGATTGAGCACAAGCATTTTTACGATATTCTCGATGAGCTCGTTTTGGGTGATGTTTTGGTTTTTAATGATACGAAAGTTTTTCGGGCGCGGATGATTATAGGCGGGGTGCCCTCACCCCGCTCCCCGCAAGAAATTTTTTTATTGCGATGCGTATCTTCGGTGGGGTCTGCTGACCCCACTCATAACACGGGTTCGATCTGGCAAGCGTTATTGCGTCCCGGTAAGAAAATTTCTGTTGGCGATATGATCACGATCGGAAACGTAGGGGACGGTCGCGACCGCCCCCTACAAATCATTGTGCGTGAAAAACATGAAGACGGCGTCGCACTTCTTGAATTTCCTCTCGACGAAGCCGGTGTTCTTGCGTTTACCGATTCGCACGGCTCGATCCCGGTTCCGCCTTACGTTGACGAGGTTCCTGACGACGCAAACAAATATCAAACCGTTTACGCGCGCGAAGTTGGATCGGTTGCGGCACCGACGGCGGGGTTTCATTTTACGCGAGAGCTTCTCGAAAAAATAAAAGCGAAAGGCGTCGAAATCGCATTCGTCACACTTCATGTTGGCATTGGAACATTTCGTCCGGTTCAGACAGAGACAATCGAAGAGCACGCGATGCATGCAGAGTTTGTGCAAATTTCGCCGATGACGGCGCGTGTCATTAATGCAGCAAAGAACGAAGGAAGACGCGTGATTGCGGTGGGGACAACGACTGTGAGGAGTCTCGAGGGAGCCGCGATGTTGTCTGGTGGAAAACTTCTCGAAGAATTTTCGGGCGATGTAAACATGTTCATTAAGCCTGGGTTTGAATTTAATGTTATCGACGCACTCATCACGAATTTTCATTTACCAAAGTCTACACTTCTCGTTTTAGTTTCCGCGCTTGCAGGTCGAGAGAATATTTTGTGTGCGTATGAAGAAGCGGTGCACGAGAAGTATCGATTCTTTTCGTTTGGGGACGCGATGTTTATTCGGAAGGGCGGAAAGGGCTGAGAGGGCGGAAATGGCGACAAAGAAAAAACAGAACACAAGTTCTGTTAGGGTTGCGACGGATCAGGAAAATCGATTGCGGCGCGATGAAGCGTGTGTGGTTTTGCATCTGATGACTCGGTCTTCATTTCATCGCGTTTGATTTTGTCGATCAGCGCTTCATTCTCAAGACGGACAATGAATCCATTTTCGAGTTTGACATCATATGTCGTGTGATGCGGACGTACCTTTTTTTCACATGCGACGCCGCACATGATAAGCATCGCGGCCATCACTTCAAGCGTGACTTTGGTCGGATAGATTTCGATATGATCGAATCCGCTCATCTGACTTCCGTCCGGCTTCTGATCGGAAAGTTCAAGGACCCAGATGTCTCCAAGAAGTGTCGGGATCGCGCGCGGAAGTTTGACGATTGCGATGCGACGTTCTGAAATTATCGATTGATAAACGAACGCGCTTTCGCATTCAAGCAGTGCACGCATCGATTCGAACTCTGTTGAATCACTACATTTGAAACAGATGTGATCCGCATGGGCGGCGTTGCGCAGTTTTGAAACCCATGTATTGAACACATCGACAAACGGTTGTGCGGCTTCGTAGAATGCGTTGATGGTTTGAAACATAGAATTTTCTCCAGGGTATTGAATCCTGGAGGATTGTAACATGAATTGTTTGATTGTCTATTTTTTTTATCAGTGCTACACTTTAGGCACACTTAAATTGATTTTATGCCTACCGCGAAATATCGTATCCATGTCAGTGTTCCAAGAGATGTTGAGATGGCGCTTCAGCGTCTCGCAAAACGCGATGACGTTCCTTGTGCATCCAAGGCTCTTGAATTGATCAAGGCGGCTTTGGAACTAGAAGAAGATCAGGTTTGGAATCGTCTTGCCATCAAGCGGGACACGAAAAAGGCCAAATTTGTTTCTCACGAAAAGGTATGGGGATAGATTTTATTCTTCAGTATCATGAGTTTGTTCTGAAAGAAGATGTCGTGAAGTTATCTGCATCAAATAAAAAACAGATCAAGCGCGCCATCGAGGAAAAACTCACGACACATCCGGAGCTCTATGGAAAACCCCTGCGTCAGTCCTTAAAAGGATATCGTAAATTACGCGTTGGGGATTATCGCGTGATTTTTCGTATTGAGAAACAAACGGTTAAAATATTGATGATTGGGCACAGGTCACGAGTGTATCAATCGATTTATATGAGAATCGAACCGTGAATAAATTAGTATGCAAGATTCACGCCACCCGATCGAGACGATTGGTGCGATGGTTGTTTATCTTTTGCGGAAATAATTTTGTATGAACATCGCCATCATCACCGGCGGAGAAACAGGCGAGCGCAATGTTTCGATTGCGTCCGCAAAGAATGTCGCAAGCGCGTTATCCTCCCCCGAGCGCGGGGGAGGCATGGTGGGGGCAGTCGTCTCGACATTTGTGTTTCCAGAAGAGCGAGCGAGATTTATCGAGAACGCCTTGAAGTTTGATCTTGTGATCCCCATGATTCACGGAAAAGGAGCGGAAGACGGCTCGGTTCAGCAGCTTTGCGAATCACTCGGTCTCCCGTTTATATTTTCGCCGATCGAAGCACACAAGATTGGGATTGATAAAGTATTGTCAAAAGAATTTGTTGTGCGCGCAGGAATCAAAACAGCAAAACGGTTTTCGAGAACGAACGCGATTTTTCCCGTATTCGTAAAGCCGCGTTTCGGCGGATCGTCTGTGCATACAGCGCGCGTCGAGTCGAGTGAGGAACTCGAAGCGTTTCTCGAAAACACAACCGAAGAGATGATGATCGAAGAATCTGTGAGTGGTCGAGAGTTTACGGTTGGAGTTATTGAACAAAATTCAGGAGATCCAGAAGCGTTGCCTGTGATTGAGATTGTGTTGAAGAATAAGTTCTTCGATTACGAAAGCAAGTACGACGCGGATCATCTCGCAAGCGAGATTTGTCCAGTGCGAATCGACCGCATACTCTCGAAGCAGCTCCAAGACGCCGCGGTCGCGGCACACACGCTCATCGGCGCGTCACATATTTCACGATCAGATTTTATTGTGACCGATGCAGGCGAAATCTATTTTCTCGAGATCAATACGATTCCCGGCCTCACGAACACATCGCTCATCCCAAAAATGCTCAATCAGGCGAATATCTCATTTCCTGGGCTTTTGGAGCGATGGTGCCGAAATACCCAGATTTCTTGACGCATTCCCTGATTTTCCTTATACTCCCGACATAATTTATAACATCAGATGGGTTAAACATTTACGGATCCTCCCCCGAGATTGGCTCGCGGGCCCATGATTGTCCATCGACGAACAAAAGGAGACTATTTAAAAATTGGCGATCTGCTCGTGCTTCGGGAAAAAGACGCTTCGTCGTATGTGAATACGCCTTCAGCGGCTTTTTCCCTCCAACACTTCGCATCTCATCCAATTTTTGAAATAGTCACACAAAAATATGCCAAAATTACCGAATTTGGTTGAAATGCTTCAAGCGGGAATGCATTACGGCCACGGTGCCTCACACTGGCACCCAAAAATGGGACCATTTATTTACGCGGAAAAGAGTGGAATTCACATTATTGATCTTGAGAAAACACAAGCTCAATTGGAGAGTGCACTCAATACATTGAAGGAGATTGCGTCTCGCGGTGGAGTGATTTTGTTTGTTGGAACGAAAGTTCAAGCAAAAGGAATCGTTCAAAAGTACGCAGAAGCTTGCGGAATGCCATACGTCACAGAACGTTGGCTTGGTGGAACGCTCACAAACTTTCAACAGTTGAAAGAAACCTTGAAGCGTTTGAAAATGTTGAAGGACCAACGTGAGAAAGGTGAATTGAAAAAGTATACGAAGAAAGAACAATTACTTCTTAACCGTGAGATTGACGAAATGGAAGTGAAAATTGGAGGAATCCAACACATCACAAAAGTTCCAGACGCGATTTTCGTGATCGATGTCCGTAATGAAAAGACCGCTGTACAAGAAGCACAAGTCACACATACAAAAGTCATTGCGCTTTGTGACACAAACGTAAATCCAAAAGGAGTCGACGCAATCATTCCAGGAAATGATGACGCGGTTAAATCCATCGAACTTGTTTGTAAGCTTGCGTGTGAAGCGGTGAAAGAAGGAAAAGCAAACATGGCAAAAATGGTTGCAGATAAGGTTGCAGCAGATACAAAAGCGGTGGCAGATAAGGTTGTTGTGGAAGATGTTGTGACGGAATCGGTTGCATAAGCATGTATACATAAATCGTGCAGGGTCTGGGGACCCTGCCTATAACCAACTTATGTCCATTACAGCCAGCCAAGTTGCCGAGCTTCGTGAAAAAACCGGAGCCGGACTCATGGATGCAAAGCGTGCTTTGGAAGAAACAGGGGGAGATATGGAAAAAGCCGCAGAGGATCTTCGCAAAAAAGGAATTGCAAAAGCGGGAAAGAAATCTGAACGCGAAACACACGAAGGTCGTGTGCACGCGTACATTCACTCGAATGCAAAGCTCGGTGCGATGGTTCAAGTGCTCTGTGAAACAGATTTCGTTGCGCGTACAGATGCGTTTATCGACATGTGCAATGATCTTGCTATTCACATAAGCGCGATGGATCCAATGTATCTCACGCGCTCGGACGTTCCCGCAGAAGTTGTCATGAAGGAACAAGAGCTGACACGTGGAGAGCTTGCCGCTCAAAACAAACCGGCCGACGTCATTGAAAAGATTATGGAAGGAAAGATGAACAAGTTTTTTGGAGAAAACGTTCTCATGGAACAAGCGTTTATCAAAGATGACTCAAAGACGGTAGAAGAATTTTTGAAAGAAAAGATGTCTGTCCTTGGAGAGAATATGCAAATCAAGCGATTTAGCAGATTCAGCTTTTAGGAAAAGAAACCGGATTACCACAAGGGATCCGGTTTTTGATTTTCCAAAAAAGTGTTAAACTAGGCCGTGAGTTATCCACATTTTACTTGCACGCAGGCTGAAGCCTGCGGCTACCAACATCTCTTATGCTTCGAGTCGCCATTAATGGTTTTGGTCGTATTGGTCGTGTCGCTCTTCGCGCGGCCTATGAACGAAAGGATCTTGAGATTGTCGCCATCAACGACTTAACGGAGCCGTCTATTCTTGTGCACTTATTGAAGTACGATTCCACGTTTCGTGTATGGGGTCATGATGTGAAGGCGGGGAAAGATCATCTTGTGATCGACGGAGTGAAAATTCCGGTTCTTACAGCCATGGATCCCGCGACACTGCCGTGGAAAGATTTGAAGGTGGATGTTGTGATTGAATCAACTGGACGTTTCACAAAAAAAGAAGATGCAGGAAAGCATATTACAGCTGGCGCAAAGCGTGTTGTGATCTCGGCGCCTTCTGAGGATGCGCCGACGTATCTTATGGGTGTGAACCACAAGCTTTGTAAAAAAACAGATACGGTTGTGAACAACGCATCGTGCACAACAAACTCGGCGGCTCCTGCTGTGCAGATTATGACTGAAACACTCGGTGTCAAAAAGGCGATGCTGACAACTGTACATTCCGTAACGGCAGAACAAAATCTTGTCGACGGTCTTCCGCCCGCTCGTCACCCAGATCTTCGTCGTGCGCGATCCGCTCTGATCAACATTGTTCCAACCTCGACCGGTGCGGCAAAGGCAACAACAGAGGTTGTGCCATCACTGAAAAACAAGTTTGATGGAATCGCGATTCGCGTTCCGTCCATCGATGTTTCGCTGACAGATTTCACGTTCGTGGTTGGAAAGAAAACCAGCAAAGAAGAAGTGAATAAGATTTTTAAAGACGCGGCAAAGTCTCCTCGCTGGAAAGGGATTCTTGGAGTCACCGAAGATCCGCTTGTATCCACAGACTTTATTCAAACTCCTTTTGGATCGGTTATTGATTTGCAAATGACACGCGTGGTTGATGGGGATCTCGTAAAAGTTCTCGCTTGGTACGACAACGAGTGGGGATACACGCAACGTTTGCTTGATCTGGTTCAATATGTTGGAAAATTAAAATAAACTTATGAAAACTTCGTCGTTTGATCGTCTTGCCCACGCAACCGATGCGAAAGGATTTATTATTCTTTGTCTTTTGTTGCGTTTTGGAATGGCTATATTGTTGCTCTACGCCGCATGGGCAAAAATCACCGCTCCAGACTGGAGCGCGGCAGGATATTTGAAATTCGCAAGCGGTCCGTTTGCGCTTTGGTTTCAATCGCTCGCAGGAAATGCGCTTGTTGATGGGCTCGTCATGTACGGCGAACTCTTGATTGGTCTTGCGTTTTTGTTTGGTTGTCTTATTAAGCCCGCTGCGTTTTTTAACATCATTCTCATGATGTTATTTTTTGTGTCTGGTTGGATCATGAATACGTCACACGGACCTGTGAATGAGCATATTATTTACGCCCTCGTTTCCGGATTGTTTTTGTTTGGGGAATTCGGCCACTGGTACGGATTAGATTATTTTATTTCGCGTACAAAGTTTGTTCAATCAAGAAGCTGGCTTTTGCGACTCTTTTAGATTCCGGGTATGAAATTGCGAAAATTAAAATCGGATGCGGATTTTGCGGGGAAGCGTGTGCTCATTCGCATTGACGGAAATGTTCCGATTAAAAATGGAAAGGCCATTGACGGCCCACACGGACGCATTGCGCGTTCCGCGGTTGATATTGATTGGCTGAGTCAGCGCGGCGCGAAAGTGATTGTACTTTCTCATCTTGGACGTCCAGATGGCAAGCGCGTCTCCGCGTATTCTTTGAAGCCGGTCGCAAAACGACTCGGCGGACTTTTGAAAAATCGCGTGACGCTTAGTCGAGATATTGTCGGACCAAAAGTCGTGAAGCTTGTTGAGAAGATGAAAAATGGAGATGTGTTGCTTCTTGAGAATTTGCGATTCGATCCGCGCGAAGAATCGAATGCGCCTTCGTTTGCGCAAGCACTCGCGTCTCTCGGAGATTTGTATGTGAACGATGCGTTTGCGGTTTCGCATCGTGCGCACGCGTCGGTAGATGGAATCGTTTCTGATCTTCCCTCGTTTGCAGGTCCATTGCTTGCAAACGAGATTGCGATTCTCTCGAAACTCGATAAACAGCTAAAACATCCGTTCATTCTTGTAATGGGTGGACTCAAAATTGAAACCAAACTTCCGGTGATTGAACGATTCCTTGGTTCCGCCGAAAAAATTCTGATCGGTGGAGCCCTTGCAACAACGTTTTTGGTTGCGCAAGGATTTGCTGTTGGAAAATCTGTGTACGACGCGGATGGTGTGAAAGAAGCAAAAGCGTTGCTCGCAAAAGCAAAAGACAAATTGGTTTTGCCTATTGATGTGATTGTCTCAAGTTCTGTTCGAAAGGATGCACAGACGCGTTGTGTGTCTGTCGATGCTGTAAAGGCAGGGGATCGTATCGTGGATTTGGGAAAGAAAACACTTGCCAGATTCGAAGATGAACTTGAGCACGCAAAGACGGTTGTTTGGAATGGTCCGCTCGGCATGACGGAGATTCCGAAGTTTTGTCATGGCACCCTCGCAATCGCAAAAGCAATCGCCGAACGAACAGGTCCTGCGACAACGATTGTTGGTGGAGGAGATACAGTTCCTGTCCTCGAGTCGGCACATTTGGCGGATAAGTTTACACTTCTCTCGACAGGAGGCGGTGCGCTCCTCGAGTTTCTCGGAGGAAAGAAGCTGCCAGGACTTGAGGTTTTAGAAAGTGAATAAAATATTTTATGTCCAAAATCGAATCCATTCATGCACATGAGATCCTCGACTCGCGCGGGAATCCAACCGTAAACGTAACGGTGCTCCTCGAAGATGGAACGAGTGGTTCTGCTTCGGTTCCAAGTGGTGCGTCGACGGGCATTCATGAAGCGCTTGAGCTTCGTGATGGAGATGCAAAGCGTTACAACGGACAAGGGGTGTTGAAAGCGGTGAAGCATGTGAATGGGTTGATCGCAAAGGTGCTTGTGGGAATGGATGTGATGGATCAACGCAAACTCGATGTGACAATGATCGCGCTTGATGGAACACCAAATAAATCGAAGCTCGGGGCAAACGCGATTCTTGGTGTCTCGCTTGCGTGTGCGCATGCGGCGGCGCGTTCGAAGAAGATGCCGCTCTACGCCTATCTTCGCACAGCCTTCGACCTTCCATACAAAAATTATCGCATGCCGATTCCAACCATGAACGTCTTGAATGGGGGAGCGCATGCAGGATGGATTTTGGATTTTCAGGAGTTCATGATTGTACCGACACAAAAGAAATTTAAAGAACGTGTGCGTTGTGGCGCAGAAATTTTTCATGCGCTCGGCGGACTCCTCAAGAAAAAAGGTTTCTCGACGCTGAAAGGAGATGAAGGTGGATACGCGGTTCCGTTCAAGAAGAATGAAGATGCGTTTGTCGCGATCATGCAAGCGATTAGACTCGCGGGATACAAAGCGGGAAAAGATGTGTTTCTCGCCATGGATCCGGCTGTGTCCGAACTTTACGATGCAAAATCGAAGCGTTATAAACTTCGCGTCGATAAGAAATCGAACACATCCAAAGACATGATTGCGATGTGGAAAAAATGGCTTGCGAAGTATCCGATTATTTCTCTCGAGGACGGACTCGATCAAGATGATTGGGCGGGATGGACGGAGCTTACGCGTCAGCTCGGAAAGAAAACGGTTCTCGTTGGAGATGATTTTTTTGTGACCAATTCGAAACGTCTCGCAGAAGGAATTGAGAAAAAAGCCGCGAATGCCATTTTGATCAAGTTGAACCAGATCGGTTCATTGTCCGAGACGATTGATACGATTTTGCTCGCACAACAATACGGTTATAAAGTTTCCGTTTCGCATCGTTCCGGCGAGACAGCCGACACAACCCTTGCGGATCTTGCGGTCGCCGTAAACGCGGATTACATTAAGACCGGATCGTTGTCGCGTTCCGAGAGACTCGAAAAGTATAATCGCGTGATGGAGATAGAAGAAGAAGTGAAAAAGTGAAAGAGTGGAAGAGTGAAGGAAGTTGCTATTCATTTTTTTTAACAAATAAATTTTCTTCCAACACTTTTTCACTTTTCTACTCTTTCACTCTGCCTCCCCTCTATGCCCGAACTCAAAAAACCCACGGTCCTTATGATCCTCGATGGTTTTGGTGTTGCGCCGGCGTCGGATGGAAATCCGATTGCGAGCGCGAACATGCCGAATTTCAATAAGTACATTCGCCTGTATCCAACCATGACCCTCAAGGCTTCTGGAGAAGAAGTTGGTTTGTCGTGGGGAGAAATGGGAAATTCGGAAGTGGGTCACCTTGCGATCGGTGCGGGACGTGTTTACTACCAACTGTTTCCACGCATCAATCGCGACATCCTCGCGGGAGAATTTTTTCAGAAGCAAGCGCTCATTGATGCGGCGGAGCATGTGAAGAAACACAAAAGCAAATTGCATCTCATTGGCCAAATCAGTCCAGGTGGGATTCATGCGATGGATGAACATTGCTACACCCTTCTTGAGTTTGCAAAGAAGCAGGGAATCAAAGACGTGTATGTGCAAGCGATCATGGATGGTCGCGACACGATTTACAATGCGGGAATTGATTTCATTACAAATCTGCAAAACAAGATAAAAGAAATTGGTGCGGGAAAAATCGCTTCACTTTCAGGTCGTTACTTTGCGATGGATCGCGATAACCGATGGGATCGTGTTGAGAAGGCGTATAACGCAATGGTTCTTGGCCAGGGTGAAATGGCGACCGATCCAATCGAAACGCTCAAGGCTTCGTATCAAAAAGAAGTGTACGATGAACAGGTTGTTCCAACGGTGATGACTGAGAATGGAAAACCAATCGCGACCGTTTCGGAAAATGATGCGGTGATCTTTTTCAACTTTCGTCCCGACCGCATGCGCGAAATCACAAAAGCGTTTGTGATGCCAACATTTGATTCGTTTGCGCGTACGCATGTGGAGAATCTGTTTGTTGTCACGATGGCCGAGTATGAAAGTGGATTGCCCGTCGAGGTTGTGTATCCACCAGAGAAGATTGAGCAATGCCTCTCGCAAGTTTTTTCGGAGAAGGGAATGACGCAGTTGCATATTGCAGAGACGGAGAAGTACGCGCACGTCACGTTCTTTTTGAACGGAACACGTGAAGAACCGTTTCCGGGCGAGGATCGACAAATTGTTCCATCGCCAAAAGTTGCGTCGTATGATCTCGCGCCGGAAATGAGCGCGTATGAAGTCACGGATCGCATGGTGAAAGCGATTGAGTCGAATGCGTATGATTTTATCGCAATGAACTTTGCAAATCCGGACATGGTGGCGCACACGGGAAACATGGAGGCAACGCGTAAAGCTGTGGAGTGTATCGATGCTTGCATTGGCAAGATTGTTGATGCAGTCCTCTCACGAGAAGGGTTTGTGTTTATTACGGCGGATCACGGAAACGCGGAGGAGTTGAAGAATTTGCGAACGGGCGACATCGACAAAGAACACGCAACGAATCCGGTTCCGTTTTTGATTATTGGAAAGCAATTCGAAGGACAGCCTAGTATCGCGGGCGAGGTGCCGGATGGAGATTTGTCCCTCATGTCACCGGTCGGAATGTTGGCCGATGTTGCGCCAACGATTTTGACTGTGCTCGGAATTCCACAACCAGAGCTGATGACGGGACAGCCGTTGGTTTAGTTTATGTCGGATATTGTTGCAACACTCAAAATTCTTAAAAAATCTTTTCCTAATCCGGGCGCAATGGAACTTGGCTCTCCGTATCAGAATCTTGTTGCGGTGATGTTTTCTGCGCGCACGCGAGATGAACAAGTTTTGAAATTGCTTCCGGGATTTTGGAAAGCATTTCCATCCGTCGAGGTACTCTCGAAGGCAACAACCTTGCAGATCGAGGCACGGATCAACACAATCGGGATGTATAAACAGAAGGCAAAGAATTTGAAAAAGATGGCGGGGGATGTTGTCTCGAAATTCGACGGAAAGATTCCGTCGACCATGGAGGAACTTGTGTCCCTTGCAGGAGTCGGTCGTAAGACGGCGAGTGTTGTGCTCGTGTGCTCCTTCGACAAGACGGCTATCGCGGTTGATACGCATGTTTTTCGCGTGACGAATCGTCTCGGTTGGATCAAATCAAAGACGGTCGAGGATGCGGAGCGGAAGTTGCTCGAGAAGGTTCCGGCGAAACATCATCAAACCGTGAATCGCGTGTTCGTGAAACTTGGGCGGTACATTTGCATTCGAAGTCCTCGTTGTTGGGCGTGTCCGGTTCGCGAGATGTGTGCATTTAAGAAAAAGAATTTGGTGCCGCCGAAGAATGCAAACGAGATCCTCGAGGATATCGAGAAACGGGAAAAGAACTTAGAAATATTACGTGAGAACGCTACATGAAAAATCTCGACGCACAACTTTCTGATAAACTGTTCTTCGCCACGAAGTCCTCGCGTGTCTTTTCGAAGATCGCGATTTTTTGTGCAGCGTACTTGCTTTGGATGTGTATTGCCGCACTCGTTGTGTTTGTTGCATGGTCGCAAATCAAAACTCCAGGACAATTCTCTTGGACAAATTTTTTATTTCTCGAGTCCGCTGTTTTTCTCCGCGTGTTTATTCCATGGATTGTGACCATGATCTTCTCGCTCTCGATTCGCCGTAAGCGACCATTTCGCGCAGAGCATCACAAGCCACTCATTCACATGCCGTTTGAAACACCTTCGTTTCCATCTGCACATGCGACGATCTCGTTTGCGTTTGCAACGTTATTCATCGGTGACATGATCTTGTTTCCGATCGCCATCGCCATGGCAATCGCGGTGGTTTACGGACGCGTGGCCGTTGGGGTACATTATATTTCCGATATTCTTGCGGGTGCGGTTGTTGGACTTATATTCGGAGTACTCGTCTCGAGGTTTCTTCCTTTATTTATTGGGAGCTAATCGACAAGCCTTTCAAACCTTTCCCTATGTCTAAAATCGTTGCCGTATCTGGCGGATTCGATCCTATTCACATTGGCCATGTCCGAATGATTCGCGAGGCGCGTGCGCTTGGTGATGAGCTTGTGGTTATTTTGAACAACGATAAGTGGCTCATGCGCAAGAAGGGATTTGTGTTTATGCCGGAGGAAGAACGCAAAGAAATTATCGAGGCTCTTGAAGGCGTCTCGAAAGTTGTCCTCACGAAGCATGTCGACAATGATCCGGACACGAGTGTCTGTGGAGCATTGCGCGAGATTCAACCGAATATTTTTGCAAACGGTGGGGATCGATTCGCCGACAACATTCCCGAAGCGGTGCTCGCGCGCGAACTCGGGATCGAATGTGTGTTTGGTGTGGGTCGAGGAGGGAAGGTACAATCGAGCTCGTGGCTCACATCGAAAATCAAATCTTCTTCTGTATGATGCGAAATTTTTTTCTTGTTTGCGCCGCTCTGATCGCCCTTGTGGGAGCGCCGTTTGTGTATGATGTTTTTTTGATTTCCCCAAAAGAAAATGCGGCCCCTGTCGAAATCATCATCACACCTGGCTCGAGTGTCAGTGCGATTGCGAATCAATTGAACGAAGCAGATCTTATTGCGCACCCAACATTTTTTAAATGGTTCGTTGCGCTGTCACGAACGTCAAACAACGTGCAGGCGGGAACGTTTTTGATTTCACCGAATACGTCCATTGCCGCAATTGTTCTTCAGTTATCCAATCCGCAGAGCACAGAAATTCAGATCACGATCCCAGAAGGATTCACAAAAGATCAGATCAAAATAAAGCTGGTAGGCGCGTTTCCGAATTTTGATGTAACGGCGTGGGAGACGCAAACGAAAAACCTCGAAGGATATCTCTTCCCAGACACATATCGTTTCGAGAAAAACGCGAGCGTTCAAGAAATCGTGCAAAAAATGCGCTCGACACTTGATCGTCGATTGCGCGAAAATGGCATTGCGGAAATTTCCACGGACAAGTTGATCATGGCATCGATCATTGAAAAAGAAGTACAAACTCCAGAGGACATGAAGCATGTTGCGGGCCTCCTGTTTAATCGCATGAAAATTGGCATGGCGCTTCAGGTGGACTCGACCCTCACCTATGTGACACAAAAAACGAGCGCGGAGCTGACGACCGCAGATCTCAAACTCACATCGCCTTATAACAGTTACACACACAAAGGGTTGCCACCGGGCCCAATTTGTAACCCTGGCATGAACGCCATTTTAGCCGTGTTGCATCCAAGCCCCACAGACGACTTCTATTTTTTGACCACCAATGACGGAAGAACCATTTACGCAAAGACGCATGACCAGCATGTGGTGAATAAGCAAAAATATCTTAAATAAAAACAACCCATGTGGGTTGCAGGTTATCCATAGATCACTTTTTCAAAGGCGGTTTTGGTTTCTTGATCAAGTACGGTGTCAAACGCGAGACCAAGATTCTCAAGCTCGTAGACGTATTCCTGGAGCGTGAATTTGCCGCACTGTTTTGTCCTGAGCATGTCATTTTTACGTCGTTGCGTGAGTTCACCAACGAATCGGATATTGAGGTTGGCGAGGATATTGCGTGCACGTGTTGACAGATGTCGAAGATCCTCGATGCGAATGAGAAGACGAAGAAACAGATCGTTTTGCATATCGTCATTTTCGATTCTGCGTTCGTGTGACTTGAGGTTGATGTCATGACGCCACAAGCGCACATAGAAGATGGCCAGATCTTTTTGCATCGCTTCGACGGACGCGGGAACCGGACGCTTGCCTTCGAGAAATGTTTGAAGGTACAGCATCCAGATGAGACCTCGTTCACAATTCGGATATGGTGTTCCCAATTCTTGCAAAAACACATCTCCCAAACCTGTATTTTTCATATCTCCGACGAGGAGGTCTTTCGTTGTTCGCATTCCATCAATGAATGCAAGGAAATTTTGTTCGAATACGTCGTCTCGCAATGTCTCGAGTTCTTGTTTTTCCGCTGTGGTTCGAGATTCTGTCGGCTGAATCTCAAGATGCGCATAGCGCAAGATTTGATTGGAAAAGCTCTCGGTGCTCACGGTTCTCCTTTGCAAGAAATATCTCGAGAAGATCTCAAGATGAAGGCAGTTCATCAAAATTATCTTGTATTGTCAAGGGAAGGATTGACAAAACCTTCCTTTTTTGTTATCCTGCCGCTTCGACTCAACCAAAACACAAGGAGGTGTTCCATGTCGAAATTGGCAGAAGATGTTCGTTTGATTCATGATCGGGAGCTCATTGCTACGCTCGATCTTCACAATCCGCAATTCGAACGGCGTTCATTCGTTCTTCGGATGCGAGGTTCAAAGGAACAAGAACTCACCTTGCGTTTGCAGGTGCTTGTTCCGAGCTCGATGTACTTGGTTCTCGAAGACGGCTACGGCCTGAAGTCTGGACAAGTGCTCATTCGAAACTTGGAGATGATGCGTCGACTCGGCTGCGCGGGTGCACCGTATGACAAGCAGATGTTCGTGCGTTACGACAATTTGTTTGATGCCTGGCGCGCAATGTCGCGATTGAATCCGACCTACAAGGCGGAAGAGATTCCCGCGATGGATGCTTGGCAGCGGAGTTCGGACGAGCTCATGGAGCTCGCGTGGTCGCTCGAAGTTCGCAATGTTGCACAGCATCACGAGTACAAGGTGCGTGCGTGGGAGGCTGTGAAGCCGCACGCAAACGTGGTCAACCCGAATAAGGTTGAAGCGCGTGCACAACATGTTCGTGCGACGGAACTGCAGGATCGGCGAGGTCGATTCAATGCGGGACGTTTGCCGCTCATGTTGGGCTCGATCGATGTTGCGGTCTGGAAGCGGATTCGCGAAGTGCGTAGCATTGGTCACCGCATGGATTTCCGCGCGATGGTGCTCGAACTGTACATCCACAAGCTCTCTGAGATGGTGGAACGTACACGACTCGATCTCGTTCAACTCCTTCGGGTGAACGGTGTGTTTGGCAAAGGGCCGAATCGGACACCTCGCAAAGTGGAGGAAGTGGCGAGGCGCGTTCGCGGAACAGCAAAGCACTTGGATACGCTTGTCGCCCGTCCGTTTGAACACGTGTTCCAAAATGTGGCGATGGATTTCGAAGAAGCGGCAGCCCTCATGGAAGAGGCTGCGGCGAATCGTGAACCGATCAAGATGGATGAAGCAAAGTTGTACGTGCATCGTGCCTATCGTTCGCTCGTGCTATTTCAGCAAGGGTGTCTGATTCACGAAGTGCTCGCAAGCGTTGCGGCGATTCATCATCGCAAGCTAGGGTGGGGAAAAGACGTTTTTCCGGATGCTAAAGATATTCTCGAGTCGGCTGTCTATAAGATTCGTACGGGTGAATGGTTCACAAACGAACCGTTCGAACAAGGATTCCGTCGGCCGATCGTTGATCGCGTCGTTGTCTCTTTGCAAGCCGCGCTTGGCCGATTGGAAATGCTCGAAACCGAACCTCACAGTACAAAGCATCTCACAGAGCTCCACAAGCAACTCAAGCTTGCGGTCGCGCCGTTCTAGACCTCTCACGAACTCTGAAACAGGGTTCGTTTTTTTGTTGAATCTAGACGTCTGTGATTTTTTTTGATAACGTCACGCGTACGGAACCCCATTCTTTTACAACCACGAGGTGTGTCATGGAACAAGAACTTCTGGCCGAGACTTCCGAATCCCGTCCGAATGCCACGCGATTCGCTGAGTATTTTGGTGGAACGGTGGCTGTCATTCTTTGCATCATGCTCACCTTCGCGCATTTTGTGTCTTGGGATTTTGCGTACATCATGGCCTTGTCTTCGTGTGTCCTCGGTGGGCATCTCTGTTTCTATCGTTTCGAGGAACGCGAGGCTCCTACTCAGATGATCGCTGGAGCGTGTGCTGTCTTGTTTATCGGCGGTATGACGGTTCCGTTTACAGCAAGCTTTCTTCGCATCCTCGGCGTGCCGGATCGCTCATTGGGATGGATGGTTCTTATGAGTGTTTGCAGTATCGGTGTATGGGTGGCATTCATTGAATTCATCGATCGCGCGGTCAGGCGTCATGGGTCGGATCAACAAATGGCATACCCAAAATGGCTGGTCATGCTCGCTGGCGCAACTTCCTCCGCTCTTTTTCTGATCATCGTCTTTGCCTCCGGTGTGAAGATGACATGACAACGCATCCTCTTTTTCGATCCTTGTGGGTCGATTTTTTTGTCTCTTTTGACTCTCCTCATTTTTTTTGCTATTATTTGATTAAATTATGCCAGTCCTCTCACCACTCAAATATCGACTTTCTCTTTTGCGAGATGTTCTCTTCGGTGATCAAGAAATCATCGGAGAGGTTTTGGTTTGTCATCAAAATAAATTGTCAGGTAAAAGCGTGCAGGTCTCTTGGCAAAGAGATGGCAAATACATCGTCGGATCCATTTTTATGGATGGTCAAAAATTCATGACACAAGCACTCTCTGCGAAAGAGTTTGTTGAAATGGTAAATGATACGATTTATGCCGCTTATGACATTCCGCCAAAATACATAAAGAAACTTGGTTCGGATTATTATTTTCGTCCTTCTCAAGAAGAATTTGAAAAATTAAATAATCAAGCGGTAAAAAAAGCTGTTTTTAATTTTAGTGGAACAATGCAAAAAATACCTGCCGTTGCTTAAAATTTTATGGGGGAATATGCTGATGTAAAACGTAAAAAGATTCTTAGAATGTTGGAATGGCTTAAAACACAATCAGGATTTTCTGTCGATAACGGAGGTGATCACCAATGGGTGATCCGACATATCGCCTGGAAAAGACCATTTCCAATTTCGTTTAAGCATGAGGTGATGAATAAGTTTATTCTTAAAGAACTGGTAGGGAAAATTGTAGCAACAGGTGTTTGTACCAAGGAACAATTTGATGAACATTTGAAATAAAGATCGTTTTGTCGACGTTAACAAAACGATCGTTTTGTTATCCCCACAACCCTTGATTCATCGTCTCAAATAGAGGAAAATGGACGCGTTATGAAAGAAATCATCCTCACCGATTCTCCCGCCTTCGACTCGAACATTGATTATCGCAAGGAATTGAATGAAGAGCAGCTCTCGGTCGTAGAAAACGGCGACGGGGCGTGTTTGGTTTTGGCGGGAGCGGGATCGGGGAAGACACGGACGATTACGTATCGCGTCGCATATCTTCTCGAACGCGGGGTCGCACCGCAGAATATTTTGTTGCTGACGTTTACGAATAAAGCGTCGAAGGAAATGCTTGCGCGTGTGGAGTCGCTGCTCGGTTCATATCCGAAGGGACTTTGGGGAGGCACATTCCACTCAGTGGCGAATCGCATTCTGCGTATGTACGCGGACGCAATTGGCTTTACGCAGAACTTTACGATTCTCGATAGCGAAGATTCTGAATCGCTCATCAAAACGATTTTGAAAGAATTACAGGTCGACACAAGCGAGCGACGATTTCCATCCGCGTCGAAGTTGAACTCGATTTTGAGTTACGCGCGTAATGCCGGTCGATCCATTAAACAAATTGTCGAAGAGAAGCACGAACACTTTTTTGATCTGATTCCAACCATTGAACGCATCGGTGAGGTTTACGAGCTTCGCAAACGCCAAGCGGACGCGATGGACTTTGATGATCTTCTCATTCGACTGCGCGATCTTCTCGTTCAAAACCCCGTTGTACGCGACCGGCTCGCGATGCAGTTCGAATATGTCCTCGTCGATGAGTATCAGGACACGAACATGCTCCAGGCGCAGTTGATCAATATGCTCGCGAGTGTGCATAAAAATATTCTCGTTGTGGGCGATGACGCACAATCCATTTACTCGTTTCGTGCGGCTGAGATCAAAAATATCTTGTCGTTTCCGGATCAGTACGGAAGCGCAAAGACCTTTCGGCTTATGACGAACTACCGCTCGTCACCCGAGATTTTGTCGATTGCGAATGATTCGATTGCGAATAATAAAAATCAATTCAAGAAAGATTTAACGGCTGTTCGAGGAAGCTCGGAGAAACCACAACTGGTTCCGGCCGCGAACGCGCCGCAAGAAGCGCAGTTTATTGCGCAACAAATCACAACGCTTCGAGATGCAGGCACACCACTTCGCGAAATCGCCGTGCTGTTTCGTGCCGCATTCCATTCGCAGATGCTCGAACTTGAACTCATGCGTCGAGATCTTCCATACGAGTATCGTGGAGGTTTGAAGTTTTTCGAACGCGCACACATTAAAGATCTGGTGATGCACTTGCGCATCAAGGCGAACTTGAAAGACGAAGTGGCATGGATGCGTGTGCTTGGATTGCAAACGGGAATCGGACTCGTGACGGCACAAAAAATGATTTCGCAAATTCACGGATTTGAGTCTCTCGAGGAGCTCGTCGAACAGTCGATCGGAAGCGGCGCGCGCGCATCGGCCGGATGGAAGACGCTCGCGGTCACGCTCAAAAAGTTTTCGCAACAGTCTCTACCAGCAGATCTTATTCGCACGGTCGCATCGAGTGAGTACCGCGCGTACCTCGAGGCTGAGTATCCAGATTTTAACGATCGTTGCGAGGACATCGAGCAATTTGCAATCTTTGCCGAGCAATACAAAGATCTCACGACATTTCTCACAGACGTTTCGCTCACGAGCGACTACGGGATTCTCGACGAAGAAACACACGGCGATGAAGAGCGATTAATCCTCTCAACCATCCACCAAGCGAAAGGTCTTGAATGGGACGCGGTTTTTATCATGAACCTCGTTGATGGGAAGTTTCCGAATGGTCGCGCACTCGAGGAACGAGATGGGCTTGAAGAAGAACGCCGATTGTTTTACGTTGCAACTACGCGTGCACGAAAGTTTCTTTACTACACGTATCCACTCGTGACCGGAACAGAATCGCTTTTGTTCAACCAACCATCCATGTTCCTCCAAGAACTTGATCCTGCTATGATGGAGGAAGTGAAACTTAAACGAGAGGTCGCGAAACAAACAACTTCGTGGAATACCACGGAATGGGATTCGTCAGAATGGGATTCCTCGAGCAGTGATGATGGACCAGCGATTGTGTTGGATGATTTTGGGGAAGAGGTGAAAAAGAAGACTGTGAAGTCGAGTGGAAGTTTTTTGAGGGACGTATAAAAAAATCACCCAGGAGGTGATAAAAAAATTTTTGCTTGCAATGCGTAGTGTGCGCTCACACACATAACAAGGCTGACCATAATGATTCCTCGAAGTGCGTAGATGACCGCAAGTGTGTCGTAATCGAGGATTGCGGGTACGAGTCCGACGAAGCCCGCCAAAAGCACGATGCTCCACGTCTGAAATGATTCTGTGTTTTTCTTCCAGCTAATCATTCGGTGAATTGTTGGAATGTAGCCGATCATGATGAGCATCTGCGCAAGTAAATTTGCGGTCATTGCATTTTCGGTAAGTTTCCATACCATGACGATGCATATTGCGACAATGATCGAAAACTTTTCAAGAACGGTAAACGGAACAGAACGATTTCCCCAGAGCCACACGGCTACAAACGAAAGGCCAGTGCAAGTGAAGTCCATGATGTTTAAGATACCGGATTGTAGATCATGCTTCTTGAATGTCACGTATGTCCCAATGCTGATGCCTGTGCCAAGCAAGAAAATGAACCAGGTGGTCACGGGCGGGGTGGTTTCTTTTTTCCGTACGTTCGAAATGAATCGAACGACAAATCCAATCTCAATGATTGCGACAAGCCAAATACATATCTCTTTGATCACGATTGCCTCCGTCTATATCTGATCGACAGACATAAAAATCTAGCAGTGAATGTAAAAATTGTCAATATGAACTCCTCAGAACAATCCTTGATTGAACACAAAAAACATCACGGTAAACTCTCGATTGCCTCAACCTTCCCGCTTGAAACGCGCGAGGATCTTTCGGTTGCGTATACACCGGGTGTTGCGGAGCCGTGCCGCGTGATCGCAAAGAATAAAGAGCTTGCGTACGACTACACCATCAAAGGCCGATCGGTCGCGGTCGTTACAGATGGATCAGCTGTACTTGGTCTTGGAAACATTGGACCAGAAGCTGGGCTGCCTGTCATGGAAGGCAAGGCGGTTTTGTTTAAGCGATTCGCAAATATCGATGCATACCCAATTTGTCTTGCCACACAAAACGTGGACGAAATTGTTGCTACCGTGAAAAATATTTCTCCTGGATTCGGCGGAATCAATCTTGAAGACATCTCTGCACCGAACTGTTTCGAAGTCGAACGTCGGTTGATCGAGGAACTCGACATCCCTGTGATGCATGATGATCAGCATGGAACAGCCGTGGTTGTTCTCGCTGGACTTCTCAACGCGCTCAAGCTCGCCGAGAAAAAAATCGAAGATGTTCATGCGGTTATATCCGGTGCGGGTGCAGCTGGGATGGGAGTTGTTTCGCTCCTCATGGAAGTTGGACTCAAACACATCGACATGATCGACTCGAAAGGGATGATTGCAGAAGGCCGAGAGGGAATGAATGATTCAAAGAATGCGCTTGCAGCTCGAATCAACCCCGAGAAGAAAACCGGCACGCTTGCGGATGCACTTCGTGGCGCCGACATCTTTATTGGTGTGAGTCAGCCGAATTTGCTTTCGATTGAGATGATTCAGTCGATGGCAGCAAAACCAATTGTGTTTGCGATGGCGAATCCGGTGCCTGAGATTATGCCGGACCTCGCGAAAGAAGCGGGGGTCTTCGTCATTGCAACCGGACGATCAGATTTTCCAAATCAAGTAAATAACGTGCTTGCGTTCCCGGGAATATTCAAAGGTGCGCTTGAAGGACGTATTCGAAAATTCACACCCGCGATGTTTATTGCTGCAGCACATGCGATTGCCGGAATGGTTCTTGAGCCTTCAACCGAGAAAATTTTACCTACGCCATTTGAACACGGAATTGCAGACGCGGTTGCGAATGCCGTTCGTGCATCTGTCTAAGTATGCGTTATCGCCACTCGTATAAAGGATTACAACAGCGCACTTCGCGGTCTGGAGCGCGCATTCCTAATCATATTCATCTTTGGTTGATGATTGGTGGGTTTGTTGTTTTGTTTATTGTATCGGTCTTTTTCTTTCGCAACACGAAGCCAGAAAAAATCGTTGCCGCTACAGGAATTCTTGCCACCACAGAATCATCTGTCGCTTTCTCACCTGTTCCACCCCCAACATCGGACGCAACACTGATCGGCGTCTCTTCCCAAAAAGCTGTCGGAAGCGCTGCGCGTCTTTTGGAGAATGGAACATTTCATTTGAATATACGAGCCACACTCCCGGGCATTGATCGAGAATCTCAATTTTTTCAAGCCTGGCTTGTGCGTCCGGTTCCATACGATTATTTTTCTGCCGGTGAACTCGTGACAAATGACCTCGGAACGTTTGTCCTCGATTGGGCTGGATCTGCAGACACGGATTATAACGGATACACAGATGTGGTCATCACATTACAAACCCGAAACGGAGATCCGGATCCGCAGGTGCATATTGTGGAAGGGGAGTTTGGGAAATAATTACAGTTCATGATCATACCCAAGCCCACTCGCGCGATTTTGAAACGCGATCGGTAGCAGTGACGCGCGTGTCCAGGCCTTCGAGCCATAGCGCGTTTGAATTTTATCGAGAGCGGAAAGAACAGAAAGATTCTTCTGTTCTTTTTGAAATAGAGAGTTTGGCGCGGATGTGTGCGACAGGTGTGAGGTGCTGACGCCGAGGAGGCGTACGGGTTTGCTTCGATCGCGTATTTTCTCGAGCAGACCCCAGGCAATCTCAAACAACCGGAGACCATCGGCTGTGGCTTCTTTGAAAACATGTTGTTTACCATTGCCCGAAAAATCTCCGTATCGGACGTATGTCGATACAGCATTCGCAACGAACCCATCGCGCCGCATGCGCCACGCAACTTTTTCGCACATGCCGAGGAGGTAACGTTGCATGAGCACGGGGTCGAATGTGTCTTTTGGTAAGGTGTACGAATGTCCGACGGACTTTGGATCCTCTTCTTCGATGGACACTTCGGATGTTTCTCGACCATACGCCGCCTCGTGTAACCAGTATCCGTACGAGCTAAACTCATCGACGAGTTCCTCGCGCGGGAATTCTCGCAGTTGTTTGAAGTTCCTGATACCAAGATCATTCAGTCTTCGCCCCATGCGCGGACCTATGCCGCACAGATCGGTGAGCTGAACTGAATCAAGACGTGTAATTGCGTCTTCTTTTCGAGTCAGAGTGATGCCATTTGGTTTCACGCATTCGCTTGAGAGTTTCGCGAGGAGTTTATTTGGTGCGATCCCTATCGAAGCGGTTATTCGTTCGCCGCATTCTTCTTTGAGTCTCTCGCGTAGACTATGTGCGAGGTACACAGCACCGAACCAATCTTTTGCTTGTTCTGTAATGTCGAGAAAAGATTCGTCGACACTGAATTCCTGAACAAGCGGGGTGAATTCAAAAAAAAGTTTATTAAAACGATGTGTGATTTCTGAATATTTTTCAGGATCACCTGTGATGAGAATCAAACTCGGACAAATCTTTTTTGCCTGCCACGTGGACATGGCGGTTTTCACGCCGAGTTTTTTTGCTTCGATAGACGCTGTTGCAACAATGGATCGTTCTGATCGTTTACCCGTAATCCCAATCGGCTTCCCACACAAAAACGGATTCGCCTGTTGCTCGACCGAGGCGAAGTAGGAGTTCATGTCGATGTGAAGGATGATTTTATGCACAAAGCGGGTCTTGATTTTTGTTTTTAAACGTGTTACATTTTTACTGTTGTTATCGTGACCCATTTAATTCATGTTGATTTTTTCTTATGTTAACAAAAGAAGATTTGGGTCAAATCCGTGAGGTAGTTCGTGATGAGGTGACGGCCTCAGAAAAACGTGTAACCAAAACAATCATTGAAGCCGTTGGCCAGATGATTGATGATAATATCTTGCCGCAATTTGATGAAATCCATGAAGAGATCGGAGAATTGAAGAAAGACGTAAAAGTCTTGAAACAAGATGTTTCTGAGATAAAACAAGAAATGCGTTCTATGAATGCAAAAATGGTCACAAAGGGCGGGCTTGAAGATCGATTGGTTGATTTTCGTCTTTCTCTTTCTGGAACATCGGCCTAGTTTATCGAAACACGCCCCAAAAGGGCGTGTTTGCGTTATGAACTGTATACCTCGACCAAGTGCCATTCGAGCGTTTCTGTATCAAGTCGTAGTTTGAAATAATTTGCAATGTCTGAGACAGAGAAATAAAAGATTTTTTTCTGACCCTCTCGCGCCGTGTGCACAAGGTTTACGTTTTTAATGGAATAGTTGCGGTCGTTCCAGCGCATATGAAGCGGGCGCACGCGGCGATCGGCAAAGGTGGCGAGAACGTCAACGGAGTCATGGAGAATGTTGTGCATATGGGGAGGAGATGAGAGGAAAGGGGTTATGGTTAGAAATATTTACGATTGAGAGATTTGAATACGTGACGACGCAATAATTTTTTCATACGTCGTCCGCTAATGGCTGCGAAAATGGATAATCGTTTTTTTGGAGCGGATTTATAGCGGCGAGCAATGGAAACATATGCGGGTTCACGATAGCCGAGTGCGTATGTGGGCATAAGCGAAAAATTAATTTCGAATTTTGGCAACAAAAAAACAAGGGTTGTTACGAATTAACGAATTGGCTACGAATCTACAAATGGGAAATTTATTACACTGGCTGAAACTTGCGGATCACAGCTCTTACAACTCCCTGAATAATACAGTCCTGAACGTAAATAGGATCCATGGTTTTGTTTGCGGGTTGCAAGCGAATGCGTGATGGTTCGCGGTAAAATCGTTTGAGTGTTGCAAAGGCGTTATCAAGGAGAGCTACGACGACTTCTCCATTACGAGGGGAGGGGTTTCGTTCAATGACTACGAAGTCTCCGTCGAGAATTCCATCGTCGATCATTGACTGACCTTTGATTTTGAGAACGTACGAGTTTGCGCCATCCAAGACAAAGCTTGCTGGAACCGCCATTGTCTCGTTGTCTGTGATTGCCTCGATAGGTTGTCCGGCAGCAATGAGTCCCATCATTGGCAAATTGATGACATCTGCCGAAAGTCGGAAGCCCCTGTGGATAGGTTCTGGCTGTGCGACGAGTTCAATGGATCTTGCCTCACCTTCGTCTCCGATGCGGATCATGCCCTTATCAACAAGACTCTGAATGTGTCCGTGGACGGTTGCCGAAGAGGAGAGTTTGAGATGTTCACCGATTTCTCGGTAAGACGGAGCATATCCACAATCTCGGATGTGATCTTTGATGAATTGCAGAACATCGTTCTGTTTTTTTGTTAAATTTCCCATAATGTTTGTAGGGGAGGCTTGTGAGTCTCCCGTGCATATGAACGATTAGTCGTTCGCGTTATGTTCGTATTCTAAACCGAACAAAAACCGAACGCAAGGGGTGGGGTGTGGATAACCTCGAAAAGATCTGAGAGGTTGGAGGTTGATGAAAAATTTGTTATTGTGTCGGCAATCTTATGCGAAAAACTGTCGAATCTACGCTTCAAGGACAGCCGGATAAAGTTTGCGATCAAATTGCGGATGCTCTTGTGGATGAGTACATTCGTCGTGATCCAGAAGCACATGTGGATGTGAATGTTATGGGGTCTCACGGAATGATGATGATTGGTGGTGAGGTCACATCAACTGCGGATTTGGATGTTGGAGCGATTGCAAAAAAGGTTTATGCGGATATTGGCTATACAGATGAGATTGAAGTCTTTGCAAACATCGAAGAACAGTCACCAGAAATAAAACGTGCGTCTCATGGTGCGCAAGATACGGTGATTGTCAATGGATACGCGACGAACGAAACACGCGAACGTCTTCCACGCGGACTTGTGTATGCGCATAATATTGCGAGGCGCATTGATGACTTGCGAAAAATGGATCCTGCGTTCTCCTGGCTTCGACCGGATGGAAAAGTGCAGATCATGACGGAGAAAGACATAGTCGTCGGTGTCACGATTCTTGCATCGCATCATTTGAACATAAAAGATCAGGAAGTTCGAAACGCAATTCTCGAACGCGTAGTTGTTCCGATTCTTGGAGAGGGAATTCAGATTTTTATTAATCCGATCGGTTCGTTTACCGATGTCTGTTTTCGATCAGACTCGGGTGTGAGTGGCCATAAAGTTCATGTCGACACATACGGCGGGCTCATTCCACATGGTGATGGAGTGATGATCGGCAAAGATCCGATGCGTGTTGAGCGTGCGGGGGCGTACATGGCACGTGCGGCGGCGAAGTATCTTGTCGATCAAGATCTCGTTCAGTCGGCGATGGTGCAAGTTGTGTATACGCTTGGCCGCGCGGAACCGATTCATCTTCACGTTGTGGGAATGGGTGAAAAATCACGAGGATCAAAAATCGACTTTACGAATCTCATCAAACAACAATTTGATTTTCGACCAGAAGCGATCGTCGAGCGACTCGCTTTGCGCAAACCGATCTATCAAGCCGCAGCGGTGTATGGAAGTTTTGGAAGAGAAGGATTTCCTTGGGAAGGATAAAAATAACCATCCGAATTTCGGATGGTTTTTTGTGTTACAATAGAGTCACTATGGCACGGAGGAATCTTACAATTAAAAAATCCTCGGAATCTTTTTTGGTTCCTCTTTTGTTTGGTCTTATTGTCGCAAGTTTTTTTGTGGTGTTTGCTCGCGCGCCCGAGCGTGTCGTTGCGGCCTCTTCGGATCGAATGGTCAGCGTCGAAGGGGTTTCGCATGAAGCAACCTCTGTTCAGATTTTGCGACTGACCAATGTTGAGCAATCGATTCCGCTCATGCGAGGACCGGTCTATGAATTTGTTTTGCAAGATGGAGGAGTCCTCAATCCATCGGTTATTCAATACCGCATCCCAAAGGACTTACGATCCGCTCCTTCGCATCTTTTGACACTCATTGCCTTTGATGCTCGATCTTTATCTTGGAAACCCATTTCAACAACCATTGATGAAAAAAATGAAGTTGCACAGACAAATGTGCCTATTGAACAGACACTCATGGTCGGTCTGGGGACAAAATTCTAACCTGTTTTGTCTCTTCGAAAAAAGTTTGTTATAATCTTTGTACATTTTAAGTTCTTTCATTAAGGAGGAAACCTATGGCAACCAAAAAAGCCGTCACAACAAAAAAAACAGTTAAAAAAATGACTGTCGCGTCAGAAAGCGTTGTTCCTGCACTCACATTTGCACCGCTTGTCATCTCTCCAAAAAAGAGTGCAAAGAAGTCTTCTGCTAAAAAATCTGCAGCAAAAAAGTCATCCAAGAAACCAGAAGTGATTGTTGTAGAAGAAGTGACGCTCGGCGCAAAAGAATCGCTCAAACTTCCGTATGAAGTTTCAAAGGAATACGTCATTGTGCATCGTTGTACAAATTGTGAGCATGTTCCGTTTTCTATCTCAAAACTCGTTACGCTCTTTTCTGTTTTGATCATGTTGCTTTCTGTTTCTGTGTTGATCCAAGTTGGAACGATTGATATCTCAAAAATAATTGCTTTTGTGTCGCCGGTTGTGAACGCCGCTTCCGCATTTGCGAATCGATAATGTTTTTTATGAAACGTTTGACTCTCTTTTTGTCTCTCGCCCTTCTCTTGCTCGTTGGATCTGGATGTGTTAAATCAAAGGATGCATCTTCAGATGTCACCTTTAATTATCCTGATCAAAAACCTGCGGAACAGACCGCGCCGTCATCAGACGCGATACCTCTCCCCCCGCCCTCTCCTTCGAAAGGAGAGGGGGCCGCGGCAGCAACAACCAAACCTATGACATGGACTTTTCCAGGAAAACTTTCGGATAAAGAGATTGCAAAGAAACAAATTCGCTTAACAACAGAAAAGGGAGACATTGTGTTTGAACTTTTTGCAGAGACAGCACCTCTTACCGTCTCAAACTTTGTCTATCTCACAAACGGCGGTTACTACAATGGCCTCACATTTCATCGCCGTGAAGAAGGATTCGTCATTCAGGGCGGAGATCCAAGTGGAAATGGAACAGGAGGTCCTGGTTACAAGTTTCAAGACGAACTCGCAGATAAATATACCTACACGCGCGGAATTGTTGCGATGGCAAATGCGGGTCCGGCAACAAACGGCTCTCAATTTTTCATCATGCTCGCGGATGCACCGTTGCCAAAAGCGTATAGCATTTTCGGTCGCGTGACTGTTGGAATGGATGTTGTCGATAAAATCAAAATCGGAGACAAGATGGTGAAGGTTACGGTGGAGGATAAAAAATAAAAGGCGGAAAGGGTGGAGAAGGCGAAAAAAACAAGAGACATTGTGCTCTTGTTTTTGTTTTATCACCCTTTCCGCCCTTTCCGCCCTCCTGTATGATGACATCATATGGAGACCACTTTTTTTACCTCAAAAAAATTTATCGTGGTTACGATTATTTGTGTGGTGCTCGTGAGTGTTTTTATTGCCTCTATTCAAATTGTTCGATCCATCCGTGCGCGCTCGACCGTGGTTGCCGTTGCGCCAACAGCCGAAGTAGTTCCGAAGACAATCGTTCCTGAATCGCCGCCACTCGCACCGGAACCGCCTCCTATCATCCACATTCCGCTTCCAGAAGAAGCACGTGGGATTTATTGGACGGCGGTGACGGCTGCAACGTCTCGAGGGGATGTGCTTATCGATTATATGCAAAAGACAGGGCTTAATACGGTCGTGATCGATCTAAAAATGGACAATGGGCAACTTGCGTTTGTTCCGAATGACGCATCGCTTTCACCTTATGCCATGAAGAAACCCGCCATTCAGGATCTTGATGCGCTTTTGAAAAAACTCGCGGATGACAACATGTACCGCATCGCGCGCATTGCGGTGATGCGTGATAGCGCGTTTGCAAGCGTTGTGACATCGTCCGCACTTCGATCCTCCGGCGGAGGATTATGGCGCGACAAAACAGGATCCGCATGGATTGATCCAACTTCACCAGAAGCTGTCACATATGCACTTGCGCTTGCACGGGAAGCATACGCACGCGGGTTTGATGAAGTGCAATTTGATTATGTTCGGTTTGCCTCTGACGGAAGAATCTCGGCGATTGTGTATCCACTTTATAAAACATCCGAGCTCAAGGTAGATGCCATGAAACGATTTTTTGCGGCAGTGGGTGATCCTCTTCGACAAGAAAAAATTCCCGTCTCGTTTGATTTGTTTGGACTCGTTTGTATGGGAAATGACGGACTTGGAATCGGTCAGCGCCTTTCGGACGTCATGCCTAGTACGGATTTTGTGTCTCCCATGGTTTATCCCTCCCATTACGCAAACGGCTTTCAAGGATTTCCAAATCCCGCCACACGTCCGTATGAGGTGATTAAGATTTCGCTTGATCACGCGCTCGAATTGTTGCTTCCACCAAAGATTGAAACCATGTCGATCAAAAACACGGATGGTTCGGAGACAATCTTGAAAAAAACGATTCCTCGAACGGCAGAAGAACACGCGGCCACCGCAAAACAATTCCGTCCTTGGATTCAAGATTTTGATATCGGCGCAGTCTACACAGGCGCCATGATCGAAGCACAAATAAAAGCGGTGCGCGACGCAGGCGGATCCGGGTACCTGATTTGGAACGCACGGAATGTGTACGAGCCAGCGAAGTATGTTGAGACAAAGTGAAAGAGTGAAAAAGTGGAAGAGTGATTGTGTGGGAAGTTATTTGTTGTGATAGAATAAAATAAAGTGCCGAAAGGATCCGAGAAACTACGTCGTGATTGACGAGGTTTCGATCAAGAAAAAGAATCAAAAATCAATCCGATGAACGGATTGATTTTTCGGTCCCGGAACCATGACTCTCGACATGGTGGACCCGACGGGATTCGCACAACAAACGGAGCGAGAGAAAAACAAAATTCGATTTTGGTTTTCCGAGCGAGTTCAGTTGTGTTGCCTGAAAGGCAAAACCCGTAATTGTCGGTGTCAAATCGACTAAGGTTGCCATTACCTCCACAGGCCCATATTTCCGGGAAAAAATAAAAGAACCCCCAGGATAAGCACAGGGAGTTCTTTATTGATACCGACAGGATAGTGAAGTTAATCACCTTAATCGTGTATCTATTACCTCATCAAAAAATATTTTTTTGTCAATAGTCGTTCTGTGGATAAAAAAATCGAGCTTGATTGCTCGATCAGAGATGCGAACCCCACGAGGGATCGCTTGAGGCATTGGTGAGGTCGGAAGTCGATTTGGAATCGAGAGGCTTTGACGGTTTCTCTTTGTCGAAGGCGCCTGCGTGCATGAATTGGCAATACCAAAATCCGAAGAGGGTACCGATGACAAATCCAGCAATGAACATGTGTGCTTCCTTGGTGGTCGTTTGGTTCACAGACTCATGTCAGTGGGGCTATATCCACTCGGTTCCGGATCCGGTTCTTTGTCGCGCATGGCATTGCGTCCACTCAGCAGAAGCGTGATTCCTTGGATGATTACGATGATTGCGATTTGCGTATACATCCAAAGAGGACTCATGTGCCGATCCGCATTGGCTGCGAGGACAGGAGCAAACGGCACGATGAGAGAAACAACGAGCCCGATGAGTATGCACCACACGTTGAGAAACGTGCGTGATTCTTTGAATCGCAACAAGTGAATGACACAGCGAATGAACATGAATGGCATCACAATTGCCATCAAAAGAACACACAAGCTCATGAACACGGTCACGACCAGTTCCATCGCTTCCCTCGCTATTTTTGAACCTATTCAAACGATATGCCGCACAGGGGTTTTTGTCAAAGTCGATCATTCCAATAAAAAATCCGAGCCTGTTGCTCGGTAAGGGGTTTCACACTGTGTTGTACATCCACCGTCGGAGTCGACGGACAAAGCGTTGCCATGGTGTGAACGGCTTCGGCATCTCCCAACCGACAGGAAATGGAGTAAGACACATCGGACGGAAATCAGTCGGTTGCGTGAGCGCAATACGCTTCCTCTCAGAGGGCTTTTTTTCACCCTGCGTATCAATCGCGACTCCCGTTGAATCTGTCGGGATATTTATGATCGATGTAAATGCGTTTGTGTGATTTTGCAATTCACGTTTGGCTTCGATGATAGCAAAGACATGCACAGCGAGATCATCAGGCACATCTACTTCGCCCAAAAGGACACATTCTTCGATGTTCGACAAAAGATTTGTTGCCGGTTCATCGTAGTTGATGAAGGTTTTGCCTTCATATGTGCTGATTGAGACGCGGGTTCCATCTCGTTCAAGGAGTAACTCACGGCGTTTGTAGCGCGGTTCATGGATATCGAACAACACAAAACCTTCGATCACAAGCGCTTTCATTTGTTTTTCCTTTGTGAATGTACGGGCATTTAATCCGTTTTTTTTGATTCTGTCAATCTTCTCAAAATAAAAAAACCTGATCCATTGGATCAGGCAAGTCTGAGTTTCTTTGCCTTCTTGTCGCCTGTGCACATGGCGAGTTTTGTCCACGAGGGGCAGCGTTCGTTTGTGCAGAGTTCTTTGTCGGCCGCGACGACCTCGCCGCATTCGCAGGTCCATGTTTTGTGGGGCTGGAGGTCGTAGATGTCTTTGCGACAAACCCGTTGGCGCGAGTTTCGATGGATCCACCAGAGAATGAGGCCGAACAGCTCTTCGAAGTCTTCCTCCTCTCGCAAGAAGCGAAGATCGAAGGGGTGTGTGCCCGCAAAGGCTTGATGTGTTCGACCTGAATGAAAGTCGATGTGCTCAATGCGTCTCTGCTGGAGTCCGTGCAAAATGCCACGGATTCTGTTTTGCAGAGGTTTGGGGAGGTCGCTGTAAGTGAGGACGAGCGATCCTGAGGCGGTGAAATGAACGAAATGGATGTCGTCAAAATCGATTTGGATCTCGAGTCGTACCGGTCTTACACCATCAGGCATGGAACCTCCACGAAAAGACCATAAGCACAATAACAGAAGTGGAAAAGAAATGGTATACTGGCGTTACATGTTCCACAAAATCACCGAGAAAACGTTTTATCAGTACGTGAAATGCCCACATTGGGTGTATTTTGATGTGCATTCTGATCGCAAGCGTCCGCACCATCCGCTTATGGAGCGGCTCATTGATGACGGCATGATTGATGCGCGTCAGCGTGAAGTCATTTCTGATCGTGAAGATGTTGCGGAAGTTATGGCAGAAGATCCGGATGATGCATTCAGACAAACACTTGCCTTCATGGCAGAAGGCAGACAAACGATTTTTCATGGCGTCCTCGTCGACAGGCACTGGGTCGGACATCCAGATGTGCTTGAAAAAGTTGAGGGCGTCTCACGATTGGGAAACCATTATTATGTTGCGGCGGACATGAAGCGTTCGCGGTATCTTCGCGATGAATTTAAGTTTCAAGGGTGTTTTTACGCGGAGCTTCTCTCAAAAATTCAGGAAGTAAAACCTGTAAACGGATATGTCATCACCCCAGACAAAACTGTTTTGTCCTACCCCATTGAAGAAATGGAGGCGCAGTTTCATTTGAATTTGATGGAGATTGAAAAGATTATTGCCGGGCTGAAGCCTGCACACTTTGTGACCACAGGCTGCAAACAGTCTCCATGGTTTTCGGAGTGTCGCACAGAATCGGAATCGTGTGACGATTTGTCCCTTTTGAATCGTGTATGGCGAGAAGAAGTTGCTGCACTTCAGTCGTCCAACATTCGTACGATCACAGAATTATCGAAACTGACGTTTGCAGAACTTGAACGTCGCGTGCCAAATATGAGTGTTGCTCGATTAGAAATCATGCACGACCAAGCGCTCGCCATCAAACACGGAAAACATTTCATCCGAAAATCCATTAAGCTTCCAAAAGCGGATATTGAATTGTATTTTGATATTGAAAGCGATCCACTTCGAGATTTCGATTATTTGTTTGGTGTGCTCAAGATCGAAAATGGAAAAGAGAGTTATCATCCATTCATGGCAGCATCCGCCGCGCAAGAATCTGATATGTGGCTCGAGTTTTGTGATTTTGTTGCACAGCATCTCGAGGCGCCCATTTATCATTATGGATTCTTTGAACAAGAAGTTGTTCGTCGCTTTGCCTCGCGTTACGGCATTTCAGAGATCGTGCAAGAAGCGCTTGATCGCAACATGATTGATTTAATCGAGCTTGTTCGTCCTGCAATCATTTTTCCCTTATCGTTCTATTCGCTGAAAGACATCGCAAGCTACATTGGATTTCACTGGCGTGCGGATGATGCGTCTGGAGCAAACTCTGTGTTATGGTTTGAAGATTGGCTTGCGTCCAAGAGTCCAACACTCCTCCAGAAAATTATGGAATATAATGAAGACGACGTCATGGCAACATGGAAATTAAAAGTATGGCTCACAAAGCACGCAAATTAGAGGTTTTGAAAGAGAAAAAATGGTTTCCTATTGCTCTTGTGGCCATGGTTATTCTTGGGTTGTTTTACGTGGAACGCGGACGTATTTTAGATGTTTTACGAACGCAGACAGCTCCAGCGCTTCCAGATGCAATTGATTATCAAGGTGACCAATTTGCGGAATCAAAACCCGGGACAACCAAACCTGCTCAATCACCCGCAACACATACGACTATTGTCGCGGAAATAAACCTTGCCGTTCCGTTTACGGTTCAGGCTCCAACGACAGACTGGAATCAGCCGTATCAAGATGCGTGTGAAGAAGCGTCTGTGCTTATGGTGAAAGAATATTACGCAAAAGGTCCGAGGCTGATCGATCCTGACGTCGCAACAAAAGAGATTCTCGCCATGGTTGCGTTTGAAGATCAGTTATTCGGATACAACATTGATACAACCGTTGCAGAAACGGCTTTGTTTGCAGAAGAGATGTATGGATTACAAGCAGAAATTTTGGAAAATCCAACCGTTGAGCAATTAAAAGTGCGATTAGACAAAGGGCAGCCGATTATTTTTCCCGCAGCCGGACAGGTGTTGAAAAATCCGTATTTCACTCCGCCGGGACCAACGTATCACATGGCGGTTATTCGAGGATACACAAAAAACAACTTGTTTATTGTGAATGACCCAGGGACTAAACGTGGTAATGCGTATGTGTATTCATTTGATACCCTCATGAGCGCGATCCATGATTGGAACGCGGGGGCAGATATTTTGGAAGGCAAAAAAGTTGTGCTTATTTTACATCCAAAAAAATAATATGGACTATCTTCTTGGCGCATCTCTTGGGGGACTCATTGCGTTCGCATACTCGATTCCCGCGATTATGCTCGAACTCATTGAGCGTGGGAAAGCATCTGTCGCTCCTCCGGTTATCACCGTCAAAACAATTTTTGGGTATACGATCAAAAAACGAGAAGCGTTTTGGGTTGGATTGTTGCTTCATTTGTGTATCGGCATGTTGTTCGGTTTGATCTATATTTTATTTGTTGAGCGCGGATGGTTGTTCGTGACACATCGTCCGTACACTTTTTTGTCCTTTGCCGTGTATGGATTTTTGAGCTGGATTTTTGTCGGACTTGTTGTGTATCCTCTCTTACAAATGGGTCTGTTCGGCCGACGTGAAGGAAAGGGGATTTGGCTCGAGACCCTCGTCACACATATGCTCCTCGGCGTCACGATGGCCGCACTCGTCTATTGGTTTCAGCCGTATTATTTTGCTGTAACATTTTAAACATGGAACCTGTTGTTTTACACGTTGCGGATTATCTTGCGCTTTTAAACGAGGTGCTTCACGATCGCGTGCCGTCAAATGAGATCCTGATCGAAGGTGAGGTTTCGGATTATCGCGTTGCCCAGCAGAAGTGGGTGAGTTTTGATTTGAAGGATGAAAAGGCGGAAGCGGTCTTGAAATGTTTTGCAACCGTGTGGCAGATTGGTACGCCGATCGAAGACGGGATGCGTGTACATGTGAAAGGGTTTCCAAAAATGTATGAGCGATTCGGAACGCTCAAGTTGAATGTGCAATCGATCGAGCCGATCGGTGAAGGAGCGCTCAAGCGTGCGTACGATCTTTTAAAGAAAAAACTCGAGGTCGAAGGGTTATTTGATGTTTCTCGAAAACGCACACTGCCGCGATTTCCAAAGAAGATTGGCTTGATTACATCTCGAGATGCCGCGGCGTACGGAGATTTTTTGCGTATCGTAAATAATCGTTGGGGAGGAATCGAGATTGATCACGCACATGTGCATGTACAAGGGCGCGAGGCTGTGCCCGAGATTCTCGGAGCGTTTCGACATTTCAATGCGTTACCTCTCGAGGAACGACCGGATGCAATCGTCCTCACGCGAGGCGGCGGTGGTCTCGAGGATCTCCATGCGTTCAACGACGAGCAAGTTGCACGCGCGGTTTATCAATCCATCATTCCGGTTGTTGTGGCGGTTGGACACGAACGTGATGAGTCGCTTGCGGATTATGTTGCGGATATTCGTGCGAGCACGCCGTCAAACGCGGCAGAGCGCGTTGTGCCTTCTCGAGCCGATGTAAAATATGAGATCGACATGATGCTCACACACAACGAACAGCGATTGCAGTTTGTGATGGACGAATATCGTACAGCCGCAGAAAAGATTGCGACGCGCGTGGGACACATTCTCGAGCGTGAACGTGAGCGACTTGTAATGATCAACGCACGATTGCATGATCGCGCTGAGCGTTGGTTGCCTCTGCTTCGAGAATCCGTTGAGTCGTCGGCGCGCATGCTTCGACAAGTGGATCCAACGCGTATCCTCGCGCGAGGATACGCCATTGTCCGCATCGGCGGGGAAGTTGTAAAAGACGCGTCCTTGCTTGCGATCGGACGCGAAGTCGCGATACAATTGGGCGCAGGCGCAGTGGATGCAGAAGTTTTACGTGTAAATGGAAAGGGAAAGCAAAAACTTGTATGACCAAAAAACAATCACCTGTAGACTTCGCGAAATCTTTTGAGGAACTCGAAAAAATCACGCAGTGGTTTGATTCGGAAGAGCATCTCGATCTCGACAAAGGACTCAAGCAATTTGAACGCGGACTAGAACTTGCGTCAATGCTCAAAGAGAAATTGTCCGAAGTGGAAAATAAGGTCGTCGAAATTAAAAAACGCTTTGAAGATTAATTCTTGATCGGTCTTGTGACCCCATTTTATGGAACTGCTTCTTCGTTGGCTCCTGAATGCGCTTGCGCTTATCATCGTCGCAAACGTTGTCCCAGGAATTCATGTGGATAGTTTTTATCATGCGCTCATTGCTGCCCTTATTCTTGGGCTCGCAAACGCGCTCGTTCGCCCCATTCTCATCGTGCTTACGCTTCCGGTCACGATTCTCACGCTTGGATTATTCATCCTCGTGATCAATGCCCTCATGATTTTACTTGCTTCCACAATTGTAAAAGGATTTACGGTCACTGGATTTGTTCCAGCGTTTTTGGCAGCGATCGCGCTTTGGTTCATGAGTATGGTGACCAACTGGTTTATTCAATCAACGGAAAAATAAACGCCATATGGCGTTTTTTCGTATACGATCGAATGGGTACCCATGAAGGGCACCCCTACAAACAAAATTCAATTATGAAACATGAAAACATTTTTATTCTTTCGGTCGGTGGCTCGCTTGTGGTTCCGAAATCGGGCATTGATGTAAAATTTTTACAGGATTTTAAAAAACTGATTGTGAAGCACGCGAAGCTTGGCAAGCGCTTCGTTATTGTTGTGGGTGGAGGAACAACCGCGCGGAATTATCAAGACGCCGCTCGACGTGTTGGAAAACTTACACGTGATGACATCGATTGGCTCGGCATTCACGCGACGCGTTTGAACGGACACTTGATGCGAACCGTGCTTCGAGATATTGCGAACCCCATCATGGTCAAAGATCCAACACGTCCAATCGGGAAATGGACCGAGCCCGTGCTTGTTGCGGCCGGATGGAAACCTGGTTGGTCGACCGATTATGTGGCGACACGTCTCGCAAAGAAGGTTGGAGCGACCACGATCGCGAATCTTTCGAATATCGATTACGTCTACACCAAAGATCCAAACAAGTTTCGCAATGCGAAAAAGATCGAGTCGATCTCGTGGAAAGCATTTCGAAAAATGGTCGGTGATGTCTGGGATCCAGGGATGAACGTTCCGTTTGACCCGATCGCCTCAAAACTCGCCGAGCAATGCAAAATGCATGTCGCGATCGTAAACGGCACGAATATCAAGAATTTGGATCGATTATTGTCAGGTAAGTCCTTCGAAGGGACGCAAATCGAGGATTGACAAATCCTCGATTTTTTGTTATTCTGTGCGGTTCGGAAATAAGTTCGAACATCGGTGCTTCAACGATTTCGCGGAGGAAATCATGCGTTTCGAGTATAGAATCGTGACGCGTACAGCGTCGCGTCATCGTCGATCGGAAGATGCGTGCGAGGCGATGATCGATTCTCTGAATCGGTTCGTGGCCGTTGTCGCAGATGGACACGGTCCGGATCTGCAAACCGATCGCGCACAAGAGCTGTCGAAGCAAGTCGCTTCGGAGTTGGTGCGAGAGGTGGTGGAGCGTCAGGATCTGGGAGTGTTCCCGGAAATCTGTGGTGCTGTACAGACTCGAGTCAAAGTGACGTTCAAAAAGATTCCTGTCGGTGCGGTTGCAACCTGTGTGGTTGCAGACGAGCGCGGAATTACAATCGCCCAGGTGGGAGATTGTGTGGTCCTGAAGTTTATACCGGATGAATCGTTCCGTGTTGAACGGTTGACGCAGGACCACGTGCCAGATAATCCGACGGAGATTCCTCGTCTCCGTCCGTATTACGCAGATGGAAAATTCGATTCGCACATTTATGAGCACGGAAATTTCTGCGTTTCTCGGCTGCATTGTAAAAAGACAGGAGCCACAGCTGCGTTCACACGCAGTTTCGGAGATCCGGATTTTCGTCCGATCGTGACACATGAGCCGGAAGTGAAGTTTTTCGAACATGTCTCGGAAGACGAGCTGTACGCGGTTTGTTCGGATGGGGGCGAAGATACGGCACGTATCGCATTTCGTCGCTTGAAAAACAAGCGAGTGCCTCATGACGATCAGTTCATGGATACTCTCGAACGGTTTGCCACAGAAGAATTGCCTGACCGTCCCGATGATGACATCACGATCATATTCTTTCGCGTTTTGCGCGACTCGCCGACCTCATAAGAGGTCGGTTTTTCTTTCTCTCTTTACATTTTGCACATCTATGCTATTTTATTCTCCTCTCGATTTTGAGAGACGGGTTTTGTGCAACCACAAAAAGGTAAAGAGGCATGATCATTGACCATACGGTTCTTTCGCTAAAAAGGCGGCATGAATACGTTTCGGAAGATGCGTATCATGTGCCGAAAAAAATGAGATTTCCGTTTTTTGCAGCGGTTGTGAATGGTGGCAGCATGTCTGTGCCACAATCGCGCGTAGCGGAATTTTCAACATGCATCGTTCAGCGTTTGGTTGCCTCGTTTGAAGAACTTGGTTCATCTCCGGACGCCTTTGTCAGGATGTTTGATCAAGCCGAGCAAGAGGTTGAAATCAGGTTTCCGCATCAGCCGATTGGAGCGACCGCCGCTTGTGTGAGTCTCACAAAGGAAGGGGTTCTGAACATTGCGCACATTGGCGATTGTCGTCTGGCGCGCTATGCCAAAGATAATTTTGACGGCATGGATCGACTGACACATGATCACAACGCAGACAGAAAAGAGGAGCTTGATCGTTTGCAGCCGTTTGTGAAGAGTGGATCGTTTCAAATTCGTTTGTGCGGAGAGTGGACGCCCATTCTTGATTTTCGCAAACGTCGGTTGCATTACTTTGAAACACAGCGCGGTTGGTCGGACCATTCCTTGCGCTCGACACGTGCGTTTGGACATCCGCAGTTTCGTCCCGCCGTCACTCATGAGCCGTGTGTCCAAACACAGCAGATTGATCCAAACGAACCCGCCTTGTACGCGCTCAGTTCAAAAGAAGGCTACAAGATCGTTCGCAAAGTGTTCCATCGTCTCCAGGATCGCCGAGAAACAGATGTGAGTCTTGAGCAGGCAGAAGGTCTTGCGCGTGAGTTTTTCGCGCAAAAACCAAAAGGTCCGAAACAAGACATCACCATCATCTTCTTCAAGGTTTCCCCTTGATTCTGCCGATTTCGCAAGAAGTCGGTTTTTTCTTGACATAAATCCAGCTTTCCCTTATTCTTTTCACAAATCCAATCGCCCAAGACAGCAGGTGCCGCAAGGCATAAGTCCTGCCGAGGTGAAACGAGTGTCGAGTTTCGACATGTTTCATGTAGTCCTGGCGAAAAGCCCGGATTTTTTATTAAAGGTCGAAGACTCAAACATCGGATAAAAATACTATGCCAAAAACCAGAAAACAGAAGGCTGAGATTAAAGATGAACTCGCGGACAAGTTCGGAAGAATGAAGTCTGTTGTGTTCACCTCCGTCTCTGGCTTCACCATGAAAGACGCAGATGCGCTTCGTACAAAGGGAAAAGCTGAAGGTGTGGACTTCTTGGTAACAAAGAAAACACTCCTTGTGCGCGCCTTGGAAGATAAAGGAATCACGTTGTCAAAAGACCTCGTATCCGGAAGTCTTCTTACCGCCATCAGCTATACCGATGAGGTTGCACCAGCCAAAATCATCGCAGACTTTTCAAAGGGTCGCGAAGGATTCAAGATGGTTGGAGGAATTTTGGAAGGATCATTTGTGGATTCACAAGCGGTTATCATGCTTTCAACCCTTCCATCTAAGCAAGAATTGCTTGCGAAATTGGTTGGTACATTGAACGCTCCGGTTTCAGGATTTGTAAACACTCTTGCTGCGAACGTTCGTGGCCTTGTGGTTACGCTGAACGCCATTTCGGAAAAGAAGGCGTAATTAAAAATTTATTTTATCTCTATGGAAATGGAACAAGTAGAAGTCCCAGCAAAGTTCAAGACCCTCGTTGAGTCTATTGAAACAATGTCTGTTCTCGACCTTGCAGAACTCGTTAAACTTTTGGAAAAGAAATTTGGCGTCAGTGCAGCTGCTCCAGCCATGATGATGGCAGCAGGTGGTGCAGCAGCAGGAGCTCCAGCAGCAGAAGAGAAAACATCTTTTGATGTTGAGCTCACCGCTTGTGGAGACAACAAGATCGGTGTGATCAAAGTTGTTCGTGAAATTACGGGTCTTGGACTCAAGGAAGCAAAAGATATGGTTGATGGAGCACCAAAGGTTGTCAAAGAAGGTGTGTCAAAAGACCAAGCAGAAGAAATCAAAAAGAAATTGGTTGAAGCAGGTGGAACAGCGATTGTTAAATAATCGCAACAAAAAATCCTCCCCGCCGTGGCGGGGAGGATTTTTTTTATTACTTTTTATACAACTTCATCCCATCAATCATGATGGTTTTTTCATCAATGATGGAGATGTAAATGTCATACGTTTTATTGTAGGGAATGGATGTTTTTTGCATTTGCACAGAAACATTGTCTTCAAAACGTTTGATGATTTGATAGGTTCCATTGTCTTTAAACGCAGATTCGGTTTTCATGTCATAGGTTCCATTTTTGAAGGAATATTCCACAAACCACGCATATCCATCTTTTGTGACCGCATCTGCACGCCATGTTCCGGTGAATTCATCTTTCATTTCTTGAACCGCTGGAGAAGAGGTTTTTTGGAACAGAACAAATCCGCCCACACCAAGAAGAGCTGCTGCAAGGACGATCGAACCAAGAAGGGAGAGCTGTTTTTTTGTCATATGAGGTTAAATTTTCAAATGTCCTGACGAAATCGTATAAATATTCGCTCCGGACAAAAGATAAATGGTTTGAGAGGTTTCGTCAACCACGAAGTCGGTGAGTTCCGTAAATGTTTCCGAGGTGTATTGCACAACAAATGCCCCAGTGTCTTTTTTGTAAACAATCACACGTCTTGTTTTTGGTTCAAGAACGTAGATAAATTTACTTGTTCCGTCCGTCCAAATGCGTGTCGGTTCTGTTGCGGACGGTTCCACAATGCCAAGTTGCCATCCAACTTCTGCTCCATTTTGAAAACGCGAGATGTTTCCTGCGCCATGAAGGACGTAAATGGATCCATCGATCGTGAAGGCATGAGGATCTGTAAGCGCTTTTGTTTTTGAAGAGATCCAAGATGTTCCTGTGCTGTAGGCTGATCCGGACTTTGTGGACTTGAGGATTTCTGCGTCTTGTGAATCCGCCGTGCGGCGTAAGACATACATCCGATTCGCGTAGGCAAGAAGAGAAATCGACTGGCTTGTGGATGGCATGGTGAGCGAGACAGGTGTCACGGTTCCACCCTTTGTGTCTATATCAAGGAGTTGATCGGATGTATTCAGAGCAAAGATATGACCACCATCCTCGGACGCATCAAGAATAGGCGTTGGAGAAACAATCAGTCCTCCGGAAAAAGCCTCGATTGTTTTTGCAGGAGAATTTATTTTCCAAACCGCTTGGTGATCATCGATCACGTACAAGAGCGAACCGGATCGGATGATTTTTACCCCTTTTTGTTCTTCGCCTGTTTGTGTTTTTATCGTGGCAACAAGAGCTGGGCTTGGAATGGTTACGACATGGCGCAGTTCGTTCATGGCTGTTTCAATGTCTTTCATGAGTTTTTCGATTGTTTCTTGTTGTGCGGGTTTGTCTGTTGGGAGCTGTTGAATCAAGGTTGTGGCTTGTTGGTAAAGCGAGCGAGCTTGATTTTCATCTTTATAAATCATGGCCCCACCCGCTCGATCAATCGTGTCTTGAATCAGTGAGACGCGTTCGGTGAATTGTTTCTGTCCTTCAGACGTTTTACGAAATTGGGCAAGGCTTGTGAGACCAATTCCCAAAACAAAGACAAGAATAAGACCAATTTGTGCGAAGCGTCTTGTGCGAACAGGGAGCGCACGATAGGCATGCATGCATGTTCGCGCCCATTGATTTAGGTGTGTCTTGAGTGTTGGAAGAGATTTCCATGCCGCGTTTCTTCGTTCTTTATTGACGAGTGTGACGGCAGCAAAGGAAAGTCCTTTCACGGTGCGTCGGAGTGTTTTCCAGATGTTGTGGGAAAGAGAGTGCGTGATGTTGAGAAGGATTTTTAATCGTGGTTCTCCGCGGCGAAGATCTGAAAGGATACGCGATCGTTCCGTGAGTTTTTTGTACAAGAGATTGAGATGTGTTTTCAGAAACCCAATAAGATCCGGTTTTTGGTCTTCAAGGAGTTTGGAGGTTTCATCTTGTCCGCGAACAAAGGAATCAATGGAAACATCCGAAAGGGGTTTTGCGTAAGATTCTGGAACGGAAGAGATGGAAGATTCTGCTTTGATAATTAAAAGCAGAAGGCCATCGTTTGCCGCAAAGTATTGTCGGATTTTTTCCGTGGCACTTTTTGGAGGGAGGGAAGTTAGAATGGAGTTTAAATCATCTTGCGGGATTTGGTGTTGGATATCTTTTTGTGAAACACAGAAGACATCTCCATCTTCTAAATCGCCGTCGAGGACGACCGCAAAGGGTTTTTCCCACGTTGGGAGCGCTTGCTCTGTTTGGATTCCCCGAAAAAGATTGAAGACTTGATAGCGTTGTGTTGGTTTACGATGCAAAAAAAGAGCGGACAGTTCACCTGTTCCAGAAAGAAACATGCGATCATCACAGATAATACCAACGGCGGCATGGAAAAAATGGATGGGAATGTGAAAACGGCCATCGCGCACGGTTTGTGAAACGGTTTCATTCAGTGCGCCCAAAAATTGTTCAAAACGATGTTGGGCGTTTGCATCTTTTCCAAACGAACTTGCGAGTCTGTGGACGTGGTCGCTCAAAAGTTGAAGTAAAACTTCATTGTCTGGATTTTTTTTCCCTAAATAGGCGAGAACAAAAACATATCCACTTCTTCCTTCAAGAGGAAGCATGACAGAAAGCCCCTCCACATGTTCATTTGGGGATTTAGGCTCATATTGTGCCGCTTTAAGATAAGGGACCATAACAAAGTTGCTCAAGATCAGGTGTTTGTGTACATTATACCTGTAAAGGAGGAGGCTGCAACCACTATGAACAAGCACACCTTCAACCTCGAACACATGTTTGGTTCAAAGACACGAGCTCGCTTGATGAGCTTGTTTTTGCAACAGCCAAAAGAATTGTTTTTTGTGCGAGAACTCACGCGTCGGATTGGAGCGCAACTCAACTCCGTACGTCGCGAATTGAAAAACCTCATTGACATGGGGCTTATTTTAGAAAAACAATCGGAACATGCCCGATTAACCGGAGCTCTTGCGGAAAAGAAAAAGTTTTACACCGTGAACACCGATTTCATTCTTTATGAAGATTTGCGGTCTTTGTTTCAAAAGGTCCAAATTTTGTTGAAACAAAATTTAGTCCAAGAGATCGATCAAAAAGGATCGATCGCGTATTTTGCGTTTACAGGACGATTTGTAGACGCGAAAGATATTTCAACAGATTTGTTGATCGTTGGAGATATTAAACAGGAACTTCTCGAAGAGGTGATCAAAAAGTTTGAGGCCGAGATTCCGTATGAGATTAACTACACCCTCATGCCAAAAGATGAGTTTCGTGACCGACGACAAGTTGCAGATCGATTTTTGTCGAGTATTTTAAATGCGGAGAAGGTTGTGATGATTGATCGCATCTAATTATGGATTTGTTCCTTTGTGCACAAGACATTCAATTCATAACGTTTGGCCTTGTCTCCCACCCCACCCCAACCCTCCCCTCAGGCAGGGGAGGGGGACTTCGAATCGAAAAAACGTTTGAGGTTCCTCCAGAAAAGTATCTCGCCTCTTTTGATGCTTTTTTGCGTGAACAACAGGTTTTGCCGGAGCACATCTCTCGTTTGCTTGTGGTGAATGGTCCTGGTTCGTTCACCGCGAGTCGTGTGAGTGTTGTGATCGCAAATACATTTGCATTTGTTCGCAAGATTCCGGTTATTCCCGTCGAGAATCCAGACCGTCTCCCCATTGAAAAACTTTTACCGATTCTCCAAACACTCCCGGAACACATCTTTGTGACCCCGGCATATGACAGGCCGCCGAATATCACATAAAATAGAAACAAATCGTTTTGATTCTTAATTTACCTCTATGTTATTTGACACCACTCTTTTGCAGGCGCCGCTTCTTGAGCTTTGGAGCACTATCGTTGCGTTTTTGCCAAACGTGATTGGGGCGGTGATCGTTTTTGTGGTTGGAATTTTGATTGCAGTCGTTTTTCGTCAGGTGGTCATGCGCATCATCGCGCTCTTGCGCATTGATGATCTTGCGGAAAAATTGGAGATCAAAAAGCAATTCGAGCGCATGGGAATCCGATTGCACATCGGTTCACTTCTTGGCTGGATCGTAAAATGGTTTTTCATTATTGTTGCGCTTATTGCGGCAACCGATATTTTGGGATGGAATGAAGTGACGGATTATTTAAAGCAAGTCGTGTTATTCGTTCCAAACGTCATTATTGCCGTGATTATTCTTCTTGCCGGAATTTTGCTTGGAAATTTTGTTCAGAATGTTGTTCGTTCAGCGGTCGAAGCGGCTGAGCTTGCATCCGCTCAATTTCTCTCTGCGCTCGCGAAATGGTCCATTCTTGTTTTCAGCTTTATGGCTGCACTCGTACAGTTACAAATTGCTCCAGATTTGATTCGAACTTTATTTACCGGACTTGTGTTCATGATTGCACTTGCGGGCGGACTCGCATTTGGACTTGGTGGGAAAGAACACGCCTCACAGATGTTGAGTCGACTCAAAAAAGAAATTTCGTCGGAGAAATAGCATGGAGCGTTATCACTACGGACAATTGCGTTTTTGGGAAATGCTCCCCGGCCTTGTGGTCTGGGGAACATTTTTGCTCGCCCTCGTTTTGTCATTTGTGGCGCCGCTTTGGGTGATAATCTTTATCATCGTGTTCGATCTCCTGTGGCTTTATCGCGTGATCTATTTCAATCTATTTGTGATCATTGCATGGGTTACGTATCGCAAAACATTGAAAATGGATTGGAAGCAAAAATTGATCGGCATCTCAGGCGCCGAGTCGAAGGTGCATCTCGTATTTCTTCCAACCTACAAAGAGGGCTACGAGATTATCGAAACGACACTCACGTCTCTTCAACACAATTCATTTCCCGCACATCGCATGATCATTGTGATTGGCGGAGAGGAAGGGGATAAAACGCATTTTCAGGAAGTGGCCGCACGCGCGCAGGCGAAGTTTGGGGATGTGTTTAAAAAATTAATCGTCACGATGCATCCAAAAGGATTACCGGGTGAAATGTCGGGGAAGGGCTCGAACTTGAATTGGATGGGGCACCGTACAGAAGAAGTGTTGAAAGCAGAATTTCCAGAACTCAAAGACGAGGACGTAATTGTTTCGGCGTTTGATGTTGATACGATCGCACATGAGCATTATTTTTCGTACCTCACGTATTTGTACTGCACGGTAAAGGATCCGACACGCAGTTCGTATCAACCGATCGCTTTATTCTCGAATAACATCTGGACCGCATCTGCTCCTGTGCGCATCGGAGCCTTTGGAACCACGTTTTGGTTGTTCGGCGAACTTGCCCGGTCAGAACGCTTGTGGACTTTTTCTTCACACTCCATGTCTTGGAAAATGTTGCGGGATGTTCGGTTCTGGCAAAAAGATATCGTGAGCGAAGATTCGCGTATTTTCATGCAAGCGTTTTTGCATTATCACGGGGATTACCGCGTGACGCCCATGTTCCTTCCGGTCTCGATGGATGCTGTGACGGGAAAAACATACACCGAATCGCTCGTTGGATTGTACAAACAAATGCGTCGTTGGGCATGGGGAGTCGAACATCTTCCATATCTGATTGACGGATTTCGACGAGACCCGTTGATTCCACGATTCAAAAAGGCACAATATATTTTCAATCACCTGGAAGGAATGTTTACGTGGGCGACCGCACCGATCATCATGTTTCTCCTCGGTTGGCTTCCTCTTTGGGTGGCAAAAGGACAAACGAACGCCATTATTCAAGCCGCACCGTTTACGCTTGAACAACTCATGCGCCTCGCTATGATCGGAATTTTGCTTTCGGCAAGCATGTCCCTTACACTGCTTCCACGGAGACCCGGAACGGTTCGACCGCACGCATGGATCATGATGTTGCTTCAATGGGCGCTGCTTCCAATCACATTTATCGTCTTCGGATCTCTTCCGGCGGTAGACGCACAAACACGTCTTATGATCGGAAAGTATCTTGGGTTTGAGGTAACAAAAAAACAGAGAAAATAATATGTATCCAAGAATCTCCATTCATATCGTCTCTTGGAACTCGATGCAATTCATCCCGGATCTTTTGGCATCCATTGAAAAGCAGACCATGAAGGATTTTCAGGTTCTGATTGTGGACAATGGATCAAGTGATGGGATCGAAGCGTTTTTGCAAGAGAAATATCCGAGTGTGCGTTTTATTCGCAATGCTCGCAATTTGGGATTCTCGGGAGCACATAACCAAGGCATTCGTTATGCCCTCGAGCATTGGGGGGAAACGGAACTCGATGACAAATTTATTTTGATTACAAACCCAGATATTATTTTTACACCCACATATCTTGAAAAACTCATGGAGGCGACGCGCAGCAAGGATGCATTCGGCGCATTCGGCGGAAAGCTTTTGCGTGCGTACGGAGAAGGAGTTGCCGATGAAGTTTTGCGAGAAACGGTTCGTTCGGATCGGATTGATTCTACAGGTTTGCGGTTTCACAAAAATTTTACGTTTACCGACCGCGGTGCCGGAGATTTAGACGAAGGTCAGTTTGATCAGGCGGAAGAAGTCTTTGGATTATCCGGCGCACTCGTTTTATACAGAGCACGCGCGCTTCAGTCTATTCGCTACAACGACGAATTTTTTGATCATGATTTTTTTGCGTACAAAGAAGATGTCGACATGGCCTTCCGTATGCAATACGCTGGATGGTCTGCGTGGTACACACCGCGCGCGGTTGCATATCATTATCGTGGAATGTATGGGCAAGAACAGATGGGGATTTGGGCGCGCATCAAAAATCGCAAAAAGAAATCTCTGCACCGCAGCTATTTTTCCACGCGAAACCATTGGTTGCTTTTGCTGAAAGATTTGGATGTTATTTCCGCTTTCGTGCTTTTCCCTCGACTGTTCCTTGCAGAAGTTGCACGTTGTGGATACATCATTCTGCTCGAGATGAAAAACGTGAAAGCGATTTTCGATGCACTCAAATTGATCCCGCGCATTTGGAGCAAACGTCGCAGAACGATGCAAACGAAAGTTGTCCCTGGTCGGTTGATTCGTAAGAAATTCGCAGAATAATTTTGTATGAAAAAAGACGTCTCCATTCTCATTGTCCACTACAATACTCCAAAGTTGTTGCGCCAAACGTTGAAAGGTATTTTTGCGATGCAATCAAACGCGACGTTTGAAGTTATTGTCGTTGATAACAATCCAAACATGCGGGTCGACAATATGATTCGTGGAGAATTTCCGCAAGTGAAATTACTCATGTCAGATCACAACATTGGATTTGGAAACGGCATGAATCTTGCGATGATAAATGCGGTTGGACGCTATTTGTTTATTTTTAATCCAGATATTGCCATCAACAACCACGCCCTCGATGACCTTATTCGTTACATGGATGCTCACGCGGATGTGGGAATGGTTGCACCGCGTCTCTCGAATCCCGACGGAAGTTTGCAAAGCAGTTGTTACCGATTCATGGGGCCGGAAATTATTTTGTATCGACGTGTGCCCTTGCTCGCCAAACTTTCGTTTGCAAAAAAAGCGGTTGACCATTACCTCATGAAAGATTGGGATCATGCAGAAACGCGCGATGTCGACTACGTGCTTGGAGCCGCAATGTTCGTTCGTCGTGAGGCGTACGAAGCGGTTGGAGGATTCGATCCAAACTATTTTATTTACTTCGAAGATCAGGATTGGTGCCGACGTTTCTGGAAAGCGGGATGGCGCATTGTGTACCACCCAGAAGCGAATTTTGTGCACTATCATCGTCGAGAAACCGCCGAAGGGGGATTTCTCGGTCAGATTCTGAACCCGCTGACACGCAAACAAATGAAAAGTGCGATATACTACTATCGTAAATATCGCGGAGAAAAACATCCGCGCATGTAAACATGTCCCACACTCCTTCGTTTCTTGAACATGCGTCAAAGGCGTCCCATAAAGCGCATCGCAGAAATGTTCTTCCGCGAAGGATTTTGTTTTGGTTGCTCGTTGCAGTGGTTGTGTACGGCGCCGCCCTAGCTTTTTCTGTCATACAAGTGGTCGCTGAGACAAATCAGGCGATGACTTCTTTGAAAGAGGCAAAAGCAGAGGGAACCCTGTTGCGTTTTGAAAGTGCGAATCGTGCGCTTGCAGATGCACAAGGGTCGTTTGCAGAAGCAAGACGGTTTTCTCCTTTTTTAAAAACAGCTGTCTTTCTTCCGCTTATTGGTTCCACGATCGCACAATCAGATGAACTCATTACGGCCGGGCAAGATGTTGTGACATCATTGCAATCCGTTTCGGATATTGGAAAGAGTGTGTTGCAGCTTTCCGGATTGAGTGAAGCCTATTTTGAAGAGGTGAAACGTGGAACACGTCCACGTGTTTCGTTTTCTGATTTAACACCCGAGGCGAAGCATCTTGTTCTTGCACGACTTTCCGCATCCTCAAATCAATTTTCCCTTTTATCGAGCCGCCTTGCGCTTGTGCAAGATGAGCTTGAGGAACTGTTGCACAAATCATCTGTCGATGCATCTGTTGAATTTATTTCTGTGGCGAAAGAGGATCTTTCTGAAACACAAAAAATGCTTGAACGCGCCAGCCTCTTCACAGATTTGGTTCCAGTCTTTGCTGGGGTTGGAAAAACGGCGCATCATCTTGTTCTTTTTTTGAATAATACCGAGTTGCGTCCTGCGGGTGGGTTTGTGGGAAATTATGGAATCGCGACGGTCACGAACGGCTCACTTGATTCGTTGAAAACAGCGGATGTCTACGCGCTTGATCGTTTGGCAGAGGCGCAAAAGGGGTTTGTCAAAGAACCAGCGCCATTTGCCCTTCAAAAATATAACGCAACGCCCTATTGGTATTTCCGTGATGCAAACTGGTCACCGGATTTTTCGGTGAGCGCGCAGAAGTTGATTGCAAAGTATAAAGAGGAAACAGGAGTTCTTCCTGCCGCACTTCGCGGAACGATTCCTTACACAGACACAGTTGATGGCGTGATTGCGTTTACACCAACGTTTGCGGCGCGTATTTTAAACATGGTTGGACCTGTGACGATTGGCGGTCAAACATTTACGGCACAAAACATGGCGGATAAGCTCGAGTATCAAGTGGAATATGGATACGCTGCGCAAGGGATTCCGGAAGCGCAACGCAAAGAGGTGATTGGACAGCTTGTGGATGCCGTTGTGAAAAAATTATCGGACATGCCGCTTTCTGAGTGGGGGAGCGTGCTTGCGCTTATGGAAGATGCATTCACCACAAAACAATTGTTTGTGTATCACACAAAACCAGATGTGGAAAAAGTGATTGTGCGTGCAGGATGGTCGGGGAATGTTGGAAGGGCGGAAAAGGCGGAAGGGGCGGAAAGGGCGAATAAGACAGGGGCGGATGTGCAAATGGTTGTGGATGCAAACCTTGCAGGTTTGAAATCAGATCCCGCCGTTCTTCGGACCATCACGTATGAAATCGCGAAAGATACAAATGGAAATCGCATTGGACGCACATCTATTACGTATCGACACAAAGGCAAATTTGATTGGAAGACCACGCGATACCGAACGTACACCAGATTGTATGTTCCGCTTGGTTCAGAATTGATTCGTGTGACCGGATCTTTGAAAAATGATCGCACACAAAATCCAAATCTGGAATCCGGAGCTCCGGACATCTCTTCTGAACTTGGGATGAGCGTCTTTGGGGCGTTTATTGCGATTGAACCAGGTCAAACCGGAACGCTCACCTTTGAATATAAACTCGCGGACTCCGTTCGTGCCATGATTGCACGCGGAACATACATACTTGACGTTCTGAAACAAGGTGGCGCAGGAAATCATGCGTTGACGCTCGACCTTGATTTTGGTAAGAATGTCCTACGCGCAACTCCCGGCGAAGAGAAAAACGAATGGGGAGATGCACGCTATCGCATGAAGGAAGTGCTGGATCAGGATAAACAGTTTGTTGTTGGATTATAATATGTTCGGAAAAAAAATTGGGATTGATCTTGGGACAACCACCGTGCTGGTTTATGTTCCGAAACGCGGCATTATTATTCACGAACCTTCGGTCGTGGCTGTTTCGTATACAGATAAAAAAGTGCTTGCGGTTGGAAAAGAAGCAAAGGACATGTTGGGTCGAACTCCAGACACGATTGTTGCGCGTCGACCATTGAAAGATGGGGTGATTGCAGATTACAGAACAACAGAAGCGATGCTTCGCTATTTCATTAACAAAGCGCTCGGAGGATTCCGTTTGTTTCGTCCCGAAGTCATGGTTGCGGTTCCGGGTGGAATCACCTCGACCGAGCGCCGCGCCGTGATTGACGCAACGCTCGCGGCCGGTGCGAAGGCGGCGTACATCATCAAAGAACCAATCGTGGCTGCAATCGGTGCGAACATTCCGATTGGAAGTCCGAGTGGACACATGATTATCGACATTGGAGGAGGAACGTCCGAGATGGCCGTCATTTCGCTCGGAGGAATCGTTGCGTCTGAATCCGTACGTATCGGTGGCGTGAAGTTCGATTTGGCAATTTCGGAATACATTCGTCGCAAATATGGACTCGCGATCGGAGAACGCACGGCGGAAGATATCAAAATCAATATTGGTGCGGCCATGTATTTGCCCGATAAACTCTCGATGGAAGTAAAAGGCCGCGACATGATTACCGGACTTCCAAAGTTGATCGAAGTCACATCTGACGATGTTACGGCCGCAATCCAAAATGAACTCGAGGGAATTATTGCGACCGTAAAAGAAGTGTTGCATAAAACTCCGCCAGAACTTTCCGCCGACGTCATGGATCGTGGAATTGTTTTATCCGGTGGATCATCTCAACTGCGAAGTCTCGATACGCTCATCGCCGAAGCAACCGGTGTTCCAACATTCCTCGCAGAAGATCCACAACAATGTGTAGCGAAGGGAACTGGAATCGCGCTTGAGAACTTGGAAGCGTATAAGAGAAGTATTTTTACCAGTTAGAATGAAACAGAGTGAAAGAGTGATGGAGTGGAAGAGACAGGAAGAGAAACTTTTTTCTTTTTTGTATTACAAAAAAATAACAAACTGTCTTTTTCAATCACTTCGCCACTCCATCACTCAACCACTCTGCAGCCCTATGTCCACCAACCTCCTTCCATCTTCACGCCCCATCACTTACGCGATCGATGCTTGGTCGGCGAACCAGAAAAAGAAATCTGGGGTGGAGATGTATGCGTTTCAATTGATTCAAGCGATGAAAAAACACGCGCTCCAAGAAAACGAGCATGTGGTTTTGTATTCGCCAGTAAAGCTCGAGGGTGCCCTCGCTGAATTACCAAATGGATGGGAAGAAAAAACCATTGCGTGGCCAACAAAATCAAGTTGGTTTCCGGTTGGGTGGATGCAAGCTCGCATGAGCCTCGAACTATTCCAACATCCGCCATCTCTTTTTTTTGTTCCATCCCAAGGCCTTCCTCGACGACTTCCTGGCGCGTCTTATCCGATCGTTACAACGATTCACGATCTCGGATTTTTACGTGCACCGAATTTATATGATGCATCATCGCGCAAACGTTTATCGAAGTTGACCAAACGTTCCGTTCGAGGCGCATCGCATCTCATCACTGTCTCTGAATTCTCGAAGTCCGAGATTATCTCGACCTATCACACATCACCCGATCGTATCTCGACCACACCTCTTGCCGCAGACACTTCGATCTATAAGCGGCTCTCTCGAGAACAGATTGAACCTGTGTTGCAACGCAATCGTCTCGGCAAGCATTTCTTTTTATACGTTGGCCGTCTCGATCAAAAGAAAAATGTGGAAACGATTATTCGCGCATTCGATCAGTTTAAACAAAATCGTGGCGTTGGCGATCCGTTCGAACTCGTCCTCGTTGGCGAGCCAGGATTTGGATTCGCAAGCATGAAGAACTGGATCGACCACTCGAGCTCGAAGCATCAGATTCATACACTCGGGTACCTTGACGACGCTGACGTTGCCGTGCTCATGAATGCCGCAACCGCATTTTTGTTTCCCTCTTGGTACGAAGGCTTCGGCATTCCGAATGTGGAAGCCATGTTATGTGGAACGCCGCTCGTTGTGTCCGATATTCCAGCTCATCGAGAAATCATCGGTGACGCGGCGCTCTTTGTTGATCCATCTGAGCCAGAATTGTGGGAGCGTGCCATGAGACAAATCGCCGAAGACGCCTCTGTTCGTGAGCAGTTGATCCAAAAAGGATCTGTACGCGGAACAATGTATGATTGGAATAAAACAGCAGCAAAGACATGGGAAATTCTGCGCGGTCTGGTATAATCAAATCCTATGGATCAATTGTTAACAGAATTAAAGCGTCTTGGCCTTTCGGAAAAAGAGGCGCAGGTTTATCTTTCCGCCCTCGAACTTGGACCCGCGCCGGTTCAAGATATTTCGCATAAAGCAAAAGTGAACCGCGCAACCACGTATGTCATGATCGAGGCGCTCGCAACGCGCGGGCTCATGTCCACGTTTGTGAAAGGGAAGAAACGTTTTTATGTTCCGGAAAGTCCGGATCGTTTGATGTCGATCCTTCGCATTCAACAAAAAGAGTTGGAAGAAAAACACAACGAATTTCAAAAAACATTACCAATGCTTCTCGCGCTGTTTAATGCAGAAGGGGCGAAGCCGCAAATTCGGTATCTCGAGGGATCAGAAGGTTTGAAAACCCTTCGCGAGACGTTTGAAAAAATGGAAGGGGAGTTTGTGGAAATTGTTCCGTATGACGATGTTCTTGCCACAAGCGAGATCATGGATGATCACGAACGTCATACGCGCGAATTGCATTTAGCAAAAACGCCGCACCGCGCGATTGTGGTGATGGAGAATCCAGATCCATCAAAGATTCCAAACGTTGGAGTTGGAGAAGTACGATTTGTTTCCTCAAAAGAGTTTCCGATGCACGGAGAAATTATTGTGCGTGGAAATCATGTCTTTTTGTTCTCGTACAGATCTGCTGTGCTTGCGGTTGTAATTATCAGTAAAGAAATTGCCGATGCTGTGCGTGGATTATTTAATTTAGCTTGGAGAGGGGCTGCGGAATATCCATCAAAAAAATCTTAAGTTTTTTTCAAAAAAAGAATCGTCGAACGGTTCGACGATAGGGAAGGACAGGAAGAGGCTGCTCACCAAGGTGGGAGCGGACGTGTGAGAACATTCAAAGAGCTGTCAGAAAGTGAGAACGGAGTTCGACGGGCGTATCCTGGGAAAAGAAGTCAGCTACCGAGCGCGCAGTGCATGTGTGGTTTGATTGCCGCGGGATTCCCAAGGAGAGGATTCCTTGAGTTGGCATACATGCGTAGGGCTCTTTTTGTAGCATCGTTCAATTCACGCGCAATCGCCGTCATGACACAGACCCCTGGAGAAGAGCTGTCATGACGTGATTTCGGATACGGGTTACGGAACTCATACGTACCTCATTTGACAGACATCTGTGCCATCACTTGTCACCTCTTCCTCTCGTTTGGAAGAGAAGATAAATCTATCATGTTTTTGGAAAAATGTCAACATTATAAACAAAAACACCCGTTAGGGTGTTTTTTCTCGTTTTGAGGGAGAGATTGGTCTTTCGACCTATTCACATCACGAGAGATCATGAGGTGGATAGGTCGAGCCGCGCGAGATGCGAGAGAGTGCAGCAGCGCGACTGGTTGAGGGTTGAAATGGGTTACCCAAGCGTCTTCAGGATCGCGCCACCGATGTGGATGCCGGCAAGTCCGGCGTAGACCACGCTCGTAAGCGCAACACCAATCCGCGAGAGCAGAAGGTGGCGATGGCTCCAAAGGATCCCTGCCGCGATTACGACCAAGAAGATCTTCGCGATTGCGAACGTGTGCACTCCGTGAAGGAGGGCGTGGTTCATGATCGGATTCGCTTCGGTCGCGAGTCCGGATTGGATCCAGTAGAGCGTCGCACCTGCGTCGAGGAGATTCAGTATGCACAGAATCATCTCAGCGCGACGAAACAGAATCACCTGCTCGAGTGCCTTTGCGATGTCCGACATGTCATCCTCCAAAACGTTTTGGGTACGATGATTCTAGAGCCCCCTCTCCTTTCGAAGGAGAGGGCGGGGGGAGAGGTGTCGCATGAGAATTCAGATTCCACAAATCACTTTGCGATTTCTGAAGACTGCGCGACGGAACTGCGTGAAAATGGGTAGCTTTCCCACTTCACGCAGCCCGTCGCGCGAGGTTCAACAAGGCTCCGTCAGAGATCATCATCGAGGTTCCGGTTCTCCTCGATTTGTCTTAGATGAGCAGATATCATCTCCAGAGTTTGTGGATGCGTGCCAACATCCTGATCGATCTCGTTGACCATCGATCGTTCTGGTTTCACCAAGTCCTTGGTACTTATACTAGGCGTCTTGCAATTCGACGCCCCAAGGTGCAGCTTCAGATTTTTTCGGACCAACATTCAGTCCTATCGATCGCTTGTGACACGATCGATAAAATCCTAGGATGTTTTACATGCTTACGTCGACAGCTGATCGTCAACGCTGCATCGGGAACAGAAGATGTACATGGATCCTCCTTGATCCTGTCGTTGTGCTCGCTCCCAATCGGCGGAGAGCGAACAGGTTGCGCCACAAAGCACACTCAAATGCGACCGGTGCCATCAAAGGCTAACCGAGCCGCGAACCGCCGGGCGCGTGCGATACCCGCCGGCAAACATGTCCGACCTTCAAATGGCCGAACCGAGGTCGTTACGCACGGCGCGTATACGAGCTCGGAAAGCCGGGCGATGGTTCGTGGAGTGTCCACTAGCATCGCCCAAGTTTCCAATTCGTAGACTTGAGATCTTCACCGGCCAATGGAGGGCCAGGGTCTCTTTTTTTCTTCATGCTTCGATCGCCTAACATCGAGCATTGCTTTCCTGAGGGATGACGCTTATCTCAATGGTGACTCCTTGTGTTTCGTTGAGGGTTGGTCGCTCAGCGCGTGATCTTCTTGATCAGACCGCGGGCCACATCCATGCACTTGAAGCACGCGACGAGGCCGAAGGTCAAAACCCGAACGGTCAGCGGGGCGAGATCGTCGAGAAATTCTCGATGCTCGGCCTTGAGAGCTTCTTCGCTCATGGGAACCTCCTACTTCTTCTTGCCGAACGGGTTGCGGACCCACTCGAGGACCGCAACGCCAAGGGCGAGGGGGATGAGGATGACCATCAGGCCAACCGGGGTCGGCATGTGGGCGTCGATTTGCTTCTGGGTCATGTATCCTCCGGATCGTCGCGCGATGCGAGCGATCTAGTTGTAGGTGAGCGCGCGCGCCCGCTTTTCGAGGAGCGGGAGCAGAGCGATGACTTCGTTCGACGACAGGTGAACCATCCACTCCGACGTGTTCATGCCGATCACGTGGCCGAGCTTGAACGCACGGGTAAGCTTGCGCACACCGTTGCGTCCGATGAACTCGCCGTTGTCGCCGATGATCCAGGCCGGGGTCACGCCGAAGCGCTTGACCAGCCAGGTTTCGGAGACGCGATCGATTTCGCGCTCGGCGAATTCCATCTCGGCCTCGCACTTGAAGAGATCGAGGTCGAAGCCGGCTTCGACGAGGGTCAGTTCCAGTTGCGTGAGACGGCTGCTTTTGCCCGATTGGGCGATCTGCAGGTTCATGTCTGCCTCGTGCCTCGAGATTCTCGAGAGCATTCTGACTGTTGAGAAATCAGGTACCTTCCGATCCACAAAGATGGAGGCAAGGGATCCAGTGACCTCCCGAAGGCGGTGTAGACCATGAATATCTTGCGTATGAAATGAGTAAGCTTGCGCCTAGTCAAGCCATTTGATATTCGCTGGGTGTCTCTTTCAAAGACGCCCAGTTGCTCTCTCCTCCATTTTTGTGGGGCGAAGGGGGAAGGGCTGCAGAGTGAAAAAGTGGAAAAGTGAAAGAGTGAAGGAAGGAAATTTACTATTTGACGATTTGTTTAAAGAACAATCAAATAAATAATTTCCTTCACTTTTTCACTCTTTGACTTTTTTACTTTGTTTTCTTTCTCTGCAAGATGCCGCGAGCGTTTGCTCGTGATCTCTTGGGAGACGGTCGATGAGGTGTAGCGAAGTAAGTGCTACATGCCTCATCGACCGCAAGGTCTTTGTTTAAGAAGTCGTTAGACTCGACTTATGTGCAGGCTTGAGACCTAGCCCTTGCGATTGCCCTTCTGCTGGAAGCGGCGGGGCTGGGTCTTCTGGGCCTGGGGGCCGGTGTAGAAGGCGGCGTGGAGCTTGTCCTGCTCCGCACTCGCCTCATACACAGCCGCGTTGGTCTCGAGGTCGCCGAGGATCTCCGTTTCGGCCTTGGCGACCGACTGGGGATTCTCGATGAACTTCGCGGCGCACTTCGGGCAGAGGGCGTAGTGGGTCATCAAGTGACTCACGTCCACCGGGCCACGCTTCGCCTCGTAGTTCATCTCCTGCATGTCCTCGAGCCGGGGGGCCTGCATGTCGTCGACCGAACCGACGAACGCCGTGCCCTTTTCGAGCGCGTGCTCGCACTCGCGACCCTGGACGCACCGGACGAACGTCTCGCCAGTGCGGGGGTGCTTGAGCGGCTGGCCCAGGAAGACGGTCTTGCGGAAGTCCGAGTCCTGCTTGCGCCGCGCCGCCTTCTGCTCTTCGACCCGCTGCTTGCTCGCCGCCGCCCGCGCCTCTTCGGGGCGGACGATGTCGAGGGCCCTGTCGAGGAACATCAGGTCGTTGCGGTTGAGACCCCGCTGCATGGCGCCCTTGGCCGAGACCGCGTAGTTGCGCAGGTCGGCTTCGGTGGTGCGGCGATCGAGTTTCGTGTCGAGCAGGGCGAGCTTGAGAACCAGCATCTTTTCCACCGGACGCGTTTCGCCGGTGATGACGCAGGTCCACTCCTCGACCGGTTTCGCCTCGACCTTGTCCTCGACCTTGGGGGCCTCGGGCTTGGTCTCGACGACGGTCTCGGTCGCTTCGGCCACGAGGGCTTCCACGATCTCGACCACCGGCGCGGGCATCAGCGACGCGAGCTGGTTGTTGTTCAGGCCAGCGAGGATGTCGCTCGGCGAGAACTTCTGCAGCTCGGCCACGTTGGCGCCGCCCTCGACCAGGCTCATCACCTTGTCGAGCGTGTCCACCGCCGGCGCCTTGCCGTCGGGGCACAGCCACTCGATGTCGACGCCCTTCTCCACGAGCGCCACGGTCGAGTTGAGCACTTCCTTGCCGATCGTCGCCAGGTTCTCGCGCTTCGCAGTGCGCAGAGCCTCGGACTTGTCGGCCTTGGCCGTGTTCGGATCGATGGTGACGCCGCGGTTGAGGAACTTGGCGACGAAGGTATGGGTCGTGGACATGATGAACTCCGTGCGCGAGACTAGCTCGACGCGTTGTGAACCTATAGGAACACTGAATGCCCTTTTGGGGCTAGGACAACTTTGGCCACCCGGCCTCAGCATCACAGATTCCGCAAGCTTGCACTTACGAACTCTGAAAGCTCGGCGACGGACTGTGTTGAAAGGGAGTGCCTTTCGCCACAGCCGTCGCCAGATCTCGAGAAGAAGACTCGTGCCGCTCAACACTCGAGATGTTGAGTTCACTGTATGTATCCACATCCAATCGCCTGACATTGGATGCTTCTGTTTGCTGTTAGGCAATCATCGTTCTAACCTTTCCTTTGCTCTGTAACCTGAGCTAGGTGTGAGTTGAGGTCGGCTAGTCGACGCTGCGCTGGGCGGCGGTGACGAGCTTGGCGGCGGCGATGAGCTCGTTCGGGGTCTTGAACTGGCGCAAGTCGATGTAGGCCCGTTCGAGAATCTCGACTGCGGCAATGATCTGAATCATGGGTACTCCGTGCGAACTCGGTGGTTCGCGTCTGGGTGGTTGGGCTACTTGACGAGGACCAGAGGCGCGAGCGAGCTGGCGAAGAGCAGCAGCATGGCGACTTCGCCGGTGCAGAGCTTGCCGAGGATCTCGAACGCGCGATCGCTGCTCGTGGGGATGAAGTACGGGAGGGAGACGGTGAGGTTCTTGATCATGGTGTCGATCTCCGTGCGAACTCGATGGCTCGCGTCTGGGCTGTGGACTGGTCGATTCGTTCGACGCAGGAATCCGAGGGTAGGTCGATTCAGTGACCGCCCGAAGGCTGGTGTGAATCATGAGTATCGTGCGTATGGAATGAGTGAGGGTTAACCCAGTCAAACCATTTGATACTCACCGCTCTCATTCGCCGAAGCGTTTTGAAAGACGGTTTGCTCTCTCCCCTCAGGTTTCTGAGTCGAGTTACATAAAAAGACCCATTGCTTTGCGTATCCAAGCATGAGAGATACGAAAACCAATCGGTCTTATTATTTGCTATCAGTGAATGGGACTGGATAGCTCAGCTCTCTCCCCGTTTGAGTTGTAAGGTGAAGAAGTGATCTTGTCGCTTCGTCATCTTGATGGACATACTATATCACTTTTTGTCAGTTTTGTCAAGACCCACACTTAGGAAATAGTGAGAATTAGGCTAGAATTAGCCAAATCAAGTTGTCAGGAAGTTCTGGAATGGAAAGGGGTAGCCGCAGGCTTCAGCCTGCGCCGGGTGGGAATATGGCTATTTCATATTTCGAGATACACCTTCGGGTACACGCAGGCTGAAGCCTGCGGCTACCGCGTTTTTATGTTATAATTTCCACACCTATGCCACCATCCCCATTTTACAACCTTATTGGACACGAACGTGTTCAGGATGTTTTGGGTCGAATGATTGAACGAGACCGTTTGCCGCACGCCTTTTTGTTTGTGGGGCCGCATCATCTGGGAAAAACGCTTGTGGCGAGGCAGCTGATTCGGGCGATCTCGAAGGAGGCCGAAGGAGCGGCGTCTATGGACGTGATCGAACTTGGGTGTCTTACGGATGAGAAGACGGGAAAGAAGAAGGCACAGATTTCGGTTGAGCAGGTTCGCGAAGTTTGCGAGAGACTTGCGATGAGTGCAATGAACGGTGGATGGAAAATTGCGTTTATTAAAAATGCAGATGCGCTTTCAAACGCGGCGGCGAATGCGCTTTTGAAAACACTTGAAGAACCAAAAGGGAAAACGTTGTTCATTCTGCGCGCGCCTTCCGTTGAGTCTGTTCTTCCAACCGTTGCGTCACGTTGTCAGGTGATGCGTTTTCATCCGGTGTCGAGAACTACGCTTGCAACAGCACTCGTCAAAAAAGGACACGCGAAACCAGATGCGGAAATCGCAGCGGCCATCTCGCTTGGTCGCCCGGGTCGTGCATTTCGGTATCTCACAAAAAGTGAAGACCGATCACAAACAGATATTGGGGTGGAACAAGCGATCGATTTGTTCTCCTCAGACATTGCAAAACAAATTCGACTTACATCCGGACTGCTTCCAAAAGAAGATGTAAACAAACGTTCGGCCGCAGATCAGACGGTACGATTATGGCAGCGCGTATTGCGCGATGAATTATTGCGATCTGTTGGATGCGAAGAACTCGTTGTATATCGATCGGACACTTCCCGTAACCCAAGGCTTCAGCCTTGGCACGTCTCTCGACTGATCGCCACACTCAAAAAAACAGAAGAGGGAAGAACGGCGATTGCGCATAATACAAATCCACAATTAACGTTAGAGCACATTTTATTTTCGTGACATACGTGGGTGGGCATAAAACCCACCCCTACAATCGCAAATTTTTTATGAAAAAAATTTTACCTCTTTTAATCCTGTTCGTTCTTGCGGGTGCGGGATGTTCCGCGGCGCCAAAAGCAAATAAAGCGGACGGTGGAATTTTGAAAACCGTTGATGCGGGAAAAATTTGGTCACAAAGTTCGCTTGTGCCAACAGCAAAGGGAATCGGCACACTCGCAACCGCAAACATCATTACCATGGAAATGGATCCGCAGGATAAAAATGTCTTGTATGTGGGAACGCGTGAAGATGGATTTCTCTATTCGGATGACGCCGGAGTTTCTTGGCGCCAACCAAGAGATAAAGCGCTCTCAACCGGATTTATTCCATCCATCAAGATGGATCCAAAAAATGTGTGTACGGTTTATGTCGCAAAGGGTCCGCGTCTTTACAAGACCATCGACTGTATGCGCACGTTTCAAAATGATGCGTACATTGAGAGTCGTGAAAAAGTGAGTGTCGTGAAAGTGGCGGTGGATTGGTTTAATCCGCAAACGGTTTGGATTGGACTTTCAAATGGTGATATTCAAAAAAGTTTGGATGGCGGAAAAACGTGGAGCAATGTGCTTCACGTGAAAGATGTCATTACAGATATTCTCATCAACCAATCCGACAGCCGCATGGTGCTTGTTTCAACATCGTTAAAAGGTATGATGAAAACCGGAGATGGCGGAGCAACATGGGAAGCCGCAGAGCTGAAAGGAATGGCCGGAGCGACAACGGTTTATGATTTGATTCAATCAAAAAATTCTCAGACGGTGATTGCGGCAACGAAATATGGTCTCATTCGTTCCACAAGTTTTGGGGCGGTTTGGGAACCGATCAAACTTGTGACCGCGCCAGGGCAAGTAAATATTCAAGCGGTCGGCATGGATGTCTCAAATCCGGACGTTCTGTATTACGCAACCACCGCAACGTTTTATAAATCGCAAGACGGCGGCGCAACCTGGCAAACAGGAAAGCTCCCCTCAAATCGCCTCCCTCGCGCGATTCTCGTTGACCCAAGTTTGAATACCGTGTTATATATCGGAGTCGCAACGGAGGCGAAGTAGCCCAAGGCTTCAGCCTTGGTTCTCCATGTTAGATACAATGATCAATCAGATGCAGTGACCAAGGCTAAAGCCTCAGATTACGATAAATGAAATCGACTATGCATATATTCCTGTCATCCAAGAAGCCTTTATTCGACGCGGTACTTGATCACTTGCATAAAGAACTCGGAACCCTTCGTACCGGACGCGCAACTCCACAACTTGTGGAGGATATTCGTGTAAGCGCATATGACTCGACGATGGAGCTTAAAGGACTCGCATCGATTTCGGTTCAAGATGCAAAAACAATTGTGATTGATCCATGGGATAAGGGATTAACGCAAGCGATCGAGAAAGCGATTCGTGATTCTGGAACAGGCCTCTCGCCCGCAGCAGATGGCGGAGTGATTCGCATTATGCTTCCTCCGATGACAGAGGAAAATCGCGTGAAGCTTGTGAAGCTCATGAAAGAAAAATTGGAAGATTCACGCATCGCGCTTCGAGGAGTGCGTGAAGGGGTTCGTGATGAGATTCTCGAGAAGGAGAAGAACAAAGACATGAGCGAAGACGAAAAGTTCAAGTTGCTCGACGAACTCGAGAAGCTGACGAAAGAGTTTAATGAGCAGATCAGTGCAATGGGAGAGAAGAAAGAAGATGAAATCATGACCGTGTAATTATGGAGCATTCAAAAATCACCATGGAAAAAATTGTTTCACTCGCGAAAACTCGCGGGTTTGTTTTCCCTGGTTCGGATATTTACGGCGGACTCGCAAACTCATGGGACTACGGTCCACTTGGAGTTGAATTGAAAAACAACATTAAACAAACATGGTGGAAAATGTTTGTGCAAGAGCGCCTCGACATGGTTGGGATCGATGCCGCACTCATCATGAATCCAAAAGTCTGGGAAGCGTCGGGGCACGTCGCTACGTTTAGTGATCCGCTCGTCGAATGTAAAACATGTCATGAGCGTTATCGCGCCGATCAGATCGATCTTGGGGCGCCATGTGTAAAATGCGGCAACAAGGGAACGTTTACCGATCCTGCATCGTTTAATCTCATGATGAAAACATGGCTCGGTCCAAAAGAGGACGCGAGTGCTGTTGCGTATTTCCGACCAGAAACCGCGCAGGCGATGTTTGTGGATTTTCCGAATGTGATTACATCGAGTCGTAAGCGCGTTCCGTTTGGAATGGCACAGATTGGAAAAGCGTTCCGCAATGAAATTACTCCGGGAAATTTTATTTTCCGCACACGCGAGTTTGAACAAATGGAGATCGAGTACTTCGTGCATCCATCCGATTGGGAGAAGTTCTTTGAAGAGTGGCTCGCGAATATGTACAAGTTTATGGACCGCGTCGGAATAGACGCGGCTCGTTCGCATAATCTCGAAGTCGCAAAAGATGAGCTCGCGCACTACTCGAAACGTACAGTCGACATTGAATTTGATTATCCGTTCGGACGCAAAGAATTGTACGGACTCGCATATCGCACAGACTTCGATCTTTCCACACATGCGAAATACTCTGGATCGAACATCGTGTATACAGACCCAATGACAAACGAGAAATATGTTCCGCATGTGATTGAACCCTCTTTTGGTGTCGATCGCACACTTCTCGCTGTTCTCCTCTCGGCCTACGACGAGGAAACAGTCGCATCCGAAGAAGGGGAAGGAGACACACGCGTTGTTTTGCGATTCAAAAAAGAAATTGCCCCAATCAAGATTGCTATTTTGCCACTCAGTAAAAAAGAAGAACTTTCAAACGTCGCGCGCCCAATCGCAGAAGCGCTTGCAAAATATTGGCGTGTTGACTATGACGAAACGCAATCCATTGGAAAGCGTTACCGACGTCAAGACGAAATCGGAACGCCGTATTGTGTCACGGTCGACTTCGAGTCACTCGAAGACAAAGCAGTCACCATTCGCGATCGCGATACGATGAAACAAGAACGGGTACCAATTGCCGAGCTCGAAGTGTGGTTCAAAAAACAATTTTAAAAAAAGTGAAAGAGTGATGGAGTGGAAGAGTGAAGGAATGAGACAACTTTTTCTTTTTTGAAACGATGAAACAAAAACAAAAAGCTGTTTCTCTTCCACCACTCTTTAACTATTTCACTCTATCACTCTGCCTCCCCCCCCCTATGCCCCACCAAAACTTCACTTTAAAAAATGGTATGCGCGTTCACTTGGTTCCGGTTTCTGGAACGCAAGCGGTGACGGTTTTGGTTCTCACAAAAGTTGGATCGCGTTACGAAACACCAACCCTCAGCGGGGCATCGCACTTTATTGAGCACCTCATGTTTAAGGGAACAAAGCGCCGTCCAACAACGCTCGACATTTCTCGTGCGCTCGACTCGGTCGGGGCACAATACAACGCATACACAAACAAACACGAGACGGGGTACTACATCAAAATCGACGCGAAACACACATCGCTCGCGGTCGACATGTTGCATGACATGGTATTCAACTCGAAGTTTGATCAAAAAGAATTGGATCGCGAGCGCGGGGTGATCATTGAAGAGATCAACATGTATCAGGATAGTCCGATGAGACATGTCGAGGATTTGCTCGAAGGTCTTGTGTTTGATGGAAACACGCTCGGATGGGAAATTGCGGGATCGCACAAAACCATGAAAGAAATGAAACGCGATGAGATTATTGCGTTTCGTGATTCGCATTACATTCCGTCGCGTATGGTTGTGTCTGTTGCGGGAAATATTCCAAAAGATATTAAGAAGACGCTCGAAAAAACATTTGGAAGCGTAAAGATCAGCAAGGCGGAACATCCAACGTTCGCGCCGTTTGTAAAATCGAGCACAAAGAAAAAAGTAAACGTTCAATTTAAAAAGACGGAACAGATTCACCTCATGTTCGGATTTCCCTCGTTTGGAATCGGTGACGATCGCAATGAGGCCCTCGCACTCCTGTCTTGCATTCTCGGCGGCACCATGAGTTCACGTTTGTTCATCTCGGTTCGTGAACGCAAGGGTCTCGCGTACATGGTGCGCTCGAGTAACACAGCGTATGACGACGCGGGTGTGTTTTCCGTTCAAGCTGGACTCGATAAATCTCGCGTGCTGCTTGCGTACAAGACGATTATGCAAGAGCTTCGCAAAATTAAACGCGAAGGCGTGACCGCAAAAGAAGTGAAAGAGGCGATTGATCACGTGCGCGGAAGTATGTTGCTTGCGATGGAAAGCTCTTCGTTCCAAGCGGAATGGTACGGCGATGACGAATTGTTTCTGAACAGAGTTCGCACCCCAGAACAATTCATGGCCAAACTTTCGAAGATCACCGCGGCAGATATCAAAGCGATCGCAAACGAAGTGATCAACGAAAAGAATATGAAAATGGCGGTCATTGGACCGTATAAAAATGAAATGGATTTTTTGAAATCCATTTCGTAATTGTATGGGTGCCCCTTGTGGGTACCCATACGAATCGATATGAAAACCATCATCGGCAACTGGAAAATGAATTTGGGAGTGCGTGAAAGCGTGGCGCTTGCACGTTCTTCTTTGTTGCTGCTGCGTGGAAAAAAAGTCGCGCCACACATGGTTATTTGTCCCTCGACCATTGCGCTTTCCGAAGTGCGCAAAGTTGTTGCGCGCAGTGGATGCGGTCTTGGTGCGCAGAACGTCTCGAGCGAGGAACAGGGTGCGTTCACTGGCGAGACGTCCGCTCGGATGTTGTTCGAGGTAGGTGCGACTCATGTGATCATTGGACACTCTGAGCGTCGTCATCTTTTCGGAGAAACAGACGAAGGTGTTAACGCAAAGATGTTGAAGGCGCTCGAACATAACCTGACACCGATCGTTTGCGTGGGAGAAACAAAAGAAGAACGCACTGCGGGGCATGTGAAAAAAGTTATTTTGCACCAATTGGGTACGGCGTTTAAAACCGTGCGCCCGAAATTCTCGGAAACTCTGTTTGTGGCGTATGAACCCGTGTGGGCAATCGGAACAGGAGAGACGCCAAGCGTTCAAGAAATTGTCGAAGTTCACACGTATATCCGCGAGATTCTCGGCGAATTATTTCCAACCGCACCAGAAACAGCATTCGCTGTATTGTATGGAGGAAGCGTGAATGGAGAAAATGCGTACAGTTTTTTGCGCGAGAAAGAAATTGATGGGCTTCTGGTTGGTGGCGCAAGCGTGAAAATTCATCAGCTCAAAGAAATTGTAGATGCGGCATGTGAAGTTTTAATCGCTCAATCCTAATTGTATGATTTGGATTATTCCTCTTGTGATTATTGCCGTGAGCTCAACCGTCCTTGTTTTGCTTTTGATTCGCAAAATGCCACAACTGCGCGTGATTAATGTGGATTCCATTCCAAAAGAGCGCGCACGCAAAATTAAAGAACAACTTATTTTGCAAAAATTTCAGCGTGTGAGCGGAAAAAAGTTGAAAGGGGTTTCCGCATTTGCTGTGATGTCAGGGCGAACGGTTTCGCGCGCGGGGCGTCGTTTAGTTCAGCGGTTGTATCATCTTGAGCAGTATTACCAAAAATTGAAACGTTCCGCCTCGGAAGGGCAACATGCGTACGATGCAGAAACCATTCATCGTCTGGTGGAAGAAGCAGAAACGCTACGCCAAAAAGATGAATTGATTCCGGCGGAAAAAATGTACATCGACATCATCAGTCACAACCCAAAGAGTGTAGATGCTTACGAAGGGCTCGGAAACTTATATCTCGCCAATAATCAATTTGATCAAGCGCGCGAAACGCTTCAATTTAGTTTGCGCCTTGCACCGAATGATGCAAGTGTTCTTGTGTCGCTCGCACAACTTGAATTAAAGCTTGAACAACCGAAGGCCGCACTCGTTCATGTAAAAAAAGCGATTCAGAAGCGTCCTAAGAATCCAAAGTATTTGGATTTGTTCATCGAGATTTCCCTGAAGGCTGGATCCTTAAAAGACGCACAGGAAGGGATTAAGCGTCTGAAAGAGGTGAACCCAGAAAACCAAAAGATTCAAGATTTTGAAGAGAGGTTTTCAGAGCAAAAAGCTGCTTATATGACGAAGTCCCACACATCCTCGGACGACGCTTCACAAACGGAATGAAGTTTGTTATGATTCCGCGCGTCGTCATATGCCGAAGTAGCTCAGTTGGTAGAGCAACGGTTTTGTAAACCGTAGGTCACGGGTTCGAGTCCCGTCTTCGGCTCCAGTGTAATTTTATGCGATATTTTGGGCAGATACTCAAGCGGTCAACGAGGGGAGACTGTAAATCTCCTGGCTCACGCCTTCGAAGGTTCGAATCCTTCTCTGCCCACCAGTTGCCGTTGTAGCTCAGTCGGTAGAGCACATCCATGGTAAGGATGAGGTCACCAGTTCAATCCTGGTCAACGGCTCCATACCGAAAAAGATTGAATCTTCCTTGTCCCTCGCGAGCTTCGAGCAACAAGCAAGAGTCCATCTTGACACAATCACAGATTCAGGCTAACGTTCGACCATAAATTCATCCTATGTCACAAGAAAACCTCATCAAATTGGAATGTAAAGATTGTAAGCGCGCTGGCTATAATAGCCACAAGAACAAGAAAACCTTGAAAGAGCGCTTGGAACTCAGCAAATTCTGCAAGTGGTGCAACAAGCACACTCTTCACAAAGAGACGAAATAACACCCCATCACGGGGTGTTTTCGTTTGATGAATGTTTGTGATATCATCGAAGCAATATGACTACACGCTATATTGGAATCACAGAGCTTCGACGCAGTATGTCTACCATTGCTCGCAGAAGCAAAACAAAAAAAGAACGGTTTATTCTTGAGGGGAAAGATGGTTCTTGTTTTGAATTACGTCCCATTGCTAAATCCGTTACAAAAAAAGCTGTGCCGGCAAAAAAACGGGTTTATAAAAAAGAATTTATAGAGGGATTGAAACAAGCGATCGCAGAGGCAGATGCTGGGCCCGTCTACTCTCATAAGCAGGTTAAGAAAATGTTTCAGATCAAGTGATATGAAATTTTATCTTGATTATGCGCCAGGAGCTACAAAAGATCTTGCTGGTTTGTCAGATCAAATTCGAACCATGATCGTGAAAAAACTGGAAACGTATTTTCAACAAGATAACCCGCTTGCCTTCGCCAAACCACTTCAAGGAGATTTTAAAGGCTTCTATCGATTCCGTATTGGAGATTATCGCGCCGTTTTTCGAAAAAAAGCGGATGGGACGATTACAATCATTTTGATTCTGCGCGTTCAACATCGAAAAGATATTTATGAATAAATTCTCGTCCTTGTGGCGAGTGTTTTGTTTGATGGTATAATCAATTCATGCATAAATTCTTTTCTTCTTTTCTTCTCGCCCTCTTTCTTCTCGTTTCCCCCTCGAGTTCTTTTGTGTTTGCGGAAGAATCTATGCAAGCTGTGGAGGCGGAGAAGTCTCAGTTGCAGACGCAGCTTCAGCAGATTGAGGCGCAGATTGCCCAGTTTCAAAAAGATTTGGTGAATATTAAGGGGGAGAAGAATACTCTCCAGAATAAAATTAAGCAGCTGCAAAAAGAACAGGCCACGCTTGCTCTTCGGATAAAACAGACGGCACTTGAGGTGGAAGAGATGGATGAACAGATTGTGGCGACAAAATCTTTGATTGAGCGGAACCAGTTGCGTACGGAAACATTAAAAGCAGAGCTTGCGGAATTGTTGCGCCAGATGAATAAAAATGATCAGCGAACGTTGTTGTTTGTTTTATTTTCCGAGCACGACTTGTTTGATGCGCTTTCCGAGATTCAACAATTTGCGCACGTAACATCCGGGCTTGATGTTCTGATCGACCAGTTGCACAAAACACGAGAGGATCTTGGGGTTCAAAAGAATCGATTGGATGCCGAACAAGACCATGTTGAAAAATTATTGGCGGTGCAGACGCTGCAGCAACAAGCGTTAAAGGGGTCTGTGAGTGAACAGTCAACATTATTAACGCAAACAAAAGGCAAAGAGAAAAATTATCAAGTATCGCTTTCAGATTCACAAAAACAAGCCGCTCAAATTCGCACGCGACTTTATCGATTGCTAGACGTTGGAAAACAAATCACCTTTGGTCAGGCGGTGGAGATTGCGCAATGGGTTTCTGCGCAGACCGGTGTGCGCGCGTCGTTTCTGCTTGCAGTGCTCACACAAGAATCTAACCTAGGAAAAAACGTTGGAACCTGTAACCGTCCAGGAGATCCACCAGAAAAAAGCTGGAAGGTGATCATGAAGCCTACACGAGACCAGGAGCCGTTTAAAACCATCACAGAGGAGCTTGGACTTGATCCTGACACAACCGCTGTTTCATGCCCAATGCGCGATAAAAAAGGCAATCAAGTTGGTTGGGGAGGAGCCATGGGTCCCGCGCAGTTTATTCCTTCTACCTGGATGGGGTACCGCGCGAAGGTCGCAAACATCACGGGTAAGACCGCAAACCCATGGGATATCCGAGACGCCTTTATTGCCTCGGCACTCAAACTCGGCAATGATGGCGCAAAAACAAAAGAAGGCGAGTGGGCGGCGGCCATGCGCTATTTTTCCGGGTCAACGAATGTGCGGTTCAGATTCTATGGAGACCAGGTGGTCGCGCGAGCAAATGAGTACCAGGCGGATATTGAGGCGCTGAAAAAGTAAGAAAAGTCAAAGAGTTAAAAAGTCAAAAAGTGAAGGAGATGACACTATTTTCATTTTTTGAGATTCCTGTATAATCGCGAGCGCGAGTCCTAGGGGCGTCGTTCAATGGTAGGACGAAGGTTTCCAAAACCTTTGACGTGGGTTCGATTCCCTCCGCCCCTGCCAAAAAGATCCACAGTATGTGGATCTTTTTTGTTTTTCTTGCGAATAATCTAGGCTTGATTTATAGTTTAATCAATCTTTTTTCGAAAGATAAAACCAAAAACTCTATGTCAGAATTTCGAAGGTCCGAAGGACGAGATGTTGTTATGCATAAAAAGGTACAGTCGCTTGCGCCGGGAGAATCATCAAAGGAAGAACGTGAACTTGCCGCGGAACTTGTGCGAAGAGAGTTGATTGATTTTTATCAAAAATTTGATCCAAATTATTTTTATTCGGACGAACAAGAAACAGGGAAGCAGCTCTATGAACAGATTCTTCAAAATTCAGCTCTTGTATCTGTCCTTGCCGGAGAAGCATCTGTTGGAACACTCGGAGATGAGGTCTGGGACATGTTGCAGGAACTCACAAGGAAAGAACAAAAATTCGGCGATGTTCTTTCGAAGGGCAATACGCTTGATGACCTGGAACCACTCCTTGAAGCCGCGCAGATTTCGGCGCTGTCTCCTGATCGTCGTGCGTATGTAGGAGGAAGAACGGTCAATCATTTTTATCGTTTTCTTTTTCCTCAAAAATACGATCGCAAACTCGCTCATTTCGATCAAGAGAATTTGCATGCAGTTCCTGCATCATTTGCAAAAGATTTTTTGCAATACGTGGCGACCATGGAAGAACCAAATGAGGAAGATGCAGATAAAATTTCTCACATGATGAGCACGGAAGGATCGGACGTTTTTGTCTTCTGGACGCTCGCTCCGTATATGCATGATGAACTCATGAGAGAAGGACACGACGCCAAACAATCCATGGAAAGAATTTTTGATTGGATTCGTGAAGGATTTGACCGTCAACAAGCGGGTGAAAATTACGTTTGTCATTTTCCCGCGGCTGAATTTGTGAGGACACGAGATCGATTTTCTGTTCTTGGATATGATGAACGTATGCCATCCCATCTTTTGGCTCGATTAAATGCAAAGAAGGTGATTGAACATCTTGAGTGATCTTGACAGCCACTCTCTTTTTGGTACACTTTTCCATGCGTTCATAAAGGGGGTTTTTCATGTTTAAGGATGTTCGTAAATTGGGAAAGAAAGCACGCAATGAAGTTTACGCGTGGCTTGGAACCATCGAATCGCTTTCGTACAAGGTTGATTGTATCACGGATCATATTCCGGAATATGCGCATCAGCATCTTTCTTTCGATCTTGGTACGTCTATTCCTGCTGCGTTGCGCGAAGGGCGTTTGCTTCTCCTGATTTTTCTTCGGACGAATGCATCTCTCGACGCTGGTTGGCATGTGCTTACCATTGACCGAGTCACCTGCCGAGTCGATCGATGGCTTTCTTCCGCGGAAGTTTTGAGGGATCCGAATGATGACTTTCCGTATCTCATCACCGTCGACGATGTGCGTCCGTCTCTTTCTGAAGCTCTTGAAGATCGCTCCGTGATCCGCATCGTTCATTCGGCTGTTTCATTGTTGAGCCTTCCAATCGTTCTTGCGCGTTTTCCACTTGAGCGCGTGTATCGTACATGGTTTCAACATCGCCAAGAAGAGATCACTGCGTCGCAAGGGTACAGTCGTCGTTTTGCGTCCGTGGTCGCGTGCGTTGGTACACAACTCGACACCGAAACGCGTGCGGTTTTGCAAAAGTCCATGCTTGCGCTTTGGAAGTTTGAGCAATCCTTGAAACGTACCGTGGATGTAACAGAAGCGGAAACGGTTCTCATGCGTGCGGATGTGTGTGTGACGCAGTCCAATAATCCGCTCGATTGGCAGCCATACGACCCGGGACCGCTTGTTGAATCCTGGGCGTGGACGGATCATGAGGGCGAAGTCATTGCGAGTGGATGCGTGTATCAAGATCTTCAGGCGAAATCACTTGATGCAACAACAACACATTTGCGCGTCCTCGGTTCTTTTTTCGAAGGCGTAGATGCCGAGCAATTGTGCGCGTGTCATCACAAGAAAACCGTGATCGATAAGCGAAACGCATCCGTGCATCCGACAACCATTCAGGCTTAGCCGCTCAAGAGATGAGCGGTTTTTTTGTTGGAAAATTATTTTTTCTCGAGATCACAGTTTTTTTTGTTTGTTTCTCGATTTGCGTTCGCGTTGAACGCGCGATCATTCCACCTTTTTTGACAGCTGTCGCGTTTTCTGCCAACCCCTGCGCATTGTCCGCACGAGCGATTTCCGTTGTCGTCGCTTCGGCAAGCGTATTTAAGACGAGCTCGAGTGTTGTCATGTGATCTCGTAAGTTCTGTTGTTTGAGTCCTTTGTGTGCGGCGAATATCCTTTTCTTAAATAGGTTTCCATGGCGCGATTGATGGATTTTTCAGGATCGTGTGTTTCCTCGATGCGTTCATAGCCAACCTGGGCCAACCATTGTTTGATGGGTTCAGCTTTTGGAGAATGAATGCTTTGTATAATACGAAGCATTGTTTCAACATCCGTACATTCTGTTGGGTATTTTTTACCATCTTTAGCCTCAAACTTGAGCTTTACGATATTATCGTAAAGCTCAAAACCTTCTTCTTTTAGGCGGGTTTTAAGATCGTTCCAATAACGACTTGGGATACTACTTTCTGTAATAGCGCCAACAATATCAATGATACTCAAATACCACCGCTCATTGATTGTATCCCAATATCGGCGTACTTCTTTATTTTCTACATCAACCGTACGAGAAAATCGTACGGTTGATGTTTAAATTTTGGAATGAGTTTATAAAAACAATCGCGCAATTCTTAACTCCTCATACGTGTATTTCCCTTCAAGAATATTAAACACGGCCGTCAATAATTTTGTTGGTGAGGCTTGGAAGGCTTTTTCAATTTCGATAAATTGTTTTGCGGGTGGCTTTAGATGCATCACGTCGAGATCAGGATCTTCTTCGACTAATTTTAAAACATGTTGTACGACGGTACTTTTATTCAGCATGCGTTCTTTTGCTATTTGTTCGATATCAAATTTTTTTTCGAGAAGTTCCTTTGTTTTTTGAAACGTTGAACTCTCACGGCTTACGCTTGACGTACGCACATGCGGCGCATCGACATCCACTTCTTGTGTGCGTTCCGCAAGGTTGTGTGCCTTTGCATACACTTGTACGAGGAGCAAGAACTGTGTGCCGAATTGTTTCAGCTTGCGTTCGCCAACTCCAAAGATTTTGCCGAAGCTTGAAAGAGACCGCGGAAGATAATACGCGATTTCTTGCAACGTTTTGTCTCCAAAGATAACGAACGGCGGAACGTTTTGTTCTTCCGCAATGGATCGACGGAGCGCACGCAGTTGCTCGAACAGCGCGGACTCATAAGGTAACACATTCTCGTTCGCGCCTTTTTTGGGTTGTATTGTGAGAGCAAAGGATTTTGGTTTCGGAAGCAGAATGGGTGTGCGATCGCGCAAACTGATCTTTCCGATCGTGCTCACGCCAATCGTGGGGAACTCACCCATTTGTTTCACGAGATATTTTTTGACGAGCAACAAATCCACATACTCACGTAAACGATTCATGGGAACGTCTTTTGCGACGCCGTAGACCGAGAGTTGATCATGATGATTCTCAAGAATCTTTTTTTGTTTTGAACCTCGAAGCACGTCGCAAATGTATGCAAGTCCAAATCGTTCGCCGGTTCTGAGAACGGCAGAAAGAATTTTCTGCGCGACTTCTGTCGCATCATGAATTTCTTCCGGCTCGCTTGAGCAGTTGTCACATGTTCCGCAATTCTCGAGCTCAACAGGTTCGCCAAAATACTCGAGGAGGAATTTTCGTCTGCACGATCGGAGTTCTCCGTATTCAATCACTTGCGAAAGTTTTTTCTCGGCGAGTGCGCGTTCGCGATCGTCATCAATTTGTTGAATAAAGAAATCCTGTTTGCGCTTGTCGCCATATGAGTAAAACAAAACACAATCGCTTGGTAAACTGTCGCGACCCGCACGTCCGGTTTCTTGGTAATACCCTTCGACGGTTTTTGGAAGATCCATGTGAACGACAAGTCGAACATCCGGCTTGTCGATTCCCATTCCGAATGCAATTGTTGCAACAATGATCGAGACTTGATCGCGTATGAATCGCTCCTGAGTCCTCGAACGAACATCCGCCGAGAGACCTGCATGATAAGCTGCGGATGTAAATCCGGCTTTGTTTAAATCAACCGCGAGGGATTCTGTATCTTTTCGAGAAAAACAATAGATGATGATGGATTCGCCTTTATGTGCCTTCAGAAGCTCGATAAGCTGTCCGAACGACTGGAGTTTCGGCTTCACGGTGTAATGAAGATTTGGTCGGTTGTGACTCGACAAGAACACAAATGCGTCCGGCATGTCGAGCTCGGCGAGAATATCTTTGCGCACGCGCATGGTGGCGGTTGCGGTGAGTGCAACGACGGGAACATTCGGAAATGATCGCTTCAACTCTTTGAGGTTTCGATATTCTGGACGGAAATCATGCCCCCATTCGGAAATACAGTGAGCTTCATCAATCGCAAGCAAGCTCACGCGTAAAGATCGCAAAAACAACTGGAATTCCACGCGCGCGAGGCGCTCTGGAGCGATATACAAAATCTTCAGCGCGCCCGAGCGTGCTTCAGCTTGGATATCTTCGATCTCCGCTTGGTCAAGAGAACTGTTGAGGTACGCGGCATTAATGCCGTTTGCTCGGAGCGTATCTACCTGATCTTTCATGAGCGCGATGAGTGGAGAGATCACAAGAGTGAGCCCTTCAAACATAAGCGCGGGCAATTGAAAACACAAAGATTTCCCGCCACCCGTAGGCATGAGGACGAGCGTATTTTTCTTTTCAAGAATGTTTAAGATGATTTCCTTCTGCAATGGACGGAATTCATCGTAACCAAAATAGGTTTTTAATGTTTCATGCATAAAAAAATACGCCGGCAGTGACGCGTGGCGTTTTGTGAATCGCTTATAGAGTGAGTTTAGAAGTTTTTTTCTGTTTTGTCAAACGCGATTGGGGATAAAAAAATACACGAGGTTTACTTCGTGTATTTTTTTTGCATCGACGAATCGATTACGCAGCCGCTTCTTCTGTTGCTTCTGCTTCTGGAGCGGCTTCTGGTGCAGCTGTTTCTTCAACAACTTCTTCTGCATCGGTAGCGGCTACATCCTCTGTTGTTTCGTCTTGCATAAGGTTCTTTGCATGAATGAGGGTGCAAGTGTGTCATGGATGAAAGGATGTGTCAATGAAAAAACCACCCGAAGCCTTGGCGTAGGGTGGTTAGGGAATGGACTTCAAGGCTTCGTCGAACCGGTTGATGGCGGCGATGGTGATCGCCGGATCTTGGGCGTAGGAGAAGCGGATGAAGTTTGGTTGGAGAAACGGCGTGCCGTGGACGACCGCGATGCCATGCTCGCACGCGAGGTAGCTTCCGAGGTCTTTCACGGTTTCAATGTGTGTGGTTGTGTTTGCGAGCGCGCCATTGAAGAATTGATCCGGGCGCAGTCCTCGCCCGAGCCATTTCGTCACGTCCACAAAGGCGTAGTAGCCTTGGTCGGCGATCGAGGTGTACCCGCGCGCGGTCATTTCACGGCGAAAGATGTTGCGACTCGCACTCGTGCGTTTCGTGATGCGTTTCACCCAAGGGTGATTGCGCACGTCCGAACTTGAGTAGACCTCGAGGGCACACGCTTCGCCCAGAACGTTCGGCAGAACGGTGTGCGAGGCGATGCCTTGGATGGTTTTTGCGAATTTTTCGTCACCGCATGCGAGATGTGCCATGCGCACATTGCTTGCACCGACGGACTTTGTGAGGCCATCGAGAAGCGTCACACATGCGCGATCTTCTGCAGAGAAGGATCCGAGAATTTCGGCCCAATCGTAGAGCGGGACATCGTCGTCGATCACGAGTTGGTACATGAGATCGATGAGGATGTATTTGATGCCATGAAATCGTGCGCGCTCGATGAGCGTTTTGATTTCATTTGGCGAATACCACGCACCTGTTGGATTGTCCGGAGTGGTGATGATGAGCGCATCGGCTGTGCCGCACAGGCCGAGGCATGCGGTGATGCCATCGGGCGTCATGCGCAGATTCGTTTTGCTCTGAGCCGGAGCGCAAAGCAGATTGAATCCGTTTACATACGTCCCGTGGGCGTAGGAAACCCACGGTGCTGCGGATGTGACGACTGTGAGGCCGATTTTGCCGGTGAGCATGTGGATTGCCTGATACCACTTTTGAAGGGCATCACGACCGCCGTCTGTCACGAGAATGTTGTCGGGAGTCAGACCAATTCGGTCGAGTTTCCAGAAATTCTCGAGCAGAGCCTGTCGAACACGCAGACTTCCGTTTGGAGATCCGTACGCCGTTGTTTGCGTGTTTGGCAAGAAGAGAACGAGCGCGTTTGCAAGTTCGTCAGGACGAATCCCGCTGAGTGTTGCTCCGCCGTCACCTTGAGAGGCGTCATAGACGGGCGACTCTGGATGCTGTCGTGTGTACACCCCCAGTTCCGACTTGATGAGGAACATGTTCGAGATCGGGAGTTGCCGACGCATGGAGGCGACCGGTCGAATCAGTGCTTTCTCAGGGTCAAACCAACGCGCGACTTGGGACATGAGCATTTTCTTCCTTTGTCCTCATGAAATTGAGGCGGCGGTACTTTAAACTAAATGGGATGATTTGTCCAAATCAGCCAAGTGTTGTAAAACAATACTATTAATTCTCTGAATGTTTTTATGTTTGGAAAAAATGAATCAAAAACAAAAACAACACATGATAATTTAAGAAAAAAGGTGTTCAACATGTTTGATAGAATGAGGGGTGAGTGTTTTTTCAAAAAAGCCGCATAAAAAAGACTCCCCGTCGCCGAAAGGCTATGGGGAGTTTTAGGTATAAGCCTCTTCGAATACCCGAAAGGCATTGATGGCCGTGTTGAGGAGGTCCTTGTGAAGACAGAGTTCGTCACAAAGGAGAAAACGTTTGTAGCCGATCTCGGCGAGCCAAGCGAGCTCAGAGAAGTCAGCACAGGACGGGGTTGGGTCGTGAAAGATGCGCACGATCAGGTCGAGAAGGTTCGGATCCTGAGCATGCGCATGAATAGCCTGTAGCGCGCGGAGTTTTTCCGGTGGCGGCATGGCGCGTGTTGCAATCGAGAGCAAGATTCGTGAACCTACGCAGGCTTCCGGGTCTTTTTTGATAATCAGCTTCACAGCCTTCAGAATATCGTGCGGTCGCTGCACTTCGATGAAGAGATCTCCACGAGCTGCCGCGAGTACCACACCATCCGTCTTTTTGAATGCATTCTCAACGAACCGCAATCCTTTTTCGTTTTCGATCTTGAGCCAGAGTTCCGCGTCTTGTCCGACGAGTTCTCGAAGTTGATCGACATCCGATTGGGATTCCGTGTAGGAGAGAAAAAATCGGGTGAACCCCGCACGTTTCGCCGCCTCAATCTTGCGAAGCTCGTGATCTGTGAACAGATTTCCGAGGACTTCGAGACTGGGGTGTCGAATATGCAGAGATTCACCGTGATTCACTTTGTATTTCGGGCCGAACGTTCGGCCGTCTTTGAAGATCAATCTTCGACCACCGTCTTCGATCCAATCCAGTGTTGCAAAGTCCGCACCGGCCTTGAAGGCAACAATGCGAGCGCTTGGATCACGCAGATCGATACGAATCGGATGGTTCAATATGACTTCGAGGTGACCTTCGTGCTCGCGAGCTTCCTCGACGCGCAGTTGGCGACCTTTGACGTCGTAGAACAGGGGAACGGGCGCGTCACGAACTTGTAGGTTCGAGATCGCCGCTTCCAATTCTTCGATCGGAGCCGTGGCCGGATTCACCCGGATTCCGTCGAGACGCGCATCAATTGCGAACTCGGGGAAGTGGGCGAATCCGGGCCACAGCGTTGCGATCAACTCAAATGAGTGATCCGACATCATTCCCCTCGTCATCCAACCCGTGGGTGATCGAGCGGCCGTCGGAGACCGCGTTCGCGAAGATCGGCTTCAGCGCCGCCATGACGACACGCACTTGCTCGGGCGTCTGACGACTCTCAAGTTCGCGCTTGAACGCTTCGATCTTGCCGGAGTAATGACCGAGAATGCCGAAGATCACGTCCACGATGCGGTTCTCATCCGGAAGCAGAGCAATGTGATCCGCGCCGATGAGATCTTCCCAAGTCTTCGTGATCCATGCCTGATCGCTGCTGCTGTCATACGGCTTTTGGATGAGGTACACGGAGAATTTCCGTGTGAGCTCTGCGAACACTTCCTTCGTGGTCATCTTCTTGTCGATTTTCACACGTGCAATATCACGCGCACGCGCGACCGTCACTTCATCATACGGCGCTTCGTCCGTGTTGAAGATCACAATCGGCTTGCGGCTTTGGTTTGGCACATGCACGTTGCGTGCGATGTAGAGTGCCGCGAGTTCGGAAGTCTCATGACCGCCGCCTCCGCCACCTTTCGTGTGAACCAGTTCGCCGAGCCGAACTTCGTGTCCTGCTTTCCCGCGCGTGAATTCACGCACTTGGAGCGGATACCGCTCGTTGTGCATTGCGTCACCGAATGCGCAGAATGCGACGTCTGTATCTTCGGAAAGATACATCGTGCGCAGTTCGTGATCTAGGTACAAGGCTTTCGTGCGTACCGTGATCGGCCAGCTCGACATCGAACCAGTCATGTCGTTTACGAGCAGGAGAGCGTTCTCTGCCGCGGTCGTGATGGATTCCGGGAGCAAATCCCAATCCTTCGTGCCTTTCTGTTCCGCTTCCGCATAGCTGCGATTTGCATCATGCGTGTACGTTGCGCGGGCCCGCGGCGGATCATAGTCCGGCATCCAGCTTGAACCTTTGTAGTTAGATGATTCACTCATGGCACACTCCTGATCGGGTTTTCACCCGGGTTGAACAACTCACGGCCAAACGTTTTGCGCCGCAAGCTGCGTGTAAAATCGAACAGTCGATCCGCGTACTGCGGGCGATGTTCGATCTTCTTTTCGATCAATCGCTTGATCAGATCGGAAAGAACAGGGGGAACATGATCGGGGAAATGATCTTCGTCCACCGCACTCATGTTTCCACCGTTCAACAGATACAACGCAACTTTTCCAAGCGCGTAGATATCCATCTGACGAATCGGCGGCTCACCACGTACTTGCTCAAGCGGAGCGAAGTGGTCGGTGTAGCCAAGCGAACTCGATGCATCCGTCGGCTTCACACTCGCAAGACCAAAGTCCACGAGCGAAACCGCATACGTCTGTTCGTTCACAATGATGTTCTGCGGCTTCAGATCGCTGTGGATTACACCGTGTACATGCAAGTATTGCAAGATGTTCATCAAGCGTTCAAGAATCCATGCAACGCTTTCCGGATGGATCGCGCCGTCACGTTTCACAATCGCTTCGAGCGTCTCGCCTGGAATGTAGCTCATCACGATCGCGAGCGTTCCGTCTTCAAGACGAATCACACGACGAATCGCGGGAATGCCATGATGACGCAGATCCCACATCTTGCGCGCTTCGTCGAGCAGATTGGCTTGGCGTGCAGCGTTCAGTTTGGAGCAGTGCTTTACACAAACGGGTTTCTCGACTGTGAGATCCGTTGCAAGATAGGTGCGACCAATCGCGCCTTCTGCAATGAATTTCTCAATCTGATACTCGCCACCAATGATGCGCTTTGCGGCATCTTTGGGTTTTGCGGGTGCCGCGTCGATTGTTTTCGTTGGGATGTGGTCGCAGTAGAGACAGGCGTTGCCTGGATCATCTGTGCGAATGACACCACCGCGTTCATAGATAGGGAACTCACCACAGCGCTTGTTTTCACAAGGCTCGGTTTGTTCCATAATCTGCGCAATCATATTGACCACGCGCAAAACTTGCACACTCGGAACATTGATTCCAGTCGCTTGCACCGCACGCGTAAACGCTTCGGTATTTGCGAGGTCGAAAATGTCGCCGAAGGTAAAGGTCTTCAAGGCTCGTTCACCAAGAGCGTGAACCAGAATTTCGTTTGTGTCTCGAGAGGATGTCTCAAGAACACGTGAAATGAGTTTCTCAAGCGCCTTTCGCTTGTAATCCGGCACTTCTCTTGTGCGCGCGAGTTCATTTGGACTGAAGTCTCCGGGCATCTGTTCTCCTATTTGTTCCATTTGAAAGGAACTGGCCTTATCTTACGTATTTTCGGCTTTGCGTCAAATGGTGTGTGTTGTCGAAAAGAAAAACAAAACTCCCATTACGGGAGTTTTTCTTCTAGATTTGCACTTTCATTCTTAATCAATTGTCCGCATGCGGCGTCGATCTCGGAACCTTTCGAGTAACGGATCGTGTACGTCACACCGTTCTTTTCGAGAACATGTCCGAACGCTTCGATCGTTTCCGCTTCACTCGATGTGTAGCCACTTTCCGTAAAATTGAATGGGATGAGGTTTACGCGAATTTTTCCAATGCGGTTCACGAACACCGCGAGTTGCTTTGCGGCGGGAAGAGAATCGTTTACACCTTTCAACATCACATATTCAAACGTAAGGTGATGGCGGCGGTTGCCGAATTTTTTCAAGTATTTGCGTGTCCATTCGTCGAGCTTTGGAAGGAACTCGTCGTAGGATGTTTTGACGATCTCTTTTCGAACCTTTGTATCCGCACTGTGAAGAGAAACAGCCATGCGCACGTGCGGCCATTCTGCGTCCGTCAGGATTTGCTCGAGACGAGGCAAGATGCCGACGGTCGAGACCGTGATGTGTGTGAGTCCAATGTCGGTCTGCGCGATAATTGTATTCAAACTTGCTTTTGTGTTTTCATAGTTCGCGAGCGGCTCACCCATGCCCATGTACACAATATTACTGATGCGACCGTGATCAACAACGCGCGGCGTTTCTGTTTGTGCCGAGTCTTCCTCTTCTTCGTCATCAAGCTCGAAGGCGTCTTGTTGTTTTGGTGCTGGTTTCGAGGAACCCTCGCTCTTTGTAATCTCTGGATGGTCTTTCAAAAAATACTTCCACAAACGGATTTGGTCGACGATTTCATCCGTATCGAGGTTTCGAGTCAGTCCCATTTTTCCGGTCGCGCAGAACGAACAGGCCATGGCACAGCCGATCTGAGTCGAGACACAGATGGTCCATTGCTCGCGGCGGTTTTTCATGAGGACCGTCTCGATATACTTGTCGCCTTCGACTTTCACGATAGCCTTGAACGTTTCTTTTTTGGAATCATTCTGGATCAATTGTGTTGTAAGCGAAATGAAGGGAACGTCCGCTTCGAGTTTTTCGCGCATGTCTTTTGGCAACGTCGAAACATCCGCCCAAGAGCGAACAGAGACATCAAACAATGCGGTTTCAACTTGCTTCAAGCGAAACGCTTTCATGTCCGGAAAGAGGGATTGGATTTTTTCAGCTCGTGAAATATAGGACATAGATGGGGTTACCCCTCTCCCTTCCGAGGGGGAGGGCATGGGTGGGGGTATTATTCACCGCAGAATGCCCGAAAAACTTGAATCCGTCAAAGAATCGATTGACAAACATTCATTTTTGGCGTATCGTTGCGTTTCAGAATCGTTCATTTGACCCAAAACGGAGCGTTCTCATGAAGCGTGTTTCCACTTTGATCCTGATCCTTGCGATCCTCGGTGTGATCGGTGATTGCATCGGCATCTACAATGGCGGCATCAATCTTGATCGGCACATCCCGTTTCTGCTTCCGGCTGTGTTCCTCTTGTTCTGGTTCATGCTCGCATGGGCTGAGAACCGCCCAACAAATCGTTTGCAGAGCGAAACTCCCGCAAACGACGACGGGATTCCAGAGCACGCAAGAATGCGCGCAAACACCCCTGACGGTCTCGGCTAGTTTCTCAACCCTGAACATCTCGTTCAGGGTTTTTCTTTGCCAACAAAAAAAATCCTCCGGCACATAGCCAGAGGATTTTTTTTGTTGCGTTATGCAACTCCGTGTTTCTTGCGTTCAAACTCTTTCAAATATTTTTTGCGGATACGAACCGTCTTTGGTGTTACCTCGACCAATTCGTCGTTGTCGATGTACTCAAGAGCGCGCTCGAGCGTCATGTCGAGTGCTGGTGTTAATTTCACGGCCATGTCTGCTCCGGCGGAGCGCATGTTGGTGAGTTTCTTTTCGCGGATGGCGTTTACCACTATGTTGTCCTTCATGGACATTCCAATCACCATTCCTTCATACACTTCTGCTCCTGCTCCAACGAAGAGAACTCCGCGAGCTTCAAGGCCTTCAAGAGCGTAAGGAGTTGTAATGCCATCAAATCCATTAATGATGGATCCTGTTGAGCGGCGTTCGATCTCACCTTTGTATTCGCCATAGTGTGCGAATTGGTGAGAGAGCGTTCCTTCGCCTTTTGTACTTGTAACGAATTCAGATTGATATCCGAGGAGTCCACGTGTTGGAATATGGTATTCAAGACGTGTGTTTCCGTTTTCGGATTGCATGTTTAACATTTCACCGCGGCGTTTTCCGAGTTGTTCAATAACAATTCCCGCGAGTTGGTCTGGAACATCCACAACCACAATCTCGATCGGTTCTTGTTTTTGTCCGTTTACTTCTTGGAAAATAACGCGTGGTTGAGAAACTTGAAGTTCAAATCCTTCGCGACGCATCTGCTCGATCAAAATCGACAAGTGCATTTCTCCACGACCACTGACCGTAAAGACGTCCGCCGTGTCCGAGAATTCAATTTTCATTCCGACGTTGACTTCGAGTTCTTTCAAGAGTCTTTCTCGAATTTGTCTCGAGGTAACTAATTTTCCTTCGCGTCCAGCAAACGGTGAGTTGTTCACCATGAAGTCCATTTTCAAGGTAGGCGCATCGATGGCAATACTCGGCAACGGTTCTGCAGTTGCGCTTTCGGCGATAGTGTCCCCAACGTAAATGTCTGGGATTCCCGCAATCTGCACAATGTCTCCCGCTTCTGCCTCTTGGACTTCAATCTTGTTCAATCCTTTGTTGGTAAGAAGTTTTGTAATTTTATTTGTCTTGCGTGTTCCGTCTGGCGTAATAACCGTAACGGTCATTCCAGCGCGAACCGTTCCTTCGTAGATGCGTCCAACCGCGAGGCGGCCGATGTAAGAATCATACGCGAGGTTTGCGGGTTGCATGCGCATGGGAACAGATGTGTTGTTTTGTGCTGGGGGAACCGTTTTCAAAATGAGATCAAAAAGAGGTTGAAGATCTTTGGATTCGTCCGTAAGTTCCATCTTTGCAATCCCTTCACGGGCAATCGCGTAAATATGTTTGAAGTCGAGTTGCTCATCGGTGGCTCCGAGTTCGACGAAGAGATCGAAAATCATGTTGAGCACAACATCTGGACGCGCCGATGGTTTGTCGATTTTGTTGATGACAACAATCGGCTTGAGTCCGAGCGCGAGCGACTTGCGAAGCACGAACTTGGTTTGCGGCATTGGGCCTTCATAGGCGTCAACGAGAAGCAAAACAGAGTCCACCATGCGCAGAACGCGTTCCACCTCTGAACCAAAGTCTGCGTGGCCTGGAGTGTCCACAATGTTGATTTTTGTGTCGCCAATTTGAATGGCGGTATTTTTTGCGTAAATGGTAATTCCACGCTCTTTTTCAAGTTCGTTTGAATCCATCACACAAACCTCAATAACGTCACGTTCATTGAACGTTCCGGATTGTTTGAGCATGGCGTCCACAAGCGTGGTCTTACCGTGGTCAACGTGAGCGATAATCGCAATGTTTCGAAAGTCTTTCATAGTGGCGAAAGGATACCCAAAAAAAGAGGCACTGTCAATGGGACAACGCCTCTTTTCCGTTCTGATCAATTTTTTGCGAGCACGGCAGGTTCTTCTGTTTTTTCCGATTTCTTTTCTTGTGCCTCAAGACGGCGTTTAATTTCCTCTTGTGTCATACCTGCGAGAGCGTAGGCGCGTGCAAGGTTGATGCGCTCAATGTATTGTTTGAGTTTGTCTTGAAGTTCCATAAGGTCTCCCGCAACAACGATGGGCGGAATAAACGCTTGAACATCAGGATCTGGAATCATTTCAACGGTTTCATTTTCTGGATGGAAGACGAGCGCAAGAAAAGAAGCCCACTCTTCATCAGATATCGTGTCAATGTTTACGTTAAATGCGGGGTTCTCTTCTGTTCCTGTATTCTCAGACGTTAGACCGAATATATCTGATGGAATGTCCTCATCAAGACCAGAGTGTCTGCGTCTGTCTGTGCACTTGAGATGTAACTTGCTAAATAGATCAACGACGTACGCTTTTGCGTTATCCAACTTGAGATACGGATTTATTTTTGGACGTTCAGCAACCTCTGGAGGTTTTTCGGGAAGGCCTTTGAGGATTGGGAGATCAAGTTGTTTCGGAAGATCCTCAATTTCACGTGCCGCGCGCGCCATGTCTGTTTCCGGTGTTGCGTGTGCCTCATCGACCTGTTCGTCCGGTGTTTTCTCGAGAGAGCTCGAGTCTCTTGTAGGTTCTTCGGAAATTTCCTCAGATGGTTTCACGATTGCCACCGGAGCCTCCTCATTCGAGACCATTCTTTCCATCCCAAACAAACCCGCCGCGGCAAGTCCCAATTTCGTAAGTGTGTGTTTATAGCTCATATGGAAGTAGTGTAGCAGGGGAATGGAAAATAAAAAACCGCCTAGTTTCTGGCGGTTGAGTCTTCGGGAAAGAATTGTTTGTAGATGACCTGCGCGGTAATGAGCTGTTCCACGAGGCTGCCGTGAATGAACATGGGGTGTTGGTTGAAGCGATCGTATCGCGGAAGTGTCTTCATGGTTCCGACGATGATTTCGTAGCCGTTTTCTCTCATCCAATCTTCCCAGATCAGAATTTCTGCGGCTTGGTCTTGTGTGCGTACGTGCGCGAGGGTCGCTTCGCCTTCCGGCGTAATATAGAGAAGGAGCGCGGCGTCTCGTTCGCGCTCTTCAAGCGATTGGGTGCGAGCGTAAATACGACCTTGCTCAAGTGGAACCGTGGTTCCGGGTTTCGTGATGTCGCGGACGTTTTTGAGGAGGGCAAATTGTTCTTCAATCAAGCCTGCGCCGATTCCGTGAACCAATTGTGGTTCGTTTCGAGATTGGGTGTCGATCATCTCCGCCATGAAGAGCTTCGCAAGACGAAGTTCATCTTTGAAAGAGAGTCGCCAATCGCGCGCAATGAGAGCGATTTGTTCGGCGCTCCAGCAAAAAATGCCGTGCAGGGTGTCTTTTCGATCTTTTCCGAGCAAGAATGTTCCCATCGGATAAACATGCGCATTCACGAGTTGCATACGGCCTCCTCGAGTCGGTAAACAGACGTTATCAGATTGGTGGAGCGTGTCAAAAAGAAAAAACCGCTCACGTGGGTGAGGCGGTTAAGGGGAGTCGAGCGAGGCGAGGGTGATGCGCGCGCGCTTGAGCTTGTTGCGCACGGAGCGAAGCGTGAGGTCTGCGTCGCGGATGTCGCGCAGGCAGTCAGCAATGAGGACGTTTTCGTAATGCAGGCGAATGCCCGGCATGATGTTTGGTTTCATGAGCGTGAGGCGATATGCGCTAAGACGATTTCGAATGGCTGCAACGTGACGCTTGTTCGATACGATCGCCTGTTCAAGATCCGCAACATATTGCGTGCAAAATTCCAGATTCATTCGACGAGCCGCGCTCGACACTTCTTTTTGCGTGGGGAGGGCGAAGGTGAGTTCGACTTGCGTAACGCCATGAGTGATTTCGTACCGATCCGTCAGTTGCTTGACCATCTGACCCACATCAACACCAGAACGAAATCGACCGATCGCCGCGTTTTCGAGCATGGCAAGGTTCAGGATCAATCGATCGCTTTTCCCACCGTTCCACAAGCGTAGATCAAAATCCGCAGGGTGAATGTGCGCCACAAGAAACTGATGCCCCCTCTTGCCACCACGATTCGGAGCCTGCACAACCAGAACCATGTTTTCTGACATGTCCGCACCTCCCATGAAAGAACGAGACACAAAAGAGTACCGCAAAAAACCGAATCTGTCAATCGGTAGCGAAAGAAAAAACCGCTCACGAGTGTGAGACGGTTGAAAAAAGTACGCCTTGAGGGAATTGAACCCACGACCAACAGATTAAAAGTCTGCTGCTCTACCAAACTGAGCTAAAGGCGCGACTGTCGAGCGTGTCTCGACACGGAGCTGGCGAAGGGAGTTGAACCCGCAACCTGCTGATTACAAATCAGCTGCTCTGCCAATTGAGCTACACCAGCGGCGTCATCCAAGTTGAATGACCGAATAAGATACTCGTTTTTTAGGATTTTGTCAAGCTTTTGGTTGTGGAGGTAAAAAAACCGCTCACGAGGGAGACGGTTTAGGAACGGAAAATTTGCTTGATGACGATGTGGTGAGAGGCAACAAAGTTTCGACCTGGGTTCAGGGCTTCTTGGAACCAGAGGACGTCCAGGAATTCGTGTCGCGTCAGGATCACGCCAACGGACTCTGCTGTGTCTCCTTGGTAGGCAACGCTTTTCACAAATCGATCGAACAGATCGTTTGGGAGGCTGAGCACAAAGATCGAGCACACGTACGTTTCGGGCCACTGGATGGAATAGAGCGTGAGGTCATCGATGTGTTTCAGTCCATGAAGACATTTTGCGACTTCATGATGACGGATCTCTTCCAAGAGTTCGCGGTAGGCGGCGGGCAAAACGTCTTCGCCAACATGGGGAGATCCACCAAAGAGGGAATACTTTCCTTGGCATTCCGTATTCGGATGCTTCAAGTCTTTGCGTTGCAAAAGCATGGCCGAACGATCTTCATTGCAAATGACGATCGTAACCGCACGCGCGTGGTCGTCTGGTGCGTTTCCGAACTTCATCCAAGACTCAACAGCCAGACGAACTTCCTGAGAAACTTCGTCTAAGACCATGCAGTTTACGAGCGCGGTTTCAAGAGCACCGCAGTACAAGCGATTCTGCTCGGATCTGAGTTCGAGTCCGGCACAGTCTGTTGGATCAAGATCAAGCACGCGAAACACCCAAGCGTTGGGTGGTTCTTTCTCGTGCGACTTTTGTTCACCGAGTTCTAAGATGCGACGCATGTCGATGTCCTCCTGTTTGTGATCGACAAGGGATTTAAACAGCAAAACGGTTTTGTGTCAACGAAAAACACCCAGGCTTTTTGAGCGAGGATGTTGGAAGAAGGGTTGATCGATCAGAGGACGTATGTGTCTTCGAACGATGCGTGTACCGCGTGCAGGGTGGTTGAACCCGGCAGGCTGTATGTGATGACGTAGACGGTCACGAGATGTCGACCGTTTTGTTCGCCATGCACGGACACGCGCGCTTCGACGAGGCAGACGCCGTTGATCACGACGTAGTACACGGTGCGGTCGCCCGACATGCGTGTTCCGTCCGTGATCGCGTACTCGAGTCCGTCGAGACGCTCGAGGCTCGGAATGACGTGCTCGCTCACCTGTGCCTTGAGGGCGCGGAGGGCGAGCTGCTGCAAGCGGCTGAAACCAGATTCGGACATGTGACTCTCCTTGTGGGGTGCGCTGTTGTGGAAGAACTAGTTCCTTACTAGCTCTTCGGGATCAGGAAACCGGAAACGCGGCCGAGAGTGCTGCCGATCGTGCTTACGCGTTCTTGCAGACCTTCGGACGCGAGAGCGACGAAGGCGCTGAGGATTGCGAGGAAGCCGACCGAGAGGACGACCGTCAGGATGATCCAGGCGATTTGGTATGCCGTACGCATGAATTTGCCTCCAAATGGATGAGTTGGGAAAGAAACGGAACCATGAATTAACCAACAATAATAGCACAAAAAGGCGATTTTGTCAACCTCTGCACCCATCCGTCGCTAAAGCTATGGAGGGTGATTCATCGGGGCGATGAATCAAAAAACAGCCATTTTGTGGCTGTTGAGCTTAGGAGGCTTCGGATGTAAGAATCGCGTGGACAATGATTCCTGCAATGAGAAGCTTGATGATATCGCCTTGAACGAGTGTTGGAACATCAAGGTCGTCGTCACCCATGACTGGCAGATGCTGAAGGAAACTTTGCCATGTGGTGCGTTGATCGTCACCGATCCAGGAGAAAGAAAGAACCGTGAGGCCTTGAAGTTGATTGCGTATAATCACCATGTTTGGTGTTCCATTCGGGTCCGTGTAGTACATGATCGCGTTTTGATGTGCTTTGTCGGAAGCATCAATGAAACAGCCGACGATACGCGCGGGCGGAGGGGGTGGAAGCTCCGTGAGCTGTTTTCCCGCTCCGATTTCAAACAGATTCGTGATGACCTCGAATTGTTGTGCGATTTTACCCGCGACGGTTCCTTCGATGAAGATCGGTTGACGCGTATGCGTTTTTGGAATCACGGCATATTGAGGATCGCACAAATCCACCGCGATTCTTGTTGTTTGTTGAACGGGTATGGACCATGTCTCCATTGCGCGACAAATTTGATCGCCGCTCCAGCAGAAGGCACCGGCCCAACGCTTGGTGGTTTGATCAAACGCAGCAAGATACGAGCCGGCAGAATGAACAAAGATGGCTTTCAGTTCCAAGATTCACCTCCCCGAATGAACGAAGAACAAAGAATAAGACAAATGTTGAAAATCGTCAATAACAAAACACCTCGCCCATGAGCAAGGTGTTTATTTTTTGTGAGGATTACGCCGCCTTGTTTTCCATTGGACGTGCAATGGAAATCGCGATTGGGCGTCCTTGAAAATCTTTTCCATCCAAGCCGGCAATGACTGCCAAAGCTTCTTCGTCAGAAGACATTTCCACAAAGCCGAATCCGCGACTCTTGCCTGTGAATTTATCTGTGATAATACGAGCTGAAACGACTGTTCCGAATTCGCCGAATGCGGCACGAAGGTCATCTTCCGTTGTTTTCCAAGGAATGCTACCCACGAAAAGCTTGTTGTTCATAATAGAAACAAGACACAATAATTAAGGCACCGTCCTATTGTGACTAACAGGGCTGGTAAGGAATAGAATGCCACAGATAAAAGAGAGGTGCAAGGCGCATGGTTTTGTCCACAGGTCTTGCAGATGTGATGCGCTATAATGTTCGCGGTCCATTGGCTGGAGGTTTCATGCGTTCGATGCTTGCACCGGAACTGATCGTCATTACGGGGCCTATGTGTTCCGGGAAGACGGAAGAGTTGATTCGTTACATGCGTCAGGGTGAACATGCGAAGCTGAACATGCTTGTCGTGAAGCCGAGCGTGGATACACGCGACGGTCAAGCGCTCGCGATCAAATCGCGTAACGGTCACAATCTCGTGGCGATCGATGTTCCAAACGCGCAAGCGATTTTGGAACATGTGACGCCCGAGCATCTCTGGATCGGCGTGGATGAAGCGCACTTTTTCGACATCGAACTGGTTGCGGTTGTGATGCAACTTGTTCGCATGGGAAAGCGCGTCATCGTTTCCGGTTTGGATCTCGACTACCGCGAAAAGCCGTTTGAGGTTCTTGCACAACTGATGGCGCTTGCCCAAGAAGTGCAGAAACTCACGGCGGTGTGTTCCAAGTGTCGCGTTCGACACGCCTCTCGTTCTCAGCGTCTCACGGACGACACCTCCCGCATTGCGGTTGGTGACAAAGAGTATGAACCGCGTTGCTTGCAATGCTTTGTCCCTCCAAACGGAGTGGCTCATTCACAGCATTCTTCCTCGATCGACACGCTTTCTTCCTGACCTCACATGAGGTCTTTTTTTATTCCGTCTCCATTGACAAAATGCAAAAAAACTGGTACATAACGCTCGCACATGACGTGCGAAGGAGGGCGAAATGTCAGACAGACTTTCTGTTGTCGCGATCGAGGGTGATGGGATTGGCCACGAAGTGTTCAAGGCTATGCAGCGCGTCGTGGACGTAGTGATGGATCATCGCATCGATTGGATTCCGGCGCTTGCGGGTCTTGAGTGCGCAGAAGCAAACGGCGGCGATCCGTTGCCGCAAGTCACGCTCGATCTCATTCGCAAACACCGCGTCGCGATCAAAGGTCCGACGACCACGCCGAGTGGTGGTGGGTTCAAGAGTGTGAATGTTCGACTTCGTCAAGAACTCGAACTCCATTCCTGTGTGCGTCCCGCGTTGCACATTCCCGGCCTTGCGAAATCGCGACTGTGTGATCTCATGGTCGTCCGCGAGGGTGTCGAAGGGTATTACGACTGTTGGGAAGAGCGCAACAAGCACGATGTCGTCTTTGCGCATGCGCGATTCTCGAAAGCGGGATTCATGCGGACCGTTCGACAGGCGACTCGAATCGCTCTTTCGCGTCACAAGAAACTAACACTCGTACTCAAGACCAATATCTTGAAGGAGTGGGGTGCGCTTTACACGGAAGCGTTCAATGAAGTCGTGGACATCGCGGTCAAATGTGATGGACTCGAAACGAATTACCTGCACATGGATGCAGCGCTCATGATGATGATCATGTATCCGGAGCGGTTCGATGTGATCGTCACAGAGAATCTGTTCGGTGATGTGATGTCCGATGCGGCCGCAGGGCTTGTCGGCGGACTCGGTGTTGCGCCTGGTGCATGCTACGGAGACGAATATGCACTCTTCGAAGCTGTTCATGGTTCGGCTCCCGACATTGCGGGTCGCGGAATCGCGAATCCGACGGCGCTCATTCTCTCGAGCGCAATGATGCTTGAGTACGACGGCTTTCACCATGAGGCACAGCTCATCCGCGAGACCGTCCTTCGCACCATCCTCGAGGGTGATCGCACGGGCGACATGGGCGGCACGCTCAACACGGAACAATTCACGGACGCGATTCTGCGTCGTCTCTAACCGATTGGATTTTTCCGACCGGTTTTTTTATTGTCAATTCTGGTATAATAGAGTCCTATGAAAAAACAATCCCTTGTGATTTCTCTTTCGATTGCCGTTGCTTTTGTGTTAATCGTTTTGCTTGTGTATCGAGTCAATATGTCTCGAACAACACCAACACAACAAACACAAAGCCAGCCCGTACAAACTGAACCATCACCAACCGTCTACAAAGATCTTGTTGAAATTACTTCGCCGCTTCCAGATAGTGTGATTGATCTTATGGATCCGGAGACGGTCGTAACCGTTACAGGAAAGGCGCGAGGAAACTGGTTTTTTGAAGCGTCGTTTCCTGTTGAACTTTTGAATGAAACAGGAGATGTTCTTGCGATAGGAATCGCGCAAGCTGACGGAGAATGGATGACCACAGATTATGTTCCGTTTCAAGCGAGCGTGAAGTTTAAAGCAACGATTGCACAAACGGGTTCGATCGGCGCGCTTGTTTTGAGAAAAGACAATCCATCGGGTGAACCTGCCTATGATGACGCGTTTACCGTCCCTGTTCGATTTGTTCCTTAACGTATGTCCGCAAAGCATCTGTTCAAAAATTATTCTTCCATTGCGACAACAGGTTTGCGTCGTGACGCACTTGCGATTGTAGAAGCGGGATTACGTGCGGTTGAAACGCAAGCTGCGGTTCATCAAGCTGTCTCGCTCAAGAAAGATGTTTTAAAAATGGGAGACAAAACGTTTTCTTTGAAATCGTATCGTCGGGTGTTTGTTGTTGGAATTGGAAAAGCGGCGCTTGAAGCCGCGAAGGCTCTCGAGGAAATTCTTGGGGATCGAATTCAGGACGGAATTGTGCTTGATGTGAAGCAAGGAAAATTAAAACGGATGAAAAGTATCGCGGGCACACATCCATTTCCGAGTTATGAAAACATTCGTGCGACCGGAGAAATTGTTGGATTGTTGAAAGCGGTTGATTCGCAAGATCTCGTTATTGCCATCATTTCGGGTGGAGGCTCTGCACTCCTGTGCTGGCCGCATCAACTCGAGTGTGGAGATTTGACCGCCATGACGCGTGTCCTTATGCAAAAAGGTGCAACCATTCACGAGATGAACACGGTGCGTAAACACACCTCCGATATTCAAGGGGGACAATTCGTTCGACTTGCATATCCTGCCACGATCGCAGGACTCATTTTTTCCGACGTGCCTGGCGATGAATTAAGTTTGGTGGCAAGCGGCCCGACGTTTCTTGATACATCTACCGCCAAAGACGCAAAACGGATTTTGGAAAAATACCACGTGCTTTCCATGTGTAAATTGCCGGAATGTCACTTGGTCGAAACACCAAAAGATCCGTCCCTTTTTACGCACGTCACAAACAGGTCGGTTGTTTCAAATGCGCACGCAACCGCCGCGATGATGAAACAAGCAAAGACGCTCGGATACAAACCAGTTTTGTATTCAAACAAGCTTGAAGGGGAAGCGCATGAAAAGGGAAAAATGTTTGCAGGACTTGTGAAGCCGGGCGAAGTATTGATTGCGGGGGGAGAGACAACGGTTCACGTTCGTGGAAAAGGGAATGGTGGGCGTAATCAAGAATTTGCCCTCGGAGCACTCGGTTCGATTGGGGAAGATGCGCTCGTCCTTTCCTGTGCGTCCGATGGGATTGATCACTCGTCTGTTGCCGGTGCATTTGTGGACGTAAACGTTCGAGCAAAAGCAAAAATACTCGGGCTGAAACCGGAAACATATCTTGCAAAAAATAACTCGTACAATTTTTTTCAGAAGACAAAGTCGTATCTCGATACGGGAGTGATGGGGATGAATGTGTCGGATTTGATGCTTGCGATGCGTGTACGGTGAACTTGCAGTACATCGTCGACTACGCCAAAACGAAACGTGCTGTGCAGGGAGGAGTAGGGCGTGCGATAACAAAAAATACGGCCAATAGATGGGAGGGAGTCCGCGACCGGGTCCCGTCTATTGGCCGTATTTTTTTGTTGTCGCTAAGCCCGTACTCTCTGTGCATTTATTTTCCCCGGAGAAAAAAGACGTGTGCAATCGTTTTTAAAAGAATTTCCATGTCGAAGAGGAAGGATCTGTGTTTCAAGTAGTAGAGATCGTATTGCAGTTTGCGTTTGGATTCCGTTGCGTTGCCGGCGTACACATGAAGCTGTGCCCATCCAATAAGGCCCGGGCGAATCGCGTGGCGCGATTCGAAGTAGGGAATTTCATCTCGGAGTTGCTCGACGATTCCCGCTTGTTCTGGACGTGGGCCAATGAGGCTCATGTCACCACGCAGGATGTTGATCCATTGCGGAAGCTCGTCGAGGCGTGTTGTGCGTAGGAATCTCCCAACAACGGTGACGCGCGGATCGTGATCGGATGTCCAAGTATTGTTTGGGGTTCCCGCATGCATGGTTCGGTATTTGTAAATGGTGAATGGGGTGCCGTTTACAGAGAGGCGTGTTTGGGTGAAAAAGATTTTTCCGCGGTCGGAGAGTTTGATGAGAAGAGCGATGGGGAGAAAGGTGAGGAGGAACACGCTCGCAATAAGAAGCGAAAAGAGGATATCAAGCACGCGTTTGATCATGGGGTAAAAACCCACTTGGTCTCGATGTGTATGTTCAAGAAGCCACCAGTCGTTGAGGTTGCTTGTGTAGACGCAACGAAACACATCTTCGTAAAAATCATCGAATCGGATAAATGTTGCTCCGTGGGAATGAAGGTGAGCAAAGAGTTTAAGTGTTTGATCGGAAAAGGATGTGTTTGCCGGAACGACAAAGACGAGGGATTGATGTGCACGGTGTGTTTTTTCGATGAGGGTGAGGAGGGCGGAATCAGGAACAGAATGAACGGTAAAAATATTCGTCATGTCATCAAGTTCTTTTTTACATGCGTTATATTCTTGTTCGAGATTGATAAAGTACACTTCCTGACGAGTAATATGTTTTGTGATCGATCGAATGAAGAATTGCCAAAGGGTTGAGAAGAGAAGAATGTAAAGGGTGTCGACGAGCAAGAATCGTCGTGGGGTGATGATGAGGTTTGGTTGAAGATAGAAAAAAACAATCGCGACAACAAAACCGAGCGCGTTTGCACCAATGAGGGCAGAAAAGAGATCGATGGGACGTTTATGTGTTTTAAGATCGAAGAGACCAAAGGCGTAAGAAAGAATGAGCCAGATAAGAGCAATCGTGCCAAAAAGAAAAACGTGTGCTTGAAGTTGTTCTTCCGAAAGTCCTGTGGGGAATCGCCACAAAATGGTGAGCCATAAACTGATAGCAAAAATTATCATCGTAGGAAGGACGAGAAAGATGAGATGAATCCAGACGTTTTTATGTGTGAGAGACATAGATTGATGTGTTCTATCATACCGTGAAAAAATTGGGTATGATAGGGGGCACATTGACGATTGCTCGCAATCTGTTTAAATGTGCTCGTATTTATGAAAAAAGCGTTTATCACAGGTATCACCGGGCAAGACGGGTCATATCTCGCGGAATTGTTGTTGGAGAAAGGGTATGAGGTGCATGGTATGATTCGCCGTTCGAGCAGTTTTAACACAAATCGAATTAATCACATTTATCAAGATTTGCATCAGCGCGATCTTCGTTTAATGTTGCATTATGGTGATTTGTCTGATGCCAGCATTGTAAGTCGGCTTTTACAAAAAATTCAACCGGATGAAATTTATAATCTGGGCGCACAAAGCCATGTGCAAGTAAGTTTTGAATTACCAGAATATACAGGAAATGTTGATGCACTCGGCACACTTCGTATTTTAGATGCCATACGAGATCTCGGTATCCCTTCAAAATATTATCAAGCAGGATCTTCCGAAATGTTTGGCAAGGTCTTGGAGACACCACAAAAAGAGACGACTCCATTTTACCCGCGCAGTCCATATGGATGTGCAAAAGTGTATGCGCATCATCTTACTGTGAATTATCGCGAAGCACATGGTATTTTTGCTTGTAACGGAATTTTATTCAATCATGAATCGCCGCGTCGAGGTGGAACATTTGTAACAAAAAAAATCATTGACGCATTGAAAGAGATCCAAGCTGGCAAACAAGAGAGAATTTTTCTTGGGAATTTAAATGCACTGCGTGACTGGGGGTATGCAAAAGATTATGTGGAAGCTATGTGGCTCATGTTACAACAAGAACAAGCTGACGATTATGTAATTGCCACAGGTGAAACACATAGTGTTCGTGAATTTGTGGAGGTCGCCGCAAAACATTTTGGAATGAATATAATTTGGCAGGGATTTGGAATGGAAGAAAAAGGAATCGATGCAACGTCAGGAAAAATCATTGTGGAGATTGATGCACGTTATTTTCGACCATCCGAGGTTGAGACATTATTAGGTGATGCACGGAAAGCGCATGAAAAATTAGGTTGGAAGCCAAAAGTTGGATTTCAAGAATTGATCAAAATCATGATCGATGATGAATTACATGTTAGAACGTAAATATGATTCAGCTCATAAAATCTTCCTTTTATCAAGAGCATGAAACAAAGCAAAAGCTTGCTGAGTTTATCGTATCTGCGCAGATCTTGAGCATGGGTGAACAATGTCGATCGTTTGAAGAAAAATTTGCACAAAAACAGAGGCGAAAATTTGCTGTTTATGTTAGCAGTGGCAGTATGGCAAATCTCGTCCTAATTCAATCACTTCGTAATTTAGGTATTTTAAAGGTGGGGGATCGAGTAGGATTTTCTGCATTAACATGGCCAACCAACGTCATGCCACTTTTTCAATTGGGTCTTATTCCTGTCCCAATCGACTGTCGATTAGAGACCTTGAATGTATCTCCCATGGAATTAGGAAAACATTTGGAACATTTGGATGCTCTTTTTTTGACGAACGTATTAGGATTTTCGGATGATGTATCGCGCATAAAATCGATGTGTGCTCAAAAGAATATTGTGTTGATTGAAGATAATTGTGAATCGCTCGGATCCATGGTTGATGGGATATGTTTGGGTAATTTTGGACTTGCTTCAACATTTTCATTTTTTGTCGGTCATCATCTATCTACAATCGAAGGCGGAATGATTTGTACGGATGATGAAGATCTTTATCACATGCTTGTGATGACTCGAGCACATGGATGGGACCGCAATCTCTCAAAAGAGAAACAAGATAATTTGAGAAAGATAAATGGCATTGATGCATTTTTTTCAAAATATGTTTTTCATGATTTGGCCTTTAATGCAAGACCTACAGAAATAAACGGATTTTTGGGATGTGTACAAATTGATTTTTGGGATGAAATCGTTCAAAAACGAGCAAATAATTTTCAACTGTTTGTTGATGTGTTGAATCAGAACTCTGATTTCATTCCACTAAACGTTCATCACATGGATCTTGTTTCAAATTTTGCTATGCCAGTTGTGTGCCGGACAAAAGAACTATCTGATGCATACAAGAAATTGTTTTTAGATATGGATGTCGAAATTCGTCCGGTGATTGCGGGAGACATGACAAAACAAATTTTTTATAAGAAACACGCACACACGGCAATGGTGTGCCCAAATTCAGAGTTGGTTCATCAGAATGGTTTTTATTTTGGCAATAATCCTGAAATGACAACAGAAGAATTAAGTCAACTTACACAACTATTACGTAAAAAATAGTGTATGCTTGATGTGCAGACAAAAATATTCGTTGCAGGACATCGGGGGCTTGTCGGCTCCGCGCTTGTTCGAGCCCTTGAAAGAAATGGGCATATGAATATTATTGTGCGTACAAGGTCTGAATTAGATCTGATGGACCCTGAAGCGGTTCAGTTCTTTTTTCAAACGGAGAAGCCTCAGGTGGTTATTGATGCTGCCGCGAAGGTGGGAGGTATTATGGCAAATATTCAAGCCCCCGCAGATTTTATTTTCCAAAATTTGCAAATACAAAATAATTTGATTCACGGGGCATACAAAAATGGTGTTAAAAAATTTGTTTTTTTGGGATCGTCTTGTATCTACCCACGTTTATCTCAACAACCAATGAAAGAGGAATATTTCATGACCGGTCCACTTGAGCCTACAAATGAGGCATATGCCATCGCAAAGATTGCTGGAATAAACATGTGTCAATCATACAACAAGCAATATGGCACAGATTTTATATCCTTGATGCCAACGAATATTTATGGATTTCAAGATAATTTCAGTCTTGAAACAGGGCACGCACTTCAAGCAATGATGCATCGATTTCATAAAGCAAAGATGGAACAAGTTCCGTTCATTACGCTTTGGGGTAGCGGAGAAGTGTATCGTGAATTTATGTTTTCAGACGATGCTGCTGATGCGATATTGTTTCTTGCGAACAATTATTCAGGTAGTGAGATTGTAAATATTGGAACGGGAGTTGATGTGCAAATCAAGGAACTCGCAGAAATCATCAAACGAGTCGTTGGTTATCAGGGAGAAATTCAGTGGGACTTAACAAAACCAGAAGGTATGCCAAGAAAATTGATGGACGTGCAGAAATTGAATAATTTAGGATGGAAACACACACGTTCTCTCGAGGAGGGTATAATACAAACATACAAGTGGTTTCTTGAAAATGCTGCGTGTAATGTATCTGTCAATTAAATTTTCATTATGGATATACTGATCCGTCCAACAACACAGTGGTGGAAATTTGATTGGAAGGAATTCTGGCAGTTTCGAGATTTGTTTTATTTTTTTGCATGGCGGGATATTAAGGTTCGCTATAAACAAACAGCCATTGGTGCACTTTGGGCCGTGTTTCAACCATTTGTGACCATGGTTGTGTTCACAATCTTTTTTGGAAATCTGGCAAAAATCTCATCGGATGGAATTCCATATCCAATTTTTGTGTACGTCGGACTTTTATTTTGGACCTTGTTTAGCGCAGGTTTATCCGATGTGAGTAATACATTCATTGGAAATCAAAACATCATCACCAAAGTTTACTTTCCACGCATTATTTTGACATTTACGAGTTTGACAACATCGATAATTGATTTTTTTGTGGCCTGTATTGTTCTTATTGGAATGATGATTTGGTATCACTTTATTCCATCGACAATTGCGTTAATTTTTATTCCGTTTTTATTTGTCATCACATTTTTAACGACAGTGGGAATCGGGTTGTTTTTTTCTTCTTTTAATGTGAAATACCGAGATGTGCGTTTTATTTTACCGTTTTTCATACAACTTCTTTTGTTTTTGACCCCAGTCATCTACCCTGTAAGTCTTGTGTCTCCTGAGTGGCGTTGGGTTCTAGGATTCAATCCAATGTCCGGTGTGATTGATACAGCGCGTGTTGTACTTCTCGGAGTTGGTCATGTTGATTGGCTACTTTTAAGCATTTCGATGTTTGTGAGTGTGGTCTATTGCTTGATTGGATACGGGTATTTCAAGGGGACCGAACGTTATTTTGCAGATGTGATTTAACTGATTGTTTTATTTCTCTTTATTATGTCTGCAATTATTGAAGTGAATAACTTAGGAAAAAAATACTTAATTGGTGAGAAGGAACGTTATTTAGCGTTGCGCGATAAGTTGGCACACCCAATAAAAGCACTCAAAAATACTCGGTCGAGTGAAGTATTTTGGGCACTTAGTGATATAAGTTTTTCTGTCGAGAAAGGCGAAGTGTTAGGTATTATTGGAAAAAATGGTTCTGGAAAAAGTACATTGTTAAAAATTTTGTCTAAAATTACTCCTCCAACAACAGGGGAAGTTTGTTTGCGTGGACGTGTTGGTAGTCTACTAGAAGTAGGCACAGGATTTCATCCTGAACTTACTGGTCGAGAGAATATTTATTTAAGTGGATCGATTCTTGGAATGCGTAAAAAAGAGATAGATAAAAAATTCGAGGAAATCGTAAATTTTTCTGGTGTGGAGGCATTTCTTGATACGCCGATTAAACGTTATTCATCCGGAATGTCTGTTCGACTCGGATTTGCGGTTGCGGCTCATCTTGAGCCAGAGATTTTGTTAGTGGACGAAGTTTTGGCTGTTGGGGATGCAGAATTTCAAAAAAAGTGTTTAGGAAAAATGGGGGAGATTACAAAACAGGGTGCGCGAACAATCATTTTTATAAGTCATAACATGGCGGCGATTAATCAGTTGTGCGACAGGGTTCTTTTGTTAGAAAATGGACATATTAAAAAAAATGATACTCCCGAAAGTGTCGTGAGTGAATACCTTCGTGATTTGACACATCAAGGTGGTATTTGGGAACGCACATCATCCAAAACAGTAGCTGAAGATCATTTTGTGAAATCTGTTATTTTACAAAACAGTAAAAAAATTAATACAAGAGTTTTTTTTGCTAACGAATCTATTCGGATACAATGTTGCATTGTAAGCAAGAAGCAGGAAAATATATTTTTGGCAGTCGGTATTCGTGATGTGCTCTCAAATCAAATCATTCATCTGAATAGTAAAAATCAGAAAGAAAAATTACAGACGAAGGCGGGCAAGAATATGTTTCAAGTAGAATTTGAAAATATTTTAAGTGCAGGTGAATATTATGTGACCGTATGGATTGGAGATGCGAGTTTTGTAACGCAAGATTATGTGAGAGATTGTATTTCATTTTCGGTAGATCTGTCGAATTTGGATACGAGCTATCATTTTGGATCTGTTATTGTTCCAGCGACATGGTCAATGGTTCATTTAGATTAGAGTTAGAAATATTGATTCGTTAAGAATTATTTTGGGTGAGCACAATTTATGGCATTTAAAAAAGGCGCCCAGAGACCATTCCGTTTTCATTTTTTTACGGTTTGGTCACACGGACTTTTTCACATCGATGAAATACTTTCTCTTTTACGCAAGGATGAGAATATTGAAATTCTTCGTATTGAGAGAAATACATTTAAAAATATACGTCGTTTCATTTTTGATTTTTATGGAAGTGATGCGGTTCCTGTTTCGCATTTGAGAGCAAAATTAGCGTATCTGTTCCAACAACGAGGACCAAAGGAGGTAATTAATATTTTTGTAAAAAATTACAATCCGCAGGAAGTCTGGGTTGGTTCTCATCCGTTTCGCAAGGAGCAGTGTCAGTATATTGTGGAAATAAAAAAACAGATTCGTAATTTATACAATCCAAAAGCGAAGGATCCAAATTTCTGCGTATTCCCCCTTGATAAAGGAGTTTCGCATGAACACATGATTCACGCGTCTGATCGCGAGGAGCAGGTGGATTATTATTTGAAACTATTAGGCCATAAAAACGGAATCGAAACTATCGTCAATGACGATAAGGGTCTCTTATTTGAAAAACCCTATCATATTCATAGACCTGTACAGTATTCTTTTCATCGGCTCCCCATCCATGCACTTTTGGCGAGTATTCTTACGGAAGAAAAAGGTGTAAGTAAAAAACTTGTGCCAATTATCGATACTCCTCATTTTAAAGGGTTACAAATAGACAGCTTGTATTATAAAAAATACTTAGAGACATTTCGATTCAGCTATTTGTGCGATGACTATTCGTTGGAGCGGTTTATGCAAGGAAAAAAGATGACAAAGGCAGAGCTTTTGCAACTGCCTCCCATTTTAGTAAAATCATTAGACAATGGGAAATTTCAGGTATTAGATGGTGTTCATCGTGCGTCTCTGTTACTTTTTGCTGAGATCGAAAAAATAAAATGTGTTCTGTATGAATAGTTCCACCCCCATTTCGCTTATTTCTATCCTACAGGTTCTCGGTGATGATTATGTTCTCTTAAAAAAGAATGTTGATTTTCCATTGTTTGTTCCAGGAAGTGATATTGATATTTTAGTAGTCGATCGTTTTATTGCCTCTCGTAGCTTGTGTCAATATTTGCAAGAAAATTTGTCTTTAGAAGACACGTTTGTACATATACAGGAAGAGGCTCAGCATCTATTTGTTGATGTTATACGAGATAATAAACTATGGATTCGAATAGATCTTATAGATCAATTCGGGTATTTTAGGCGTTTTTCTGTACAGGAATCTTTAAAGATTCAACTTTTTCGTTCCAAAATTAGTTTGAGTGTTGATGGTGCGCGTATTTTTGTTCCATCCAATGAGTTCGATATTTTGATGAGATACATGGAATATCTTGAATGGTTTGAAATACGCCCAGATAAGATTAAACATCTCGAATATATTTTACAATGTTCAAATGAACAAGAGCAGAAGCAATTGATCGATCATTTGCACCAATATATTTCGCTTTTTCATAAAAAATGGCAGGGGGATGTTCCTCAACGCGAGAATAGAATAAAGAGGTTTGCAAAATACATAATACGATTTTATCGACGAATTTCGCACATCATTTTGCGTATCCGAAATAAATAACGGATCATTTTTATGATGTATTCATTAAAGATTTTTTGTGACTGGATGCTGCCCATCGAATTAGAGTTCGATGAGCCAGTAGAGTTGTATGTTGATAAAATTCACGTTGATGTTTCGTTGTGTAAAAAAATTCTCTTGCTTGTTGAGCCAGATGAGTTGACCCGTTTTTCCGATTGGGTTATTCAGAATCATTCGTACTATCATGCGATCTTGACGCACGAAGAGAAAATATTGAATGCATGCCCCAACGCACATCTGATGGTATTTGGGCCACCATGGGTTCATTCATATGCGTTTCCGCAAAAAACGTTCGGCGTTTCAACGGTCGTTGGGTTAAAAAAACAACTGCCAGGACATTGGTTGCGACTTGCATTATGGAGGCGGCAAGAGGAAATATTGATCCCAAAAAAATTTTATACGAGCGAACGAGGGGGTAAGATTTTTTGGCGTCTTATGCATCGGATCAAAAACGTTCATATGCCTCTGCTCGGCGAAAGTAAACTCCCTTTATTTGATGCGCAATTTCATATTGCGATTGAAAATTGTAAAAAAACTTATTGGTTCACAGAAAAATTAACAGATTGTTTTCAAACAAAAACAATTCCTATTTATTGGGGATGTCCCAACATTGGAAATTATTTTGATATGCGAGGCATGATTTTGGTAGAGAGTGTTGACGATATTATTGTTGAATGTAACAAGCTCACACCAAGTACGTATGAACAAATGTTGAAATATGCGAATGCTAATTATGAAACATCTCTGCGCTATGTTGATTTTGCAGGACGTGTAAAAGAAAAGATTCAAATAGTGATGTCTGTGGAATAGATATGAAAAACGACTTATCAATCGATGTTGTCATTCCGGTATTTAATGGTGCGGCCTTCATTGAAGAGGCTTTGATTTCTGTTGTGCAACAAACATTTCTTCCGCATCAGATATTTGTGATCAATGATGGCTCAACAGATAATACTTCTGAAATCGTGGAGAAATTTGCCAAAACAAGCACTGTACCTATCATACAGATACAGAAAAAAAATGGTGGACCAAGTTCCGCTCGTAATGCGGGTATTCGGATGAGTACGAGTCAGTATATTGCTTTTTTGGATGCAGATGATGTTTGGCAAGCAGATAAACTTTCTTCACAAATATCGATTTTCGAAGCATCCTCAGACGAGACTTTAGGAATCGTCTATGGACGATATTCACTCATGAATGAACAAGGTGTTGAGATCCATGAGACGTTTTATAATCCAAAGGTATGTTTAAAAGGTTTGATCTTTTCTTCTTTGTTGGGATCAAATAAAATCTGCGGAAGTGGAAGTGCTGTGTTGATAAAACGAACTTGTTTTGATTGTGTTGGATATTTCGACGAAACATTACGAGCAGCGGAAGATTGGGATATGTGGCTCCGATTGGCGGAACGGTACATGTTTGATTATGTTGATCATGTAGTTGTTCGAATACGTAGACATGGGGCAAGTATGCAAAAGAATCAAAAAACGTTTTTTTTGAATCAGTTGGCTTTTTATCGCAAATGGACGTACATGTTATCAGATCAGAGTCAGGCAGGTGATGAGTGGGCAATATTTTTGGTCGATCAATTGTTACTTAGTATTCGATTTTTCAATTTTGATACAATATTTGTGACAGCAATTTATTCAATCCCAAAAGACACAAAAAAGAAAATTTTTTGGAAGTCGCATGGTTTTATCCTTTTGTATATATGTAGAAGAGTTTTGTATATCATTTCTTGTAAAATAAAAAAGTGATAAATATGTCGTACGTATCATCTTTTCAAAACGTACAACCAAAAATCAGTGTTATTATGCCCGTTTATAACGGGTCTCGTTATTTATGTGAAGCAATCGAAAGCATCTTAAAACAAACGTACAGTGATTTTGAATTGATTATCGTTGATGATTTTTCAACCGATAATACTGTTGATTTGATAAAAGAATATCAAGCAAAAGACAAGCGTGTTCATCTATATAAAAACGCATTCACGAAGGGGATTGTTGGTTCGTTAAATACGGGCTTGGCCCACGCTTCCGGTTTGTATATTGCAAGGGCAGATGCGGATGATGTGAATCTACCATCACGATTCATGGATCAAGTTAACATGTTAGAACAGAATCCAGATATCGTATTGGTGGGTGCGGGATGTCGAGTTTTTTCAGAGAAAGGATTCGGAAAATCGATTTATCGACCCAGTTCAGCAGTTGAATTGGCGTGGCGTCTTATCAGCGATACGTATTTTTGTCATCCTGTGACGATGTATCGAAAAGAAATCGCCACAGCATTTCATGGATACGCACAAAAAGAAGCGGAAGATTTCGATTTATTCTCTAGGATTATTAAAAAACACCAAACAAGAAATTTGCACAAAGTATTACTAAACTATCGCGAGCATTCATCGAATCGTTCAAAAGAAGCTGCGCAAGCGATTGCTAAAAGTGTACACAATATTTTCTTAGATAATTTTGAATACTATTTTGGAACAACGAGAAATGCAGATAAATTCTTTGCATTTCAGCATGATGGAATTATGCATGTGAGTGATTTTATTTTAATCACACGCATGAACCTCCAAATTATTCGAAAGATATTGTTGGATTATCACATATCTTTTTTCTCTCGAGAAGTATTTTTTTGCACCAATAAAATATTCTTCTTGCAATGTCGTGCGCTTTTTTCGCGATGGATATCAAGCTTAAAAATGATCTTACGTTCATTCTATCGATACTTACTTGGAAAGTCGTTATGAAAATTCTCTATACAGCATTGAAATATGATTACGGTGATCCTGCCCGAGGGTATAGTTTTGAACACTATAATTTTTATGATGCCCTTATAAAAATGGAGGGGGGAAAACATGAAATTCTCTATTTTCCATTTGATGAAATTGGCGCATCCCTTGGCAGGGAAGGATTGAATAAAAAGATGTTAGAGGTTGTACGATCAGAAAAACCGGATTTGTGCTTCTTTTTTCTTTTTGAACATGAATTCGATTTTGAAACAATTAATGAAATCACTCAGAATTCAGGAAGCAAAACATTTGCATGGTTTTCGGACGATCAATGGCGGTTTCAAAATTATTCAAAACATTACGCACCTTGTTTTCATTGGATATCCACAACAGATAAACGAGCTGTGGAAAAATATAGAAAAATTGGTGTTTACAATGTCATTAAATCTCAGTGGGCCTGCAATCATTATTTGTATCATCCAAAAGATCGTGTGAACATTGGACAACCAGTTCGTAATGAAATTACATTTGTTGGACAGCCACACGGAAATCGTAAGCAAGTTATTCGTGCGTTGGAAAAAAGACATCTCCCCGTCGTCTGCTATGGGAATGGCTGGCCTCAAGGAAGAATTTCTCAAGAAGAAATGATTGAGGTATTTGAATGTAGTAAAATAAATCTGAACTTAACAAAGGCGAGTGCTGTACGACGCATGCCAAATTTTGTGTATGTGTTTTTGCATAAGGAGAATGGTGTGATTAAATTGAGATCTTGGAAAAAGATTTGGGAAGATCTCCGTTTTTCATTTCGAAAAACACAAGAGCAAATTAAAGGGCGTAATTTTGAAGTACCTGGATGTGGAGGGTTTCTTCTGACTGGATATGCGGAAGATTTGGAAAAATATTATGTGGAAGGAAAAGAGGTTGTTGTATTTCGTGGAATTAAAGATCTTGCAAAAAAAGCGTATTATTATTCAACACATGAAGAAGAGCGTAAACAGATCGCGCGTGCGGGATTCGAACGAACGGTGAAGGATCATACGTATGAAAAACGATTTCAAGAAATTTTTCACATAATGGGCTTGGAATAATTATGCCTAGAATGAGTGTCATTCTTCCTGTGTTTAACGCAGAGAAGACAATTCAACAATCTATTCAGAGTGTGCTGAATCAAACCTTTAGGGACTTTGAATTGATTGTGATTGATGATGGTTCAACAGATGAAACACAAAAAATTATTCAAGGGATTCAGGATGCTCGTGTTATTTGCATAAAAAATGAAAAAAATCTTGGTTTGCAAAAAACATTGAATCTTGGATTACAAAAAGCAGTTGGGACATACATTGCACGGATAGACGCGGATGATACTTGGATTGATCGCAACAAGTTGTTACACCAAATTTCGTTTTTAGATACCCGTCCTCTTGTCGTTCTTGTTGGTACGGGTGCTGTTGTGATGAAAGCTGGTCAAGAACTATTTCGTTTCCTTAACCCATCTTCTGACGTCGATATTCGTCGAATTCTTTTGGGGAAAAATACGTTTGTTCATTCAAGTGTTGTATTTAAACGAGACGCAGCACTGCGTGTTGGAGGGTATTCAGAAGATGTGACGGTAACGCATGTGGAGGATCATGATCTTTGGTTAAAATTAGGGACACAAGGTATGCTCGCGAATTTGGCGGAGTATGATATACAATACACGTTGTCAGAGACACAAATTAGCAGCCGCCATAAGCGTATTCAATTTTTTCGAGATGTTTTACTGGTCAATAAATATGCAAATAAGTATCCAGGAAAATGGCGAGCATGGATTCGCGGGTTGATGAGGTTGGGATATTATGGTTTTTTGAAATAATTATATGCGTTTTAGTATCGTCATTCCAACATTTGAGCGGCAACAATCACTTCATGAGTGTTTGTCTTCGATTTTATTACAATCACGTCTTCCAGACGAGGTAATTATTGTAGATGATGGTACGCTGTCAGAAGTGTTTATTACAGATGAAAGAGAGCGATTTAAACAATCGAAATGCACACTTTCATATTACAGAAAAGATCATGTGCAAGTATCACGAGGCACTTCCATTTCACGCAATATCGGAATGAGCCTCGCACGTGAGGAGGTTGTATTTATTTTGGATGATGACTTGTTTCTTGAAAAAAATTTTCTGGATGAGATTATGTCTGTTTGGGAGCGTGAAGATTGCACAAGTATTATCGGGATTGGTGGTGTGATTTTAAACAACCGAAAAAAGTCTTTGCTTGAATTATTTTTCAATCATGTATTTGTTCTTGAATCAACATATTCGTGGGATGTGACGGATGTGGGGTATCAAACATGGAATGATGGAATCCAAAAGTGTGTTCGTGGTTTTTATGAGCATGGTGGTGCTTGTTCGTACCGAAAAACATTCGTGATGAAATTGGGTGGTTTTACCGTGTTGAATGATGGACGAACAGCGCTTGAAGATGTTGAGTTTGCACTGCGTGCAAAACGTTCAGGACTTGGTTATTTTATTGAACCGCGCGCTCGCACAGAACATAACCATGCTTTAGGCGGACGAACATCTAAATGGAGGAGTGCATTTCAGGAAAGTCAAAACAGAAAATGGATTTTTCAAACGATGTGTAAGCAAGACGTTCTGCATCAGCTTTGGTTTGTGTGGTCATCTACCGGATGGATACTGCGACAATTTTTGAGTGGGCAGTTTCAAAAGGGATTTGGTATGATTATTGGTTTTTTTGTGCGAAACGTATGAATATTCTTTATGTCATTACGAAATCTTCTCGTGGAGGTGCACAACAGCATGTTCGTGATCTTGCAATAGCATTTCAGGATCAAAAAAATACGGTCACTGTTGCGATTGGTGAGAAAGGCGGATGGTTACACGATCAGTTGACGGAACGTGGAATCGGAGTCGAATATGTTCGTTTATCACGAACATGGAATCCGCTTGTTTTTTTTGCATACATGATCGACCTGATGCGTATTCTGAAGAATATTAAACCCGAGATCGTGCATTTTCATAGCTCACATACGTTAATCGGTACATGGATTGTTCGTTTTTGTTTTACGCATATTAAATCAATTGTTACTGTTCATGGCTTAAGTTTGCTTTATCCAGGAGCAGCAAAAAAATGGATACAAGCAATATACGCATTTTTTTTGCGCAGCGTTTTTTTGAGTGCAGATCGAGTAATTTCTGTATGTTTATTTGATAAAAAAATACTGCTCGAACAAAAACTTGTTACACAGAATAACATAGAGATGATCCATAATGGAGTATTTACACCTGCTTTTTTTACGCCTGAGGAGGCTCGAATGCAAATTGGACTTCCGTTAGGTGTAACGATCATTGGAACTCTTGCCCGCTTTTCGTATCAAAAAAATCTTTCATTTTTGATTGAATCTTTTGCTGCATGGAATCACCCAAGCGCCTTGCTTTGTTTGATCGGAAGTGGAACAGAGGAAGGGATGTTGAAACAACTTGTGCGCGATCAAGGGATTGAGGATCGCGTATTTTTTCGACAAGGAGATGCAACTGTATTGAAAGCGTTTTCCTGTTTCGTTCTTTCATCCCGTTACGAAGGTTTTCCGTACGTTCTTCTTGAATCCGCTCTTGCCCAAGTTCCTCTTATTGCCACAAATGTAGGAGGAGTTTCTGAACTGATTGAACAAAATCAAACAGGCTGGTTGATCCCATCTAGCGACATTCCTGCACTTGTACAAGCATTGAATGATGTTGTGTTCGATGCAGATCGCGCGAAAAGATATGCACGTGCAGCACAAGCTCGCGTACAGTCAAATTTTATGATTGAATCGATGATTCAAAAAATAGATAGACTTTATCAGTCGCTCAACGACTAAACATGCTTTTGTATTAGAAATTGATACTGCTTCGTTTCGCGCATTACATAAGCCTCTTCTTCGTCTCCACCTTATATCCCTCCACGGCCGGTTGATCAAATGCGTTTACACTCATGAGCTGCGCAAGATACATCATCTCCACCATACGAAATTGCAAATAATACCCCAGTTCTTTTTCTGAAACAGCCTCAAGTTCGATCGAGAGGAATGGGCGTTTGAGTTTTTGATAGGTCGCTGTGACGCCACCCACGATTTCGGACATGAGTTCATCGAGCGATTTTCCTGGAAGATGCTCGACCATGTTTGGAAAGAGAAGTTTTGAGGGGACACGACCACCCCCTGCTCCCTCCTTCATAAAGGAGGGAGTTCTTGCGATGGAAATAATATTCGTAAACTTATCATCTGGACCACCGAAGTAGAGTTGTGCCATCGAGTGTAAATCGGTTGAACCAATCGAAACAATCGGTGTGATGCCGGCGTGCACAACATGACCATCCAAATCTTTTTCTTTCCCTACACTTTCGCCCATCAGTTGTCGATACCACTTTCCGAGCGATTCGAGTTCCGGCGCAAACAGAAATGTATTGTGAATGGATCGGCCTTTTTTTGCATGCGCATATGTTGCATAAGCAGAAACAAGCGCATGATTTTGTGCGGTGTCACCCAAGAGTCCGTCTTCGACCGCTCCTCGTGCACCCTCGACCAGTTTGCGAACGTCATATCCTGCAACAGCGAGGGGAAACAATCCAACAGCAGAGAAGACACTGTACCGACCTCCAACCTTTGCGGGAATTCCGAGATGATCGATCTTTTGTTTTTTTGCTGCTTCGAAGAACTTTGACCCGTCATCACTTATTACGACAAGGCGATCGCGTACATCTTTATATAGCTTCTTGAGTGCGGCCAATAATGCTTCTGTGTTTGCCATTGTCTCCGTCGTTCCACCTGACTTACTGATCGATACGATCAGGAATTGTTTTTTGTTTTTAAGTTGTTTCGTGAGTTTTTCGAGAACCAAAGAAAAATGTGTACTCGAGACTGTGTCGAGAAACAACATCTCGACATTTTTTCGAGGAAGCGCATCATAAACTGCCTGCGTTCCAAGATTTGAACCACCAATGCCAATCACAACAACGATCTTTAATTGTTTGGTTCGATATCCTTCAGCTCGTTCGAGAATCGCATCGATATGCGTCGAAAACGGGAGATTGATGGAACATTCAAGGTCATCGAATTCGCTTTTCTCTCGAACATTGACCAGATGTCGACGATACGACTCGAGTTGTTTGGCCGACGTGCCGAGTTCTTTTGCAGAGATTCCTGAATTTTTTGTGGAGATGATCATAGAAAAATGTATTTCCGACATCTTACCGTTTTTGCGCTCTTTTCGCGAGTGTCTTTTTCTACCTTTCCAACTTTTCCGACCTCTCGGACTTTCTTCACTTATCCACACCCCGCGCCGACTTTGTGAATTTCTGATAAAATATCTTTAGTTTTAAGATTTATTCATTATTTTTTTCGTATGTTCATGAAAGGCGAAAAGTGCGGCGTACATTGCGTTGCTTGGTGGCTTTTACTCGTTGGTGGACTTAACTGGGGACTTGTTGGTCTTTTCAACTGGAACCTTGTTGAAGTTCTCTTTGGCGCATGGCCAATGCTCGTAAAGATTGTTTACATCTTGGTCGGACTTTCGGCGGTGTCTATGTTGATGAAGAAGTCTTGCAAGGCGTGTAAGTAGGGAAAAAAGGAGAAAGTAGAGAGTAGAAAGCAGAAAGGGGGGGAAACATTTTTCGTTTTCTTTCATGATCTATTTTTGAAAACTACTTTTTCTTTTTTTCCTTTCTATTTTCTACTTACCCCTTTCTACTTTTTCTATGAAACTCAAACTTGGTGATAAGGCTCCGGATTTCTTGTTACCCGATCAACTCGGGAAGATGCATTCCCTCAAAGATCAAAAAGGGAAATGGGTGCTTTTGTATTTTTATCCAAAGGACGACACACCAGGATGTACCAAAGAAGCGTGTTCGATTCGTGATAACTTTCCGAAGTTCAAGAAACTTGGGCTTGTTGTGTTTGGGGCGAGTGTTGATTCCTCGAAAAGCCACGCGAAGTTTGTTCAGAAATATGAACTTCCGTTCACACTTCTCGCTGATGATGACAAGGAACTTGTGAAGGCTTACGGCGTTTGGGGCAAGAAGAAGTTTATGGGTCGCGAATATATGGGAACCAAACGTTGGTCGTTCCTCATCGATCCAAAAGGCAAGATCATAAAGATTTACGAAGATGTAAAGCCAGAGAAACATGTGGATGAAGTCCTCGCGGATTTAAAAGAACTCATGTGATATACTGACCCTCGTATGAAAGTTATTCTTCTTGAAAACGTTGCGAGTCTTGGTAAACAAGATCAGGTCGTGGAAGTCTCTGACGGACACGCCCAGAATTTTTTGTTTCCGCAGAATTTGGCTGTGCCAGCAACGGAAGAGGCGCTTCGAAACATGAAAGAACGCGAGACGATCGCGAAGAAACAATCGCAAAAGGCGATCGTGGCCACGGGTAAACTTGCGGAGAAGCTCGATGGTTATGAGATCACGATTGAAGAGAAGGTGAATGAGGACAGTGTACTTTATGCGGCTGTCACAAAAAAGATGATTGCGAAAGCTTTAAAAAAAGCAGGATTTGATGTCAAAGAAGAAATGGTTGATCTCGCGGAGCCTCTCAAGAGTCCTGGAACAAAGACGATTACGATCGAACTCCCGCACGATTTTGAAGCAGAAGTTCGTCTCACGATTGAAGGCGTCTAAATTTAGACAGAGTTTTCAAACTCTGTTTTTCGTTTGTCTTGCGTTCGTTGGCTCGTTCGGGCCTGTTGTATTTTGTGAATTCACAAGAGCAGTCCGCCCTTCGGCAAGCCACCGCAGACGGGCTCTCCGCAAGCGATTGTGACTTCACAAAATACAACATGCCCTCACTGTGCCTTAACGAACTCCTAACTTTTCCTCTATGCATAAATTTATTTTCGTTGTTGGTGGCGTCATGTCTGGCGTTGGAAAAGGCGCGGCGACTGCATCGCTTGGGCGTGTGCTTCAAGAAAAAGGATATAAGGTCACGGCGATTAAAATCGATCCGTATATTAACGTTGATGCGGGAACCATGAATCCAGTTGAGCACGGCGAGGTGTTTGTGACGGTCGACGGTGACGAGACGGATCAAGACGTTGGAAACTACGAGCGTTTTCTCGAAACCTCGATTTTGTCGATCAATTACATGACAACTGGTCGTGTGTATCAGTCCGTCATTCAACGCGAGCGCAATCTTGGTTATGGCGGTCGAACGGTTCAAGTTGTGCCAGATGTTCCAAATGAAGTGATCGAACGCATTGAGAACGCGACGGAGCGGGCGAACGCAGATTTTACCTTGATCGAGATTGGAGGAACTGTCGGTGAGTACGAGAACATTTTGTTTCTTGAAGCAGCTCGACTCATGCGCATGAAGTATCCAGACCAAGTACGAAACATCCTCGTGAGTTACATGCCAGTGCCTGGATCTCTCGGCGAGATGAAGACAAAACCAACGCAACAAGCGGTTAGAACCATGATGGCGGCCGGGATGTATCCGGATTTTGTGATTGCAAGATCCACATTGCAAATCGACGAGCCGCGTAAAAAGAAACTCGCGATGTTCTCAAATGTCCACGCTGAACAAGTCATTGGTTCGCCGGATGTAAAATCGATCTATGAAATTCCAGTCGTGTTCGAGAAACAACAGTTCGGCGATAAGATTTTGAAATCATTTGGCATGAAAGAATTGCCAGAGAAAAAATTGGTGAAGTGGAAGAGGCTGCTTGCCTCGATTGTAAACACAAAAGGGGAAGTGAAGATCGGTGTGATCGGCAAGTACTTCTCGACGGGAGACTTCACCCTTTCGGACGCGTACATCTCCGTCATCGAAGCGATCAAGCATGCGTCGTGGGCGAATGGCCGCACGCCGAAACTTGTTTGGCTGAACTCGGAAGCGTACGAGAAGAGCCCCGCGAAGTTGAAAGAACTCGATGATCTCGACGGTGTTGTCATTCCTGGAGGATTTGGATCGCGCGGGATTGAGGGAAAGATTAAAGCGATTCGCTACTGTCGCGAAAACAAAATTCCGTATCTTGGACTCTGTTATGGAATGCAATGTGCGGTGATCGAGTACGCTCGCAATGTGCTGAAGCTGAAAGATGCGAATACGACGGAGATTAATCCAAAAACAAAACATCCGGTGATTCACTTGTTGCCGGGACAAGAAGAGAAGATGAAAGAGGGAAGTTATGGCGGCACGCTGCGTCTCGGATCGTATCCGTGTAAGCTCGCCGCAAACACCACAGCGCGAAAAGCCTACGACGAGCCACAAGTCGACGAGCGTCATCGTCATCGCTATGAGTTTAACAACGAATATCGCGCCGCGCTCGAAAAGGCCGGGCTTGTGATCTCGGGAGTGAATCCAGAGCAAGATCTCGTCGAGATTGTTGAGCTGAAGAACCATCCGTTCTTTGTTGGAGTCCAATTCCACCCAGAGTTTCAATCAAGACCGCTCAGTCCACATCCGTTGTTTAAGGCCTTTGTGAAGGCGGCGGTTGGGAAGAAGGGCAGAAAGGGCTGAGAAGGCGGAAAGGTCGAAAAATAAAAAAGAATCAAAATCGCCATAAAAGTGGCGATTTTTGCTTGGAATCATTGACAAAATGCCCAATTTATGGTATATTGCTCTGTCTCAAATAGGATTTTGTAGATCCGGGAGGTGCCTGATGGAGACACAGGGCGTGAAGGAAGTTCCTTCCAATGATGATGTGGTAACTCGAATGGCGTTTGCGATGGGCGCGTTTTTCATGACCGCTCTCACGCTTGCGGCTGTCTTTGCCATTTGGAAAATCCACATTGCCACAGACTTTCGGAATATCGTGGGTGGCGGGATCTTGATTGTCGTTTTTGCGTCGATCATGAGTCGATTTATGTCCAGGCAAACGGATCCGGTTCGTACGGCGTTTATTGGAAACATCATCATGATGTGGACGTACGCTTCCGTCTTCGACGCATACATCAAGCGAAAGCCCCCAGCAATTTTGGATCTTGCCCTTGCGGTAATAATGGTCTACCAGATCATCTTGGCGCTTCGCAGTGCGGCTCTCGCGCTGAACTGGACGATCCCGATTCTGTTAGGTCAGCAGCTGGTCCTGGGTGCGAGTCTGTACGGCTTGTATCATCTCCTCTAAACCCGTCGCATTGCGACAGGAGGTTCCATGGTTTCTTTGCTCGAGATCATCTTTGCGACCGTGACCCTTGTCTGGGCTGGTCTGCTCGTTTACCGGCAGAACTGGCTGGTTGCTTACAAAGCAGCAGCCTACTTGCTCGGCGCGTTCCTCCTGTTCGCGATGTGGAATCGTCCACTCGCCGGCCAGTGGGGCATGACGAGCTACGGCCCGTTCATCGTGATTCTCGCGACGATCGGCGTTGCGATCGTGGGCAACTGGGCCTATCGTCGTTGGAGTGCGGATAATCGTGTGACAATCGCGATCGCGATCATGTCGCTCGGTTTGGTACTGGTGTTCTGGTATCCGTTCTTCGTAGCGGGTCCAAGCTCCATCACCCCGTCGATCCCGACGGCCCCGACGCCCGTAGCTTCGGCTCCGACTCCGGCGCCCTCAGCCCCTCCTTCGTCTGCTCCAGTTTCCCGTCCGCGTCGTGCACCTCAGGTGTTCGACCTGTCGGATTGCCCGAACCTGTCGTACGAATGGCAGAAGGACCTCGGATGTCCCCAGGCCAACTAGCCTCTTACCCGAGCTTGTTTCACAAGCTCGGGTATTTTCTTTGAAAAAAGCTTGAAAAGCTTTAAATGTCAGAAATGGGGATAACGCTCTGAAAATACTTGACGGAAAACCCCTTTTTCTTTATACTTTCGGACGAATCAACTATTTACTATTTTCTATGGCACATAAAAAAGCCGGAGGGTCTACCTCGCTTGGACGCGATTCCGTGTCAAAGCGTCTTGGGGTAAAGATCTCCGATGGACAAATTATCAAAGCTGGACAGATTCTTGTTCGCCAACGCGGAACAAAAATTCATCCAGGATTGAATGTCAAAAAAGGCAAAGATGACACTTTGTATGCGGCAATCGACGGTTTCGTGAAATTCACCCAAAAGAAAATGAAGAATTTTCATGGAGTTCTCGCAACACGCCGTTTCGCAAGCATTTCAGAAAAAAGATAACGTGCATTGCACGTTATTTTGTTATATACTATTCCTGATATGGATCCACAAATGCAAACCAAAATTGAAGAGGTTCTCACCATGATTCGCCCAGCACTCCGAATGGACGGAGGTGGAATCGAGCTTGTGGCATATGATGCAGAAAAGGGAATCGTGAGTGTTAAAATGCAAGGTGCGTGCGTTGGGTGCCCTATGTCTCAAATCACCTTGAAGATGGGGGTGGAGGCTGCACTTCGCGATGCGATCCCATCAATCACGGAAGTTATTTCTGTTTAGTACATGAAATTTTCAAAACGTCTTCAGTTTTTTTTCACCGATATGCATGAGTGGCTCCGCACCAAAACGGGAGCCTGGTGTTTTGTCTCAGCCCTTTTTTTGTTGGCGCTTACGGTTGCGCTTCCTATTTGGCGTATCTTGCCCCTTGCAGAATCGCGACCGTTTATTCCGCTTCATTATAATATTTACCTAGGGGTGGATAGACTGGGTCCTTGGTATCAAATTTTTATTGTCCCCGCACTCGGATTCGGATTGTTTTTGTTTCATCTCGTTTTACAAACGATCGCCTTTCGAAAAGAAAAATTGCTTGCAACCATGCTTGCGATTGCGATTGTGCTTATCGAAGCCATTTTACTCTTTGCGATGACACTCATTGTTCTTCTCAATTTATCCTATGCCGCTTAAATCGTTTGAACTTGTTCGCATTTTATTTTTGAGCTCGATCGCCTTTTTGTTTGCGTTTGCTTGGGCGCCCTTTCTTGTTCATCAGCTCAAGCAATGGAAAATGGGAAAGTCGATTCGTGCTGCTGCTGACGCACCAATCTTCGCAATGCTCCACGCAAAAAAACAAGGGACACCAACCATGGGTGGTTTACTCATCTGGGGTACCGTTCTCTTTCTCGCGATTTTATTTTCCATGATCGCACCACATGTTCCCGCAAATTCTTTGCTCGGGCACTTGAATTTTCTTTCCAGATCCGAAACGCTCCTGCCACTTGGCGCGCTTGTTGCCTCCGCAATCGTTGGGCTTTTGGATGATTATTACAACGTGAAGGGGATTGGTCCAAAGGGCGGAGGGCTCCGGATGCGTCATCGAATGCTCATCTACACCGCGATTGCGGCGGTTGGTGCGTGGTGGTTTCGTATGAAACTTGATTGGGATCTTTTACATGTGCCTTTTTTGGGGGATTTCAACATCGGCATGTGGTACGTTCCATTTTTTATCCTCGTGATCGTTGCAACGGCGTTCTCGGTGAATGAAACAGACGGTCTCGATGGCCTCGCAGGAGGAACACTCATGACATCGTTTGCTGCCTATGCAATCATCTCTTTTTCCCAAGGCAGATACGACCTCGCCATTTTTTGTGGGGTTATCCTCGGTGCCCTCCTCGCATTCCTTTGGTTCAATATTCACCCAGCAGCATTTTTTATGGGAGACACCGGAGCGATGTCGCTTGGCGTCACGCTCGGTATTGTGGCGATGCTCACAAACACAGCGTTCATTTTGCCGGTGATTGGCCTGGTGTTTGTGCTCGAATCATTATCGGTCATCACGCAGTTATCTTGGAAAAGAATTTTTAAACGGAAATTATTCCGGTCTGCGCCGTTTCATCATCACCTCGAAGCGATTGATTGGCCCGAACCTCAAATTGTCATGCGCCTCTGGGTTGTGTCGATGGTTTCGGCTGCGCTCGGGGTTGCGCTGATTCTTCTTGACGCGTTGATGTGATATGGACACACGCGAACGCGGAACAATGGATTATGGACTCATCGGAATTGTTTCCGTGATGATTTTGTTTGGGCTTATCATGCTTCTTTCCGCGTCTTCACCGAACGCTTATAAACAATTTGGAGACAGTTACTACTTTTTAAAACATCAGGTAATTTTTGGATTGATTCCGGGAATGGCCGGACTCCTCTTTTTTTCACGCATCCCGTATACCTTTTGGAAAAAGCACGCGTGGAATTTACTCCTCGTTTCCATCGGTCTGCTCCTCTTAGTTTTCATTCCTGGATTCTCTGCTGGATTTGGAACATCACACAGCTGGATTTCAATCGGAGGTTTTTTCTCCATTCAGCCGTCGGAAATTGTGAAGCTGACGTTTCTCTTTTACCTTGCAGGTTGGCTTGGTGCGCGTGATGAACGCGGAGTGCGAGACATAAACACGGGACTCGTTCCGTTTTTAGCCGTGCTTGGAATCATCGCCATTCTCATGATTCTCCAACCAGACACAGGAAGTATGACCATTATTGCCGCGATGTCTCTTGTCGTCTATTTTGTCGCGGGTGCTCCTGTGAAGTATGTTGCGGGACTTATTGCGGCCGGACTTGCAGGGATTTGGTTTTTGATTACGATTACCCCGTATCGTGCAGCGCGTTTTACAACGTTTTTACATCCCGAGCTTGATCCGCAGGGAATTGGATATCATATCAACCAAGCGTTGCTCGCGCTTGGATCGGGTGGATTCTTTGGGCTTGGGTATGGCCACTCACGACAAAAATTTCAGTACTTACCGGAAGTTGCGGGAGATTCTGTTTTTGCGGTGATTGGAGAAGAGATGGGGTTTGTCATTTCGCTTTTTGTCATCGGTCTGTTTCTCGTTTTGTTTTGGCGATTGATGGAAATTGCAAAACGCGCGCCAGACAAATTTTCAAAATACGTGTGTGTTGGTGTTGCGGCGTGGATTGTGATACAAGCATTTGAGAATATCGCCTCGATGGCCGCACTCATGCCCATCACAGGAGTCCCACTCCCGTTTATCAGTTACGGTGGAACATCACTCGCCATATTAATGTGTGCAATTGGGGTGGTGCTGAATATTTCGAAGCACACAAAATAATATGAAAATCCTCTTTGCTGGCGGCGGAACTCTCGGCCCCGTTACCCCTCTCCTCGCGGTGGCCGAGGCTTGGAAAAAACGCGACGCAAATGTTGAGTTTGTTTGGATTGGGACGAAGAGTGGACCGGAACGGGAGTTTGTGGAAAAAGAAGGAATTCGATTTTTTTGGATTACCCAAGCGCGTTTGGTACGCTGGCTCAATGGTGAATGGCTTTGGTTTCCGCTCGCGATGCTCTCGGCGTTTTCACAAGCGTTTCGAATTTTGCGAAAAGAGAAACCGGATATTATTGCGGCTGCGGGTGGATATACAAGTGTGCCGATCGTCATGGTTGGACGCATCATGGGAATTCCGTCATGGATTCATCAATCGGACGTAAAACCGATTTTGACAAACCGAGTCCTCGCGCCATTTGCAACATGTATTACGGTTGCGTGGGAAAAGACGCTTCATGCATTTCCAAAATCAAAAACAATTCTGATCGGCAACCCCGTTCGAGCATCCGTTCGACAAGGAATCAAAGCGCGTGCGGAAATTATGTTTGGGTGTGATACGAGCAAGCCAACGGTATTTGTGTTTGGTGGAGGAACAGGGTCACAATGGATCAACAAGGCGGTCGACGAGATTCAGGACGAGCTGCTCGTAATCGCGAATGTGATTCATCTGACGGGGAAGGGGAAAATGAATGTAGAATCGTCTGTAGGGGTGCCCCTTGTGGGTACCCACGGCAATGGAAATTATTTTGTGATTGAATCCATGACGGACGAAATGCCGGATGCGTATGCGGTTGCGGATGTTGTTGTCTCGCGCGCAGGTGCAGGCGCGATTTCGGAACTTGCCGCGATGAGAAAAGCGTCGATAATAATTCCGCTCCCAAATTCGCCGCAAGTGAATAACGCAGAGGTAATTCGTGAAGCAAGTGTTGTTCTCGAACAGTCGTCGAGCACGCCACGAGACGTCTTGAATCAGATTCGTCGATTGCTAAACGACCCCATGAAACGCCTGGCCCTCGGCGAGCGACTGTCGATTACCCTTGAGACGGATTGCGCGGAAAGGATTGTGGAGATGCTGGGGGATAAATAAACCCTTGCCATTTTACGATTCCTCTGATATATTTCCGCTCGTTAAGAAGTATGTTGCGTGCATAAACTTTCAAAATTTGATGCACAGTCGGCGCAGACCGAGCACCGCAAGTGAGATGGGGCCGGAATGCGTGCATAAATTCTCAAAATTGGATGAGATTTCCGTTAGACGCGAGCACCGCAGTAAACAGTAGGTAAATCCTACTGTGTCGAGGAGCACAGCGGCTGACGGAAATATCGCCGATTTTGAGAATTTATGCGCTGGTAGCTCAGTGGTAGAGCAGGGGCCTTTTAAGCCCAAGGTCGCGGGTCCGATCCCCGCCCGGCGCACCAACAAAAACATCGAACCTCGGTTCGATGTTTTTGTTTTCTCTTGTCGAAAATGGGCGTTTTGTGTACTGTTGGCCTTAGAGGAGAAACACATGCCAAAAGAAAAGTGGGTTGAGGACTTTGACTACATCTCGTTCCACGCACGAAAGTACTTGGCAGAGACGCCGCCGCCGAGAATCGTCTTCTTCGGAAATACGTGGTGGCTGCCAGACCTCTCGATGAAACCAGGAAAGGAATCAAAACGAGAGTGCTTCAACTTCAGAAAATTCTTTTTCAGGAGACCCTCATGAGCAAGCCTCGGTATTCGAAAGTTTCTTCCGTGATATCCATCGTGATGCCCATTCTCTTCGCCCTTGCGGTGCTTGCTGTCCTCATCGTTGGTGGGCACTCGGCACTTTCGGAAGAGAAGATCAATCCAATCGCGATCGTCCTTCTCATCATCATCGCCTACGCCGGCTTCGGAACCGCTTGGGAGTTTCTCAAGCTTCGCGTTCCGGAGAGATCAGATGAGCGAGGAGAGAGAACATGACCGGAATTCTTCTGAATACCTTTACTCTCCGCCCTCCCGGCGGATTTTTTTTATCTCTCTCATCACTCGACATGTCGTTCGCGAACGACGTGTCTTGACAACCTCGTTGCGTTCACTTCGTATTTATATTACGATTGCCTCATTAACACTTAACGTAATTTTCTATGGGAGGCACAGGGACATGCTCCGTCTGCGGAGCAGAAGAAATCGACATCAATGAAGACGAAATGTGTTCTGATTGCGCAAAAAATGATGGCGTTGATTTTAAAGGCGAGGACGAGAACAAGCTTGATATGGGATTGGATGAAGATGAAATGTAAAACAAAAACACTTCGAGTGATCGAAGTGTTTTTGTTTTATTCGTACACAATGTCTGTACTAGGAACAAACGCTTTGTCTGAGATTTTGTATTTAGCTTTGAGACTTACATCGAGTTTAATAATCTGTTTGTTCCAGCTCGGACCAAACGTGTTTTCCACATCAGCGGCTGTAATGTGTCGCAACAGTTCCGGGCGTTTAAGAAGCTCGATCGTCAGCTTTTTATTTTTTGGATCTTGTAAGATCCACTTCTCCGGTTTGTCTGTGAGAATTTTCACATCTTTTCCATACGCAAGATTCGGATCGTTTGCCGGTTGATACACATACACTTCTGGATCATTGCCGAATTGGATGAGGGTATTTGCACGATACCCCGCTTTTGCTTGAACAGGATATTTTGCGAATTTTTTTACGTCTTGAACTAAGACGGGTTTGAAGGAATCAAACCAGGTGTAGAAGACTTCTTCTGTTGGGACGCTGTATCGTTGGTTGTTTCTGATAAAAAAGACGGTTGGACTTGTTTTGGCTTTTACTGCCGTGACCTCGTCCGCAAAAAATCTTGGATGAAGATATGCGATGTACAGATTTCCGTCATACCCAATCCAACTCACGCGCGTTTTTTCAAGAATAGGTTGTTTGCCGAATCCAATCGAAATCGGTTTGTCTTTTGTGGCGGGGAGAAGACGGAGAGAAAAGTCACCGCCCGCAGTTGAAGAGAGACACAAGGTTTTTGTGGCAGAAATCGTGACTGCCGAAATGGCGTCTTTATATTTTTCGCACGGACTCTTTTTTGGAATGACACGGAAAGAATCCGCTTTTTGCATGATGGCGTACCCGAGGGCTTTTGCGGGGTCTGCGCCATTTACGGGGGCAAAGGCGTTTTTAAAAAACCACGCATGTTCCGTTCCGGAGAAACTCGCAAGGATGTTTCCGTTTACGAGACCAAGAAATTGGAGTGGTCGATTGCTGATGTAACGTGAAACATGAAAGCTGGTGCGATCAGAGATTTCTGGGGTGAGCTGAATGGTTGGCAAGGTGGAGTCGTCTGCGCGTGATATTCTGGAGGAAACGCCAATAAGAACGACCATCAAAAACAGCATCGAAAACAATTTTTTCATACAACGCTAGTTTACAGGAAACCGTAAAAGAAAAAAACAGCTTCATGGACGCGCCTCGCGAATCTTCGTACAATGAGCGCATCTATGTCCACCCATCAACCTCTTTGGCACACATTGCCTGCCGCTCAAATTTTGGATGAATTGCACTCATCGCGAGACGGACTGTCTCCATCAAAGGTTTTATCCCAACGCGCCAAATTTGGGTTGAATGAATTACCAAAAGAGAAGCCTCTTGCTTGGTGGGCTCTTTTGATGCACCAGTTTTTGAGCCCATTTATTTTGATTCTTGTTGTCGCAATCCTTCTCAGCGCTCTCCTCGGGGATATCGTTGATACACTCGTGATTCTTGCGGCTGTGCTTTTGAACACGCTTATTGGATTTGTTCAGGAATATAAAGCGAACAGAGCCCTTCTTTCGTTACAAGCCCTTGTGCAGCCTATTGCGGAAGTTAGGCGTGATGATTCTGTTCAGGTGGTCAAAGCGCATGAGCTCGTTCCGGGAGATGTGTTACTTTTGCGCACAGGGGACAAGGTCATCGCCGATGCTCGACTGCTTGAAGTGATTGATTTGCAAATCAATGAAGCAACGCTTACCGGAGAATCCATGCCTATCCTCAAACAATTAAAGGAACTTCCGCCGGGAGCCATTGTTTCGGATCGGACAAATATGGTGTTTGCGGGTACGCATGTGGTGGCAGGGCACGCAACGGCGATTGTTGTGGCAACGGGTGTGCAAACGGAATTTGGAAAGATTGCCGAATTATTATCGCAGACGGAAGAAGGTCAAACTCCTTTGCAAAAAGAATTGGCGCAATTTGCGCGTAGAATGGCGCTTTTGGTACTTGGGATTATCGTTGTATTGTTTGGTGTTGGATTGTTGGTTGGGAAGGATGTCATTGAAATGTTTGGACTTGGTGTTGCGCTTGCGGTTGCGGCCATTCCTGAAGGATTGTTGGTTTCTGTTACCATCATTCTTGCGCTTGGCATGCAACGCATTTTAAAACGCCGATCTTTAACACGTCGACTCGTTGCTGCAGAAACGCTCGGCAGTGTTTCGGTTATCTGTTCTGATAAAACAGGAACGATTACGCAGGGAGACATGCGCGTTGTTTCCGTGTTTACACTCGATGAAACATTCAGCTTTGAATCTCTTCCGGATGTCACAGAGGGCCCACTCAAAAAATTATTTGATGTCGTAACGCTTTGTAATGACGCGGAAGTGATCGAACACCCAGGCGGAGAAATTGAAATCAAAGGAAATTCAACGGATCGCGCGTTGCTTCTTGCGGCGCAATCCATCGGGCTTGGCATTTCCGCAAAACGTCAAATGCATGAACGTATCGGCGAAATTCCGTTTGATTCGTCTCGCAAGTTCATGGTGACGCGGCACGCTTGGGATCACGAAACACGTCTTTTGTTGAAAGGCGCGCCGGAACGGATTTTGTCATTTTTGTCTTATGTTATTGTGGGAAAAAAGATGGTGCACTTCACCGATCATGAAAAACAGCTCTTCGAGAAACAGATCCAAGCTATGACTGCACAAGGATTGCGTGTTGTTGCGCTTGCGTATCGTGACACAACAAAAGATGAGCGTTCTGTGGGAGAAGGCGATTTACATTCGTTTGTCTTTTTGGGATTTTTGGGATTGCGTGATCCGATCAGAAAAGAGGCGCATGCACAAATTCTTGCTGCAAAAAAAGCAGGAGTGAAAACGGTGATTGTCACAGGGGATCATCCAGAGACGGCGCGCATGATTGGAAAAGAAGCTGGGATTATTACGGGAGAAGACGGTGTGGTAACAGGACTCCAATTAGATGCGTGGAGCGATGATGAACTGCAGAAAAAAATTGAGCATATTCATATTTTTGCGCGCGTTGAGCCGCGCCACAAAATTCGCATCATCCAGGCGTTCCAAGCGCACGACGAAGTTGTTGCCATGACGGGCGACGGAGTGAATGACGCACCTGCGCTCAAAGCCGCTGATGTGGGCGTTGCGCTTGGTTCTGGAACAGAAGTTGCGCGCCAAGCTGCGGATCTTGTGTTACTTGACAACGATCTTGGAACCATCACCGCGGCGATTGAAGAAGGACGTGTAATTTTTGATAACATTCGAAAAGTGACCGTGTATCTTGTGGCGGGAAGTTTTACAGAACTTATTTTGATTGCCGCGTCGCTTCTGCTTGGACTTCCGCTTCCGCTTCTTCCCGCGCAAATTTTATGGATCAACATGGTGGCGGATAGTTTTCCAAGTGTAGGACTCACGCTCGAACCAGGAGAAAAAGATGTCATGACTCTCTCTCCGAGATCACGAAAAGAACCTATTTTGGGTCGTGAGATGATTAAACTCATTGCGCTTATTGCCGTTATTACAAACAGTGTCTTGTTCGGGATTTTTCTCTGGTTGCTTCATCTTGGAATGGAGGTGTCTCATGTGCAAACATTTCTTTTTGCCGCCGTTGGAATGGATACGTTGTTTTACGTGTTTGCCATGAAAAGTTTGCGACGCAGTTTGTTTCGTGTGAATCCGTTTTCAAACATGTGGCTGACGCTGAGTGTGTTGTTCGGGTTTTTTCTCATGTGGCTTGCGGTGCATGTTCCGTTCCTGCAGTCGCTTTTTGAAACGTCCGCGCTTTCCTTGTCGGAATGGGGATTCATCTTTATGATGGGAATCATGAAGTTGATTCTCATCGAACTTGGAAAGGAATTTCTTTTTTATAAGCGAAGTTTACATAAACCGGTATGATCGCGGATCCGCAAGCGCCATGGATGTTTCGTCGAGATGAAGTCGATTTGCTTGAAGAAGATATCGACGATCTTTATGATTTACACCAATCCACAACCGGACGCGTTCACACAACGGAACAGGCGATTATTTCAGAACAACTCGACACAGAAGAACAAGCCGATGCAGAACTGACCATGCAGATGGATGTTAAATGGCTTACGCGTTTACACGCACAAAAACCATCCTGGGAATCTGACAGAGAGCGCTTGCGTGATGAAGACGATTTAACGTGTGATGTCTCGCGTCCACCGTTTTATGAACAACTTTTCCGTTTTGCGGATCAGGTGTTTGTTTATGTGTCAGACGTGTATGCACGGCAGGATGAAATAAAAGAGCATGCGTTTCGTGTCCAAGTGAACATAAAAATGGTTCCCATTAAATGTGCGAATGCGCTTTCGGAAGAGCAGCATGATGACCCACTGTCGCTCATGATCGCAAAAAAAGAATTTGCCCTCGCGATTATTTATCTTGAGCGCATTTTACTTTCTCTTGCGTTCATGGCCGCAGCACATGAAGACCGCGCGCAAGAATTTCTTGCGCCTGGCACACAATTCAAACAGCGTTTACAGCAACATCTTGCACGCTTATTACGTGATCGTCGTGGAATTGGTACGGACTATGAATAAAGAAACGGTCGCGGTCATTATTCCAGCGTATAATGAAGCCAAAACGATTGGAGGGGTTGTTCGTGTTGCGGTTTCGAGTCCGTTTATTGACGAGGTAATTGTTGTATCTGATGGATCGACAGATGAAACTGTGGAGGTTGCAACGCATGCAGGGGCACGTGTGATTGACCTACAAGAGAATCAAGGGAAAGGCGGAGCGATGATTAAAGGGATCGAACAAACACGCGCTTCGATTATTGTTTTTTTGGATGCAGATTTGATTGGCCTCACCGAAAGGCATCTCGAACAACTTGTTCGCCCTGTGCTAGATCGGACGTGCTCAATGCGAGTTGGAATCCGTGATCGCGGTCGATTTTTTACGGCGCTTACACACTGGTTTCCACTCATCAGTGGCGAACGCGCTGTGCGGCGTGAGGTTGTCGACGCTATTCCGCACACATTTTATTGTGGATTCATGATTGAGTCTGCGTTCAACTATTATTGCAAGACACACGGACTCCAATACGATTCTGTGGATTTGAAAGGCCTTTCGATTCGTCGGAAATATGAGAAAGTTGGTTGGCCAAAAGCTGTGGTACAATATCTCACGATGACAGGGCAGATTTTAGCGTCCCTGATTCGTGTGCGTTTCGCAAAATTCATTGGAAAATTTTAAGTGTATGTCCCTAGACTTATCCAAAATCGAAAACTTTCAAGATGCCATGGTGACCGTCATGGGTCTTGGACGATTTAAACAGGGAAGCGGTGTGGGTGCCGCAAAATGGCTCATGCGTCATGGGGCACAGATTGTGATTACGGATTTGAAATCAGAAGCCGAGCTCAAAGAATCGGTTGATGAAATCATGACGTGGTACGACACGTATAAAAAGGCGCATCCAACGGGTCATGTGTATCCGCCCGTGTTTGTGTTGGGAGAACATCATGAAGACGATTTCACAAACGTGGATCTTGTTATGCAAAATCCGGGTGTTGCACGTGAATCAGAGTTCGTGGAACTCGCAAAAAAAGAGGGGATCCATGTGGAGTCTGATATCTCGTTGTTTTTTCGCTACTGTCCGTTTCCGATCTACTCGATCACGGGTACGCGCGGAAAGTCCACCACGACTGCGCTTCTCGGCGAAATTTTGAAACGAAAAAATCCAAAGACAGTGGTCGCAGGAAACATCACGCGTTCACCTCTCGAGGATCTCGACTGGCTCCTCGAGGAGAAAGAATCTGTGCCGATCGTTCTCGAACTTTCCTCGTGGCTCCTCGAAAGTATCCAAGACCTCGGCAAAGGCCCCGACATTGCGATTCTCACAAACGCGTATAAAGATCACTTGGATCGCTATGCCTCGTTTGAGGTGTATGTGAAAGCCAAAGAAATTATCTTCGAGGTACAACGTCCGGATCAAGTGGCCATTTTTAATGCGGATCAAGAGATCACAAAAGAAATCGCCGATCACGCGCGATCAGAAAAGAAGTTCTGGGTTTCGCTTTCGCCTCTTACGGAGGGAAAAGTGGGAGCGTATCGCGAGGGAGACGATTTGAAATTTAGTTCCTCGACCACACCTGTCACATTTGCAAATACAAAAGATATTGCCCTTGTTGGAGAACACAACGTTTACAACATTCTTTGCGCCTCGCTCGCCGCACACCTGATTGGTGTGAGTGATGAGGATATTCGAGAGACCCTCAAGTCCTTCGCGGGCCTCCCGGGTCGTCAACAAGTCGTCGGCGAGGTCGAGGGGGTGATGTATGTGAATGACACGACCGCAACGAGCCCAGAAGGAACCATGGCCGCGCTCGCGCGATTCGGCAATGGGGGAAATATTATTCTTCTCGCTGGAGGATCCACAAAGGGATTTACCTTTGAGCAAATGGGCGCATCGGTTCAAAAAGAATGTAAGTATGTTGTGTTGTTCGAGGGAACCGCGACGAATGATGTTGAGAAAGCGATTGGAGATGTTCCGCACGTACGGGTCGATTCCATGGAAAAGGCATTCGAGGCGGCTGCGACCGTTGCAACACTCGGAGACATCGTTTTGCTTTCACCAGGAACCGCAAGCTTCGGTGTGTTTAAAAATGAATTTGATCGTGGCGAACAATTTGAAAAAATGGTCGGAACGCTCATGAAAAAAACAGGAAGCGGGGAACTTGCGCCAAAAGTGACCTAAAAAAAGATCCTCGAATGTTCGAGAATCTTTTTTTACATGTCATAGTCGCCTTTGATTTTGTTATCAATTTTGTTATCAAAGCGATCATCTTCGCGCGGATCCGATCCATTGATCACATAGCCTCGTTTCTGGTTGGTTTTTTTCTTGTCATCGGTTGGACCATCCTCCAGTTCAGGTGCTTTTTTCTTTGGATAACGATCTGGTGGTGGTTCCGTTGGAAGATCTGGAACGGGGAGGTGGGGCTGCCATTCATTTCTGCCCATACAAAAGGTTAGGTGAATTTTTCACAGTTTAACAAAAAGGGGTTTGTTCGTCGAGATCACAAAAATTTGCTAGCATACTCGCATATGAAACAGAACCGTTTCCTCCCAAGAATTGTCGCAGGATTACTCGCGGTCGGCGGAATCAGCGCGCTTGCGGAACATGCATCAAATACACCCGTAAAAGAATTTGACACACCAGAACGAGATCCTCGCAAGGACGCGTCACAACCTGCCCCTGAAGATGAATCCAAAAAATTAGAACGAGCTCGCAAATTTAGCGCTGAGCACCCAATGGAGGCAGAGTTGCGTGCGCATAACGTTCCTGTCGAGAAAATCCAAGCAGCCATGATCGACGCTGCCGAGCTCATTCGATCACACAGATACAGTGATGAGGTGAATGAAAAAAATTATTTTGCCGCATGTCGTGAGCCTGAACGCTGGGCCGCCATTCAGAAAAGTGTGCAGTATGCATCAGACAAAACTGGAGTACCCGTCCGTGTTTTGAACGCGATGGGACTTATCGAGAGTCAGTTTAAGGAAGATGCCTCTCGATCGGATACGAATGTTTACGGTCCATATCAAATAACCCTTGCAACCGCGAAAGAGGCGGCGAAAGATGCTGCTGCCTGTTTTGAATTTCCGATTGTCGTGAATAAAGCCGAGGATCTCAAAGAAACAAAAACGGCTGTGCGCCTTGCAGCGCTTCGTTTACGATCATTGAAGCAACAATACGGTCAGCTCGGACTTGCGATTATGGATTATGCGGGAGGGCGCGTGGGACTTGAGAAAAAAATCAAAGAAGCGTTTCCAGATGTTGATTTGGGAGAAAAAGATTGGGCAGCGATGGAGCGTCATCATGCTGCAGAGCGTCAAGCGCAAAAGCAACGCGACGCGATTTTGAAACGCATGAAGGGTGGACGTGTCACAGATGCGGATCGTCAGGCATTACGTCGCGCTGTCGGTGCCTTCGAGGCTGCGGGGGCGGCTTATACAAAAGCAAAGAATGCGTGGAGACAAAAACGTGCAGATCTTCCAAAAACGCTTAAAGATGCCGGTGTAACTGTGGTTGCGCTTTACGAACACGAAAAAGCAAAAGGGGGAGAGGCTCCGCACTCGATCACTTATTCACTTGCGCTCGATGATATTGGGGCGCGGGCAGAGAAACATGCACAGGAGGCGGTGGAGGAATAACATGGTAGAATAGATGTGTTATGGTGAAACGAATTGTTCGTAAATTTGTTCCGGAATCCCTTATAAATCGCTATCATTACGTCCTTGCACGAGCGGCGGCTGTTTTGTATCGTCATCCTTCAAATGAGCTTGTGGTGATTGGAGTGACTGGAACAAATGGAAAATCATCCACAACCGAGTTTATTGGTCGCATGCTTGAACATGCCGGTGCGCGCGTTGGTTGGACCGGAACCGCGAGTTTTAAGATTGCGGAGCTTGAATGGACGAATGATCAAAAGATGACCATGCTCGGGCGATTCAAAACGCAAAAAATATTGCGTGACATGGTTAAAGCTGGTTGCACCTACGCCATCATCGAAACATCTTCGCAAGGGATTTCGCAATCGCGTCATGTTGGCATCAACTATGATGTTGTCGTTTTTACCAATCTCACCCCAGAACACATTGAAGCGCATGGCGGATTCGAAAATTATAAACACGCAAAGAAACAATTATTTGTTCACACAAAACATTCACGTCGCAAAAAAATTCAAGGACACGTGTTTGAGAAGACAGCTGTTGTGAACATGATGAGTCCTTATGCATCTGAGTTTCTTGCGGTCGGTCTTGATCGCTCGTTTGGGTTTGGGATCGATGGACTTATCTTTGAACCAACTGAAGAGCGTCCATTATCCATTGTGCCGGTCCTTGCGGAGGATGTTGTCTACGCACCAGATTCCATCGGGTTTGTTCTGAATCGGTTGCATTTTGACATTCCACTCGTCGGGCGATTTTATTTAGAGAATGTTCTCGCAGCGATTTCTGTCTGTCGTGCACTGGGGCTCGACTGGGAGGCGATTCGAGACGCTGTTGCACATCTCGAAACAATCCCTGGCCGATTCGAGCGTATCGAAGAAGGTCAGTCTTTCTCGGTTGTGGTGGATTATGCGTATGAACCCGCAGCCCTAAATGCGATTTACGACACGGTCAAACTCTTCGCCCATAAAAAGATCATTCACGTGGTCGGCTCGGCCGGTGGAGGTCGTGATGTAGCTCGACGCGCCATTCTTGGACGCATGAGTGCGGAAATGGATGATGTGGTGATTGTTACAAATGAAGATCCGTATGACGATGATCCACAAATGATTATTGACCAGGTTGCCGACGCGGCAGTGGAAGCAGGAAAAAAAGAGGGGATTGATTTGTTTCGTGTGCTTGATCGTGGTGAGGCGATTGAAAAGGCTGTTATGCTCGCGATGCCGGGAGATCTCGTGCTCATTACAGGAAAAGGATGTGAACCGGTTATGGCGGTCGCAGATGGAAAAAAGATTCCGTGGGATGATCGCGTTGCTGCGCGCAACGCCTTACACAAGCGTTTACAAGCCGTATGAAATTAAAAGATTTGGTGCGTCCAAAACCAAACGAACAGATTCTTCTCATTGTCCGTGAATCGCTCGTTCCAAAGAGTGGCAAATTGTTTCTATTTGCCGTTTGGTTTTTGGTGCCGTTCTTTTTCTTGTATCCATTATTTCGCATGGGAACCATTGGATCCGTAATTTTTACCGCGCTTGTTGTTTCAGGAATTTTCCTTTTTTGGAAAACGTTTCGTTTATGGTCGCACACGTTGTTTGTTGTGACCGATTATCGATTGATTGATATTGATCAACGAGGATTTTTTGATCGTGTTGTGACGGAGACAACTTTTGATCACATCGACGAAGTAAGCTATCGTATGCAAGGAATGATGTCTGCGGTATTTGGATACGGAACCATTACGGTCAGATTACATGGGGAAGCGGCAGACATTGTGTTTGAATCCGTCCGTAAGCCATCTCGCGTTCAAAATTTGTTGAACGATCTGCGCAAAACAATACATGCATAAATCCATCCCACGCTCATTTCCTCAATTATTTCGTACACGATGGTTTTATCTCGTGAATATTTTGTTGATTATCGTGGTTGGATTCTCGTTTGGAAGAGAAATGATTCGTAGTCGAGACATTGCAAAACAAATTCAATCCCTTCAGAATCAATCACAGGCGTTGCAAACACAGCATTTGGCCATTAAAGATCTCAAAAATGCGGTGCAAACAGAATCATTTGTGGAACGCGAAGCACGATTAAAGCTTGGATTGAAAAAACCAGGGGAGTCGCTCGTGATTTTAAAAAACGAAAAAACAGAGAATGTTACGAATCAACAAATCCACAACGAATCTACGAATGGGGAAGTAAAGACATTAGAACGAAAGTCTCTTGCGAATTCGACCAAGTGGTGGTATTACTTCTTCAATAAACAAGCTTATCGCACCGCGCAATCTTTATGATGAATGAACAAGACGAAACGATGGTAACTTCCGGTTCAGATCAAATGCCATCAAATGACGACGGACATATTTGTACAGATGCCGATATGTGCACGGCAGATCAACCACAAGAGCATTTGGTTGTTTCCACAGATGTACCCGTGGAAAGTACTCCGGTTCACGCATCTAAACGCCCCTGCACTCGATCTGTTGTTTTAGGGGCGACTGGTGCGATTGTCATTCTTGTTGGTGCATTGAGCGCGTTTGTTTATTCAAATGCGTCCTCACACAAAACCGTTCATGCCATTACAACACGCTTGCCGTTTCCCGCTTTGTTTGTTGGGAGACGTGTTGTAACGTACAAACAATATTATGATGAGCAAGATGCGTTAAAGCGATATTTTGCGTCTACAGCGGCCGCAGGAGCTCCCGCTCCAACATCAGAACAAATGGATGCGCTCATTACGCAAACCCTTATTAATAAGGCTGTTGTCAAAACGCTCGCCTCCAATTACGGTCTTACGTTAGATCAAAGTAAGATTGAAGCATTTTACGCAAATTTTCTTGCATCAAACCAAGGGCAATCAAAAGAGGTGATTGAAGCGGAACTGCAAAAATCATTCGGCTGGACGATTCCGGAATTTAAACAGCGTATTATTGGCCCGATCGTTCTTTCCGCGCAAGTGGAAGATTATGTGGCATCAAGCGAATTTTTTCAAAAACCGTTGCATGATCTGATTAATTCTGCACACACACGTGTAACAACCGGCGCTGAATCATTCGAAGAGGTCGGGACGGCTGTTCACAATCAGGTTCAGTTGAATCTGAAGAGCGATTTGGGATTTATCAAAAAATCTGAATTGCCAGAAGCGTGGGGAAGCAAAGTGGCAGATTTAGAAAATGGTCAGGTGACGGAGGTGATTGAGTTGCCGCAAGGGTATGCGATTTTTACCGTAACCGAACGCATTAAATCGCAAGACTCCGCAGGAAAAAAGGTTGATCCAAAAGCACTGCCCGCTGACGAACAGGTGCATTTGTACACCATTACGGTTCCAAAAAAGACGTTAGAGCAAGTGACGCAAGAGTATTTGGAGAACGTCTCGGTTAGGACATGGATCAAACCATAAACAAAAACCCCGCCCCATGCGGGGTTTTCAATTTTTACGGTTTGCGCTATGATGCCCCCTGTCCCCGCCGATGTAGCTCAGTTGGTAGAGCAATACTTTCGTAAAGTAGAGGTCGCGGGTTCGAATCCCGCCCTCGGCTCCATGAAGAAATAAAGAAACCACCCACCTCGGGTGGTTTTAGGCATGATCCCCTTCGCCAAGGCTTCGGAGGATGATTCTTTTAAGAATCAAAAAACCCATCGCAATGGATGGGCAAGGCTTATGCAAAAACGCGAGGAGAACTGATGTGATAGGGATCCGGAGGATTTTCCCAGACCTCCACACGAAGGGTGTTGTCTCGATGTGCGATCACGATGTAGCAGCGAAAGATGGTCTCGTCCCACTCTGTGAGAAAGAATTGCACAACACCACCTTGTGTGTGAGACATGCTTTCGATGAGGAGGATGCCTGAGATGCTCTTGTCGTCGTCGAGGATAATTGTGATTTCGCCGACGGGTTTTGGAGCACGCTGCGAGTTCCAGCCCGTTTGCAGCATCGTAATCATTTGCACAAGATCATCTGCTTGCTTGTTGACGTGACCCGTGAACGTTGTGACGAGTTTACGCTTCGGATGCGCAATCGGCGATCCGGTAAATGGTTCGGTCATGGATTCCCTTGACTTCCAATGTTGGAAGATATGCAGCTTATCACAAATCCTTGACGCGTCAAGCAATCCGTTTGTTTTTTGTGTGCAAAAAGCAGTTGTCGAATTTATCTCAGACAGGTATTATGAGAGTAATCATTTCACTTCTTACATGATTCATTTTAAAAATGTTTCCAAATTTTATCCGCCTGACATTATTGGCTTAGACGCTGTCAATCTTCGTGTTGAACCCGGGGAATTTATTTCGATTGTGGGGCAAAGCGGAACGGGAAAGAGTACGCTTGCAAAATTGTTGTTCGCAGAAGAACGCCCATCAAAGGGAATTATTGAAATTGGCGGATGGGATATCACCAAAATCAACGCAAGTGATGTTCCGTTGCTGCGTCGGCAAATTGGCGTTGTGTTTCAAGATTTTAAATTGCTCCCAAAGAAAACGGTTTACGAAAATATCGCGTTTGCGCTTCAAGTCGCAGGCATTCCCTCATTGCGTGTCCGCGAGGTTGTGCCGCGCGTTCTCTCGATTGTTGGGCTGGATGACAAAGCACACCGATTTCCGCAACAACTCTCGGGCGGCGAACAGCAGCGTGTTGCCATTGGTCGTGCGCTTGTTCACCAGCCAAAAATTCTTGTTGCGGATGAACCAACCGGAAATCTCGACACATTAAATAGCCGAGATATTCTTGAGCTCCTCAAAAAGATCAATGAATTTGGAACAACGGTTGTACTTGTCACGCATGATCGTGAAATTGTGAACAGACTAAAACGTCGCGTGATCACACTTGAAGGTGGAAAGATTGTGTCGGATGTTGAAGAGGGTCGTTATAAATTATAATGCTATGCTGACTTCCACATATCGCATCATCAAATTTGCGTTTCAGAATTTTTGGCGCAATATATGGCTTTCCGTTATTACGGTGAGCATGCTTGTGCTTACGCTCCTGACCGTCAATATTTTGCTTGTGCTCAACCGCGTGACAGATCAAGCAATTTCTTTTGTGGAAAATCGGATTGAAGTCTCTGTGTATTTCAATGAAAATGCACCGCAAGTAAAAGTGAATGACGCGCTTACCCATCTTCGATCTTTGCCGGAAGTAAAAGACGTTCAAGAAATTCCTGCCGATGAAGCGCTTGCTGCATTTAAAACGCGTCACGCAAGTGACCCCGCAATTCTCAGTTCGCTTGATGAACTTGGAAAAAATCCATTCGGTCCGACGCTCATTATCAAAGCACACAGCGCAAAAGATTTTGACGCAATTATTGCTGCGCTCGATAACCCAAGATTCCGCGACGCCATTCGCCAAAAAGATTTTTCAGATTATCAGTCGATTGTAAGTAAAATCAGACAAACCACAGATGAAATCCGAATGGGTGGAATTATTTTGTCCGGAATTTTCTTTCTTATCGCCCTTCTCATTATTTTCAACACGGTTCGTGTCGCTATTTTTATCCACCGAGAGGAAATCGGTATCATGCGACTCGTTGGTGCGTCAAGTAGTTTTATCCGCATGCCATTTCTTGTCGAGACAATTATTTTGAGTGTGTTATCAATTTTGATTGTGGTCGCCATCGTTTATCCAACGCTTGCCTTTATTGAACCAAAGTTCAATCAGTATTTTGGTTCTAACACCACCGGTCTTGTTTCCTACTTCGAACAAAACGGACTCCTGATCTTCGGATCACAGTTCCTCGCTCTGCTCGTCGTCACCATGGGTTCAACAGCCTTGGCGATGAGGAAACACTTAAAAGTTTAAACACAACAAAAAACACTCATCAATGATGAGTGTTTTTTGTTGGTTCCCGGACAGGGATTCGAACCCCGATAAACGGTACCAAAAACCGTTGTCCTGCCTTTAGACGATCCGGGAAAAAGGCATGACGGAATAATAGCGGATTATCGAAAAACGATCAAGGGATCTTGACTGATTCTTATTGACGTCTTTACACGAGAATGTCAGAATACCCACCTCAAACGCTCTTTCATTATCGGAGGAAGTCATGTCACAAACCCATCGTGTTCTCTTGTCGGAAGATGATATCCTCGAAAAGATCGAGGGAATCGCGACGCAGATCTGCGAGGACTATCGCGGCCAGGAAGTGATTCTGGTCGGCATCCTGAAGGGTGCGTTCGTCTTTCTGTCCGACCTTGCGCGGGAAATCGAACATCAGAGCCAGGATGGCAAAGGCGTCAGTGCCTGCTTCGTTGAATTCATGAGTATCTCGAGCTATGGCGATTCTCGCAAGCCGGGAGATATTCGCATCGAGCTCGATGTTCGCCAGTCGGTTCGTGGTCAAAACGTGATCATCGTCGAAGATGTCGCAGACTCGCTCGAAACGCTTTACCGTGTGCGCCAGATTCTTTCCGAAAAAGGCGCGGCAGAAATTCGTGTCGCGGTTCTGCTCGAGAAACCAGAAGGTCACAAACGCAGTGACGTCTCGCTCGACTACGTCTGCTTCCGCATCGAAAACGCCGGCTTCGTCTACGGCTACGGCATGGACGTCGCAGAAAAATCCCGCGCGCTTCCATTCGTCGCGGTCGCAGACCCGGAATAACTCACAACCCTCGAAGGGTTGTTTTTATATCCTTGAGGTACAGATTACAGATAAAAAATACAGATATACAGATGGGAAGAACAAGAGGACGAGAATTTGTATATCTGTATGCCGCCATTTGTAATCTGTACCTCAAGCATTCACATGCTACAATACATTCATTATGAACCCAGATGTATCTCGCTCGCTCGTGCTTTGGATCGTGATGTGTGTCGCGTTGTATTTTGGGATCGGATATTTTTTGGATCTCGAGACTCTTCCTCGACTCCTGTTCACAACCAACTTCGTCACCTTCACGCTCGTGCTTCTCGACAAGATCGCCGCATCCGCGCGCATGCGACGTGTTCCGGAAAAGGTGTTGTACGTTGCCACGTTTTTCGGCGGCTCAATCGGCATGCTTGTCGGCATGTTTACCATTCGTCACAAATCACGAAAGACATCATTCCAATTTGTTGTCGGTGTTTTGGTGTTGCTCCAAATGATGATTTTGCTTTGGTATTTCAACCCAGAATTATTCACATCGTTTGGAGATTCAGGCATGCTATAATGTTCCACGTTGTTCTTAACCTATTGCTATGCCTAACCTCGAGGAAGTTTATAAGCGTTTAGAGAAAAATAAAAAGCGAAAGCGTGAGATTGGGAAGATGATCATGGATGAACTTTCGCACTCGAGCAGATATAAAGAAATCAAAGAAGAGTTGATGGCGCTTCGAGAAGAGAAAAAGGCGATTGAGCAAACCGTTCAAGCAGGGAATCCGGATTTTAAGGAGATCGAAGAACTCAAGGCCGAAATTCAAACCGATTCTGAAGTTCTCTCGGATCTCGCGCTCAACATGTACATGAAAGATCAAACCGTCGAGATTGTCGATGATTACGACCAAAAATGGTACCCCCAGTTCAAAGTGGCATTTAAAAAGGGAAATGGCTAAAACAAAAAAGTTGTCAGAATCTGACAACTTTTTTGTTTGTCAGACTATTGACAAAATCGTCTTTTTCAGGTAGTGTATCGTCTTCGTCTTAAGATCGATCTGCGCCGTGCAATCGACTCAAAAGGCGATAACCCGGTGCCACAAGCACCACGGAGTTCGACATGGCTTACACCTGCAAATGCGGATATTCGACCCAGAAGGGCGGCAAGGCCGTCGACAAGCACGAGCGGACCTGCGGTGCGAACAAGAAGGCCAAGGAGTTCCGCGGCCACCTGAAGTCCGCCAACAAGAAGAAGGCGAAGTAGCTCGTTGCCAGTTCGGTGTTGTGTGCGGTTGAGGCTTTTGTTCTCGCCTGACGCTCTCGACGCCGTTTACGCCCCACCCACCGTGGGTGATTGAAAAACTTGATCGCATCCCACCCTCGCAATTTGAATCGTTTGGCGCTTGGTGGACTTGGATGCGCTATGATCAGGTGGCTGCGATTCTGTGTGGGCACACAGGTCCAGCCTCTCCCGGCGAACGCTCATCGATTGGATGTGTCGCTTGTCGGGCAGAACGAGAGTGTGAAAACGCTCAAACCCTCGAGCATGCATCTCATGCTCACCCAGCCGTAGATCTGCTCGTCGCATGTTGCGATTGAGCGTGAAACGGTCGCCTGCGTCCGGTGGCAATGCCCTCCCCACGGGTCCACTGGCCAGGCCGAACGCTCAACCTGATCCTCATCCGATCAGGTTTTCTTTTTCACAACAAAACCGCTCGTGTGAGCGGTTTTTTTACTTTGTCAGTTTCATACGTTCACCCGCATTTGGATGCGCGGCGTCTCTGTGTGCGATCGCGTCTTTCATGTCTGGGTCGAGGCGCATCTCTTCGAGAATGGTTTCGACTTCCTCTCGAGAAGGCGCGGTGTGCAATCGTTCTTTGTATTTTTTTGCGCCATCTAACCCTTTCAAATACCACGTAAGATGTTTGCGAAATGTTGTCACGGCTTTCTCGCCGTACTGTTCGATGTGTAATCCTAAGTGAAAACGAATCGTGTCCACGCGTTCTTCGATCGAAATCACTTTTGGCGATTTGCCTATGAGCATTTCTTCGATCTGTGCAAAAATCCACGGATTGCCGAGAGCTCCGCGTGCGATCAGAATTCCGTCGCACTTAGTGTGCTCGAGCGCTTTCATGGCGAGTGGCGCTGTGAACATGTCGCCGTTTGCGAGAATCGGAATCGACACGGTCTCTTTGAGCTTGCGAATCATTTCCCAATCCGATTCTCCCGAGTATCCCTGCATGCGCGTTCGGCCATGGACAGTGAGAAGATCGGCACCGGCTTCTTCGAGAGCCTTCGCAAAGGCAAAGCACTCTGTCGGATCACCCCAGCCGAGTCTAATCTTTACTGAGATGGGTTTCGAGGTAACAGCCTTCATGGCTTTGACGATTGCGGCTGCGCGTTCCGGTTCCTTCATGAGTGATGCACCATTGAAATTACAAACAAGTTTGTAAACCGGACAACCCATGTTGATGTCGAATCCCTCGGGATTATGCTCGCGATCGATGATTCTCGTGGCCTCGGCCATCACGTCCGGATCACTTCCGAAGATTTGCTGCACAAGCGGACGCTCATCCGGATGAATCTCCGTCATGTCGAGCGTCTTGTTATTTCCGCGAACAACCGCTTCTGCAGAGACCATTTCGCGAAACATCACAAAATTTGCGATGCGCGTTTCTACGTCCGCACCAGATTTACTCATGACATATTTTACGGTACGACAAAACGCCGAGTCGGTCATGTCGGCCATCGGTGAAAGCGCAATGATTGGGCGTGGAAGGTTTTTCCAGTTTAATTTCATATGTTGTGTTTGTAGGGGTGCCCCTTGTGGGTATCCATACGATCGGATATGAAAGATATCCCAAAATTGTTGGATGCACAAGGGATGCATACCATGTTACACTATCCGCATCGTAAACAATGGGTACCCACCAGGGGTACCCCTACAGATATGTCAAAATTTTCCCACTTTCGCGAATACTTCCTCTTGAACATGAATGTCGTTGTTCGGTTCATGATTCTCTCTGATGTGATTTGGATGGGAGCCCTCGGGTTTTTGGGCCCCATTTTTTCTTTGTTTATTGTGGACTACATCGAAGGAGGAGACGCGCGCGTAGCTGGGTTTGCTGCAACCATTTATCTTTTGACCAAAAGTATTTTTCAAATTCCATTTGCGTCCATCATCGATAAAATCCGAGGGGAGAAAGATGATTTTTGGATTATGCTGATTGGTTCCATGATTTCGGCGTTGATTCCGCTTTCATATTTGTTTATTCATACGCCCATGCAATTGTACATCGTCCAGTTCTTTTATGGACTCATGGTTGCCGCAACGTTCCCATCATTTATGGCGGTCATCTCTCGCCATATGGATAAGAACAAAGAGTGCAGCGAATGGGGAATCTATTTTACGCTTACAGATTTTAGTTCTGCCATTGCTGCAACCATTGGGGGAGTGATGGTGGCCACTTCTGGATTTCATCCGCTCATTATTGTGACCGTGATCGTGAGTCTTCTTGGAACATTTTTCCTCTATCCACTTCGCCCGTACATGCGGTTGAAATAATTTTATGAAAAAGCGTGCACTTCCAATCCGGCATTATTTTTTACAGGAAATGAACCCGATTGTTCGTTGTCTTGTGATATCCGATATCGTCTGGCGCGGGAGTGTTGGATTTCTTGGGCCGATCTTTGCGTTGTTTATTGCGGGATTTATTGAGGGAGGCTCGGCAGAAGTTGTGGGGGTCGCGATGTCCATTTATTTATTCACAAAAAGTCTTTTTCAAATTCCGTTTTCAACGATCATCGACAAGATGAAAGGTGAGTTTGTGGATTTTTGGTTTATGTTTATCGGAACGATTGTTGGTGCTCTGTTGCCGCTTGCGTATTTGTTTATTCATACGCCCATGCAGCTTTATGTTGTTCAATTTTTTGCCGGTGTGTTTGCTGCTGCGGCATTTCCGTCGTTCATGGGATTATTCACAAAACATATTGATAAACAAAAAGAGGGAAGCGAATGGGGGATTTATTACACCCTGACGGATTTGTGTGCGGCTGCAACGGCTGTTATGGGTGGAACAATGGCCGTCATGTTCGGCTTCCGGACGTTGATCGTCGTCGTAGTTGTTGTGGGTGTCGCCGCATCTCTTTTTCTGTTGCCGATCCGCCTCTCTATTCGCCGTACATCGGCAAAAAATAGGGGTCTTTAGATGGTCGCTTGCCGATATTAATTCGTGTATACTGGGCACATATGAAAAAAAATGTTTCTTCTTGGATGCTTTATGCGGTTGCGGTTTTGGTCGTTGTGGGTCTTATTGGGTTTGTTCTGTCACAACAGTCCGCAAATGTTGATCCAAAAACAGACGCGTTTGCACAGTGCCTCACGGATCAAGGGGTGAAAATGTACGGCGCGTGGTGGTGTCCGCATTGCAAAGAACAAAAAGAATTGTTCGGAAAATCATTTTCAAAAATTGCCTACACAGAATGTTCGGTTCCGGGTTCAAACGCCATGAATCAAACCTGTAAAGATGCAAAAATTGAAGGATATCCAACCTGGGAATTTAAAGATGGGACGCGCGTGAGTGGAGCGCAAACACTCGAGAACTTAGGAAAGAAAGCTGAATGCTCTCTATGATGAAAAAATTAACGCATTGGATGGTTGGTCTTGCGATGGTCGGACTTGCTCTTTCGACCTATTCGTTTTTGCATAATCGTGGGTTTGTGTCTGGAAGTATTTGCACCATTAACGCCACCATCAATTGTGACATTGTAAACAAAGGCCCGTTCTCCGAATTTTTTGGCGTTCCTGTTGCGCTTATCGGTATCATCGGCTATTTGTTTTTGTTGATTGGATCACTCCTGAAAATAAAAACACCAAACGATCGTTCTCTCACTTTGTTTCTGTTTGGAATTGCGTGCGCCGGATTCGGATTCAGTCTCTATCTGACATCTATCGAAGCGACTATTCTCCATGCATGGTGTCTCATTTGTGTGCTCTCACAACTCGCCATGCTCGGATTTATTGTTCTCATAACAAAACTCGCTCATGAGGAAAACCATTTTTCGTTTTTGAAAAAATTCTTCCTTCCCTAACTCCTCACCCCTTTCCCCTTATGAAAATTTCGTTTTACGGTGCCGCGGAGGAAGTTACGGGATCTTGTCATTTACTGACAGCGAATGATGCACATGGCCAGGAACACCATTTGCTTATTGATTGCGGCATGTTTCAAGGCGAACAATTGTGCGCGACCAAAAACAAGAAACCGTTTGTGTTTGATGTTTCAAAGATCGACAGTGTTTTTGTAACACATCCACACGCAGACCATACAGGACGGTTGCCTGTTCTTGTCAAAGCCGGATTTAAAGGAAACATCTACCTGACAGAACCGTGTCTCAGTCTCACACGTTTGGTTCTTGAGGATGCACATCATATCATGGAAGAGGACGCAAAGAAATGCGGAAGCCCAACCATTTATGAACTCGAAGACTTGCACGGCGTATTTGATCAAGCGAAACAGGTTGCGTATCACGAAGAAGTAACGGTTGCTCCTGGAATTACGGTTATGTTTCATGATGCTGGTCACGTTCTTGGTTCCGCGTATATTTCAATCGAAGCAGAAGGGAAACGTGTTGTCTTCTCGGGAGATATTGGAAATGATGACGTGCCGATTCTTCCGCCAACAGATCCCATCTCACATGCCGATGTAGTTGTGTGCGAATCGACCTACGGACACAGGGTTCACGAAGATCCAGCGACGCGTTCGAGTTTGTTGAAAGATGCTATGGTCGAATCGCTCAAACAAAATGGTGTTCTTCTTATTCCCGCATTCTCCATTGAGCGTACACAAGAAGTACTCTACGAAATGGATTTGATTTTACGTGAATTAAAAACCAAAGAACCGATTTACCTTGATAGCCCGATGGCGATTAAAGCCACACAGCTTTACCGCGATTTCAAAGCGTACCTCAGATTTCAATCGCCAATTCTCGATGAACCCGACCGCGACTTTTTCTCATTTCCAAATTTACACGAGACACTCTCGACCGATGCATCGAAGCAAATCAACGACGCGCCTGCACCAAAAATCATCATTGCCGGTTCTGGCATGATGAACGGTGGGCGCATCATGCATCACCTTCAGCGATACTTGCCAATCGCATCGACAACGATTCTCGTGATTGGATATCAGGCGGCAGGGACACTTGGTCGTCAGATTTTTGAAGGCGCAAAGACGGTCAGGATTTATGGAAAGCCCGTTGAAGTGCGTGCAAAGATTCAAGGAATCGGTGCGTTCTCCGCGCATGGAGATCAAAATAAACTCACGCGCTGGCTTAAACCGGAAGACGGCGTCATGCCAAAAAAGATTTTTTTGGTGCATGGAGATGAGGATGCGAAAGTGGAGTTTGCAAAGCATCTTCGTGAGGAGTTGAAGACGGAGGTGTTAATTCCGGGGGAAGGAGAGACACACGAATGTTAAACACAAAACCGCTTGTATGAGCGGTTTTACTTTTTCAATCCGACAAAAACAATTTTTTGCATTGGCTTGTAATTTTGTTCCATGCCTTTTACACACGCACTCAGATATTCTTTATGCGGCGCAACACTCCAGTCAATCGGTTGATACCCGATCGTACACACCATCAGATCGAGGAACAGACGAATTGTTCGGCCATTACCTTCACGAAACGGATGAATCGCATTTAACTCGCAATGAACGAGCGCAATCTTTTTTGCGACGACAGACTTTGAATCCGTCTCGATCGGGATATTCTCTTGAAACAACTTCTCGAATTCTTTCATGACCTGAGTCAGATAATTCGATGAACAAAAAAGCGTTCCGTTCTTTGAGATATCGACCGTGCGGAGTTTGCCCGCCCAAGTGTAAAGTGTCCCGAGGAAGTATTGGTGGATTTCGAAGAGCAAAGCAAGATCAATTCTGAGCTTGCTTTCTCGAAGCGCATCCATAAAATGATCGTTTGTGCGTTGAAGAAGAAGGGTTTCCGTATCACCAAGATCTTTTTCATCTTTGATATCAAGTTTGTTGTTGAGAATCCATGCTTCATCGCCGGCAGCGTTATACCGAGATTTTGATGCCATACTTTTTAAGTTTGCGAATCATCGCTATATTTTTTCTTGCACGAGCCAAACTCAACCCTTCCATTTTGGAAGACTGTGCGACTGCCTGGTCTCTCATTTTTTTGGTAATGACACGAGTTTTTTTCATATTCGTTAACCCTATTTTATCACAAAATACTCGATGAGGCAAAAAGAAAAAACGTCCGCTGCGTTGCCTTTCGTCAATATTTCCGCTACGATACGCATCGACTATGAAAGATCTCTTGCACATCCGGAACTTCTGTATTATTGCCCATATTGACCACGGAAAGTCGACCCTGTCGGATCGACTTTTAGAATTGACAGGGACGGTGGAGCATCGAAACATGAAGGCACAGATTCTCGACTCAATGGATATTGAACGCGAACGCGGAATCACCATCAAACTCGCGCCGGCGCAGATGGCATATAAAGGATTGATCTTAAACCTGATCGACACGCCGGGGCATGTGGATTTCAACTACGAAGTTTCGCGTTCACTCGCGGCTGTGGAAGGCGCCGTGCTTCTCGTAGACTCAACGCAAGGTGTGCAAGCGCAGACGATCGGAAATTTGTATCTCGCCATTGAAGAAGGACTCACGATTATTCCCGTTTTGAACAAGATCGATCTTCCCGCATCGGATGTTCCTCGACGCACACAAGAAATTATCAAGTTGATCGGTTGCGATCCATCCGAGATTCTCGCTGTAAGCGGAAAAACGGGTGAGGGAGTTCTCGCATTGCTTGATAGAATAATCGAGAAAGTGCCGCCGCCAAAAGGTGATGTCGAGAAGCCGCTTCGTGCGCTCATCTTCGATTCATTTTACGACGACTATCGCGGCGTTATGGCGTATGTTCGTGTTGTAGATGGTTCGTTCAAGACGGGAGAGAAGATTAAATTTATGGCGACCGGTGCCGAGGTCGAGATTCTCGAAGTTGGAGCTGTTACGCCAAATGGTCGTATTCCACAGCATGAACTCGAAACCGGTCAGATCGGGTATGTCGTAACAGGGCTCAAAACGATCGCCCACTGTCGCGTCGGAGATACAATCACATTGGCCGATGCAAAAGTCGAATCGCTTGGCGGATATCGTGAAGTGAAACCGATGGTGTTTGCGGGCGTGTTCCCAGCAGAGGGCGATAACTTTGGACGATTGCGCGAGGCGATGGAGCGTTTGAAATTGAACGACTCCGCGCTTGTATATGAACCTGAACATTCTCCTGCACTCGGATACGGATTTCGTTGCGGCCTCCTTGGGATGCTTCACCTCGAAATTCTCAAAGAACGTCTCGAACGCGAGTTCAACATTGAACTTGTCGTCACAGTTCCGTCCGTTGCGTACAATGTGTTCAAGCGAAACGGTGAAGTGTTCATGATCAAAAGTCCGCTCGAACTTCCGGATGTTTCGCATATTGAAAAGATTGATGAACCGTGGGTGACAGCCGACATTGTGACACCAACGGATTATGTTGGAGGCGTCATGCAACTTGTTCAGGATCGTCGAGGAATTTATAAGAACACCGAGTATCTTTCCGAGAATCGCGCGATCCTCCATTACGAAATACCACTGTCCATGATCATTGTGGATTTTTACGACAAACTGAAAAGTGTGACGGCTGGTTACGCGTCGCTCAATTATGATTTGAAAGATTATCGCGAAGCGGATGTTGTGAAGATGGATATTTTGGTGGCGGAAGAGCCTGTCGAAGCATTTGCGACTTTGGTGTATCGTAATGAAGCAGAGCGTTCTGGGCGTCGTATTGTAAAGTCGCTCAAGGAATCCATTCCACGCGAAAATTTTGTGATTAAACTCCAGGCCGCGATCGGGGGAAAGATTATTGCGAGTGAACAAATTTCGGCTGTGCGAAAAGATGTGACGGCTGGATTGTACGGAGGAGATGTAACACGCAAACGCAAACTTCTCGAAAAACAAAAAAAAGGAAAAGCCCGCATGTCCGAAATGGGTCGTGGTCGTGTCACGATTCCGACTGATGCATATTTAAAAGTTTTGAAGAGGGATTAATATGAACAAAAAATCCACACGAATCTTTTGGACAATTATTTCTGTGATTGTCATCGCAAGCATGGTCATGTCATCGATGTTGTTTGCGTTTTAATATGTCCAAACTCTGGCTCGCCGCTGATCCTGCTCCGGCAGAATTTTTTGCACAATTTCCGGAGCTTCATCCGGTCCTTTTGCAATTGCTTTATCATCGCGGGATCAAAACACAAGAGCAAATCGATATTTTTCTCGGACCTGATTGGAGTCGCGATACATGTGCGCCATCAACGTTTCGAAATATGTCGGTCGCGGTTTCTTGTGTGTTCGATGCATTCTCGAAAGGAGAAGTGATCACGATTCATGGTGATTATGATGCAGACGGTGTGTGTGGATCTACCGTGCTTGTGACGACACTGCGGGATATTTCTCGAGCATTGAAGTTCGACGAATCAAAAATTGAATACTACATTCCGCATCGCGAGCTTGAGGGATACGGCTTTTCGACGGACACCGTCGAGCAACTGCGCGAGAAAACTAAACTCGTCATCACCGTCGATTGCGGCATCTCAAACAAACCCGCGATCGATCTCGCAAAGTCTTACGGAATTGACACGATCGTGTGTGATCATCACACCATGCCAAAAGAATTGCCCGAATCTGCGATTTTGATCCATCCGCTTGTACCTGGGGAGACATTCTCAAACAAGCACTTGTGCGGCACAGGAGTCGCGTTCAAACTCGCTAGCGCGCTTATCGACGAGGCTCGCGTTCGTGGCGCGGATTTTCCAATCGGTCACGAAAAGTGGTTGCTCGATTTGGTTGCGATCGCGACCGTGACGGATATGGTTCCGCTTGTGGGCGAGAATCGCGTGCTTGAGATTTTTGGCCTTCTCGTCCTCAACAAAACAAAACGTCCAGGCTTGCGTGCGCTCATTGAGATTGCCGGCGGAAAGCTCGGCGAGCTCGACACGACCTCGATCGGGTTTCAAATCGGCCCGCGTTTGAATGCGGCAGGTCGCATGGCGCATGCGTACGATGCGCTTGAGCTCATGATCGAAGAGGACGAAACGAAAGCGGTTGAGAAGGCGATGAAACTTCAGGCAACGAATAAAGCACGACAAGCGCGTTCTGATGAAATGTACAAAGAGGCAAAGAGTCAGCTTGTTGTCCCGCCAGAGGGTTGTATTATTTTGTATCAAGATGGATGGCAAGCGGGACTTGTCGGTCTTGTGGCGGGAAAATTAGTGAATGAATACGGACTTCCAACATTTATTTTTGGAAAAGAGGGGAACCATTATATTGGTTCGGGAAGAAGTACGGATCGTGTTGATTTGATGCCAGCCCTGCATGCAGCAGCCGCGCATCTTGAAAAATATGGTGGGCATCCACAAGCATGCGGACTTTCCATTCGGAGCTGCGAAGACTATGAAGCGGCAACAAAAATCATGCGCGAAACGCTTGCGGCAAGTATGGCCGTTGGAGATGGGTTCGCGCTTCTTCCCATTGACGCGGACATGAAGCTTGAGGATGTCTCTTGGGATCTTGTTTCAAGTTTGGAAAAATGCAAACCGTTCGGCATGGGAAACCCCTCGCCTATTTTTGCTGCGCGCTCCGTAACGGTGGTTGGCCTTTCAACGGTTGGCGCCGATGGCAAACATTTGCGTCTCACCATTCAATCACCAAACGGAAAGATTCTGAAGATGATCGGTTTCTCATTCGGATTTCATATTGAAACGCTTCATCTTGGTGATGTTCTTGATGTCGCATTTGAAGTGACCATAAACGAATGGAATGGTAATCGAGAACTCCAAGGACGCATCATAGATTTACGAAAAAGCGTCGTCCATACCATTTTCGGAAAATAGAATGAAACCCACCCACAAACCGTGCATGAAATTTCATTGAACAAATTTTGATTCCTTATGTCCAAACACGCTCACCTAAAAATCTTCACCGACGGTGGATCTCGTGGAAATCCAGGTCCCGCGGCATCCGGTGCGGTTTTGTATTCGGAAGACGGAGAAGTCGTTGCAACTGCCTCGAAATATCTCGGACGCGATACAAACAACCAGGCCGAATACATCGCGATTGTGATTGGGCTTGAGAAGGCAAAATCTCTTGGTGCGGAGACACTCGAGTTGTGTATGGACTCTGAGCTCGCCGTAAAACAATTGAAAGGGGAATATAAAGTAAAGAATCCTGAAATCGCCAAACGGTTCCTCGAAGTCAAAAATTTGATTGCGCAATTTGATTACGTCAAAATAAAACACGTGCGCAGAGAGTTGAATAAAGCCGCAGACGCGCTTGTGAATAAAGTTCTCGATGAACGTGCATAATCTTTTTCACGATCATGGTATGATGTTTCACGCATGAGAGTATTTTCAAGAGGACAGATGAAAGGAAGAAAAAAACTGGTATGGGTGTTTGTTACGGTGATTTTTATCGGTTTGTTTTTTTTATTCAGCTTTACGCAGGCCGTTTCGCCAAAAATTCGTTTGGCTGTTCCATTTTCGATTCAAATTCCGAATGGAACGTGGGTTCAACCATTTAAAGATGCGTGTGAAGAAACATCCCTGCTCATGGTAAATGCGTTTTATCAAAAAAAGACCTTTACAGATAAAAAGGATGTGGTGCGACAAATTCAAGAATTGGTTGCGCTTGAAGATAAGCTTTTTGGATTTAACAAAGATACGAGTGCCGAGCTGATGGTGCGGCTTGTCAACAGATATTTGCCGTATGAAGCGCACGTGGTTCAGACGCCGACAAAAGAACTGTTGTTTGATGAATTGGATCATGGGCGCCCTGTGATCGTTCCTGTCAACGGAAAATTGTTGAAAAACAAATACTATCTTGATCCAAATCTTTTCTATCATGTCATTGTGCTGATCGGGTACGATGCAGAGACGGGAATGTTTATCACACACGATCCTGGTACAAAGCATGGGGATCAAATGCGTTATGCGATACAAACAATCATGTATGCAAATGCGGATTTTAATACAAATCCTAAAGGACCTCGTGGGAAAGTCATGATTTTTACGTCACCTATCCTGAAGGAAACAACAGATGGAGATGAAGATCAAGATGGTCTTTCAAAACAACAAGAAGTGGTGCATGGAACGAGTTTATCTACGTCCGATACCGATCGAGATGGTTTTCTTGATGGAGAGGAAGTGCTCGCTGGTTACAGCCCGATAGTTGCAGAACCTTCTTTGCGCCAACCATTCTTGTTGCGCGCGCAAGGCACAAAACAGATTTATCGTGTTGAAGGGTCTGTGAAACGCCACGTGCGTTCTTTAGAGACCATGCGTGCACATGGCTGGAGGTTCGAGGATGTTGTACACGTTTCATCGCGCTTTGCCGAGACGTTTCCTGTTGGAAATGTTGTAGAGGATTGATAATCTTTTTGTACTACTCAATCTTTGTTTCTGGTGATATAATTGCACCACTATGGGACTCTTCGGATCTTCAAAATCTAAAACATTTCTGGGAGTGGATATTGGCGGAAGTAGCATTAAAGTTGTTGAACTTGCAAATGAAAAAGGCCGCGCGCGTCTCATGACGTACGGGTATTTAGAGCTACCAGCACAAGATGGTGGTGATGGTTTGTTTGATCAACCAAAAAAGGCGGGTGAGTTTTTGGCACGTGTGTGTAAAGAATCGGATGTGAAGGCAACGCAAGCCATGACAGCTCTTCAATCTTCGAATGTCTTTTCGACGATTTTATCGTTACCAAAATCCAAAGATCCAAAAATGGTCAAACCCTTGATCGATGCGGAACTCGGCAAACTCGCACCGTTGCCCGTGAATGAAATGATTACGTATTCCACCATGATTGATGGGGAGGGGGCGAAGGGAAAGGCGGAGAAGGCGGAAGGGGCGGAGAAGGCAAAAGAAGAGAAAGACAAATATACGCGGGTTCTCGTGACAGGTGCGGCGAAGACACTTGTGTCGAAGTATATTGAAATTTTTAAGACGGCCAAGTTGAGTTTGCAGGCGATTGATACAGAATCTTTTGCGCTTATTCGAGCGCTTATTGGAAAAGACAAGGGTGCCATCATGATTCTTGATCTTGGTTCAAAACGCACAAATTTATTTATCGTGGAAAAGGGAATTCCGTTTGTGTCTCGAAGTATTAATATTGGAGGAGACTCGGTGACAAAGCGCATGGTTGAACAAATGCAATTGAATGAAGACGACGCTGAGCGGGCGAAACGTGATTTGGGTATTGCGGGTGGAAACGGTACGCTTCCAAAGATTCTCGAACCTATCATGCAGCCCATTGTGAACGAGATTAAGTTTGCGTTTCAGTTATATGCCAACATGGAATTAACGGAACTCAAGCGTGTCGAGAAAATCATTTTAACCGGCGGATCTTCACACTTAGCACATGTGCCGGAATATCTCTCGGAGACGCTCAACATGAATGTCTACCGCGGTGACCCTTGGGCACGAGTTGTGTATCCAAAAGACCTCGCGGTGGTTCTTGAGGAAATCGGCCCACGAATGGCCGTCGCGGTTGGTTTGGCAATGAGAGAGATGGAGTAATATGCCCCCAAAGAAAAAACCTTCACTGTTGATCGTCGACCCCGATACGCATCTTGCGGATCTTTTGTCGAAGCGATTTTCCGCAGATGGTTGGACAGTCAGATCTGCAAAAAACGTTGAACAAGCCGAAAAACTTCTGACACGCAAACCAAGTGATGTTGTGCTCGTGGATCCTTCAAAGGAATTGTTGCCAGAAGAAGTCATGGTAAAGCTCGTGGATAAAACCGCAAAAGGCGCGCGTACACTCATTCTTCATACTGCCGATTTCACCCGTAAAACCATTGCAGCATGGAAGCGAATTGAGGGAAGTGCTATGATTCGAAAAGGAGAACATTCTGTTTCGGAGTTTGTAAAACGGATCAAAAAAATAAAAAGCTTATAAATGTATGGATCCACAACCAAAAGTTACGCTTGTTGAGATTCTTGTTGTTGTCGCCATCATTGCGCTTGTTGGGATGCTTGCGGCCGTTGCGGTTGGTTCGGCACGTTCAAAAGAACGCGACGCCACGCGACTTTCAAATGTCCGTCAAATCCAATCCGCTTTGGAGGATTATTTTAATGAAAACAATGCGTATCCGGAAGGTGAGGCTTTGCCACTTGGGGATTCTGCTCAAAGTGCGTGTCTTGGCATCACGGGATTTCACGCAGATTGCTCCACAGAAACCGCAACCATTATACGCGTTGTGCCCCGTACGTATGAATCTGGCCTTCCGGGAAAAGTTACGTGTGGAAATCCGGCCAGAAAAGCATTTTGCTACTCACTTCTGAGTGAAGGAAACGCTTACGCCATCCAATTCGAACTTGAAAATGCGCTGCCCGGTGCCGGCCTTCAAAAAGGTGTGAATTGTGCCGTGCCAGGCAAGATGGCGGCAGGTGCATGCCAATAAAGGAATTCGTTGACAGTTTTTCAAAAATCCCGTATAACCAACAAGCTAATCAAGGTGATTAGCTTTTCTGTTTCGCTCAAAAGAAGGATTGCGATACTCATGCAAATGCGTCGATTGAATGGCGAATTACTGCGGGCGGCACTGAAGGCTCGCGGCTGGAAGAACGAGGATCTCGTTTCGGAGCTCAAGGCCAAACGGTACCACGTGGGCGGTGTGCACATCGTCCAGAAGTGGCTCAAGGGCAAGAACCAACCGAGCGCTGAGCGCATCGAGCTGATCGAAGCGACGATCGGTTTCGTGATTTGTGACAAGCTGAAGCCTCGTCGTCAGCTCGGCAAGCCCGCACCCACCGAACAAGTCGTTTTCGCCTAACGTCTTCTCTCCAGACCCTGACCGACATCTTGTCGGTTTTTTTATTTGTCCGTGATATAATCGCGTGTGATATGGATAAAAAAGAAGCCGCAAAACGGATCGAAAAATTACGCGAAGTCATTGAAGAACATCGCTACAATTATCACGTCCTCGACAAAATCACGATGTCTGAGGCGGCTTTAGATTCGCTTAAACATGAGCTTTTTAAACTCGAACAACAGTACCCCGATCTGATCACCTCAGACTCGCCAACGCAACGCATCGGCGGCGAACCACTTCCAAAGTTTCAGAAGATCACACACCAATCTCGCATGCTCTCCATGGAAGACGTATTCAGCTTTGAAGAGTTCCAAGATTGGTACGCTCGCGCACAGAAAGTGGAACGTAGTCTCTCCCCCCTGCGAAGGGGGGAGTCGGAGGGGGGTCTGTTCTGCATGCCAAAAATCGACGGCCTTGCCATGTCACTCGTCTATCGCCACGGAGTTCTCGAAACAGCGGCAACTCGAGGAAACGGCACGATCGGCGAAGATGTCACAATGAACATTCGAACAATTCCGTCAGTACCTCTAAAATTGCATACCGATGCACTGCAGCGGGGTCAGGGGACCCCACCCATTTTAGAGGTTCGAGGGGAAGTGTATTTCCCTGTAAAAGCCTTTGAAAAATTCAACAAGCAACAAGAAAAAGAAGGGAAACAAACATTCGCGAATCCTCGCAACACTGCGGCAGGTTCCATTCGTCAGCTTGATCCCGCAATCGCCGCTTCTCGACCATTGCAATTCGTTGCGTGGGAGCTCGTGAGCGATCTCGGAGACAAGACCGCAGAACAAGGATTTGAGAGACTCGCGAAGCTTGGGTTTAAGACGGCGCCAGAGGCTGTGCTCTGCTCCTCGCTCGAGGAAGTGCAGAAACATTGGCATGCGCTTCAAAAGAAGCGTGAGAAGCTGGACTTTTGGATTGATGGCATGGTTGTGCGTGTGAATGATCGCAATATATTTTCGAAACTCGGTGTTGTTGGGAAGACACCGCGAGGATTAGTGGCTTGGAAGTTTCCGGCGGAAGAGGCGACCACGAACGTAAAAAAGATTGAATGGTTTGTAGGTCGTACGGGTGCGCTCACACCAGTCGCACTCCTCGAACCAACATGGATTGGCGGTACAACCGTTCAGCATGCAACACTTCACAACTTTGACGAGATTGAACGTCTCGACGTTCGCGAAGGCGACACGGTCGTTTTGTTTAAGGCTGGTGATATTATTCCAAAGATCAAAGAAGTTGTTTCTCGACTGCGCCCAAGCGGAACGCACAAAACAAAACCGCCGAGCGCATGCCCTGTTTGTGGAACGGCGGTGCAACGTCGAGAAGGGGAAGTTGCCATCGTTTGTCCGAATTCGCGCTGCTTCACACAAGATCGCGAAGCAATGCTTCACGCTGCGCGTGCGTTCGAGATCGATGGACTTGGTCCGGCAATTATCGAGACACTACACGAGAATAAAATCATCAATCGCCCATCAGATTTATTTTTGCTGAAGCCTGGAGATCTCCTTGGTCTCGAAGGATTCGCGGAACTTTCGAGCAAGAAGCTTGTGGAAGAGATTCAAATGCGAAAAAAGATTGGACTCGGGAAATTTATTCTTGCACTTGGTATTCGCAACGTTGGTGAGCAAACCGCGATTGATCTTGCAAGACACTTCGGCACGCTACAGAAGTTTTTGGATGTGTCTCGAGAATCCCTTGAGGAAGTTGAAGGTGTCGGCGGGATTGTGGCCGAGAGTGTGATTGCGTATCTTGGCGAGAAACATAATCGTGAGTTGATCGAGTCGTATCTCGACAATGGAGTTGAGGTCGAGCCGGTCGTGAAACTGAAAACTTCCGCGGCGTTCGATGGAAAGACTTTCGTAATAACTGGGACGCTTTCGAGAATGGGGCGGGATGAGGCGAAAGAGAAAATTCGTTCGCTTGGCGGAAAAGCCTCGGGTTCTGTGAGTAAAAAGACGGATTATGTGATTGCGGGAGAAGAGGCCGGATCAAAACTCGACGAGGCTCTGAAGCTCGGTGTGAAGGTGTTGTCGGAAGACGCATTTATGGATATGATTGCAAAGTCATAATGATTTTTCCTATGTTTACGACAGAAGACGTGAAGAAAATTGCGAAGCTTTCTCGATTACACATCACCGAGGAAGAAACGGAACAGTACCGTGAGAAACTCGGATCGATTTTGGAATATGTGGATCAGCTTCAAGAAGTGGACACAATGGGCGTGCCTGAGTTGCAACATGCGGTCGCGGTCGAGAACGTATTTCGATCAGACGAACCCTCGATTGATCTCGATGAACGCGCTCGAGCCATGGAAATGTTCTCAGCACGTAAAGGCGATTTGCTCGAAGTGCAGGCGGTTTTTTCTAAGGACGAATAAGTATGAAAACCATTCGCGAATTATCAAAAGCATTACAGGAACGAACTCTCACCAGTGAAGAACTGGTGCGTTCTTGTTTGAAAAAGATAGAAGAGGAAAACGAAGCGTTGAACGCGTTCATTTGGGTTTCGGGAACGGCCATTGATGAGGCGAAGGAAATTGATCTTCGTCGAGAGGCGGGCGAGGAACTTTCTGTCCTCGCGGGAATTCCGATTGCGGTGAAGGACAACATTCTTGTTCAAGGTTGGGAGATTACGGCAGGTTCGCAGATTCTCGAGAATCATAAAGGCGCTTACGATGCGACCGTTATCGAGAGACTCAAGAACGCAGGCGCGATTTTGATCGGGCGCACAAACATGGATGAATTCGCCATGGGTTCTTCGACAGAAACCTCGCACTACGGTTCCACGAAGAATCCACATGATCGCACAAAAGTTCCAGGTGGATCGAGTGGCGGATCGGCCGTCGCGGTTGCGGCAGGATTTGTTCCGTGCGCCCTCGGATCCGATACTGGTGGATCTGTTCGCCAACCCGCATCACTTTGTGGTGTTGTTGGTCTCAAACCAACCTACGGCCGTGTCTCTCGATATGGGTTGATCCCAATGGCGTCGAGTCTTGATCAGATCGGACCGTTTACGAATACGATCGAGGATGCCGCGCTCGTGATGGAAGTGATCGAAGGGAAGGATGAAAATGACGCGACTTCGATCGAACTTGCCTCGACAACCGCGCCAGAACTTATTGAACCGGATGTAAAAGGATTGCGCATTGGACTTCCAAAAGAATATTTTGTGGAAGGCATGGATGAAGAAATTCGCATGCGCATCGACGAGGCGGTGAAGAAGTTCGAAGCCGCGGGTGCGATCATTAAAGAAGTTTCGTTGCCGCACGCGAAGTATGCCCTCGCGGCGTATTACATCGTTGCGCCATCCGAGATCACCTCGAACTTGGGTCGCTTTGACGGTCTTCGTTACGGCTATCACTCACAAGGCAGCAACCTTCTCGACACGTATGAGCGAACACGCGGCGAAGGATTCGGACCAGAAGTAAAACGCCGCATCATGCTCGGCTCGTACACGCTCTCGGCTGGTTATTACGACGCCTATTACAAAAAAGCACTTCAAGTTCGATCACTGATTAAACAAGATTTCGACGAGGCGCTCAAAGAAGTGGATGTAATTCTCACACCAACGAGCCCATCGGTCGCCTGGGACCTCGGCGCAAAGTTCGATGATCCGATCACCATGTATCTCTCGGATATCTACACCATCACCGCCAACCTTGCTGCCATTCCCGCAATCTCCATTCCGTGTGGAACCGCGCACGGCTTACCCGTCGGACTTCAGCTCATGGGCAAGGCGTTTGATGAACACATGTTGTATAGAGCAGGAATGTGGTTTGAGAAAAATACATGATTCCTTGGTTTCAATTTACAGTAATCCATTTTGGATTTTTGACGATTCACGTCTGGGGCCTCTTGGTTGCGCTCGGTATTTTTTGTGCAACATGGGTCGCTTCTCGAAAAGCAAAACGCGACGGATTAAATCCCAACATTGTTTGCGATTTTGCGTTTTGGGTGATTCTCGGCGCATTTCTCGGTGCGCGCTTGTTCATGATCGTTTATGAGCCATCTGTGTATCTTGCGAATCCTGTCGAGCTGCTAAAAGTTTGGCAGGGCGGTTACTCGGAAATGGGTGGATTTCTTGGAGCGGTGATTGTGTTATTGATGTATTTTCGATCGAAGAAACTCGACGCATGGCGCTATGCTGGATGTGTCGCGTATGCACTTCCTCTTGGATTCGGCATCGGTCGTATCGGCTGTTTCCTCATTCACGATCATCCAGGAACACTCACACACTTCATTTTAGGAGTTCGATATCCAGACGGTGTTCGACACGACCACGGGCTTTATCTCTCGATCGAGGGATTTCTTCTCTTTCTTTTATTTGTGTTTCTCGACCGTAAGCATGCGAAGCCGCAAACCTTTGTCGTTGCTTTTTTAATTCTCCACGGCATCATGCGTTTCTTTTTAGATTTTTTGCGTGCAATCGATGTGCGCTATTTTTTCCTCACTCCCGCACAATTCATTTCGATTGCCATGGTTTTAGCTGGTTTCGGACTTCTTTGCGTTCCTTTTTATAGATTAAAGCGGTCTTGATTCATCGTTCCTATCATGTTATTCTCCCGAAGCTTACAGGTCGTAAGCTTTGCTCTTTTCTCAAACGCAAGGAAACTCATGCGTAACCGTACAGCGGTTGTCATGTTCTGCGGTCCGCTTCTTGAAAGCGGCAACGTCGAAACTCGTCGTATTTCGACGGCCATCAAGTGTGCTTTGGATGAACGCGTCCCTCTCGTGATCGTAGGTGATCCTGAACGTCGTACAGAACTGGAGTTGTACGAAAGCATGGCACATGAGCATGCCGTCATGTCTGTCGCAACGGTGTTTGCAAAAGATTCGCTGACAGAGTCTTATGCAAGCGCGCTTGCACAGCATCTGCAGCAACACCACCTTCCGAAGCTGACGGAAGTCTATCTTGTGACCGATCATTGGCACATGAACTGCGGGGAACTCATGCTCTATGCATGTTTGCAGGAAGCGGGTCTGCCGATCGTGGTCAATCGCATGGAAGTGAAGTCCGCGATTGAAGCGTCACGCAGTGTTCGCGATGCCGCACATGCAGAACTCGCCATCTTCGCCAAGAAAAAATTGGGCGTCGATCTTGTTCGTGCGCACGCGTAGGCCGTCCCAAACTCAAAACCACCCATAGCCTCTGGCGACGGGTGGTCTTTTCTTTATCCCCATAATCCTTTTTTTGGTTCGTCTTTCTTTCCATGGGTACCCACAAGGGGCACCCCTACATTCGTATTCAACTCCGTCATCTTCCAGTGATTCACCCAGGCCACAATATATTTCATTTCTTGCTCCACAAGCGGACCTTCATATTCGCCTCCGTGCGCGTGTGTCCCTTCATAACTTCCCGCTTTTTGATCTAAGTGCAGATTCACTTGGAGTCCGCCATCTTTATCTTCCACATACGCGTGATATCGCGGAAAGTCCCCGCCGGATACGCGTTTTATAAACGCGGTTTGGCCAGAGAATTTGTTTTGTTCCCCATACCCAAGTTTGCGCAACAAGTTACGCGCATTATCCGTAAGTGGACCCGGAATAAATGTTTTCATACAGCCCCAGCGTAGCGCATTTTTCGAAATAAAAAAAGCGACTGTTACCAAATAAACGGCACAAGCATTTTTGAACTCTTTTTGTATTCAGAATATTCCGCAGGGAACTGAGCGGTCATTAATGCTTCTTCTTTTTGGATACGTAGAAGAAATCCAATGAGATTTAATACAACCGCAATGTAAGCGGCAAATGTTCCGATTGCGAGGGCTGTTCCAATGGTGGCAAAAAGCCAACCGGTATAAATCGGATGACGGACGAATTGATAGGGTCCCAATGTAATGAGTTTGTGATCAGCTTTGAGGGTGATGACTGCACCTGACCAATTTTTGCCGAGGAATACACGCGCCCAGATCGCGAATGCGACCCCTGCAATGGTGAGGAGGACGCCGATCGCGCCGAACCACACAGTTTGGCTTGTGGCTGGATACGCGAGAAGACCTTTGAAAAATGGGTTGAACAAAAAATAATAGGAGCTGAATAAGAGCGTATTTGCAATAAGTTGCAAATACGGATTTGGAAGTTTGGTTGTTTTTTTATTTCTGAAAAAACCAAAAAACCAAACAGTCAGCAGAACGATCCATAATAATTCAGAAATGGTGACAAAAATGGTTTGCATACGACACATAGCGTAACGTATTTCTCAGAAAGAAAAAAGCGACCTTATTGAGGTCGCGAAGGGAAGGGGGTGTCCTACAAAAGCGCGAGGGCTTCGAAAATTCTGTCCGGAAGATTGCGGCGTTCTGCAAAGACTGTGCAACCTGCCTGAATCATTTGCAATTGACGCGGATAATCCGGCGCAATGCCGATGATTGGTTTTCTGAACGTTTGGCGAATCCGCTGAATGAACGGAACGGCGTTGAGACTTTTTCCATCTTGGAATGATTCGACCGCGATGAGGGCAAACGTGGGTTTTTCATCAAGAGCGATTTGAGCGTCCTCAAGGGACAAGGCGCTTTCCACATGAAAGCGATTACCCATTTCTACTTTCCACGTCTCGTGCAACGAAAGATCACTATCCACGATCAAAATTCGACGCTTACGTGGCATGTTCTTCTCCTCAGAAATGCGCCTGCACTTTAGCAAAAATTGAGGATTTGTCAAGAGAATCCCCTCAGGATTCAATGGACTCATTTGTATCTGGTTCGTACATGTTGAGTGGTACAGAACCTTGTGACCATGCCTCCACAATAGGATCAATGAAGCGCCACATTGCCTTGAGTTCTGTCGTATTTACAAAGAGTGTTTGGTCGCCGCGTACGGCATCAAGAAGAACTTGCGCATACTCCTCAACGTACTGTGCTATGGAATCTTTTGGGCGCAGCAAGAAGTCGAGTGTGCGAGATTCCATTTCCATTGTAGCTCCAGGTTTTTTTGCAACGAATTCGATCTTGATCGCTTCATCTGGCTGCATGGAAATGAGAATGCGGTTTTTTGAATGTCCGTCCGTGGGACACAAACAAGGGGCTGGGTGTTTGAGTGTGATGATGATTTGTTTTTTAAGATTGCCAATGCGTTTTCCCGCGTCGAGAATGAATGGAACGCCACGCCAGCGAGGCATATCGATTTCCGCTTCGATGCGAAAGTACGTTTCAGTCTGTGAATTTGGACCGACTCCCACGATTTCTTGATATCCATTGTATTGAGCACGATAGGTGTTCGATGCGATTTCGATAGGCGATAATGGCTTCAAATGTGTGAGTACATCCGCGCGAGCATCTCGAACCGCATCCGGATCTAGACTCGAAGGTTTTTCCATGGCAATGAGCGCGAGGAGTTGAAGTAAGTGATTTTGCCCAACATCGCGAAGGGTGCCGACGGAATCATAAAACGCGCCGCGTTTCTCGACACCGAGCGTCTCGTGCAAATGAATTTGAACGGATTCGATTCCTTGCGCATTCCAAACGGGTTCAAAGATGTCGTTTCGAAATCGAAACGCAAGAATATTTCGAACCATTTCTTTTGCAAGATAATGCTCGATGCGGTAGATCTGCTCTTCTTTGAATAACTGCGCGAGCTGCTCGTCAATCGCTTCTGCAGTCGCTTGATTTGTCCCGATCGGTTTTTCGACAAGCACTCGTGTCCATGAACCCTCTTCACCACAAGATTCTGTGAGTCGAGAAACAGAGAGACTGTTCAAGATTGGATTGTAGAGAGAGGGTGGAACCGCGAGGTAAAAGAGTTTATTCGCGCACGTTTTCCACTCGCCGTCGATAAACCCAAGTTTTTCCCCGAGTGGTGTGTAGTCCTCTGGACGGTCGAGCTCGGCGCGTGTGTAGGAGAAGAGGTTGAGGAAGGTTTGAACTTGTGTTGCCTCGAGGCTGGGCGAGACGTGTTTTTCGAGCATCTCCCGAACATACGTTCGAAAGACATCTGTTGTTTGTTCACGACGCGAGAAGCCGATCACGCAAAACATGGCCGGAAGTTGGTTGGATCGGAACAAATGATACAAAGAGGGAATCACTTTGCGGGCGACGACATCACCGGTTGCGCCGAAAATAACGAGAATCGTTGGACGAGAGGTTTGCATAGGAATATATTCAAAAACAGTTTAGCACACAATGTTCCATTGTCAGTTTTCGGCGAATCCTGTATATTTTCGCCAGCCTCATGGAGAGGTCGCATAGTTGGTCTAGTGCGCGGTCCTGGAAAGACCGTGTACCGAAAGGTACCGGAGGTTCGAATCCTCTCCTCTCCGCCAGACAAAAATACCGAATATTTACGTTCGGTATTTTTGTTTGGCGGAGCCAATTGACTTTTTTCAAAAATTGTTTATACCTGAGCGGAATCCTGACAAGGAGTTTGGGTTCGAGTGTCCGTCACTCATGGGAGGATCACATGTTTCGTCGTGCACTTCGTCGTCTGAAAATGGTTTTTCTTGTGGTGCCCGAGGATGCCGAGGTGCGTGCGGAAACGTCCGTCGGTTCAAACGCGTTCCAAATCAATGTTGAGTCCACCGAATGGCAGGCACTCTACAAGAATCGTCAGGAAGGCTCGCATCCCATCGTCGTCATTCGACACAACGGCATTCAATCTTGGCTTCCTCGTTGGGGCGGCGTCTTGCACCATTCATTTGTTGAAAGGCCTATCTTTGCCGGCGCTCGTGTCCAATCGTTTTGGAACGTAGGCGCCGTTGAAAAGGTTTCCGCGAACACATATCGCGTGACAGCCTCCAAGGCTTGGGAAGCGTTTGTCCTTGCCAGCATCAGTGAAATCTTGTCGAGCATGATTGCTTTCTTGGTTTTTGAGGCTCACTTCTACACTTGGTCCCGCTCCTGGAACCGTAGTCTTCATCATATCTAACAGATCCTGTGCGGTCTGTTTTTTTGTTTGCTGGATTGTTTTAAATCTGATAGCCTTCTTTTAATGATAAACACTTCTATTATGTTAAAAACAAAACAAAAAATCGCGAAACGATCTTCGGAAGCACTCATCACAATCCCGCTTTCAGCGGTGCGATTTATTTCTGGGTATCCAAAAGAGAAAAAGATTCTCTGTGAAATTACCACAAAAGAATTAAAGAGACTTAATAAACCACAAACATTTGATGAAATGCTTAATGAAGCACGGTTAGATTATGCTCTCGGTAATTATAAAACAGTTACAAATGCAAAGGACTTGATTACCAGCTTACGTGCGTAAGCCGGTATGTTCATTAATTTTTCACCGCGGTTTACACGTTCGTATAAGAAATTGCCGGAACATCTCAAAAAAGATTTCGATAAGAAAATAGAAATTTTTATTAAGCAACCAAGTCATCCGTCGCTTCATGTTCATAAATTAAAAGGATCGCTTGAGTCTTGTCATGCATTTTCATTAAAAGATGGGTATCGTGTGTTATTTGAGATTCCAGCACCGCAGACAATCAATTTATTGCAGGTTGGTCCTCATAAAATTTACAAAGAATATTAATTCGACCCATCCCGGGTCGTTTTGCTTTTAGGGGGAAAATCCGATAAGCTTCACTTAATTATGGATCCAAAAGACGAAATCAAGGCAAAGCTCGATATCGTCGCCGTGATTGGTGAATATTTGGAATTGAAGCCCGCTGGTATGCATGGGTTTCGTGCTTTGTGTCCGTTTCATGCCGAGAAGTCCGCTTCGTTTCATGTGTCGTCTGATCGCCAGATCTTTCACTGCTTTGGTTGTGGCGAAGGCGGCGATATTTTTACGTTTGTGCAGAAAATGGAAGGAATGGATTTTCCCGAAGTGCTCATGCATCTCGGACAAAAGGCAGGAGTTGAGATTAAACGTTTCTCGACGACCGAGGGAAATACAAAGCAACGCTTGATGGGTATTCACGAACTTGCCACTTCGTTTTATAAAAAGGTTTTGTCGAGCTCGAGTGGTTCACACGTTGCGCGTGAGTATCTTGCAAATCGTGGAATCACGTCCGAGCTCATTGATCGATTCGAAATTGGATTTGCCCCAGATGATTGGAGCATGCTTTCGGACGCACTCTTGAAACGCGGCTTCTCGGAAGCAGAACTTGTACAGGCCGGACTCTCAATCAAGAAAAAGTCGGGAATCGGAGTCCTCGACCGATTTCGCGCGCGCATTATGATTCCGCTTCGTGATCAACATGGCAATACGGTTGGATTTACGGGACGCCAATTACCGGGTGCCGACTCGAACATGGGGAAGTATGTCAATTCGCCAGAGACGCTAATCTATCATAAAGGTCGACTCGTCTACGGACTCGATCTTGCAAAGCGCGCCATCAAAGATCACAAGTGTCTCATCATTATGGAAGGGAATTTGGATGTCGTCGCCTCGAATAAAATTGGTGTTCAACATGTTGTCGCAAGTTCTGGAACTGCGCTTACACAAGAACAACTTGAACTTATCAAACGATACACTGATACGGTCGTCTTTTGTTTTGATCGTGACGCAGCTGGACTCACCGCTGCAAAGAAAGGTGTGACCATTGCGCGTTCACTTAGCTTTGATGTTCGCGCGATCTCACTTCCAACGGATGTAAAAGATCCCGATGATCTTGTTCAAAAGAATCCAGAGGTTTGGAAAAAGCTTTCGAATGAATCGATCCCATTCATGCAGTATTTATTTGATCGAACCTTGTTTTCTCGAGACATCTCGAATGTGGATCACAAGCGACTCATCTCGCAAGAACTTCTTCCCGCCATTAGTGAAATTTCAGATGTCGTTGAGCGAGAACATTGGCTTGCAAAGCTCGCTTCACTTTTGAATATTGATCTTGCGATTCTTCGAACGGCCATCCATCCAAAATTGGAAAAGTCCGTTATTAAAACGAACACAAATAGTGTTCATCCAATTAAGCTTGGAAAAAAAGATCAGGTGCTTCTTGTGCTTATTGGTTCCATTTTGAATGATGAGCTCAATCGAGACTATGTTCGAAAACAGCTCGAGTTGACGGTCATCGACCATGAACAGATCGCGAACCTTTACAAATTCTTAGAAGAGACATACACTTCAGACATTGAGACAGCAAAAACAAAGTCCTTTTTTGCAAAAGCTCGAAATCTTCTCCAAAGCGATCCATCGAAGGAAACCCTTCTTTCCTTGCTTGATCAATCAAGCCTGATTGCAGAACAACAGTTCGAGAATCTTTCGCCCGCTTCTTGTCTCACACAATTGAATACGCTTTTCGAGACCCTGCACGCAACCGATCGTCAATCAAAACGATCCATCCTCGCACAAAAACTTCGCCAAGCAGAAGACGCCGGCGATGTTGAGGCTGTGAACAAATTATTGTCGGAGCTTAATTAGACTTCTCTGCACGCCAGCAACGGCAGAGAGGCGAATTTTTTTCGTATGGCACAGAAACCAGCCAAGAAGATTGTGAAGAAGTCTGTTGTGTCTAAAGGGAAACCTGCACCAAAAAAAATGGTGAAGCACCAAAAGCCTCAACAAAAACCACAACATAAGTCACAGAAACCACAGCCAAAACAAAAGCATCAACAACACAAACCCCAACAAAAACATGTTGTGGTGCCCAAGGTGCGCTACGTAAAATCTAGTCCTCCAACGGAAGAGGTTTTAGATCGATTGCTCGAAAAAGGCAAGCAACGTGGATACCTTACAGAAAATGAAATCTTGTTCACGTTTACAGAAGTTGAAGATTACGTTGAAACGTTTGAAGACTTTTTGGATAGCATCGAGCGCGTTGGTGTTCATTTTGTTGAATTAAAAGAAGGAATTTTAGGTCGTGAAAAAGAACGCGGGGAAGTGTATGACAAGATTCGCGTGACACACGAAAAACAAAAGGGGGCGAGTGTTCCCGAGCTTACACAAGACTCGATTCAGATGTACTTGCGAGAAATCGGAAAGATTCCGCTTTTGAATGGAGAACAAGAAGTCGCGCTCGCAAAACGTAAAGAGCGTGGAGAAAAAGAGGCGGAACGACGTATTATCGAAGCGAACTTGCGTCTCGTGGTTTCTATCGCAAAAAAGTTCGTAGGAAAACAGATGTCACTTCTTGATCTCATTCAAGAAGGGAACATTGGATTATTCCGTGCGGTGAAAAAATTTGAATATCGCAAAGGATACAAGTTTTCTACCTACGCAACATGGTGGATTCGTCAGGCGATCACTCGTGCGCTCGCCGACCAATCGCGAACCATTCGTATTCCAGTTCACATGGTGGAAACCATTAACCGTTTTACACAAATTGAACGTCAGTTGATTCAAGATTTGGGACGTGAACCGTTGCCAGAAGAAATTGCCGCGGAAATGGGTGAAGACGTTGAAAAGGTTCGCCACATCCGCAAAATCTCACAGGACACCGTTTCTCTCGAAACTTCCGTTGGAGATGATGACGAAGACTCCAAACTCGAAGATTTTATTGAAGATGTTAAGACGATTTCTCCAGATCGCGCGGCCGCTCGAGAACTTCTTCGAGATTACGTGCAGGCAGCGATGGAGGGTCTTACACCGCGTGAGCAAAAGATTCTTGAAATGCGCTTTGGACTTGTGGATGGTGTCAGCCATACTCTCGAGGAAGTTGGACGCGAGTTCGATGTTACACGTGAACGTATTCGTCAGATTGAGGCGAAAGCGCTTGAAAAAATTCAGGCAAACTCACTTATTGAAAAACTCAGAGATTATTAGAAAAATGGGGGCTTTATGCCTCTATTTTTTTATGATTTATTGCATGTGCAACGATTGTGCCTTTGATGCGATACACCTTTGTAATCCAATGCACGGGCGGGTCACGACCCGCCCCTACAACATTATGGAAAACGAATCAGAACTGCTTGAACAGGCAAAAACAGATCCACTTGCGTTTGGCACGCTGTATGATTTTTATTACAAGCCCATTTTTGGATTTTTATACAGTCGAACATCTCATGTAGAAACCGCAAAAGATTTAACCAATGAAACATTTTTTCAAGCCTTGAAGAATTTTCACAAATTTAAGCCTCGCAAGAACGCGTCATTTAAATCTTGGCTGTTTTCCATTGCGGTTGCTCAAATTGGAAATTTTTACCGCCGTCGTTCAAAAATGTTTGAAGTGACAACAGAAGAAGCTCCGGAATTGGTTGATAAAGATGAATATCGCCCTGACATTGCGTATCAAATGGGACAAGACGCGCAAGTACTCAGAGAACAGATTCAGCTTTTGCGCGAAACGATGAAACGTTTAGACCAAAAACAGCAAACCATTTTGTCTCTCCGATTTTTTGCCCACATGAGCGTCCCAGAGATTGCAAGTGTATTGTCCATGAAAGAGGGAACGGTAAAATCTCACATTCATCGAGCACTCAAAAGATTGCAAACAATGATGTACAAGGAGTCAGAGGCAACAAAGATAAAAACATATGAACCTATTTTTGAAAGACAATCTTGAGGGCTTGATCGAACACGTGCATTCGATCAATGTGCCGGAATGTGAAGAGCATCGTTATGCATTACGACGGATGCTTTTGAATTCCACGTATTTTGATGAGCACAGAAACGCCGTGCGACGTCGAGCGATGTTATTTGTCCCTGCAGCCGCAAGTATGTTTGTTGTTGCTGTTCTTTTTGTTGCGTCACAGACACATCCAGGAACACTCACTGAAGATATTGTTGAGCAACCCATTGTTGTTATAAATAAAGTTGAACCTAGTTTTTTGACAAAAGGTTTGTCGGCCACGTTTATCGATGATCGCCCAATGATTCCTGTTACGTTTCAACCAAACACAATTTTATTCTCAACGGCGACCATGGCCATGAAACTTGAATAAAAAGAAAACACCCCGATGTATTTTCAAGGGGTGTTTTTCATTTCTATAGAAATGAAACTTCAGCGAATGTATTTGGCTGATTGCAATCGAGTCGGCGCGATGAAGCGCCGTCCGAGAGTGCGTCGAGGAGTCAGTTCACACCGAGTCTCTCGAAACACTTGTGACATGCCCCTTTTCGGAGGCACCGCGGGGCTCTCATGTGTTCGATCAAAGATACGACACAGTTCCAAGCCCAAAAGCCAAATTTTGCCCAAATAACATCCGGGTGAAGCAAAATCATTATAACACGTTTGTAGGAGCGGGTCTTGCACCCGACTTTATTGTATCACCAATCATCAACAAAACCGTCCAGCCAATATTGACAGAATTCAATTTTTATGATTTAATACTTCCCGTTGGTGGGCGACTTTGTGCGAACATTAAGCGGTTGTGCGATTTTGAAACTTCGCCCCCACCTCCACCAGGCGCGGATGTTAGCCGCGTCGGGCAGGAACGCGAGCGTGAAAACGCTCAACAACACTCCTCCCCTTTGGGATGAGGTGAACTCCGAGTGGATGCGGCGCTGCACCATCGGAGATCCCCGGATTTGTCAGCCAAGCGCATGCAAGGCTGAACTTCCGGGTCGAACGCGAGCTGAAAAGCTCACAACCAAGCAAGCCGGCTTACCCAATGGGGGTCGTGCATTGCCGGGGATGGCGTGAGTCATTCCTGTGTACCAAGCAATCACTGCGTTAGCGGGAACCGCTTGGCTCTCGGCCGATGTTGCCCCTTGCGCAACTCGGTCGAGATGAACGCGAGCGTGAAAACGCTCAAATATACCCTCCCACGCCAGGGAGGTACTTCCCGACTCGATCCTCACCCGATCGAGTTTTATTTTTTCAAAAAAAGTTTCCCTCGCACTATCTCAATCAACTGATCTTTTATCAATCTTGAAATCATTTTTTCGATCCATTCTGAATCCACAATTTGATCGAAATATGGGTCAATGATAGGTCCTATACGACCAATAGGCATCCCGTTTTTTGATTCTCGCACAGCTTTTAGGATTCTTCCGCGATAGATTCGGTCTGGATATAGTTTTTCCGCGTGGCGTGATTCAACAGCCTTTTTTATCATCTGCTTTGGAATTCGAACTCGACCGGAGAGAAACTTTTTTGCACTCGGACATTCTCGACGAAGTGGGCATTCGATGCACTTCGGGGATTTCTGACAAATATCAGTCGCGAGATCAAAAATCGCTTGTGGGACATCAAAATAATTTCCGCGATGCGGAAGAAAATCGTTGACGACTTTTTGTATTCGTTCATCATCGCGCGGCTGGGGAAACGGTTTGCCGAGGAGCAAGCGGCCGAGAACGCGGCGGATGTTTGTATCGATCGGCATGACGCGTTTCTTTTGTGCAAATGCACTGATTGCACTCGACGTGTATGGTCCAATGCCTTTGATTGCGCGCCAGCCTTCTGTCGTGGTCGGAACCCCTCGTTCGACGACTTGTCGAGCCGCATCACGTAACATGAGTGCGCGACGATTGTATCCAAGCCCTGCCCACATACGAATAACATCTTCGTTCGATGCGCTCGCGAGCCTCTTCCAATTCGGAAACCGCGGAATCCACGCCGCATAAAACATTTTTACCCGATCCACCTGTGTCTGCTGCAACATCACCTCGCTTACCAAAATCCTATACGGATCCCGCGTTTTTCGCCAAGGAAGATCCCGCCTATGTCGTTTGTACCATTGTAGGAGTTTTGATGCGGTCGTCATATGTGAGAAGTGTAACAGAAAGTGAAAGAGTGAAAGAGTGGAAAAGTGTTGGAGGGTGAGCTTTGTTGATTTCAAAAAATAGAAAAAACCAAATTCCTTCACTCTTTCACTTTACCACTCTTTCACTTTTCCACCTCCCCTTGCACTTTTTTCCCTCACCCTTTACCATTATTCCACTCCCTCACACAGGGAAATTATTCATAAGATTTTGACACATATGACACTTGCAAGCGCATTTGCCATGGACGACGAACTCGACCCAGACGACATGGACGCGGATGAAGATGAGGATGAAGAGGAAGATGATCTTGACATGGGTGATGATGACGATGACGACGGAATGTAAGATAAAACAGACTCGAAAGAGTCTGTTTTACGTTTTTGACACACGCGTAAAAAATATGATAAGACGTTCGCGCATTCGTGCATAGGAGGAACGAAACATGTTGAGCCCAGAAGAACGTCGAGCGCGGCCACACAGTGATAACGGCGGGTTGACCCTGATTCCCATGCCGGGATTCGAGGAGATCGCAAAACAGCTCAAAGAGCTCATTGAAAAGAAGAGTTTGCGCAAGACCGCAGATCATCCTGAAGGACGTATCACGCCTGTCGACATTGCCATTCCTATGTTTGGCACGTATGTGAATGGCGAGCCCCAGGTTGGTCTCGGCAAGAAGCATGTGGGTGGTCACGATTGCTATGTGATCACAAGTGGTCCCGGAACCTGCGAGATGTTGACGCGTCTCCTGTTTCTCATTGGTTGTTTGAAAGGTCGTCGTGCACGTCGTATCACGATCATGACAGGGTATTTTCCCCTTGGCCGATCGGACAAGATTATCCGGAAGACCAACGAGTTTCCAATGCCCCCCATTTTTGTGCGTGCACTGAAGGCGGTCGGCGGAAGCAAGCTTGATCGAATGGTCTGTGTCGATCCGCACTGTGAACAGATTTCGGGTTTCGGTCCGTCCGGATTCATTTCTCCTGTGGAGATGACCTACCAGTTGCTTTCACGAATGATCGATGACGCTCTCAAGATTCAAGATCGTATTTGCGTGGCTTTTCCTGACGGAACGGCTCGTAAGCGATTTAAAGAGACACTGAGGGCAGTCCGCAAGGAACATCCGCATATTTCCATCCCGGTTGTGACCGTGGATGCGGAACGTGAAGATGATACGGAAAAAAAGATCGAAGGCGTGACAGGGAACATTCTTGCTCTCAAGGATGCAATCGTTCTTGCACCTGACGATGAAACAGCAACGGGCGGAACACAAATTAACGCGGCTGAACTGTACATCAAGGATCTCGGTGCAAAAGAAGTTTGGGCCGGTGTGACACATGCTGTCATGTGTGGAAATGCCGCTGAGAAGTTTGCAAAACCGGATTGTGCGATCTCACGACTGTACGTCACAGATACGATCCCGATTCTCAATCGTCCATCCCTGACTCCGCTCATTGAATCAAAGCGCCTGCATCTCATTTCTTGGATGGAGGAGTTCGCCCTCATCATCTTCTACGCCCACTGGGACGATGACATCTATGACATTCGAGGTGCTCACTAACCGTTGTCCTTCTGGACGCGGTTTTTTTGTTGGTTTTTATGAAATGCGTAATTCCTGTATGATTGTACTAACAATTTTAAATTTTTTTTATGCCCATGTTTAGACATAAACCAACATTTGCCATCATGCTTCGCGAGAGTCTTTTGGTCATTGTAGGTGCCGTTCTTATTTGGCGGGGGATTTGGATTCTCTTGGATTTGATCGACCTTCGTTTTTTTGGCGGAAGCCATGGTTGGTCCTCCACAGCCGGAATCGTAATCGGTGTGATGATGGTGTATTTTGCAGATCGAAAGTTGGAAGATGTTGTATAAATTTGGATATTTGGCAGTCTTGCATGATTTACCAGTGATTGTTATAATCCCGTCGCGTTTGAAAAAACGTTCCGAGGTAGCTCAGCGGCAGAGCGGCTCGCTGTGAACACGTTCTCTTGCATATAATGTTATGTAAGTGAAAATTCCATATCGCAGCTTCCGATAGAAATATCGGAATGATCTCAAGGTGAATTGCTGGAAGCCCTCGCGCAAGCAAGGTAATCAGCAGCCAAGCTTTGTTCGAAAGAGCATTGAAGGTTCAGAGACTATCCCTAACGGGAGTACAATTTATCGTCTGATAAATTGGAAGCGCCTTGCATCCTCGCTCGCAAGAGACGGATGAAGATATAGTCCACGCCGTCGGGAAACCGATGGGTTAAGTGTAACGAGATGGTCGCGGGTTCGATCCCCGCCCTCGGAGCCATGAGTGACAGTGTCTGGCGACTCAGATGCTGTCAGTCAATAGCGCATCAATAAATTGGTGATCTGTTGACTGAATCTATGCCCTTTTCGGAAAAACTTAAATTAGAGGTCAAACACAAAGCTGCTTTTAGTTGCTGTCGTTGTCGTGAAATTGGTATTGACATTCACCACATTCTTCCACAATCAGAAGGGGGGTCAGACGATTTTGAAAATGCTGCACCTCTTTGTCAGAATTGTCATGACCGATTTGGCGCTAACCCAGAAAAACGTAAAGAGATTCGTCAGATGCGCGATTGGTGGTTCGATGTGGTTAAAGAGAAATACGGGTCGGGACAAGAAAAATTTGAAAAAATCAACGAACTGATTTTACAAATGGAAAAAACTCAGGGAGAAAAGTTGGACTCATTAAAGAAAGATATTTCCAAGGAGTTATCACAGTTAAAAGAGCAAAAGAACGACGTGGGGAAGAGTACAAATACCGAGGCACGGCAAATCGTTAATGACTATATTACAGCGACTAGACTGGGTGATCGTGTTTATAGCGATTTTCATTGTAAAAAGTGTGGGGCTTCGATCGGTCTTATGATTGGTTCAAATTCGTGTCCATCATGCGGTACTCAGGCAGGTTGAGAACTAAGCAGAAACAGATCTATGGAACAAGATAATAAAAAAGAGGAAGAAAAGATGGCCGACTTCCTTCATTCCTATTCGTACGGCATTCAGTGGGAAGAGGAATTCTATCCGAAGCTCGCCCAAGTCCTTTGGGGAGATACGCGGCCTATATTTGCAGATACTGATGAGATGGAGTGGAAAATCATGACGAAGATAGCAGATGAACAGCGAAAAGAATCGGAACGCCAGTTGCTTGCTGAGAAGAAAGAGAGACTCGAAAATGAATATCAAGAGAAGTTACTTGAAAAGTTCATTGATCAGACATTTGTCGGTACGACTGCCGCAGAGAAAAAGTTTATCAAAACAAAGATTTCGGAACTTAAGGCTGAAACCTCGCCTTATTACCTCAGGGACGAGATTGAAGACTTCCTTTCTGGCGGTTTGGCCGAGATCCGAAAACAAATGTCATTCACCAACGGCCCATGGGAAAAGGCTGGAAAGGTATGGAAATACACCTGGGCCGTAATCATGGGTTTTATCGAGATTTTCGTGTTGCTCGCAATAATCAATACAGCGGACACGAAGGCAGCGTCTCTGATTATCCTGGGCCTCTCGATGATTTATCTGCAGGTCAAAGGTATGGGATATAGAATGGCATTCCTATACCCACGCGTTCTCGGTGGTCTCAATGAAGAGTTCGTCCAAATTCGTAAATTGCTGAAGGATAAAAATATCGCAAGCCGGGACGAGTTGAGCAAATTAGCAAAGACGATCAAGGTGCAAGAGGCGAAATCCTACATCGATATAGCATTTCTCTTCCTAATGAATGTGATCGTTCTGTGGAACCTAGTTTTGGTTGTTTTGGGATGAAATGCCTGATTCCGAGTCTGCACTATCTCGATCGCCACGAGACCCATGTGTCTGTACATACTCCTGTAAATATCCCTGAAAGACTGCCAAAAATCGAGTCCTGTACCCGTACGCCGAGCCAACAAAATCCCAGCAAAAATGCTGGGATTTTTGTTTTTCTTGAATTTATGTCAAAACAATTAAATTTGAGATATAATTTGTATAGTTCATTTTGCTATCTTATCTATAACTATGATTCCAGGGTTTTTAATATCACTGCTCACATTTCCAGGTGTGGTTTTACATGAATTCGCTCATAAGAAATTTTGTGATTTGTTTAATGTAAAAGTTTTAAAGGTAAATTACCTTACCTTGTCTGGTGACGGCTATGTTATTCATGAGAAGCCAAAAGACTTTAAATCAACCTTTTGGATTTCGGTGGGTCCATTAATTTTAAACTCTGTCTCTTGTTTTGTTTTGGGATTGATCACCGCATCACAAATTCTCCACGCCGGTGCTTTGTACTATTTAGCAGGCTGGCTAGCGATTTCATTCGGCGCACACTCCTTTCCAAGCAACCACGATGTCGAACATATCCTTAAGGAAAGCAAGAACAGAATCCAGAATAATGAAAGTTTTTTGCATTATCTTTCATACCCATTTGTCGGTCTTATAAAAATCGCTAATTTGTTACGATTTTTTTGGATTGATTTTTTGTGGGCGTTCTTGTTGATTGGATTTGCTTTTAACATTTTTAATCAAAACGTTTTTGCACAAGATTCAACACAAAAGAATAAAGCAGAACGACCTTCTGATACTTTGGTTGTTGGAGATTATTATTGTTCACGATTCCACGCTTCTGAATCAGAAAAGATTGATCCGATTAATAAAGAAGAGGTGAAAATGTTAGAAAATGAACTAATGGCCGATAATCTATACCTGGAGACACTCGCTAGCGAAATCAAGAATATGCATGTAGATGAATACTCACAAGAGTCGATAGATAGATATAAGTTAAAAGTGAATTATTATGATCAAAAATTTGAAGAATATAACGATGCCTACTCGCTGTATTCATTCAAACGTGCTCTCTATAATGAGATGGCAGAAAAGTATAATAACTACCTTAAAGAGAATTGTGAAATGAGAAGTAATTAAAGTTTCGAGTTGGTAAAAGAACCGTTTCTCCTCTAGATTTAGATGAGATCTGAAAAACTTATGGTCATATGACTCTAATTAGCTCATATTAGTTGAATTATATGCAAAAACTATTCATCTTACTTATAGTGGGACTGTTTTTAATGGTTGCTGTTCCAAGTCCTTCATTAGCGGTAAGTGTAAAAGGTTACTATAAAAAGAATGGCACTTATGTAGCACCCTATGTTCGAAGTAGTCCTAATGGTCTGAAATACGATAATTATGGCTATAAACCATCCCAAGGACTCTATAACAAGACATATGGAACAAATGGGTCTTATTGGAATACTCCTTCATATATCACTGATCCAAATTACTACAAAGAAAAAAGCTTTTATGATTCGAAGTCTGTAAGCTTGCCGTCTTATTCAACTTACGCAGCTCCGAGCTACAAGGCTGCTCCTATATATAAAGCACCAGTTTATTTGGCTCCAATCAATGTAAAATCATACAAAGATTGTACTAAAGGATTTGGTTATTCCTATATCATAAAAGATTGTATAGCTTTAGCACCAGGTTCGTTTTAAAATCATTTCAGAATTCCATTTGACTAAACACTTAATTTCACCTATACTTTAGGAGTAAAAGTGAAGAGGTAAGTTTGTGACCCTCACAAACCCCGCATCGTTCCCGTAAGGGTAGGTCATCAGGGAAATCTGCTGATGACCACATACAATGCGCGGACTAACTGCAAAAGCGGTTGGGAGATTTCATCCAGTGTCGACTGGGTCAAACCTCCTGATCGCTTTTTACGTTTATTTATAACGATTAAAACTTATGACTTTAGAAGAAGCATACGAACAATTTGAGAGACTCAACCCCCTCGCCGAGGCGTTGGTGATGAACAAGATTAAGGGCACACGTAAAGGTTTGCCAGACGAGAAGAATTATAAACATTCATTGCGAGTTCAGAAGCTCGTCATGGACTGCCATCACTGGGACGACCCCGATCATGACGTTTTTTTGGCCGCTATTTTGCATGATGTGATCGAGGATGGTGGTGTGACATTTGATGAGTTAAGAGCGAATGGTTTTTCAGAACGAACAATTGAGCTTGTGCAACTCTGCACTCACCAGCTGGATGTTGAAAATAAGACAGAACGATGGGTACTCATGATCGCAAAGTTGATCGAGGCAAGAGATGAGGATGCGTGGCGTATCAAGCTCGCTGATCTTACAGATAATCTGAAACAATCTCGAGGTCTTACAGTCGAGAATCGAAACTTTATGGTTGAGGTAAAAGCACCTCTGATGTTGCGCCTGACTGAGCAATATATCTTCATTGGGAAAGCGTGGGGTACGTTAGTGGAGGAAATGGAGAAACAACACAAAGACATGATTGCTTGATTTTCTAGTGCAACACATAACGATTGATTGGTTGAGAAAAACTCGATACAGCTATGTGCATCAATGGGATCACTAAACACAATCTTTCACCGTAAGCTTTGGTATCGAAATATAACCATCATGCGCCTCAATCGCGGTTCTTACTTCCTCGATGATGCGGAGCCATACAAAAAACCCCAGCTTTACGTTGGGGTTTTTTGTTTATACCCAAGTAGAGGCGTGAACTGGTATACTAAATAGGGTATTTATTTCATGATTGGATTCAACAGAAACGTAATGTCATCTATGAAAAATTTTGCACGGCATAAAACAACCCGGTTGTCTGTGTTGTTGGCAATGACACTTTTATTATTCGTGTTATTGTTGGGTATCCTTCTTGGTTTCACCTACCAGAAAATTGCACATGACAAGAAGATCGCCGCATTTCCCGCTAATGTTCCTTCGATCGCTTCGTCTTTCGTACAAGATGAAACAACAATTACAGACAATGATATTCCACAATCTTTTCTTCAGGCGAAGTATCGTGTGTTAGGGGTTTATACGAGTGGAAAAGACAAAGATATTAAAAATCTGGCAAACCAAGTTGCTTTAGTTGTTGCGAATGAAAATAATACTGATTACGGGAATGACGATCTTTGCGGTTCCATGTATTCACCGTTGGTTTGTTATTTCTTTATCCAACCACTTTATGTTTTTGGGGCTCCAGATGCCGACAGATATCTAGGAAAGTTAGACGGTCAAGGGGCTTTTAATCCCGGGACATTAAAATTTATAGATCCGGATAAGGTAGAGTTTCAAACCGCTGATGGCGATGCGGGCTATAGCATGACGAAAACTTGGGAGCTGAATCTGACGAGTGGAAAATTCACTTTACTTGATACAGAGACGATTGAGCCCGAGACGTTTGAAGCAAAAAATGATTGAAATTATATGACAAAACGTATTTCCATCCCAACATCTTGGCGCAACACTGGAGTCTTGGCTTTTCTTGTGCTCATGTTATTTTTGCTATTTGAAAGTACTCACGCAAACGTATGCGCTTTAAATAAGAACTACGCATACAAGGCTCCGAGTTCTTCCGCCATTTATTTCATTACAGAGACTTGCACAAAACGTGCGTTCACGAACGAGATGATCTTTTTTACGTATTTTCCATCGTGGGGTCATGTTGAAGCTGCGCCGACTTTATTGTTAAAGAAAATACCGAACGATGCGCTCGGGTTTATGCCGTATGGACCACTGTATGATCCACAATATGGTGCACTCGTGAAGACTGTGACGGATCCAAAAGTGTATTTGTTGCTTGATGGGAAAAAATATTGGATCACTTCTGAAATGATTTTTACGAAATTACGTTATCGATGGAATTGGATTGAAGATGTTGATTCACGCCTTCTTTTGCAGTATCAATCGGGAGGAGAAATAACAGAAACACACAGGCATCTGAATGGAACGCTGATCAAGTATGAAGGGGATCCGGCGGTTTATCGGCTAGAAGATCAAAATGGAAAACAAGTGAAACGTCATATTGCTTCAGAAGAAGTTTTTAAGAGTTTGAAGTTCCGTTCGGATCGTATCATCACAATTTCTCAAGATGAAAGCTATCCCGACGGATCTCCCATTTCAGAAAAAATTGTCCAAAGCCCATCGCAAGCGGATCCATCGTGTGTGAAAAATATAACCCCCGTCTTCACGCACCATCTTGTAGATCCGAAGTTGGTCACAAATATCGTCCCACCACCGAATATTCATAAAGCGAGCGGACACTTGAAAACACACAGTTATCTCAATACCACATCCGTAGGGATTCCTATTTATGCTCCTGTGGACATGTCGTTGTTTAACGGAGCCCACTATGTTGGTGGTCCGTATTCGTTAGATTTTCGTGTGAGTTGTGAAGTTCGGTTGCGATTAGCTCACATTGATCCAGTGCAAAAAATTAAAGACGCCCTGCCAAAAGAGGCAAAACTTGATTCAAAAGATACGGCGGTAAACCCACCCATCACATTTAAGGCTGGCGAAGTTATCGCCTATATTTATCAAGATGTGGGGGTTTTGAGTGTCGGATTGGATTTTGGGGTTTATCATCAGGATCGACCTAACCGATATGCTTCAAGCACCAACCCCGAAATTCTTCAGAGTGTTATTTATACTCGAGCCGTTTGTCCATACGAATTTTTTACGAAGGAATTGAACTCCAGCTATCGATCAAAATTTGATCTTATTGGGCAAGAAGGATTGGTAAAAGACGGTGTTTCGTTTTGCGATTGAGACAAGACCCGATCGACATTTTGTTTAAGAAGATAATAACTCGCTCATCGTAAGTTTTGCCATCAAAATTTCTTATTATGCAAACTGAACACTACCGCAGTCTTGTCGCCGTCTATGTCATGGCAGTTAACGATCGCGAAGAGATTCTTTTGCTCCGACGCGCCAATACCGGCTATCGCGATGGTTTTTATGATATGCCTGCTGGGCATCTTGAAGAAGGAGAAACATTACGGCAGGCAGCTTTGCGTGAACTCAAAGAGGAAACAGGGCTCGTTGTGTCTGAGGATCAGCTCGAATTCATGGAGCTTCTTCATCGCATGTCTGGTGATCGCGTTTATTTAGATGTATTTTTCGAAGTGAAACAGTGGAATGGCGAAGCTTGTATTATGGAACCAGAAAAGTGCGACCATCTTGCATGGTTTCCCCTCGGGTCACTTCCGGAAAATATTGTTCCACATCAACACCAGGTTCTTCAAGACAGATCTGAACAATGTGCCTATCGCGAGATTTGGGAAAGCATTGTCTGATATACTTAAAGTATTATTTGAAAAACCAATATTATGCTCAACACCAAGATCCTCAAACAAAGTTTGTCATTTTCGTTCTTAGCCGTTCTCTACGTCGTGATGATCTCGACGATCATGCAAAATGCATCTCGTTTCATCGGATCCGACAACGATAGCATGTTTGCACCCATGGTCTTTCTGCTTCTCCTCGTGATTTCTGCTGCAACAATGGGAGTGTTGATTTTTGGAAAGCCAGTCATGTTATACATCGACGGCAAGAAACGCGAGGCTGTTCAGATGGTTGCGTACACCATCAGCTGTCTTGCGATTTTTACCGTTCTGCTTTTTGTTGTGATTGCTGTTTCGCGTGTCGTTTAAAGGGTCTCGTATGCAAAAAACAAAAACAGCCATTTTTGCCGGAGGGTGTTTTTGGGGAATGGAAGAGTTGTTTCGAGCGCGACCAGGAGTGATCGAAACGGAAGTGGGATACACGGGTGGGGAGAATGAGCGTCCGACGTATGAAAATCATCCTGGACATGCGGAAGCGATTCGGATTGAGTATGATCCGAGCATGACATCATATCGCGAACTGTTGGACTTCTTTTTTCAGATGCACGACCCGACAACAAAAAATCGTCAAGGGAATGATGTCGGTACGTCCTATCGTTCCTCGATTTTTTATGCGACGGACGAGGAAAAGAATGAAGCGCAAGAATTTATCGACCTCGTAAATGCTTCTCATCGATGGCCAAATCCAGTCGTGACAACTCTCGAACCTCTCAAGGAATTTTATCCCGCCGAGTCTTCGCATCAAGATTATCTCCAAAAAAATCCGCATGGGTACACGTGTCACCGCATCCGATTCGGAAGTTACCTTTGATTTTTTATCTAACATCGATCGACGATCTTTTTATGGAACGCCCGCGCTTTGAGATCATGGTGAATACTCGACCAAAAGAACAAAAAGAAAAAGAAGAACTTCCAAAAATTGGGAGTATGAAAGAATTTTTGATGCGTTTGAGAGAGGTTTGCCCAGATATTTCTGACGCGGAGATCGCGAGTTTTAAGATGGCGAAACCTCTGTTTAAAGGGCTGTCTCCGGAAAAGCGCGTGCATGCGAGGAATGTTTCGCTTCGTGTTGCTCGGATGTTGCCTGAACATCAGGTGATTCTTGGCGCGCTTCTTCACGACACACAAGAACAAATTCCAAAAGAGTATTTGGCCCTCAAAAAAGAATTGCCACAGACAGTTGCGGATCTTGTGGATGCATTATCGGAAGATGCATCTCATGTAGAAGGGGAAGAGAATGCACCGTTTGCACACTTGAAGGCCGTACTTCCAACACTCTCGTCAGAGTTCAGAAATCGTGTGATTCTCATTAAGCTTGCGGATCGACTGGATAATTTACAAAAGAGACGTCAGGACGGAAAGATTCCAAAAGGGTATCGAAAAAAATCAAAAGAATTGATCGCGTATCTTGAATCCGAGTTTCGTCCCAATGAATCCGATCCTCTCAACGAGCTTGTTTTTCGTCGGGTAAAAAATGAACTCGCGCAATTGTTGACGCCAACCAAAGAACACAAAGAACGATTCAAAGAAGCTGCATAAGTAAGAAAGTATCAGTCTGGAAAATAAAAACTCGAGCACATGTGGTGCTCGAGGAGATGTCTGTATTTTAGCAATACAGGCAGTGCTGAAGTTTGTGGATGGCTTCTGTCCAGGTTTTTGCCTCCAGGTTTTCCATGTAGTGATCTCCTGACCAACACGCATGAATACCTGACGCAAGAACCATGACAAAGCTGCGACGCTCTCCCATCTTCACGGCCGCAATCGGCTCGTTGTTGTGGAAGAGCATCACGTTGTCTGAAACAACGATTGGCTGTTTATCACCCGTCCAGATCAATCCACCGCGAGATGGATGAAAGACAAAGGTACCGACAGGACGTGAGTCCCGTTCAATGGACACGATGTCATAATGAGCACGAGGTTGCGATCGATCGCCGTAAACCATCCAGCGAGCGGATGGCCAATCGACGTATTCGAGACGAAGGGGCAGGATCACGAGAATCTCCGAGTTCTGATCGAACACGCGACACCTCCGTAGAAAACAATGGTTGAAACGCATGAACACGCGGGTAGACAGCCAAAGCTGTTTTTCTCTTCGCGTGATCAATCACGTCTCAAAACACTTGCTCCTACGAAGCATGCCGGATTCGTCTGAATCCCATAAAATCGCGCTCTGGCGTTTTTTGGGCGAACTCGTCTTGCTTGTGCAGACCTGCCGGAATGTAAATCCTGCAGATTTGAACCGATGAACTTAACAGCTTTTATCGTATTTGTCAAGGGTTTTCAAAAGTGATCAAAGAAAAATACCCAATTATTGGGTATTTTTCTTTTTGTTCTTTTTTGCACACGGACTGCACAAACATCCTTTTGGTTTGATAAATGCATTCCAATATTCTTTGCCGTAGTTATAAACGACCTCCTCGTTTGGCTTGATTTGTTTTGTGGAGAAGAGAAACACGTGATTTCCGGAAATGCGCACTTCCGCATTCGGGCGACAGCTGTGGTTTGCGTAACGTGCGGTGTTTTTGTGCGTGGTTCCTACAATCGTTTTCCCATTTTCGAGTTCAAAAAGATATCGACCGCCAATTTTTTGTGCCTCGTCATCGGTTACGAGGTTGCCCCAGTATTCAATCACGAACCGATTTTTTGGAATTTCATCCATCGCAAAAAGACCGTGCCCCGTTGCACTTTTACGGACACGTGTCAGATGTTTTGGCTCGCGAGGGAATGAAAATTTCATAAAGAAGTTTGAAGTTTAGCAGATCTTTGCCATTTAGGCAAGATAAGGAAATTACGCTATACTCAACGAACATGACGCAAAATAATTTTGATAAGTCTATTGTTTTGGAAGAGGCGAAGGATCATATTGCGGCAATTCAAAACGCTATTGAGCAAGAATCAAAATCCGTAGAATTATCTGCTGAGAAGCTTAAAAGATCTTCCGGTGGGTATGATGACGCAACGCGAGACAAAATCCTCGCGCATTTTGCGGTTCGCGAAGATCAGTTGCATCAGCTCGCGCCAAGCCCGTATTTTGTACGATGCGATGTTCTCACCGAGAATGGGGAAGCGAAGCCGTACTACTTCGCCAAGTTTCCGTTCATGGAACAGTCTATCTTCTCCTGGATGTCACCCGCAGCTCGCCTCCGGTTCTCGGACATCGGCCAAACTTCTTACCAACTTCAGGACGGGACGGTTCGAACGGGGGAGCTCAAGCGCAAGGATCAGTTCATGATCGTGAGTGGAAAAATTGTGTTCATGACGAGCGAGTCGGATGTGTATGGGCGTACGCTCGTATATCAAGAAAAGTTGTCGCAGAAAAAAGGGGGATTCATGCTTCCAGAAATCGTGGAGCGCATGGAGCGCGCGCAGGATGATGTCATTCGTGCACTGGCTCAGGGATCGTTTCTGATTGCCGGTCCAGCAGGATCTGGAAAGACCACGCTCGCGTTTCACCGCATCGCGTATTTATTACAGTCGCCAGACACTGCGTCGAAGTTCTCATCGAAAAACGTGATCGTTTTCGTTCAAGATGAAGGAACAAAGGCATATTTCTCGAAGTTGCTTCCAGATCTCGGAATCCACGATGTGTTCGTCACAACATTTGGAGAGTGGGCGATGGAACGCTTGTCGATCAAGGACGCGAGCTTTGTGCGAAGACCAAACGGCGTTGATGACGCAATTGATGCGTACGAGCATCGCAAGTGTATCGCGTTGCGTTCGCATGTTCTTCTCGAGAAATCCGCCGGCAAATCAAAAGACCTTTTTAAAACACTTGAACACATTTATAGTTCAGTATTTCTCGAACAAGATCTCGCTCGATTCAAACAACAGGCACGCGATCGAGAGCTCGATCGTTTCGACCTGACCCTCTTGTTGCAGCTCGAGCGAGAAGCTAAGGGGCTTTTCGAGAAGCTCGAGGAGTATCTCATTCAAAAGAAGAACTTCGTCGTCACCCGAAAGACTCGATCTGTCCCGCTCATCTATTCTTTGATCGTGGTCGACGAAGCCCAGAACTATTTGCCAGAACAAGTGACGCTTCTTCGAACGTGTGTCTCGAATGACACACAAGCCATGCTCTACGTCGGCGACCTCGGCCAGCAAGTTCTGCTCGGTACTATGCGCAAATGGTCGCACGCGGGCGAGGACTTCGCGAGCGGACAAAAGGTTCAGCTCGAAAAGGTGTATCGAAACACAAAAGCGATTCTCTCGTACATCGCATCCCTCGGATTCGAAGTTTCTGTCCCGGAAGGATTACGCGAGGGAATCTCGGTCACAGACGAAGTTTGTTCCTCGACACAGGAAGAACTTGAACGGATTCGAGAAGTGATCGAAACAAAAGACACACAGACACAGGTTGGAATTCTGAGTCCGTCGGCGGATTATCTGGATGTTTTTCGTGAAGTATTTCGAGAGCGCACGAATGTCCATGTACTAACGATCCACGAATCTCAGGGTGTGGAATTCGATGAGGTTTACCTCGTCGGTGTGCCTTCGGACTACTTGGTCGAGACGCAAGCGATCTCGGACGAATTCGCTGAGGAGCGACTGCGAATTAAGCGCGACCTCATTTATGTGGCGCTGACGCGTGCCATGGAGCATGTCTCGATACTTGGTCGAAAACGGCTGTTCGAGATTTTCACCTCCAAACATTGACATAAAGCGCTTTCGCCTGTAGCATTGCGGGATTCTGTTAATCAACAGAGCGAAAAAAATATGTTTAAACGAAATAATGGATTTGCTGGCAAATCCTTCGGAAAGAGAGACGGGGGGCCCGTCACGATGCACAAAACGTCTTGTGCGCAATGTGGAAACTCTTGTGAGGTTCCATTTAAGCCAAATGGCAAAAAGCCAGTACTTTGTGGAGATTGTTTCCGTAAAGACGATAACGGTGGGGAACGCTCAGAGCGTCCATCCTTCCGTTCGAACGACCGATCTTATGATCGTTCGGAGCCAAAGTATTCAAAGTTTGATGACTCAAAGCCTTCTTACCCAGCGACTTGTGGAGAATGTGGCGCACGCTGCACCGTTCCATTCAAGCCAATGCAAGGAAAGCCGGTAAAGTGTCGCGAGTGTTTTGTTCCAGGTGACCGCCCATCCTCAAACGGAGGAAGCGGAATGACACAAGAGCAATTCAACATGTTGAACACAAAATTGGACTCCATCTTGAAAGCGCTCGGAACATACGTTTCAACGCCAAAGCGTTTGAAAGAGCCAACAGATGAATTTTCTCTCGAAGTCGACGCGACTCCAACAGAGAAACCAGAAAAGAAAGCTTGGGCAAAACTCAAGTACAAAAAGTAATTTAAAAACCACCAACAAATCGTTGGTGGTTTTGTTTTCTTGATCGTGTGGAGAAATGCTATACTGTCGCAACAGCTTATGACCCAAGCCCAAGCGCTCAACATCTTAAAAACCGGTAACTCGGTTTTTTTGACCGGTGAACCCGGAGCGGGAAAGACGTATACCATTAACAAGTACGTCTCGTATTTGCGTTCCAAAAAGGTGAATGTCGCGATTACGGCATCGACCGGAATCGCTGCAACGCATGTTGGCGGAATGACAATTCATTCTTGGAGTGGGATTGGGATTAGCAAGATGCTTTCGAAAGAGGAGCTTCGAGAGATCGCAAGAAACAGTCGGATTCTGAACAGAATGTTGAAGACAAGTGTGCTCATCATTGATGAAATCTCGATGCTCGACGGTCGAACCTTCGACTTGATCGAACTCGTGTGCCGCACGGTTCGCAAAAAAGATGAACCATTCGGCGGAATGCAAGTTGTCTGTGTTGGTGATTTTTTTCAGTTGCCGCCCGTTTCTCGACAAGGCGAACCAATTCCCGAGTTCGCATTTCAGTCGAAAGCCTGGCAGATGATGGATCCTCGCGTGTGCTATTTAACTGAGCATCATCGTCAAGATGACAAAGTGTTTCTTGGTGTTTTACGATCGATGCGCTCGGGCTTTCTCTCTGACGAAGATAAAGATGTGCTCCTCTCGAGGTCTGTTGATACGAATTTCGACCACGCCGATCTCGACGTACCGAAGTTGTTTACGCACAACGCGAATGTGGATCAACTGAACGAGTATGAGCTTCGGAGAATCCCAGGAAAGAAAGAATCCTTCGACATGGAAATGCATGGCGCGCCGCCGCTTGTTGAGCAACTTAAACGAGGATGTTTGTCGCCCGAGACATTGCATTTGAAAAAAGGGGCGCAGGTGATGTTTACAAAAAACAGTTTCAACGAGAATTACGTGAATGGAACGATTGGAGTGATTACTGGATTCATGCCCGAGTCGAAGTACCCAATTGTGCGTACAAGATCAGGACAAGTGATTGAGGTCGCGAAGTCGTCTTGGTCCATTCGCGCGGAAGACAAAGAGCTTGCGAGTATCGTACAGTTTCCACTTCGCCTTGCCTGGGCGATGACGGTTCACAAGAGTCAGGGTATGTCGCTCGATGCGGCGTTTGTTGATCTCTCAAACGCGTTCGTGTGCGGGCAGGGATATGTCGCGCTTTCCCGCGTGCGCAATCTCGAAGGCTTACATCTCGGCGGACTGAACGCACAGGCGCTCGAAGTGAATCAGGATGTGCTGATGAAAGATGCAGAGTTTCGTGATCAGTCACATGATGCAGAGGAGCTTCTCGAAATGCTGACGGAAGAGGATCTGAAAACACGGCACGATGCGTTCGTTCGTGATTGCAATGGTATTATTGAAAGCGATGTCGAGGAATGGATACAGTTGCTCAAAAAACCAAAAAAGGCTATAAAGAAGCGCAAAAAATAAACTATGTCAAACATTCCAAAACACATCGGGTTTATCATGGACGGTAATCGTCGTTGGGCAAAAGAGCGCGGACTCAGCTCAGGTGATGGCCATGCGGCGGGAGTTGAGAATCTCACGACCATCCTCGAGGCTTGTGCGAAGCGTGGGGTTGAAACGGTGACGATCTACGCGTTCAGCACGGAGAATTTTAAGAAACGATCACAAAAAGAAATCGCGACGCTGTTTGATCTGCTCGGACTCTGGTTGCAACGCAAATCAAAAGTGATGCGCGAGCGAGGCGTGTGTCTTGCGTTTCTTGGTGACCTCTCGAAGTTGCCTGAACGCCTTCAGCACAAGATCAACCACGCCGTTGATGTTCTCAAAACAAACGAGCGCATTAAATGCAATGTACTCATGAATTATGGTGGACGACCTGAAATCGTAAATGCATTAAAAGAGATTGTGAAAAAGGGAATCGTCGCAGACGAAATCAACGAGGAACTCATTGAACAACATTTGTATACAAAGGGTCAGAGTGACCCGGACCTCATGATTCGCACCGGCGGCGAAATGCGCGTCAGCAACTTCTTGATCTGGCAGCTAAGTTACTCGGAGTTATATTTTACAGACACGTTCTGGCCAGCGTTTGACGAAGCGGAACTCGACAAGGCGCTCGCAGAGTATGTACGTCGAGATCGACGACTGGGAGGGGATACGGTTGCTGAGGCGGTAAAATCAATTTAATCATGTCTATCGAACACAAACTTATTATTTTCTACAAATACACTCCTGTCACTGACGTGGAGCGGTTTGTGATTTGGCAAAAGAAGCATTGTACAGAACTTGGCTTGCTCGGTCGCATCTTAATTGCAAAAGAGGGAATCAATGGAACGGTTGAAGGACGGATCGAGAATATTGAAGAGTATGAGCGCCGGATGCATGCTCTCGATGGGAGTGCGGGCAAGTTCGGAGACTTCTCGAATGTTTGGTTTAAAGAGAGTCCATCGAATGGAGGAGCGTTCGAGAAGCTCAAAGTAAAAGCACGAACGGAGATTGTTGCAACGGGGTTATCTCTCGACGCGGATATTGATCCAAATGAGGTTACGGGAACGCATATTGAAGCCGCGGAACTCAAGAAGTGGATCGAGAGCGGGGAAGAGTTTGAGATTATCGACATGCGTAATGATTATGAATATGCGGTCGGACATTTCGCAGGTTCCAGACAAAGCGGCATGCAAAACTTTCGGGATCTTCCAAAGATCGTTTCGGAGCATGAAGAGCTCAAAGACAAAAAAGTGCTGACTGTTTGTACGTATGGCGTGCGATGTGAGAAAGCATCCGGTCATTTGATCCGCCAAGGATTTAAAGAGGTGTACCAACTTCATGGGGGAATCGGAACCTACATGAAGGAATATCCAGGCCAAGATTTTCTCGGCTCTCTCTACGTCTTTGACGACCGCATGACCGAGCAATTCACAGATCAATACCAAAAGATCGGTGTCTGTGTCGTCTGTTCATCCACGAGCGAACGCTTCGGAAATTGTGCCTGGCCAGACTGCCACAAACAGATGATTATTTGTGTGGAATGTTCGCCTCAAGAAAAGACCATTTATTGCCGAAAAGACTGCGAATTATCGCACTTAAAAGGGGTTGTCAAATAACCCTTTTTTTGTTACACTTCCGGCGCCTGTAAGACGCGGTGGCATTCGAGCCTTTTCCGCCCTTTCCGGCTTTTCCGCCCTTTCTAATTCACCTAACCAGTCTCACCTATGATGCTTTTTTTCATTGGTCTTGTCGAAATGATCATTGCGACCATTTGGACACGATTCGTATCACAGGGAAAAATGTTTGCGAGCGCGTTTATCACGTTTGTGAACATCCTGATCTGGTATTATGTCCTGCAAGAAATCATTTCTGATTTAAGTGATTGGACGATTATTGTTCTGTACGCCGCTGGTTGTGCGGTCGGAACAATGCTTGGAATGTATCTGTTCGATCGTGAACAGAAACCAAAAGCGCGTCCCCTCACAGAAGTCGAAATTGAACACGTATTGCCGGACACTGTATGATTACAGCAATACCGCAACCCCCGGACCCTGCGCCCGGATAAAAACACTACCCACATCGAAATCGAAGGGTAGTGTTTTTGTTTCAAGGTCTTTCTGGTAAACTAGAATGAACGCATATGCATTTTTTGAAAAAAAATTGGCCAGTTCTGATTCTTGTTCTTTTTGTTGTTTCCATCGTGACCTGGGTTCTCACAGCGCCATCTCAAAAACAATCAACGAATTCTGCTGATCAAAAACTTCGAGTTGTTGCGAGTTTTTATCCGATCGCCGAATTCGCACGACACGTTGGTGGAGATCTTGTGAATGTTGAAACCATTACACCTGTTGGTGTGGAGCCACATGAATATGAGCCGACCGCACAACAATTAGAACGTATTTCAGAGTCTGATCTTTTTTTGTATAACGGCGAAGGACTTGATGCGTGGGCGGATCCAATTGGAGCAAAACTTGGAATTGGGGAGCGAAGTTGGATTATGTCGCATACGGTCACCCTTATTGAACACGACCCACATATTTGGTTAAATCCTGTTTTGGCAAAACAGGAAGTGATGTGGATTTACTCAGCTCTTTCGTATGTTGATCCAACACATGACGCGATTTATAAACAAAATGCAGAAGCATACATCAATCAACTCTCCGCACTCGATGAAGCCTATGCTCATGGACTGAAAACCTGCGCAAACAGAACAGTTGTGACTTCGCACGAAGCATTCGCTTACCTTGCCAAACAATACAAATTTGAAACGATTGCGATCACCGGTCTCTCCCCAGAAGAAGAACCATCTGCTGGTCGACTCGCAGAGATTGCGAAGCTCGCAAAAGAAAAGCAAATCAAATACATTTTTTTTGAAACACTTGTCAGTCCAAAGCTTGCCCAAACACTCGCGTCTGAGATTGGAGCACAAACACTCGTCTTTGATCCAATCGAAGGTGTTTCGGAAGAAGACCAAGCGGCGGGAAAGAATTATGTGAGTATCATGCAAGAGAACTTAACCAATCTTAAAATTGGAATGATGTGCCAGTAAAAAAGTCTCGCCCGATCATTCAGGCAACCAATTTAACCTTTGTGCGGAACGATGAAGAAATTATTCACCATTTTTCGTTTGAAGTGAATGCGGGTGATTATGTTGGAGTGATTGGCCCAAATGGGGGAGGAAAAACCACACTGCTGCGACTGCTCCTCGGGCTTCTTGAGCCAACACAAGGGAAAATTCGTCTTCTCGACGGCTCACCTACGGATCGACATGTGCGAAGACAGGTCGGATACGTTGCGCAGCGCGGAGGAAATATTGACGCGCAGTTTCCGGCAACTGTCGAAGAAGTTGTGCGATCTGGTCGCACAGCACGTCTTGGATTATTCGGACGCAGCTCGAAGAAAGACGAATTCGCCATCGCTCGCGCGATCGACATGATGAATATTGCATCACTTCTCGGCCGCCCAATCGGAAAACTTTCCGGGGGAGAGCGTCAAAAGGTTTTACTTGCCCGTGCGCTTGCGGGGGAGCCGAAGATTTTATTTCTCGATGAACCGGTCGACGGATTAGATCCAGCCTCGCGTGATGAGTTTTACGCGTTGCTTCGAAAATTAAACAAAGAGGGGCTCACGATTATCTCTGTCTCGCATGATGTTCATACCGTTGCAGAAGAAGCGCGCTCAGCGATTTGTTTGAAACATCAACTCGTTTGTCATGGTTCAAAAGCGTGTCTTATCGGCGAGGAAGAGTTGAAAGATCTGTTTCACAAAGATCGCAAGGAATTGTTGCGTCATCATCACTAGTATGCTCGAAATACTTACCTTAGAATTCATGCGTCGCGCGTTTGCCGTTGGGCTCGTCGTCGCTCTTGTTGCGCCAACGATCGGATTGTTTTTCGTCGTGCGTCGATATAGTTCGATTGCAGATACCCTCGCACACGTCTCGCTTGCAGGTGTCGCGATCGCGCTTGTCACAGGACTCGCGGCTATTCCTACTGCACTTGTCGTCTCAATCATATCGGTTCTCGGTATTGAGAAGATGCGTGAACGCAAAACATTACCCGCTGAGACTATCGTCTCGTTGTTTCTTTTCGGTGGACTCGCACTTGGTGTTGTCCTTCTCGGCCTTGTTCGAGGGAAGAACGTGAATATCGTCAATTATTTGTTTGGAAATATTCTTACAGTCACGAATGCCGATATTCTTTCGGTCAGTCTCATCGGCGGCGCAGCATTTTTTATCGCCCTGATCCTTTGGCGCGCTCTGTTTGCTGTTTCTATCGATGAAGACACGGCGGAAGCAAATGGGCTTCCTGTAAAATGGCTCAATCGTCTTCTTGCGATCCTCGGCGCTGCAACGATTGCAATCTCGATGAATGTTGTGGGTGTTCTCCTGATTGGCGCGCTCATGGTCATTCCGGTTCTTGCGGCCATGCAGTTCAAAAAAGGTTTTCATACAACATGGGTCATTTCACTTTGTGTTTCGATCATCTCGGTTGTTGGCGGTCTTATGGCGTCGTATTATTTTAATCTCGCGAGCGGAGGAACGATCGTTCTTTGCACAATCGTCTGTTTTATTCTCGCGTCGATTTTTTCAAAAGCAACCGTATGAAATTTAAACACGCGTTTTTTGCCATTCTGTTCGTTCTCGCTATTCATGGTGTTTTGATCCTGACACAAGGATACTACCACTTGAAGCAGATCGATATTCCCATGCACATCATGGGCGGATTCGCGATGGGTATGCTCGGACTTGCGATTCATCACCAAATTTCGACGCGTCATCATAATAAAACCTCACCTTGGTGGTACCACTTCACCTTCGTGGTCGGATTCGCCATGCTGATCGGAGTTGGTTGGGAGTTTTATGAATTTATTATGGATCAAACAGTCCATGTTTGGCTTCAACAACCCCTTTCGCAGCCATCGCTTGCGAACACTATGAAAGATTTGCTCGATGATTGGATCGGCGCCATGCTTGCATTCTGGATATTTCGTAAAAAGATTTAGTGCTTTTCTCGGTTGTGGATCTGTGATAGGATTTGTTCATATGAAGTCTCTCAGCCTCTTCATTCTTGCTGCCACGTTGTTTATCGGCCTCACGTTTGCCGGTAATGCTTTTTTTGGCATGGATCATGGAATGGAGATGGGCAGTGTTGAGTGTGTGAATCATTGTTTGAGTACGTTTGTCTTTCCGGCTGTATCCTCGAGTGCACTTCCATTAATTCTGTTTGTTGCATTCTCGATTGCGCTCGCATTACGATCTATGGGCGGGTCACGACCCGCCTCTACGAATCCGATGCAGTACAATCGTCTAACCGAACCGATCGGTTTATTGTTGCGTTCCAGAAAATTATCACCCGTCATGATTCGGGATTAAACCAAGCGGCTGATTTTTTTAAGTCATCTAGTTTGGTTTTTGTTTTATGGAAAATATCACATTTATTTCAGCCCTCATTCTGGGCTTGGTTGCCGGAAGTTCCTCTTGTCTTGCTGTTTCCGGGGGGCTTTTGTTGTCGGTCGTCGGAAAAGCCCACGATCGTCTCGGTTCGATGTCCAAAAGCTCACGCTTACAATTCACCTGGATGTTTGTTATTGGTCGAATCGCGTCATATACGATCCTTGGCGGACTCATCGGCTTTCTTGGTTCTACGTTTTCGTTCTCACCTCTTGCAACAGGCGCTATTACGCTCCTTGCTGCCGCATACATGATTATTGCCGGCCTCGAGATGCTCGAGTTGTCACCGAACTGGTTAAAGTGTGCGATCCCTCGTCCGCCAAAATGGCTCTCGAATAAAATTCTTGACGCAGATGGAAATCCAAATCGATTTGCTCCACTTCTCCTTGGTGCTGCGACATTCTTTTTGCCATGTGGCTTCACACAATCTCTTCAGATTTACGCTCTCACAACCGCAAGTTTTACAACCGGTGCGATGGTTCTTGGTGCGTTTGCGATCGGAACCTCTCCTGCGCTTCTGGCGCTTGGGTATGCTTCCGGCGCACTAAAGGGAAAAACAGGGAAGTATGTTTTGAAACTCGCTGGCGTATTTATTTTGTACCTTGCGATTGGAAATGTTCAAAATGGGCTAACATTGCTTGGTCACCCAATTGATTTTGTTTCTGCGGCTCCTTCGAGTGGTTATCGCGTGGTGTCTCCTCTCGATGAGACCAACGGGACAAATAAGACTAATTTGCCCGCCGTTGTAAACGGTGTGCAACAAATGAAGCTTCAACTCACAAACACCGCGCCGTTTTATGCACCAGCAAATCCTACGGTGGTTGCAGGCAAACCGGTTCGTCTTGAAGTTGAAGGATCGGCCGGTGGATGCCGAAGTGTTTTTCAAATTCCGGGTCTTGGCGTTCAATTGTCTCTCACAAAAACCAAAAATGTCACAGAATTTACTCCTAAGAAACCAGGAAAATACACATTCAGCTGTTCCATGGGCATGTATCGTGGAACGTTAAACGTTCTCTAATATGTCCACACAAAAAATGTTTCCCATTCGCGGCATGCATTGTGCAAGCTGTTCTCTTACGATTGAACGTGCGTTGAAAAAAATAGACGGAGTTGAGTCTGTGGATGTGAGTTATGGAACGGAGAAAGCAAAGGTCAAATTTGATGAGTCTCGTACAAATATCTCAAAGATGACAGCCGCGATTGAGCCTCTTGGTTATACACTTCTCGAGGAACAGCCGACCGCCGCTTCCATGCATATGTCTGAGAGTGAGCATGCGGAGCATCTTGGATTGAATCAAACAAAGAAAGAAAAACTTGCGGAACTTCAGCAAATGAAAAACATGGTGTGGTCAGCGATTCCGCTTGCGGTGTTTAGTTTGGTTCTTATGACGTGGGAATTACTCGCCGAATTTCGTCTTGTTCCGGAGATGTCATTCGTATTGGAAGAATTTTTCCACCATCTCTTGCCGATCTTTGCGACGTACATGTTGTTTGTGGTCGGAAAACCGTACTTGATCGGGCTCTATCGATTTTTACGATACGGCAAGGCAAACATGGATACACTCATTGGGCTTGGAACCGTTGCAGCATTTGTCTACAG
>Ga0156062_108_pt2 | contig 108651 bp, 111 predicted proteins | sample RifCSPlowO2_02_FD_107715 | JGI IMG/M metagenome (GOLD analysis project Ga0156062, IMG submission 107715) | Candidatus Uhrbacteria bacterium RIFCSPLOWO2_02_FULL_48_18
CTTCAAAAACAAGTGGGCTTGCTCCTGCAATTGTGCCAGAAACAGTAACAATATCTGCAGCAGCGTCACCGAGTGTTACAGCACCGTTTGCTGTAAGCGCTCCTGTGATTGCGGTTGCAGGAGTAATCGTAACCGCACCTGTTGAAGTAGCTCCAATTCCGATGGTTCCAGAGCCTTTTGCGTCAATGGTGAGGGCTTCATTTGTTCCGCTTGAAACAACGGAAAGAGCTACTCCTGCTGCAGCTGCTGCTGATTTAACTTTAAGTCCTGTTGCGGATGATGCAGTTGAAGCGTCAACCTGAAATGCTGGGTTGGTTGCTCCTGCGAGTCCAACTGTAAGCGCGTTCGCACTTGCTGAAGTACCCGTGTACGTACCGGTATTTGCAATATTGTCACTAAGTGTTACTGCAGCAAACGCTGGGCTTGCTACAAGCAAGAGGGACATTCCGCTTATGAGCAGTGTTCCGATGGACTGCTTTGCGGTTTGTAAGTGGTTTCTTGTCATAAAGGGTCAAAGTAATTAAGTACGTTTAAGTTAAATGATTATTTCAAGGCGTAACCGAGCGCACGGACGATGGCCCATTGCGATGGCGTAGTTGGAGTTCCTTTAAAGATCTTTTGATATTCAAGGATTCCTTGTTGTTCCAACTTCAGATCACGTGGGAAACGAATACGGTAAAGCATTGTGTTCCAAGCGATATCTTCTGCTTTATCTTTAAAATTTGGAGCATGTCCCGTCATTTTCTTAAACGCGTTCAATGCAACTCCTGCTTGTGCGACTTCTTTTGCTAAATTACGTTTTACAGGTTTTTCTCCAGTTGTAAGACGTTGGATGTCATCCCAGACAAAATCTGGACGACCGACGGTTTCAAGATAATCACGCACAAGTGCTCTGCGCTCACCTGATCCGAGCTTAACCGTTGCCGTTGACGCACCGTATGTTTCAAAATTGGCAATAGCTTTAACTTGCAAATCTGTTAACCCGACTTTGAATGCAAGTGCGTCAGATTTTACCAATGCAGTGTATTTTGCATAATCCGCTGGCTTGCTTGTGGTTCCAAGCGCTGTTAAGAGCGCTTCAAATTTTGAAGGATCGTGGATGAGGACAGCGACTGGTGCTGCTGTGGCTGGTGCTGCTGCAGCAGCTGGTGTCGCTGGAGTAGCAGGAGTTGCGGGTGCGGCTGGAGTTGCTGGAGTCACTGTTGGAGTAGCAGGGGTTGCTGGCGCTGCAGGTGCTGCAGCAGGCGCTGAGCTTCCTCCACCGCCACCTCCTCCACCACCTCCTGAACTAGGTGGTGTACAGGTCACTGACGTTGTAGGAGTAAATGTGTAAGTTCTTACTCCTGTTACAGTAAGTTGAACTGATGCGCCCACAAACGTACAAGGACTCCCTACGCTTGTACCGTCGTATGTAAGAGCATAGTTACCAGGTGATTTGAGTGTAAACTCTTGACTTGCGGTAGTGGTAACAGCGACTGTATTTGCCGTTGCGTCTACGGTCACAGTATCTGCTACTGAACCGCTCACAATTGTGAGCGAAATTCCGTTTGCGAGAGTCACTGTTGTGTCTGTACTAAAAGTGGCTGCCGCCTGTGCGGAAAGTGTCAGTCCTGGTATCAGACCAAGACTGGCAATGATCACCCCAAAAACGGATAACCATTTTGGTATTCTTTGTAATAAAATCCGTGACATAAGTCCGTGTTAAAAAAATTAGAAGATGTATTAAAAAAAACTAAGGTTTGAAAACATTTCTTGAACACAGTTATTATAATGCATCTTTAGAAAAAAGTCATCGAAAACATAAGACATGTGGATAAGTATTGAGCAATGATCACGGAAGGGATTGAATAAATGCTTCTGTCTCTGCTTTCGCCTGTGGGTTTAGTTCTGCATATTTTTTTGCCGTTATGATTGCTTCTTGGTTTTGTCCATTAACAGCGTATGCAGCAGCAAGATTTGCGTACAAATCCACTTGCTTGGGGAACAAATTAACCGCACGTTCATATAAACGAATGACTTTTTTGTAATCTTTTTGTTCTGCATAATAATTAATGAGATCAAGAATACTTTGAACTCCGGCAACTTTTAACCCCATATCAATCGCCTGATAACCCAACTCTGCCCCTTTCGCCTCCTGACCATTTTTTATATATAAAATGGAAAGTGTCCATAATAACTTAGTACTATTTGGAATTTTTTGACGGATATCCTCAAGTATTTGAATTCCCTCAGGGATTTTTCCTGCCATTTCCAATTCAGTCGCTTTTACAATATAGGGCTCTGTGCGTGTTGGCGTAAATTCAATGGCTTTTTCTATGGCAATTTTCGTCCGTTGGTCTGGAGCGGTCTTGTTTAAGAATGCTAACATGAGCCCCATATCAGCGCGCTGATACCAAAACTCTCCTCGTTTTGGATGCAACTCCAATAAACGGTCATATTGATATATGGCGGATTGAATGAATTCTTGCACATCAGCAGTATTGCCATCTTTGTTATAAAACGTTTTTGCGGATGCGTGATACATTTTTGCAAGTGGATCTCTATCAAAAATAAAGCTTTGTTTCTCGATACGCTTCATAACTTCCAACTGTTTGGTCGCATCAGTCTGTTGTTTTGCCACAGAAAGCAACCGAAAGTAATTATTCGTTGGAATCACAAAACGAGAGATAAACATGCTATATAAAACAAAGCATCCGATCATCAACAGCCAAGAAATGTAACGTTTTCTTTTTTCTGTATGCCGATCGATAGAAGAGGCAACATCAAATGAAATGACATAAGCCAAAAAATAGGAAAAGACAAACAATGTTGAAACGGATTCAAAGGCGAAAAAATTCTGAACCAAATACACCAAAAATCCTGACAAAAGAATCAAAAAATGCTTGTTTTCTTTCTTTTTATATTCTCTAAAAAGACGATAAATGACACATGCAATACAACCTAAATAGAACATCAAACCAAGAACACCGGAACAAACTAAAATTTCTACATAAATATTGTGTGGTTTATCTGAATAAGTACCTTCCGCACCATAAAGCGTCCCAGAATAATACTGTTCTGCCACACGGTAATAGTTCTCATGACCAACCCCAAAAAAACCAACCGTTCCCACACTACGAACTCCCATTTTCCAAAACTCAAGACGACTATTCGAACTTGTGTCAGAAAAGTCAAAAAAACGATGGGCATACGTTCCTTCTGGGACGAATTTTCTTCCTAAACCAAACAAAGATAAAAGAACAACGATGATGAAAAACGTAATAAAAAGTTGTTTTTTTACGGTGAAACGTTTTTTTAAAGCGATAAATCCATAAAAAAACAGCCCGGCAACAAAACCAACATAAACACCTCGGGTACCGGCTGCTATAAAGCCACCTGACAAAATAAACAGACAAACAATCTTAGAAAGATGCTTTTTCCATTCAGAAAAGTGAATTTGAGATAACAGCAATGTTGTTGGTAATACTAAATATCCACCCAAATAGACAGGGTTTCCAATCAAACTTGATGCACGAGGTAAATCAAGGCCAAAAGTTGGAACCAGGCGCAAAGATTCTAAAATAGCATACAGCGAGATAAACACCGCTCCGTAGATATAAAATTTATGTGCCAAATTCCAATCGCGTGCAGAAAAAAGAACAACCAAGAGGCCACAAAATAACCATGACAAAAAAAGCAAAAACCAGCCCCCAATTCTTGAGTCGTTACCAAGATAACTATTAAGAAGATCTACTCCAAACAATGAACTTATGCCAACATACAACACATAAAGTCCATACAAAAAAAATATTGGATTTTGAAACAATTGTTTCCAAGGAATTTTTTGAACAAAAGAAACAAGGATAATAAATATGATGGGAACCAAGACAATAAAAAACAGATATTTTGACGTTTGGGCCGGACGCCATAAAGCCGGATCAAAAACAATTGGCAGTAAAAGCAAAGTAAACATCAACGTCCTCAACACACCAAAAAAATGCAATTTAAACATAGTTCTTGATCAAAATAAAAGAATACACCCATCATAACAAATACCCCTGCCAAATGGCAGGGGTATTTTGTTTCCTCAGAGTCCCAATCTCGGTGTGATCAAGAACATTGGCTTACGCCTCTGATCGAATTATCACGTGAGAAATGTGGATGATTGAAGAATGAAACGAATCTATGGTTATTTTGTCCAGGTCTCAGCTGCGAGATCAAGATTCTTTACCAAGAATCCGTTGTGCCAATCGCCTACAGCTCCAGTCGTATCATTAGATACGCTGCTGTGAGTTTGAGACGAGAGGTCTGACCAAATGAAGTTATAAGCAGTTCCGTTATTCGAAGCACTTGTTGCGGAGTGAAGTTTGAACAATGAAGCACTAGTGACGTTGTTCAAAAATACCAACGGTGTTGTAGCTGATCCGTTAATAGCTGTGTCTCCAGCGAGATACAAACTAACTGAATCTGCAACAGTATCACTACCTGTCGCACGGAATCCTTGTGGAACTCCACGAACAGTATAGGTAACTGTTTCACCAGCAGCGATTTCATCTTCGCCAGTGAACGCAATAACGAGCGTGTTGTCTACGACGTTAGCATCTTTATTTAACATTCCTGTTGCGTCTGTAACATCTTCAGCATCTTCGTTTACAGCTGTAATAGCTGTAACTTCAACTCCGTTCTTGTAAAGCTCGATGCTTTCAAGCTCCATGGAGTCTGCTGTCTGACCATCTGACCAGTTTAAGGTGAATTTCATTTGCTTCATGGCAATTGATCCATTTGAAGCAGCTGTTACCGTAAACTTATAGAGGTCTGTTGCTTGACCGTTAATAACGGTGCTGTTTGTCAAGTCAACAGCGTTAACTGTTGGAATGGACTTAAACACCCAGATATTATTTGCATCACGATCTGTGGAATATCCAGCAGCTGTTGTGTACAAAGTACCTGCGCTGTCATAACCCTTAACTAAGTCAAGGGCTAATCCCAAGTTTTTGTTTGAAGTTCCAGCACCAAAACCAACATTGTTAAGTACCAACTTAGCGGTAAGAACTTTGTAGGTGTTTGCGTCAACTGGAATGCTCAATCCAAGAACGTTAGCGGCGGTATTAGCTCCGGTGTCTCCACTTGTTTGGTTGAATACGGCTGTTCCAACCAAGGTATTACCATCATAAAGTTCAACACCAGCAGCAACTCCAGATCCTGGGGCGTTTACTGTATCTACATAAGATACTTGCAATTCCTTGATGGTGTAGGTTTCGTTAGCGGCTGAGAAACGGAACTTAGCTGCAGTAACCGTTTGGTTTGCGGCAACAACTTGAGCAACTGGTGAAGAACCGTCTAATGCAGACGTAAATGTTCCTGTTCCAATTGTAATGTTCTGACCTGAAATAGCTGTTCCGTTATCAGCACCTTGTCCTGAAGATGCTGTTGTCGCAGCAAAATCAAGTGTTGTGAGCACAACTTCATTTCCGTCAAGTGAAGAATCCAAATCTCCATAAACATCCACATACATGGTTTGTCCTGGAGCGAGTGCATAGTTCACTGACCATGAGTTTCCTGCATCAGACTCTGAAGGGTTAGCCTTCACAGTTGTAGCAACCATTGATCCTGTCTTTCCATACATCAAGTAAAGGTTTGTCACTTCACCATCAGCAAGGTTGGTTGATCCATCAAGATCAGCAACAAGAGATGTGAGGTTCACTGTTTCTGTTGTTGAAGACGAAATGGAGTAAGATCCAATTTTTGCTGCTACTTTTGATTCAAGCATTGTTTGGTTCGCATAAGACGTATTCTTAGCCCCCGTCAATGTTCCTTGATCAATTTCAAGTAAGTTTCCTACAACTGCGTTAGCTGGATATTGATCATATGATCCGGTTGAAACACGAAGAGTGTTTGTACTGGATGACGCAGCCATTGTTGGTGTAAATGTATCACCGTCGGCTGTGTTATCTGTTCCGTCATTGTCAAAGATATCCGAACGCAATTCAATTGTTACTGGTGTTCCAGGAACAACAATGAGTGATGATCCGAAGGAATACTCTGTATATGCGAGAGTTGTATTATCAGTGGCGTTCAACGTCGTTGTGCTTCCAATTTGCACACCATCGGCATACACAGCTCCATTTCTCAATTGAGTTGTGTCATTAGCCACTACTCCTCCTGCTTTTTCAACAGGTGTGTAAGCTAAACGCAAAGATTCAACTTTCATGCGTTCTCCCGTTGCTTTCAAATCCCAACGTGCAAGAACTGCGTTGGAAGCACCGATAATAACTTTATTGGAAGGTGAGTCTGTTCGCTTTGTAACCGTCAAAGCACCTGAACCAATTGTTTGTTGTCCTGCATCTGTTGCAGAGAACGCGCTTCCAGCTGCCAATACTTTGTCAGCTTGAGAATAATCTTCGTCAACAAAAATTGCATCTGCAGAATTTCTAAGTCCAACAGTTACTGTACGGGTTGTTCCGCCAATAATATCTGTTACGACTTTGAATGTGCTTGTTCCTGTTTTTACGCGAATTGGCGCAGCGGACAAATCAAAAGTGACATATCCGTTTACGTCCTGTTTTGCAACAGCTGATCCTGCTTGGACACCAGCAATATAAAGACGCCAGTTACCAATATCAGAAGCGCTGATTGATCCGATATTTCGGACGCGCAATGTGTGAAGATATGCTTCGTTGTTATTTACCGTTACGACAGATTGCCAAATGGTAAAATCACTTTGCGCATCAACTCCTGTTGCGACAGCTGGTGTGTTTGTAGCTGCTCCAAAGGAGACGGATGTAAATGTTGAAGGAGACGCCGCAATCGTGTGCACAGCACTAGAGATTGGGAATGATCCAGCCGCATTAAATGCACCCACAAATGTTACATCGCTTGCGGAAGCAAGCTTAACACCAACGGTTTGTCCTGTTGAATCTCCGATATCCGCACGGATATAAACTTCACTTGTTCCACCTGCTGGAATGGTGAAGAGTCCCAATGCATCGTTCCAAGAAACAATTCCACTTGAAACAGATGCTGCGTCTGAAAGACGAACAAACTTGTTAAACAAGTAAACGTTTGGAAGAGTATTGTCTGATGAAACGCCTGTTCGGGCCAATTTCAAAGACTTAACGGATACTGCTGAGCTTGTTGGGTTTGTAAATGTCAAAGATGCAAGATGTGCAACACCCTGACTGTTGAGGAGTGTTGAAGCAGCTGGCGAGCTTGCAGAAAGTGCAATGCTTACATTTTGCGTTTCGGCATATGTAGCTGTTGTTACTTTTTGTGCAGAGTCTGTAAGGTTTGACATTGCAGCAGAAATTTCAGCTCCTGCAGTGAGTCCAGACTTTGTGAAGCCTGTTCCCTTCAGAACGAATCCTGCATTAAAACGGTTTGCGGCAAATCCAGCATCCGTTACTTTTTGGTACGTTGTTCCAGAAACACGGAATGTTCCTGTTGCATCTGACCAGAGCAATCCGTCATATCCGGAAGCAGCAGAGGTCAAAGAATCGCCAACGGTATAGTCTACAAAGAATACATCTGGAACGTCATCGATGTGAGCGTTCCAATTGTCTCCAGCGAGACCTTTAGCGGTAGCTTCCGTTTCAACCCAGCGGATCTTTCCAGCAGGTGTTGTTACGTAAACTTTCTTATCACTTGTGATTTTGATCCAACGTGCACCTGGGCGGTAAACGATGTTTCCTGCAAGAGTGATGCTTGCGAGTTCTGAATCAGAAATGGTTTTTACTGAAGCGAAGTCCTTGTACCAGCTAAAGTAAGTCTTTTCGTTTGGAAACGCATAGCGTTGTCCATTCGAACCGTAGTAGTAAACAGTAGAGAGAGAAGTTCCCTTGATCAAATCGCCGAACGTTGCAGCAGAAGCTGCGGTTGGCAAAAAGGCAGAGAGACCGACAGACCAAAGAATGGTTGTAGCCGCTACTGCAACAGAGAACGCTTTCTTTACCAAGTTTGTTGTATTGGTCATAAGAAATTGTCTTGTCGAATTTTTTCCCTTTATATAGGGAGATTAGAATTAACGATGTTCACGAGTCTTGCGACCCTCGACCGGTTTGTGAACACCAACATTGACACATTACAACTCGCAAAGTTCCGTGGGGAGACTTAGCGAGCGAGGAAATGATTCATTTTTCAATGAATCATTTCCTCGTAGGTGGGGTCTGGTGACCCCACCCATAACAAAATTTATTCTGTGGCAACATGTGCCATTTCAATCTCTTTCAACACTTGAAATGCGCGACGGTAGATTCCTTTTTTCTGAAGAGCTGTTGCGACCGCTAATTTTGGTTGCTCTTCTTTTGTGGCAATGAGACTTGCGTGAGCGAATGCTTTTTGAAATGTAAGCTCAAGTTCACGTGTATTATCTGCCGTTACAGATTGTTCATGTGCCGTGATTATGACTTCCACTGCCTGTTCTTTTGTTTCACTAATGATGGTTTTCACTTCATCAACTTGTGTTTGAACGTTTGAAGGGAGAGTGGAAGCGGACGATGTCACCGTACTTGTATAGACATCTGCCTTACGACCGACCGCTTTTGCAAGCTCTGTTGCCTGAGAAGCTGTTTCTGTTGTGAGATCGGATTTGATGTCTGTGACATCTTGCTTCACACGATCAACCGCCATGGCAATTTGCGAAATATCCGATGGCTTTCCAGATGCAGCGAGAGCGACCATTTCTTCTAAGCGTCTGCTTGTAAACTCCATGCGCAGTTGTGCTTTCTGGGCGCCTGACGTAGCAAGCGCCATCTGAACGCGCTCCATTCCAAGTTTTACTTTATATAACTGCTCACCCGGTAATGTTCCAAGAGAAGCATTTGCAATTCCGAGCCATCCGCCAACAAAGAATAAAATGAAAAAGGCGAACGCTCCGACAGGTTTCAACATGACATGGGTAAAGTCCCAGATGTAGAATTCCAGCCAATCGCGCCAGGTGTGGGTCAGACCGGAAGTGTCAGCATCAAATCCACATTTGTCCGCAACATCCGACCAGCTTTTTTTGAAATCAAAATTCCCACCAAGGGCTTGGTGGTCTTTTAATGAGATGAGAAGTTTTTCTAATTCAGGATCAAAATCGTACTTGCGCATACACTCATTTACTTTCGATAATCGTCCGAAGCTTTTTTAACGCTCTGTGAAGCAAAACCGATGTTGCATTTTCTGTTTTCTGAATCTGCTCCGCAACGTATTTAATAGACTGGCCTTCAAGATAACGCATGATAATGACCTCTCGATCATCGTCATCTAATTTTGCAAGCGCTTCTTTCATGAGCTCTCCGTCCACAAATTCCGAAATCTTTTGACCTGAATACTTTGACTCAACCGGAATCTCATAATCATCTGTAGCGATCGCAATTTCCATTGGTCGACGAGCTCGCGTTCGATAGAATTCTGAAATCACGTTTCTTGCGACTGTGAATAGGAACCCGGAAAAGTGATCAATGTTCCCACGACACGCATAGTCCCAAGTACGAATACAGACCTCAGAAAAAGCGTCGTCTGAATCATGCGCGGAAGGGAGCTTCACTTTCAAAAAACGTTTAAGTCCCGTTGCGTGATCCGCAAGCAACACTTCAAAGGCTTTTTGATCTTGAAATGTTCGAACACGAAAGAGTTGAAATTGTTCCTTTAAACTCTGTGACACATGAAGAGTTGATTAACGATAAAATCTTACAGAAACAATATGATACGCTCAATTTAGCAAAAAATCAATGAATCTCTCCCTATTTGACTTTTCTACCTTCTTTGGCTACACTAGTGTTGACAATCTAGTTTATCCACACCTATATGCAGCCCATCATCCGCTTATCTGTCTCCGAGGCTTCAAAGCTGTTTGGAGTAAGCCAACGAACCGTTCGTCGGGCGATTAGTGCTCAAGAGATCACATATGTTGTGGTTCAGGGTCGGTATAAAATAAACTTTGAATCTCTTTTGCGATGGTCTCAACATACGACCACGGTTCGCAACAAACGAGACAAACAAGGAATCGGACAATACGTTGACCAATGGAAGGTGAAGAATAAATTATTCTCTCCAAACCCAAGCGCCGTTCACGCGGACGTATGAAACGACTCCTTGCCCTCCTTCTTATTACAACCTTTGCATGTGGCGTCTTTCTAAAGACGACCAATGCTTTTAATCAGCCAAATACATTTGTTCGCACCGCGAACTATTTTTTGTTATCGGGCACAGAACTTGAGAAGCCGGAAACCATCCGCACCCTTTCGCAATTTAATTTAATTGTGATTCCCCTTGAAGCGCAAGTCTACAATCAAGACTTCTTTAAAACCATCCGAAGTCAGAACAAGAATATCATTATTTTGGCGTATGTTCCAACCGTGAGTTGGAATGATTTGTATTGGACAGACCCGCTTCACCAAGCCCAGTATCCAGAAATTCAACAAGACTGGTGGTTGCGCGATGCAAACGCAAAACAAGTTTCCGTTTGGCCAAACACTCGGGCTCTCAACTTGAATTCAGGTTGGTCTGATTATCTTGCGCATTATGTAAAAGACAAGGTTCTTTCCACAGGACTTTGGGATGGAATTTTTTATGATGAAGTTCAGGATTCGATCTCGTGGGTCGGAACGGTGGATGTTGACCAAAACGGCGTGAATGATAGCGCGCTGACTGCTGATCAAATCTGGGCGAAAAAATATACAGATCATTTTTCTCAAACACGTGCTCTTATTGGTCAGGACGCCATCATGATCACAAACGGAAGCTCAAACCCCGCATTCGCACCGTATGTAAACGGCCGGATGTTTGAGACCTTCCCTTCCTCAACCAACACGCTCGCGGAGTGGAAAGGCACAACGCAAGATTATCTCACGCAACAAAAACAGGTCGGATATCAAAACGTGGATATCGTCAACGTAAACTCAGACAACACAGGCATCAAAGACAATTATCAAAAAATTCGCTTTGGCATTACCACAACACTGCTTGGAAACGGGTACTTTGGATTTGATTTTGGAACAAACAGTCACAACCAACTTTGGACGTATGACGAATATCCCATCGCCCTTGGTGCACCAAAAACAACGTACAAAAATGTTTATGATCCGGCAAAAACCGTCATCGATCAAGGAGTTTGGAAACGCGACTTTGAACGCGGACGTGTGCTCGTTAACGCAACATCAAGCACTGTAACGGTTCCGCTTGATGGAGATTTTGAAAAAATCCATGGCGCACAAGACCCAACCATCAATGATGGATCGATTGTTTCTGAAATCACGCTCGCTTCGAAAGACGGCATCATTCTCTTGCGCCCTATCGATAAAATCACGAAAGCTCCATTCCGCAACGGAGCGTTTGCGCGCATTTTTAACGCAACCGGAAAAACCAAGCGCACAGGATTCTTTGCGTACGACAGTCACTTTAAAGGAGGAATCCAAATTGAATATATAGATTGGAACCACGATGGTCGCCTCGACACAATCGTCGCTGACTCTACAACGGTTCGTGTGTTTGATGCGGACGGAAATCTCCACGCCACATTCATGCCGTACGGCGAAACGTATAAAAATGGGGTGAACATTGCGGTTGCACCGCTTGAACCGAATGGAGAATACAAAATTGTCACAGGAACCCTTCGTGAAAAACCGATTGTAAAAATTTTTGATCTTGAAGGGAAACCTCTCATCACAGGGTTCTATGCCTATGATAAAAACTTTCGTGGTGGCGTAAACGTTTCCGTTGCGGATTTAAATGGTGATGGATCAAAACAGATCGTTACCGCCGCTGCCTCACAAGGCGGCGCACATATCCGCATGTTTAACAGAAATGGAAGATTACTTTCGCCCGGCTTCTTTGCATACGCAAAAACCTTTAACGGCGGAGCTTACGTGGCAACAGGCGATGTGGATGGTGATAAAAAAGACGATATTGTGACCGGAATGGGAATCGGCGGCGCGCCGGAAGTGCGTGTGTTTGATAAAACAGGTAAACTCAAATCATCCTTCTTTGCGGGCGAGAAAACAAAAAAGACCGGCATCAAAATTGCCACCTCAGACTTAGACGAAGATGGAACGATGGAGATCATTGCTCTCACAACAGACGTATTCACCCTGAGCGTCTTTCGATAACCTGAAGGTTTATGCTCCCCAACAACCAATCGCAAACCGAATCTAAAAAACCACACTCCGTACTCGATCACGCGGTGCATCTTTCGATTCAACCGGGACAACTGATCTTGTCGCCATTTCGTCGATGGTTCCATAAGCACTATGCGGGTCAATACAAATTTGACCGCGCGGTTTTCTTGTTCGATCTTGTGCTCATGAGTCTTATTGGCGCCTTGTTTGCCGTCACCCTTTTTCTCATACTCGTTCCCCCAAAACAATTTCGTGATGACATAAACTTTCGCGCGACCGTTGCTCCGCATGAAGTTATTAGCGGAGCATCTTCAACACTCGTCATTGATTACGAAAACAGGACGAAGGAGACGTTACGAAATCCAAAATTAGACCTCGCGTTTCCAAAACACTTTCTCCTCCAGTCTGTTTCTGTGAATGGATCAAATGTCGATACACACAACATTTCCCTCAACGATATTCCCGTTGGTGGAACCGGCACGATTCACATTCAAGGCGTCATGTTTGGTGATGTTCATGGGACACAAACGTTTGAAAGCACCCTTACATTCAAACACGGAACAAAACAGGAAATTACAGATCGAAAAATTGCGACGTACACATTTTCGCCCGCACATTCAACGCTCGAGCTCGGACTCTCGCTTCCAGATCGAGCTATTGCATCGCAAACCATGTCGGGAACGATTACGTATAAAAATACAGGCTCAATCAATATGCGCTCGGTGCGCATTAAGCCAGAATGGCCAAACGGATTCACCTTCATCGATGCAAGCACCCAAATTCAAAACGGTGCATTCGTGCTTTCAAACATTCGCGCAGGATCAAGTGGTGAAATTCATTTCACGGGAAAATTTGGAAACGTAACGGAGAATCCAACGTTCACCTTTCATCCATCATTTGTTTTTGACAAAGATGCATACAAACAAGAAACACTTGTCGCATCCATTCCCATTCTTCCCGCACAAATTCAACTGAGTCACTCTGTTGAATCAAATATTCTGACACCGGGAACGAACGCCGTCTTCCGTGTCCATTATAAAAACATTGGAAATGAGACATTGTCTCATGTAAAGATTTCGCTCACGTCCAAAGACCCCTTCCTCACCAAACACGAATCGTTCGCATCGGAAATCAACACCCTCAAACAGGGCGAAGAGGGCGATGTTACGTTCACGATCTCTGTTCGCTCATCCGTGGATGCTGCCCTTCTCACGTCTTACGAAAATCTTCGTGTGCGCACGAATGCGATTGCGCGGTACGAAGTCGCGGGGTCTGGTGACCCCACCCAGAACAAGGTTGTGGGTGACGAACTCTCAACTCCACTCACAACCCAGCTTAACTTCGAGTCATTCGCGAGGTACACGAGTCCAGGTGGTGACCAGATTGGTCGCGGTCCGCTTCCACCTCGAGTGGGACAAAAAACGAGTTATTGGATTTTCTGGAACATCGATGACACAACCAATGCGATCGAGAATGCGCACTTCGAAGGAACGCTTCCTGAACATGTTACGTTTACAGGACATAAAACATCATCCGAGGATAACAGTGTGATCTTTGACCCACAAACGCGAAAAATCACATGGGACGTCATGCGTGTTCCGTCCACCCTCAATCCCGAAACTCAAGTCTTCAGCGTGGCATTCGAGGTTGCTTTGACCCCCTCTTCCACCCAAATTGGGAGCCCTGCAACCCTCCTGAAAAACATCCATTTTTCAGGAAAAGACAGGTTTACTGGGGGAATTCTCAACGAATCCAAGCCAGATATCACAACAAATTTACCGAACGACCAAAAGGCGCAAAATAAGGGGAATATTAAGCCATAATTAAAAAATGCCCAAAAATGGGCATTTTTTATGTTTAGGGGGTTGACAAAAACCCAGTTTTTTGGTATTCTTCGGCGTTAAAACATGATAAAAATCTGGGGATATGAAGATTGCCATGATCGGACAAAAGGGCATCCCGGCGAAAGCTGGGGGTATCGAGCGCCATGTGGAGGAACTCTCCGCTGAGCTCGCACGCCGAGGACATGATGTCCTTGTGTATTGTCGTTCTTGGTATGTCTGGCCAATCCAGAATCATCGTGAGGTTACGTGTGTAAAAGCCCCAACGATCGCCACAAAACACTTGGATGCGATTATCCACACATTTACATCCATCCTTTCCGCTGTTCATAAAAAAGTGGACGTGATTCATATTCACGGAGTGGGCCCTGCCCTCTTGGCTTGGCTTCCAAAACTTCTTCGACCAAAAACAAAAGTGATTGTGACCTTTCACTGTATTGATCGTCATCATCAAAAATGGAATTGGTTTGCGCGTTTCATGCTCTCCATTGGAGAACGCATCGCGTGTTTTGCACCGGATGCAACGATTGCTGTGTCGAAGACACTCGAGGCATATTGCCGCATGAACTATAGCGTCAACACAAAATATATTCCAAACGGAACACAAGTTCCGATGAATGAATCTGATAAGTCACATCTTGAAGCGTTCAAGCTTGAGCCACAGAAATATCTCATGTTCTGTGCGCGACTTGTGAAACACAAAGGTGCACACGTACTCGTCGAGGCTTGGAAAAAAGCAAAGAAGCTTCGCCCAGATCTCACACGCGATATGAAAATTGCGATTGTGGGAGGAAGCGCGTTTACGGATGCGTATGTAAAATCTCTTACGATCCTCTCGAAGGATGAACCTTCGATTGTGCTCACCGGAACACAAATCGGAGATACACTCCATACACTCTTCTCAAATAGCTACGCAATCGTTCACCCTTCGGAATCCGAAGGGCTCCCGATCGCCGTACTCGAAGCGATGAGTTATGGAAAATGCGTGCTCTCCAGCGACATTCCTGAAAACATGGAACTCACGAAGGATCACGGTCTCACCTTTCATGTTGGTGATGTACATGACCTCACAGAAAAAATCCTCATGATGCTCGAAGCCCCAGAACACGTCGCCCACGTCGGAAACGAAGCGCGTATTCACGTAGCAAAACATTACGACTGGAAAGACATTGCGGAAACAACGGAATATTTGTACGAACTCGTTTCGCTTGATCCAGCGTTTGAGCAAATCAAAGTGTAAAAAAATAAACTCCACCCATTAACGCGAAAGCTGTGGGTGGAGTTTTGATTTTAAACATCTATTTTTTCTTTCCCGCAATCGCTTCTTCGTAGTACAGCGTCAACTTTCTGTGATGTTGATCGAGCGAAAAACGTGTCTCGACTAAATCGCGCGCGTTGCGTCCTAATTTCTTTTGTAAATCATCATCATAAAAAATACGCATAAGACTTTCTGTCCAACCATGAAGGTCGAGAGGTGAAACAAGAAATCCGTTTACACCGTCTTCCACAACTTCTGGAATTCCGCCTACACGCGATGCAATCACTGGCTTCCCGTGTGCCATCGCCTCGAGGATCGAGAGGCCGAAAATCTCGTGAACTCTCGACGGCGCAAGCACAACCGTCGCATTTGCATACAACTCTTTCAACTCGTCCCCCATGCGAAAACCCACGAAATCCAGGTTCGGGCACTTATCCCCAGCCCGGTGCAACTTTGCCATTTCTGGTCCTCTTCCCACGATTTTGAACGTGATGTCCGGCAAAATCTTCGCAAGTTGGATGATTGTCTCAATTCCCTTCTCTTCCGAAAGGCGTCCGACGAAAAGCGCGTACTTCTGAAACGACCCCCTCATGCTCCCCCTGTATTCAGGGGGAGGTAACGTAGCGGAATTCGGATCAATTCCATACGGCAAGACTCGCAATTTCTTTTCTGGAAATCCTCCGCGGATGAGTTGCTGTTGGATGTACTTCGACGGACACAAAAACAAATCAACATTGCGCGCGTAGATGTTCAGCCAGCGATGATACTTGTGCGTCACGAGTTGCGCGAAACTTGCGGCGTAAGAATCTTTATGAAACTTCGACGCGGTTCCTTTAAAAATTCCCACATCACGATTGTCCGGTCCGCATCCTTCGGCCCACACATTATACTGTGGTGAAATGAGATGATGATCATGAACCGTCATCACGGTTGGTATGTGTTGATCGGCGAGCGTATGGAGGATCGAGGGCGAGAGCTGGGTGTAGATGTTGTGAATGTGTGCAAGATCCGGTTTTTGTTCGACGATAAGCGTCGCGAGTTTGCGGCGCGACTCGAGTGAATAAATCATGCGACCGAGTGTATGCAATCCGCGCGCATTCAACTTTACGTTCTCCGTCTCGACTTCCGAGGGAAAATATTTTTCGTACGGAGTCGAAAGATTCTCGGAGTAGCTCATGGCAAATGGAATGACGGTATGCCCCGTCGAAGAAAGCCAATTCGAAAGCGAGAGCAAGTAATTTTCTGCTCCACCGCGAAGATAATAGTATTTGTTGGCGAGGATGATGCGCATAGGGGGCAGAGTGGTTGAGTGATGGAGTGGAAGAGTGATGGAAGAGAGACAATTATTTGTATTTTGAAATGGAGGTGAGATGAGAACTGATGCCGGCACCGAGGCCTCGGTAGCGATGAGATAGTGAGAGAAAATCTTCAGTTAAGAGAAACTTTAGACGCTTTGATGTCTCGAGTTGAGAAAGTAATTCGTGAACGGAGCCACGTGCGATGATGAGAAACTGCGAGAGTTCTTTTGTGCTACTTCGTCCCATTCCCTCCGCGATATTCGACGGAACAGAAACAGCCGCACGACGCATTTGATCAACAAGCTTATTAAGCTCACCCACGGGAAACTTCTCTGTTACACGATAAATCTCTTCGACTAAATCCTGTGATTCCCGCCATGTTCTCAAATCCCTAAAAGAATTTATCTCTACCATATTTACTCGTTACAAAAAACAAAAAGCTGTTTTCTTCAATCACTCTTCCACTCCATCACTCTTTCACTCTTTTCCCCTCCCCCAGCACAACAACAAACCCGGCAAACATCCAGAAATAAAACGCGAGGGTGCGAATTTCGAGCACGGTCGAGGTCAGCGCGTTGAATGCGACCGCAATCACGCAGGCGGCGAATCCGAGTGCGAGTGCGCGCGTAAATGGATCTTTTGAGCCGCGATACACGTCCAAGGAATATCGAAACAGCGCGATGAACATCCAAATAAGGAGCGCGAGTCCGATTGTTCCCGCTTCGCCCCAAATGGCAAACCAGTTGTTGTCGATGAATCCTTCGGTTCCATACACTCCAAACGGGAGTCCGAGCGCGTCATACACCTTTGTGTTGTGAAGCGCCGCCACCGCTCCCCCGCCAAATTGTCCGGGTCCAACACCAAACAATGGTGAAGATGGAACAACAACGAGCGGCGTTTGGACATCCCAATAAATGCGACCGAGTCCGTAATATTCTCCGCGCCAACGTGCGGCGCTGAACGACTCATAAAAACGCTCAATAAGTGTTTGCCCCGGCGCCTCGGTGATGTAACTGACCGAGAGGCCTGTGATCGCAACGTATCCAAGAACCACAATTACAAACGAGACAAGGGCAATTACCACACGACGATCGCGTTTTACCCAAAGTCCGATGAAGAGAAAACCAAGAATGAAGGCAAACCAAGATGCGCGCGAAAACGTCATAACAAGCGCAAGAATACCAAACGCAAAAATCCACGGAAGCCATTTTTGAATTTTTTTCTCTTGCTTCACAAACAAGAATCCGGTTCCGAGAAGCAAAAAGAGATAGAGAAAATTTCCCAATCGATCATAGCGACCGAGCGTGGCGAAGATGCGCGAACCCGGATCCCAAAATTGTGTCACGCCGCTTGTAAGCGTGATCTCTCCCAATGATCGCGCAGTCGAGGGGAGCAAAAATAAGTCGAGAGGCTCGCCGATGAGTGATTGCAAAAAACCGAGTCCGCACTCGAAAAGGACGACACCAAAGAGAATCATGGTGATGGTCTGAATGTATTTCTTCGAAGGCTTTAGATAAATCACGAGAAAAAATACAAGCATGAACCGCAAAATCTGACGTATGCCAAGAATCGCAACGCTCGGCTCGACAAGGTTGATGACCGCAGACGCAACAAGAGTGATGACGAAGAGAAAAAACGGGAGGTCGAGCGGCGTCTGAGGAATTTTGATTGTGCGGACGAGGACACGTGCGAGAATCACAAATGCGATCACATAAATCAACAACTCCGAGGCGTAACGTATGAAAACGTAGGCATCATCTGGCGTAAATTTGAGGAGGAGCGATTCAAACGGTAAATACAACGCAAGAAATCCAAGCATCCAGAGCGGACGGATGACAGTGAGAAAAATCGCCGCACAAAAAAAGACGGCCGCAATCACAATGGTTGGCGAAAAAATCGTCTGAAGCAAAATAAGAAACGCAAGAAATAAAAACAATCCCCCAATGTACAACTTGGTGTGTTCTTCCGCATGACGATATACAGTACGAAAGTTAAGCATGAGTGAATTATAGCAGGAAAATAAAAAACCCCGAAGATAAATCTTAGGGGTTGAGAGGTTTGCCTTTACGGCGAAACCGTGAACTTGATCTTGTACTTGCCGTTGGCCTTCGCATCGAGGACGATGTAGTCGACTCCGACCACACCACCAGACACCGAAGTGATTCCGAGCAACGCGCAGGTTCCCTGCTTGGCAACCGGCGTCACCGACGTTGTGCCTTCATTGGGCGAACAGCTGTTCTGCAAGCGCCCAAGAACCGCACCAGAACCCACAGGCAACTGAACCGTGAACTTGGTTCCAGACGGAGCCTGCGGAGCGATGAACACTTCATTGGCCGCAAACACCACTTTGAGCGCTGACGAGGACGAACCACACCAGTAGGACGTGATCGCGTTCTGCTTGCCCCACGTCGCGGTGTCGATTTCGACCCAGTCACCCGGGACAATCGACTTCACGAGCGGACACTTGAGATCACATGCCGCGGAGCCGTCCGACTTCACGTCGACCTTGCCATCGCAGTTGTCATCAACCTGATTGCAGACGTCCTTTGCGTCCGGATTCACGAGGGCATCCTTGTCGTTGCAGTCCTTGCCGCCACCAGAGGGTTCCTTGCAAGAACTGCCGCTCGAGACTTCCATGAGCGAATCGCAGTAACCATCCTTGTCATCGTCGCAGCCTTCGTCGGTCTGCCCGTTGCAATCGTCATCTGCGCCATTGCAGACTTCGCTTGCACCTTCGAACATCTTCGCGCCGTCTTTCGAGGGGTCGTCATTGCAGTCATTCTTCTTGCATGCGGCGCCCGTCGCGAAAACGAGGCCGTTGTCGCAGAAGCCGTCCGCATCATCGTCGCAGCCTTCGTCGGTCTTGCCATCGCAGGTGTCGTCCTTGCCGTTGCAAGTTTCCGTACCGGCCTGCTTCTTCACGGCAGAGCACACAACCGCGCCCGAACCGTTCGATTCGCAGATCTTCATGCCGTCGACCTTGCATTCGCCAAGACCGTCCGAACACGCTTCGCCCTTGCCAATGCCGTCATCGGTCTGGCTGTTGCAGTTGTCATCGACCGCGTTGCACAGTTCCTTGGCACCCGGATTGACCGTCTTGTCGGCATCGTTGCAATCGCCGCCGGACTGGCACGCCGCACCCGAGGTCACCGCCATCGCAAGATCGCAGTAGCCGTCGCTGTCGTCGTCACATCCTTCGTCAATCTTGCCGTCGCAGGTGTCGTCCTTGCCGTTGCAGATTTCGACCACGTTCTTGCCGACTTCATCACATTCAAGACCCTTCTTGTCGGCCGTGCAAACGAACGAACCGTTCGTGCACGAATCCGCATCCGAGCCGTCGCAGGCCTTGCCCTTGTTCGGGAAATCCTCGTCCGTCGACTTATCACAGTCGTTGTCGAGATCGTCGCACAATTCGACATCGTCGACAGACGGCTCGTTCGAGCACGTCTTCGACAGCATGTCGGTTGAACACGTAAACGTGCCTTCGAGGCACATGTCCGAGTCTGCGCCGTCGCACTTGTCGCTGATGTTGAACCCGTTGTCCGTTGCACCATCGCAATCGTTGTCCTTGCCATCGCAGACTTCCGTCTGTTTCAGGCTCTTTTTGGCCGTAGCCGAACAGGCGCAGGAACCGTCATAGCACGGAACATGACCGCTCGCCTCACAGATCGTGCCTTCCGCCGCCTTGCACTTCGCGTAGGGGTAGAAGCATTCACCGGCAGGGTCACCATCAGCACCAGCCATGGATTCGAACGTCACGATGCAATCGCCGCCCGTATGGGTAAGGCAATCGCTGTCTGCAATGCAGGTCTCAACCGTGCAGGTCTTCGACGTGCCGAGCAGACCAGTGTACGCACACTTGTCGGACGCTGTGTAGTACCGACACTTCTTGTCCGGATCACAGGCGAGTCGCGTGTACAGGCCGACTTCATTGCAATCGGTATCATCGGTCGGCGTGCAATCACGTCCAACCCAAACCGTTGCCGTCGGATCGTTCGGATCCTGTACCTGTTGCATCACGAGATGCGGAGTCCATTCGCCCCACGAAGAGGTGTCGGAACTTGCATCCGGGCTCTGTTCGACCGAATCGATTTCGGCACACGCCGAGACTACCAGCGCCGCGAGGCAACTGAGAAACAATGCGAAATTCTTACGCATGGTTGTAATTCTCCTTGAGGGACACACACGGGATACCGCCCGTGCATCGGTGAGGTTGAGAATCAACCCCGACAGCAGTTCAACTGCGAGATCTCTCGACAAGCTCGAGATGACAGCAGATGGACTCTTATCGAATTTGATTAGAAAAAAATGGGACGGGTGTGAGGGAGCGGAAGAGTACCACTTTCCTCACACCACGTCGAGTCACGGAATCACTGACAGACTGGAATGTCCTTCAAGGTCAGGTCGAACTCGATGCTGTCGCCAACGACGACGTTACCGGGGTTCTGTTTCTTGATCTCCGCATTCGTGAAACTGTCGATCAGCTTCATGAAGCTCGTCGCGACCCAAACGAACTTGGGATCGAAATCGATCTGGACGAAGACGCTGACGTGCAGCGTTTTGCCCTGCTGGAGTTCAGCACACACATCCGCCATGTTGGGCGAAGCTGCGGCCTTTTCGAACGTCATGACGATCTTCTTGTCGGCAAGCGCATCACCGTAGTAGTACGCCACGCCGCACGAGTATCCGTCCGATTCCTTGAACTGATCAGGGTTCGAACAGGTCATGAGGAGCTTTTCATCTTCATGCTTGCACCCTTTGGCGCCGAGACAGATGTCCTTCGTGAACAAGCTCTTGTCGTTGCACAGACCGTCATTTTCCTTTTCAGGACCTGCGCACGCGTTGAACTTGCCGTCGCAGAGCTCGGGCGCGCCTGGGTAGACGTTTGGATCTCCGTCGTCGCAGTCGGTCTTGTCGGGGTAGAACCCCTTCGGAGCCGTGCATGCGAAGTGTGGATTTCCTGCGCCGCCGTGGCCGTCGCCGTCATTGTCGAAGTAAAACGAGAGGAGCGCGCCATTGTCGGTTTGCCCGTCGCAGTTTTCATCGACGTTGTTGCATGTCTCGATCGCACCGGGATGAATCTTCTTCCCGTGCGGGTTCGCATTCGGATCGTCATTGCAGTCGGTGTTCGTGGTGGTTGCACCAACGGGCACGTCACATGCTTCGACCTTCTTCCCAGGATCGCCGTAGCCATCGCCATCGTCGTCCTTGAAGTAGATCTTCTTGACTTTGTCGCCGTCGTCGACGAGCTTGTTGCAATCGTTGTCGATGTTGTCGCAGACTTCCGGATTGCCCGGGAACATCTTCGCGCCATCCTTCGACGGGTCGTCGTTGCAGTCGTCCTTCGAGACGACAATTCCCTTCGCCGGCGTGCAAGCCTTCTGCGGCTTTGCGGCATCGCCACGACCATCGAGATCGAGATCTGTGTAGAACGTCGATTCGATATCCTTGTCGGTGTTGCCATCGCAGTTGCTGTCGACGCCGTCGCAGTCTTCTTTTACACCAGGGTGAATGGGAAATCCATCTTTCACACTGTCCTTGTTCTGATCTGCACTCGAGTCGTTGCAATCGTCGCCGACCGCTACGTAGTTCTTCGCGAGGCCCTTGCATGCACCCGGCAATTCACTTGCGGGATCGCCATGGCCATCGCCGTCGCCATCGTAGTACCAGGACTTCGTCGTGTCATCGACCAGCTTGTTGCAGTCGTTGTCGACGTTGTCGCAGAACTCCGGCGCGCCCGGGCGAATGCTGAAAGCGTCGTCGTTGCAGTCGTTCATGTTCGCGACATAGCCCGGAGTGGGCTTGTCTCCTTTGCAGACTGTGTCCATGACCGCAGGATTGCCGGAGCCATCCTCGTCCCGATCACGGTACACCGTCACCTCGACGCATGTTTGGGGCTGAACACCTTCGAGCTCGCTCGGATCGGCATTGTTACCGTCCACATGAGCGGTCGAAAAAGCTTCACAACCAGCGACGGCAAACGCCATCGCGAGGCACAGAAAGCGCTGCTTCATCGCGGTCTCCTTGAAAATGTGTACTGACGCAGGCCCGCCAATACGGAACAGTTGGACGTGATCATGGCCTGATTTCAGGGCATAAACAGCTCTAAAATCAACACACAATCGACCCGTAAAGGTATCACGATTTGTTTAAAATGTCAAGGAAACCGTAGAGGAAAAAGAAAAATCCCCCAGTTTCTTGCGAAACCAGGGGACGAGTTGAGGGTCCAGGGCTGCTACTTGCAGTCGTGGAGTTCGAGTTTGACCGAGCAGTCACCTTCGGGGGCGGACCACTTTTTGACCTGCGTGGTGACGTCGAGGATCGAGCCATCGGCCTTGATCACGAGGATCACAGCGTCCGGATTGATCTTGTCGTCCATGCAGAGCCATTCGGTTGCCTTCGGCTTGCCGTGGGCCGTGTTGAAGCGGACACCGCAGGCGTTGCCGTCGGGAACCAACGTGAAGATGATGCTGTTGATTGACTCCTGGAACCAGACCCAGGCGTTGCCGACGTCCGCTTGCGCGTAGTACGGCACTGCCATGATCTGCTGACCAGCCTTGTCGGACGGCCAGATGACCGAGAGGGCGAAGTTGTCGCCGGTCTTGAGGTCCTTCGGGATCACGACGCAACCCTCATCGGTATTGCCGTTGCAGTTGTTGTCGATGCCGTCGTCGCACGTTTCGGTCGCAGCCTGGTTGATCCAGTACCCATCGACCTTTCCGTCTCCGTTCGCATCGTTCGCCGAGTCATTGCAATCGCCGGCCTTTTCGACGGAGCCTGCGGGAATCTTTTCGCCGATGCAAACCGTTCCGAACTTGGTGTTGTCGCCAAATCCGTCTTTGTCTGCATCCGGGTGGAAGTAGACGAGGACGCCTTCGTCGGTCTCGCCGTCGCAGTCGTTGTCCTTGCCGTCGCAGATTTCCTTCGCGAACTTGTTGCTGTTCGCGTCGGTCTCGTCGCAGTCGTTGCCGAGCGCGGGCGAGAAGCCGTCACCGTCCAAGTCGCCGAACACGGTCTTGGTCACTTCGACCGGGACGTCGGCCTGGGTGGCGTCGGTCTGGGTCGCAGTGTCCGCGCCGCTCGTGGCGTCGGCCGAGGTGGTCACGCCGCTGTCTTCGCTCTGGTCGCCCAGGACGTCGATCTGCGCCGTTTCGCAGGCGCCGAGGAACATGATGGTCACGAGGATCAGGGGGAGGCGGAACGAATTCACAGGAACCTTCCTTTCCCTTGCGGGAAGTCTTATCTTGCCCTGCAGAACTCTCTGCCTGGCTTGACTCGACACTCCCCGCAGGGAGATTTTTTGTTGAGACACCGGAATCGAGGAGCTTTTGAGACCCCTACGAATGTGGGTTTGGTTCTAGATACGAGAATTTCTTTCGATTTATCATCTACGTCATCCATTTCACACAAACACACATTTGTAAGGACCTCTGCCGCTCGCGTCATCCCGAGCGAAGCGAAGCGCAGCCGAGGGATCTCCCCCGTTTTAGGCACTTCCTTCTCATTTGTTAACAGACAACTATACCATAAAATCGCACTTTTGTCAAGGGCTCCTGGATGCAATTATACATAAATACTGGGCTTTTTTGATTATTTGGTGGTTTTTGTCAGGGGGGATGAGACAGAAATAAGGGCGGAAAGGGCTGAGAAGGCGAAAGTGAAGGAAACAAGCCAATTCCCTGTCTTCCTCGCCTTTTCCGCCCTTTCAGCCTTCTCCGCCCTTTCCCCCTTCCCCTTCCAAAAAAAACGACCCCGTCTCATCAAAGAGACAGGGTCAGGAAAGGGGCCGAAATTGGCCGGGTTACAGGTTGCAGGGAGCCGCGGTCTTGAATTGCACGACGATCGCGCAGCCAACACCGTTTGGAGCTCCAAGGGCAGTCACGTCACTCTTGGTGTACGTCTTACCGTTGTAGGTGACTTCGATGGTCGCCGCCGGATCGATGGAACTTGGTCCACCAGAACCCGTGCACAACCAGAAGCTGGAAGTGGCCGGAGTGGGACCGTTGGCCGACTGGATGGTCAGGCCGCAGGCATTCTCGTCGACCGTGACGGTCGCCTGGAACACGGAAGCTGTATCGTTCACGACCTTCTCGTAACCGCTGAAAATGAACGCCTTGCTGCCGCCCCAGACGTGGACGAGCAGCTGCTGGAATCGGACCGTCGGGTAAGTGATCTTCACCGTCGCCGTGCCAGAGGCAGGTGCCGGTGCCGCGCAGGCTTCGTCGACGTGCCCGTTGCAGTTGTTGTCGACGTTGTCGCCACACTTCTCTGCCGCGCCAGGGTTGATGTTCTTGCCCGTCGTCGGATTGTCGTTGCAGTCGCCAGGCTGAGGACCTGTTGCACAGTAGCCGTCGCCGTCGTTGTCCACGCAGTTGTTCTGCGCGACTTCGGGGCTCTTGCTGCCTGCGTCCGCGTCCGGCTTGACCTCCACCAAACACTGCTTGATGAAGTCGCCGCAGCAATCTCCCTGCGCGACACACTTCTCGTCGCACTGGCAGGCCGCCTTGTCGTTGTAGTCACCGCAGCGGCTGAGGCATGAGGTGCCGGAAACGTCCGGCTTCGCATCTTCGCGGCCGGAGCTGTCACTCGCGGTCGAGTCCGCCGTGTCGCCCGCATCGTCGTTCAGATCGATGTGGGAGGGGGTGCAGGCGACGAGACCGAGGGCCAAGATCGCACAGAGGAAAACGTTGCGCATGAGAACACTCCAGTCAGGTGCGATGTCGCACGTGACGTTGGTTGCCCGGCCCTGATGCCGGAGCAGTTGCCTGCTTTCACCGAAACCATATCGGCTGCATCAGGACACACATCCCCAGAAACACACGTTTCTGCTGATCTGTTTCATGACGCACAGGCCAAAAATCCACTTGAATGAACGCTGAATCATACCAGAAATCAATCCTTTTGTCAAGGGCTTTCTTATGAAAAAAGAAAAGAAAAAGAGCCCCTACACGAGTTCCAGAGTGGAACCACGTGTAAGGACTTAAGAGGCCTAGTTGGCGGCGAGGCTGAAGCCACCCAGCACGTCGACCATCAGTCGGAGCACAGGACCGTCCTGGATCTCCTTCCGATAGGCGTCGGTGCCGAAGGTTTCCCAGGCGGCCGTGAGGCGAGCCTGGATGCCGATGTGCTTCTGGTCAGCACCGCGATGCACGAAGGTCAGACCCCCACCGAAAGCATTGCCGACGGCGTTGGTGTAGACGACGTTGCCGCCGGCGTTGTGACGCTGATAGAGCCCATGGAGACCCAGGTAGCTTTGCGAGCCACCCAAGCGCCAGGTCACTTCCGCGCCACCCGTTCCGCCCATGCTCGAATCGCCCGCGTCCCAACTGGGGGAGAAGGCGCCGAACAAGTTGTAACGGTTCGAGGCAGTCTCGAAGCCGATGTTTGCGCCCACTTCGGCCGTGGGCGCGAACTGATCGCGAACCACAACCGCCTTGGTTGCACCCTTCGGCGTCACGTCGAAGTCCCGCTGCGCAATGAAACCACCGCCCGCGTAGCCTTCGATGAAACCACCTTGACCTTTCAGGACTTCCACGGCCGCCTTGGCAGTGTCGGCAGACGCCTTGGCTTCGGCCGAGAGATCGAGGGCGCCCTGCGCCTTGTTGTCGAGTCCCTCTTCAGCTGCCGTGGCGCGTGCCGTTTCCGCCGCGAGCGCTTCCTTTTGCTGCGCGAGGGCCGTGTCGAACGCGGTGAGGCGGTCGCCATGATCCTTGAGCGCGGCGTCGAAGGTGCCAACCTTGGCCGAAGCCTCGGTCGCCGTCTGCAGAGCCTTCGTCGCATCGGCCTGAGCCTGCGCGATCGGAGCGCTGTAGTCGACTGCAGCACCGCGTGCACCCTTGGCCGGAGCCTTGGGGGCGGGAGCGGTCGGCGTCGCCTGGCCCGGGAGGGGCGCGGCGGGAGCCGGAGCAGCAGCCTTCTTGACCTTGGCCTTGCGGACCGCAGTCGCGATGACGGCAGCCTTGGCAGCGACCTTCTGGCACTTGGCCTGATCGGCAAGCGTCGGCGAATACGTGTCCGGAACGACGTTGATGACGCCGTCACAGTCCGTGTCCACCTTGAGATAGCCGGCCGAGGGGTTGAGCTTGCCGCCAGTGTAATCAACAGTGCAATTTCCTGAGGTCTTGCACGCCATGATGTCCTCGAGCAGCCGCAATTCGGCAGAGCTCTTGGGCGGGATGGAACGGCCGAGCCCACGCTCGAAACGTCCGCACATGTTGGCTCCGAGGGAGATGCGCTCGCCGTTCGAGTTCTCCCAGGGTTCCAACTTGCAGTCGTTGTTCAAGCCGTCGTCCCAGAGTTCCGGGGCGCCGGGGTTGATGTCGGCGTGGTCGTCGTCACAGTCGCCGCACTTGGTGGCGCCGGTGGGGAGGACGTTGCAGGTGGCGTCGCAGACGGCGTACTTGTCGCCATCCTTGTTGGCGCACTCGACCGGAGCCGCGAACGCACTCGAGGAAACCAGGAGGGCCGCGAGGGCCGCGAGGCACAAGCTGAACTTCTTCATCGGGAAACTCCTTGGGCAACGCCCAGGTGATGGGAACACTTCTGTCCCCTCGGGGTGCAGAGCCTGGGAAACCTATCCCCTGCTCTACTTACGTCACCCCGAGGGGTTGACGCATGGCTTTGGAGTTGTTCTTCTGAAGAACTCATCCACGACCAGTGCAAATAAACCAATGATTTACTTGAATTGATCGTGGACTCGAGTGGCTCGGCATCTTACCATAGCAAAGGAGGAATGCGATGGAAGAGGTCAAACCGCTTGAAAACACGAGATCAATTGAATTTGGTTGGAATCGGCCGATTTCTTTCTCATTACTGAACGGAGAACTATATCACAATTTGCCAATTTTGTCAAGGGTAGCACGACACCCATCCACAGGCCTGGGTTGACCAAAAAGCCATGATTCTTTATACTATTGGGGACTTCTGAAGCTCTTTTCCCAAAATAAAAATAGCCCCCTGGGCTACAAGAAAGAACGCTCCTATGGCTTGGGAGCAGCGGTTTCCGCGTCTCCTCCTCGCGAAAACCCGCCAGTCCCAAGCTCTAAGAGCGCTCTTTTGTTTTTGCTGGGTGGACACCTGCCTGCCGGCAGGCAAGGCGAGACCCACCCCCACAGATGCTAATCCTCATGGACAAATTGATGACGACGACGAATTCGTTCGAGGTGGAGGAGGACTTGGGCGACTCCTACGAGTCCTCCGAGGAAAAATCCGGAGGCGATGTTTGCGAGGATGTTAGGTTTAACGGGCCATTGAGAGTTGAGCGGAGCATCCACAATGCGCATTTGGACGTTGCCGCCGGATGTGTATTCTTTGACATGTTGGGTAAGCACAAACGAAACCGCTCGAACGAGTTGTTCGGCTTGTGTGACATCTGTGTGATACGCCGCAATGGTAAGGAGTCCTGTTCCGTGAGAAACCGTCGCATCAACCGTGCGTGCCCATTCTCGTCGGCGCTTTATGTCATCTTTTGGAAATTTTTTGGTATCAATTTGAAATCCACTTGAAAAAACCTGATCAAAAAATGTACTGGTGTAAATAATGGTTGAGAGATCTGCGGCAATACGCTCTTCTGAGCGAGAGGCGGTGTACGCATCAACAGACGACCCAAGATCTTGCAGAATCAGCAATCGAACAGTGGAAGAATATCGGAGCGGCTGAATGAAGGAGATGATGAGCGCGAGAACGAGACCAAGTAATCCAAACAAAACAATCGTTTGCCATCGACGAAAAAGTTCACGTGTGTAATTAAATGAAGCCATACGTTCCTTAGTATATCTTATTTCGTATATTCTCCCAAAACAACTTCGATCGTTATTTTTTCTCCACGGCGGTCAATGCTCAAAGAGATTTTTTCTCCTGCGCGCGCAGATAACAATCGTTCATTTAATCCACGCGTCTGATTCATCTCTTGTCCGTTTATCGCCGTAATAATATCACCCTCCATGATTCCAGCCATCGCCGCAGGACTTCCCTTTCGCACAGCCGGACGCCCTGTCACAAGCGCCCCTGCTGTGTATCCGCGACGAAGGGCATCTGTTAACCCAATCGTATGCGCAAGATCCACATACGAAACTCCAAGCGCCGGATGAGAAACGTCTTTTTTCTCAAGAAGCGCATTTAAAGAAGGAAGGATGTGTTCAAGCGGAACAATGGTTGCTTGTGCTTCTTTTTTGGAAACAAACCCAACGAAAGATCCAGACAGATCAAAAACGGCTGCGTTTGCTGTTCCTCCATTATAGGAAAGTAAAATGCGACGAGAAGGAACATCCGATGAAAGGATAGCGCCTTGTTGCCAAATTTGCTGGACAACGGAGGCGGGCGCAAACTGATTCACTCGCGAGCTCACAAACAGCTGGTCGCCAATAGATAAATCAAACGCACCCCCAAATCGAATGACCGACACATTATTCACCGAACATTTCAAAAAGACGGTCTGTGTGATTGGGTCTGTAACCACACGCGTCACTTCATAAACCTGATCTTTTATTTGCACAGAAAGAGCGTCCGCAGAAAGCAATGGGAGTGCGGGCGCCATAATCCATCCATCTGAAGTGACAATCACACCTGTCCCAATCGACGCATCTTCGGCAAACCCATACGTTGTTTTTGCCGATTTTGGAAAAATGGAAACAACACTCACAAGCGAAGCGTCTGTGAAATGTTTTGTTGCTTCCGCGTAAGAATTCGGAAAGGCTTTCGGACCATTCGTTTCCAAACTCAACGGACGCGTGAACTGATTGAGTTGAAGCGCGTACTCAGATAAATACGAATTTGTCATGGCAGTTGCGAGCACACCACTTGCGGCACCAAGTGCCACCGATAACACAACCACATGCAACACACGAGATTTCAACATTTTTTTCATACGCACGTTTTTTATAACCACTTTGAACTTAAAGCAACCACACACAAAAGGAAAAGCGAAACAAAGACATAACGCTTTACCACCTCTCGGGAGAGCTTATGTAACGCTTCTGTTCTCGTCAACCCAAAAAAGGCATAAGAGAAGATGGTCATGAACGCGGCGTTTGTATAGAAACCGGTTGGAAAAAATGTAATGGAAACAAATAATTCTGTGAGCACAATCGCCCCAAACAATGCGTACAGACGCGAACGAAAGGATTCTGCTTTTGTCACCCACAAAACTCCGTAGACCAAAAAGAAACTGAGCAGAAAAAATAAGAGCGCAAGAAATGAAAGTGGAAGTTGAATAAAAAGACGCGTCGCAAAGGCAAAACTACTAAAAAAGAAAATCGAAAGCAAGTTGAGCAGAGAAGTCAGGTGTTCTAAGGAGAAAGGCTGATACCGCGAAGGAAGATGTGTGTAAAGAAAAACAAATTCCGTAAACAAGACAAGAAGGGCTGTGCTCACAAGGGCAAGCACGATGCCCACCCATGGCGTTTCAAATAAAAAGAGCATGCCAAATGAGGAGAGAAAAAATAAAGAGGCGATGCCTAAGAAAAACCAAAAAGAAAATTCTTGCACATGAAAGCGCAATAATCTTGCCATGAGCAATGCCACACAAACAAAACTCAAACCAACCGCAACGAGTGGATGAACAACGCGAAACAAAAAGGCCGTATACCCAAGCAAGGCAATGATCGCAACCAAAAAAGGGGTGATGCGGTATAAAAGAATCATAGATTATTTTTTCACTTCAACTGTGAACGTTCCAGATGCTGTTAATACACCATCTTGCGTAATCAATGAATCGACATGCATATAGGAACTGAGTGCTTGATTCAGGGAAGCAAGCTGTTGATTCACGAACGGCTGCACAAGAGCGGCGACGAGCATGCTTGGAGCTTGGAAGGAGCCAAGTCTAACATTCAACAGCTTTAAATCAAAAAGACCTTTGTCTGCAACAAGGGAAACATGAGCAACGAGTGCCATTCTGCGTCCATCAACCTGTAGAGGAATAAATAATTCTAACTCTTGATTTGGAAGCACGACAATCTGCGCATGCGACGCATCAATATTTGTATTCGGATATTGTTTCAATGTATTTTGCAACGTTGCGGTTAAGGACGATTCTGGTAATCCAAGGGTGATTGATCTGTCGAAAAGCGTACCACCCCCTGCCTGTACGCGCCCAATCAGTATTTTTTTAAACTCAGACTCAGAGAGCTGTTCCGCAGGGATACCCGCTTTTACAACACGAACAGGAACAGATTCTGAAAATGCCATAGAGGAAACAACGGGGACATTCACCAAACCTGTTGCGGCAATTTCCCACACAATGAATCCAACAAAAAGAATAAACGCGATGAAAAGAATTCCGCAACAGGAAAACCGTTTACGCGTTTTTTTCTTGTGATCCCCAAACTGCTCCACCACCTCATCTCGCACAGGTGTTTGAAGGTCTGGTTTTTGAGGTTCATCTATTTTTTCAACGCGACTCATATGTTTAGCCAGGAAGTTTGTGAAATGAATGCTTTCATCTGTGTGTATGCTTCAAGAACATCTTGAGGATTGGAAACAAATCCTTGTTTTATTTTTTGCAGAGTAATCGCAAGAGAAAGATGGAAATCCTTGTGTGCTGCGGGAACACGCATGGACAACAACGTACCCAGTGTTTGATCTGTCACCTGTGCTCGCACAGAATCATCCGTTGTCGCGTCATACGATGTAACAAATTTCTGTAGCACAACCGCAAGGGCTGTTTGATACTGCTTTTCTGAAACGGCTGAGGACTCCGTTTGGACCGTTGTTTTTTTGGGAGCGGAAGAAAAAACAAATCCTGTTACAAGAATAAGGGTGAGGGCAAGAATAATGAATGAAAAAAACGATGGATGTTTCATACGTGTGTTTGTTGATCAAATAAATCTTCGACGATGACCGTGAGCATCATCGCAACAGGAATCGCAAAAAAGGCGCCGGGGACTCCACCCAATTTTACTCCGACGAGAAGTGCCACGATACTTACGATCGGATTTAACCCCGTTGCCTTTTGCATGACTTTTGGAACGAGTAAATGATTTTCGATTTGTTGAATGACAAGATACATTCCAATCACAATCAGTCCGAGGGTTGGCGATTGCGTAAACGCAATCATCGCGGCCGGAATGGCGGAAAAAATCGGTCCGATGTACGGGATCATTTCACACAAACCTGCAATCACCGCAAGCAATAATGCGTACCGAACATTCAAAATAGATAAGCCGATAAAGCTCACGATCCCAATGATGAGTCCAAGAAATAATTGTCCACGAAGCCATGCGCCAATTTTGATCTTCATTTTTTTCATGAGCTCCGAAAGATACGGCTGGTATTCAACAGGCGCAAGCGATTTGAAATACTTTTGCATTTTATTCCCCTCTGCCACCATATAAAATGTAAGTACGAGAATGATGAGACCTGTTGCAAGTCCGCCAACCAATCCTTTTACCGTTGAAAACAAAGATGTTGTGGATTGAGAAATGGCTTGTTCAATTCCACGAATCGTATTTGTTATGTCTTCTGACAACCCATGTTGGATGGAAAACGTTTGTAATTTTGCAAACGTATCTGTGAGCTCTGAGGAAAAGGTGGAAGCGTTTGAGGTGACCTGTGTAAATTGTTCTGAAATGATTGGAGCAAGCCCGACAAACACAAGAACAATCACGGTCAGCAAGACAACATAAACAATGAGAACGGAAAGAACACGTGGAATATTGCGTTTTGCAAACCACTCCGCAAACGGTTCAATTAAGGCCGCAAGGAGAAGTGAAACAAAAAAGATGATGACGACTTCGTGGATATACCACAGAAACCCCATCAGGATCATAACGAGCACCGCTTTCAGAAACGTGCCCGTCGAAATCGTGACTTGATAATTCGATTTCATAATGATGTCAGTATAACACAAAACCCATCACGTGCGTGATGGGTTCTCTGGTGGAATTGGGGGGAATTGAACCCCCGTCTGATAAGTGTTTTTGAACGGACGTTTGCAAGTTGAGTCTCGCTTGAATAATCCTATGTGTTTGAAGCGAGACGAAACACACACAAGATTATCGATCGCAATTTTGACGTGCAAGAGACCGAACACCTATGCACGCGAGCTCAATAAATATAGCACCCGCATTTCCCTACTGAGCATCAGGAAGACGAATGGGTTTTACGCAATTAAGCGAAAACCGGAGCGAATGCAGGAACACTGAAAGCGTTCTTGATCATCGCCATGACGTTTTTTGCATTTGGCGTCTGTGTGATGGATTCATGAGGTATCACACACCCTCAACTTGATCACGAACAAATCGACTCTCATCGATACCGATCAATCCCGGAGAAAGGCAAAGTGGTTTTCACTTTCTCCCCTTTCCGTGACTGATCGATGGCGGAAGGATATCCGAAAAATGCGTTTTTGTCAATCGATTGACGTGAGATGAATCTCTTGTTAAAGTCCCCTCTTCAACAATTTCGTTGGAGATTACTTAGGAGCTCTTTTCAGATGCTAGACATTCCCCACCGACTCGGAATCGACATTGGCAAAGTGATTGTGGATGGAGCACGCAACGACGGCACCGACACCGCATTTTTCAGCGACAACTTTTTGCGAACGACCGCGCTTCCTGGTGCGTTCGAAGTCATTCACAAACTCGTTGCGCAATTCGGACCCGAAAACGTGTTCCTTGTTTCAAAGTGCGGACCACGTGTGCAAGAAAAAAGTCTTACCTGGCTCGCACACCACAACTTCTGGAAACAGACCGGTATGAACCCACGCGCGTACAGGTTTTGCCTGCGCCGTCCGGAAAAAGCCGCGATCTGCAAAACTCTCGGCATCACACACTTCATCGACGATCGGGCAGAAATCCTCGTCTCCATGCAAGGGATCGTGACGCACCGCTACATGTTCAATCCAACAGATCGAGAACTTCAGCGCTACGCCGAGCACATGCAAGGCGAACAGGTCGTCCGTTCCTGGCAAGAACTTGAACCGCTCATCCTCAATACCCTTCGTTAACCCTCCTTTATCGCTCAAATGTGCGATTTTTTCTTTCTTTTGTACAAACGATTGACAAAAAGCGTTTTTTCAAGTATCTTTAGACGTTTCTTAGCCTGTTCAACAACTGGAGGTGAAGCTGATGAAACGCGTTCCTTTTCTTTCGTTTCTTTTCTCGATGCTCCTTACGAGCACATCCTACGCCCAACTTCCACCCCACATGAGTGGGGTGGGCATGTTCACCTGGCAGGAGACAGTGAAAGTTGGTGACACGGCGTTTGCAGAAGAAGCCAAACAACACGGACTCTCGCATGTGATCGTCAAGAGCCACGACGGAAGTACGTGGGGCACAAAAATGGATGGCGTGTGGAAGCCGGCAGTCGGACGTGGTCTGATTGCGGAACTCCACAAGCGCAACATCCGGGCCTACACCTACTTCACGGCACGACTCGCAAGCGACGACGCGAACATCGATGAATCCATCAAGCTTGCTGAACGCACTCTCGAATGGGGTGCGGATGGCGTCATCGTTGACGACCTTGGCCTGTTTGGAAAATCGCGCGAAAAGTGGATCCGGCTTTTTGCCGGACTTCGCACAGTCGTGAACAAGTATCCCGGAACCATCCTTGGCGCATCTGCCTTCCCGCATCTCATGCGGTGGGATGATTGTCCTTGGAACGTTGCCATTCAGTACTCCGACTACTTCTTGCCACAGAACTACTGGCGACTCTTCCGGGAAATGGAACCGGAACTTGCCATTGCCTACGGACAATCCAACTTCGACGCATTGCGTTCTTATACGGAATCCGCTTGCAAGAAGAATAAGTCCGCTTGCAAGAAGACGAAGGAGCCTTGCAAGCTCGTACCCGTTGGCATGTCCTACGGCGAAAAAGTAACAGCAGAACAGATCGAAACATTTCTCCTGTCCGCAAAACCGTTCTACGCCGGTGTAAGCCTCTTTCGATGGGGTACGGTTCCGGAAGGTGGATGGGATGTGATCAAGAAGATGGCTGCGCAATACACGCACAACCGTCCTTTGCGGCAAATCTCAAGCATCGACATCGTTCGTGGGCCTCAAAAGCCGACGCCACCTGAGACACAACCGCTTCCGCCAAAGAAACCTGGCGTGGCGATAAGTCCTTTTCCCTACAAGCCTGACACAACGGCACGTTGTGGCGCTTGTCCTCCCTGACCCTCTTGCACTCGAACCTCTCGGGTGCTTTTTTATTGGCGCATATGTTCTTTCATCTGACGGTCAACATCTCGCTTTTTAATCGCTTCTCGTTTTTCATATTTCTTTTTTCCCTTCGCAATCGCAAACACCAGCTTCACCAAATTGCCTTTTGTGTAAATCCGAAGTGGGACAAGCGTTAAACCCTCGGTCAGTTTTTTTCCGATCAAACGCTTCAGCTCTCGTTTATGGACCAAGACTTTTCGATCACGATCCGATTGGACTTCTTGATTTCCCGCCGGCTTATACGGACTGATAAACGCGTTCTTGAGCCAGAGTTCGCCATTTGAAATATGGAGAAACGCTCCCTTTAACTGGACGTGGCCAGCCTTTGCTGACTTCACTTCCCAACCGAGCAACACTAAACCAGCCTCAAATTCCTCTTGAAGATCAAAGTCGAATCCGGCTTTTTTGTTGGTAGCGAGACTTGGCATACAGGCAGAGTATAACGAAACGCTTGATATTTTGAAAGTTCTTTTGTATAGTAGCGACAACTTTTACTGACATTTCAAGGGTACCCACGAGGGGCACCCCTACAAACACAACATTTCTTCCCTATGCGTATTCACCGCCACAGAGCTCGAACATCTAATCTTCACGTCCAAAAATTTCGGATGAATGAAAAAATTACCGCACCAGAAGTGCGTGTTGTTGATGATGAAGGAAAACCACTTGGAATCCTGAAGACAGAAGACGCGATTGCGATTGCAAAGGCAAAAGAATTGGATTTGGTTGAGGTTTCTCCAAAAGCCGAACCTCCCGTTTGTAAAATCCTTGATTACGGAGCGTTTAAATATCAAAAAGAAAAAGAGGCTCGCAAACAAAAAGCCCAATCAAAGGAAGTGGAAACAAAAGGAATCCGTCTCACCTTCCGCATTGGAGCCCACGACTTTGACGTTCGATTGGCCCAGGCGGGAAAATTCCTTGATCGAGGTGACAAGGTCAACGTCGAACTTCCGTTGCGTGGTCGTGAAAAAGCCCACCGAGACGTAGCGGAAGCTGTTATTACTCGATTCGTTGAGAGCCTCAAGGCCAAATATAACCTGCGCATAGAACAAGCTGTCACGTATCAGGGTGGAAAAATCACAGCAATTGTTACGAAAGCCTAATGTTTCTATTCACAAGAGGCACCCCTACAAACCTTGACGCCTTCCGCCTATTCTTATATACTTCCGGAGACTTTCCTATGAAAACGAAAACACACCAGGCGACTGCAAAGCGCCTCAAAGTAACAAAAACAGGAAAAGTGATGAAGCGCTATGCAGGGCAGGATCATTTTAATAGCCGCGATCCAGGCAAAATCACCCGCAAAAAGCGCCGCGACACTTCCCTCTCTGAATCTTACACAAAGACGGTTAAGATGCTGATCCAGAAGCAAAAATAATATGCCTCGAGTAAAACGTGGAACCCAACATGTCAAGCGTCGCAAGAGCTTGCTGAAAAAAGTGAAAGGAATGATGTGGAAGCGCAAATCAAGCATCAAGCTTGCGCGCCCTGCTTTTTTGAAGGCGGGTGTCAACGCTTACCGTGATCGTCGCAACAAAAAGCGTTCATTCCGTGGATTATGGCAAGTGCGCATCAACGCCGCTGTTCGCCCATTTGACCTTAGTTACAGCAAATTCATGGACATGGTGAAAAAAGGAAATGTTGCATTGGATCGTAAGATTCTTTCAACCCTCGCAAAAGATCACCCATCCGTCTTTGCAAACGTTGTCAATAAACTGAAATAAAATGAAGTCACCTGGAAACAGGTGGCTTTTGTTTTATCTTGACTTTTGAGTCATTTCATGATAGTTTTATCCGTCCGTTGTTTTAGGACTTCCGACCGAAAGCCGGTGTGGAAATACATGTTGCAAGGAGGCCTCATGCCAAGGACGATTTTTCTTTCTCCGGATCCGCGGCCGAATCATCCGTTCACGGTCACGTTCGCGATCGAAGGGCTGGATGCTTCCGGAAAACCGCTTGCGGTTGTGGGAGATGAGTACTGCGTCACATGCGCGACAAGCGGTGTCATCTTGTTTGATGCGCATCTTGTCAAGATCGCGCATGTGGACGAGAAATCAAATCATCGCGCAGAAATTGCATTTGTCTCTCGTGATGGCTTTCAAGATGGAGGAAAAACTTTTTCGCTTGCTGTTACGCATTCAGAAGATCCTACCATTCGCGAAGAACGCGATGTGAGCGTTGCAGCTCCCCTCGCAGCCACCGCAGCAACCCCCGTTCTTCCGATTCCTCCCGTCGCGCTTCCTGCTCCGGCAGCACCACTCGCGCTCCCGGCCATTGCGACAGGCCCGGGCACGCCGCGACCTGGAGTCCCGCTGATTGGCGGCCCCGCGCCTGCAGCTGCCCTCGCAGCTCCTACAGTCACGCCCACGGCTGCAACTCCGCTCGCACCCGCTACTCCCCCCGCGCCCATTCCGCCTCCATTTCGAAATACAATCCATCCGCTCGTGTATGCGCTTGGAATCGGAATCGTGTTCGCGATCGTGCTCGTTGGTGTGCAATACAATGCCGAGCCGTCCAAGGCGGTTGAAAACCAAGCGCCCCAGGCAACGAGTGTTCCTGCGACCAGTGACACACCAGATGCTGGGAATCAACCTGACACGCACGAACCCGCTGATGCTCGAGTGAACTCGCTCAAAACATCCATCCCTCCCAAGGCACCAACAGCGCCGCAAGAACAACCACAATCGAAACCTTGCGGAGCTTGTCCGTAACCTTCTCCTCGCGCCCAAAACAACTGGGCGCTTTTTAATTGCCAAAACTCTTCACATCGACTATCCTCACTCACATATGTCCGAACCGGTACGTATCAACAAATACCTTGCAGAACAACATTATTGTTCACGCCGTGAAGCGGATCGCTTAATTGCCTCTGGCAATGTTTTTTTGAATAACCGCCCCGCAAAACTTGGTGACAAAGTTGGCGATAATGACGTTGTACGTGTGAATGGACGTGATCGCGGACAAAAGAGCACGAGTCGTGTTTATCTCATGATAAATAAACCTGTTGGAATTTCGCTCAACAAAAAAACAGAGCACAACATTTACGATTTGATCGATTTAAAACAAACGTTTTTTCCGGTCGGCGAAATGTCTGAACGAGACGAAGGACTCCTCATTCTCACGAACGATTCTTTTTTTGCGAAGCGTCTTTCTCTTCCAAAGTACTCACTCGATCAAGAATTCGTCGTTGAAGTTAATAAACCAATGCCGCGCGGAGACATCACACAATTACAAAATGGGATTGTTTTGAAGGATGGCATAACAAAATCCGCAAAAGTTCGACAACTGGATCCTCATCGATTCGCCATCATTCTCTCTGAATCAAAACAAGATTTGATTCGCCGCATGTGTGCCGCACTTGGCTATGAAGTAGAAAGTTTGATCCGCACAAGAATCCTCACCCTCAAAATGGTCTCCACCTATCCCGTTTCCAACTGGCGCAACCTTATGGATTCAGAAGTCGAGGATTTGAAAAAGGCTTCGGGAATCAAAGCGGTTGAAACGCATGCGAAACAAAAACCTTGGACAGAAAATAGGAAAAAGAAATTGGCGCGCAATCGAAAAGCGGGTGGATAACCCTGGGTCAAACCCTAGAGTTTTAAAGAGAGGAAGACCCCTTGCATAAGATAATCCCTCATGCTATTATTTCGTCACATTTCGGAACAAATCTGTGGCTGTTGGACTGGTGGTGTAGCCCGGTTAACACGTCTCCCTGTCACGGAGAAGATCGCGGGTTCGAATCCCGTCCGGTCCGCCAACCACAGATTTGTTTAAAAAAACTTCAGGTTCACCCCTGAAGTTTTTGATTTGTGAGAGATGACCCGACAAAAAAACCCGAGGATGTCGGGTCAGACCTTGCTGATATCGGGGACGAGGGAAAGATACGGGTGTCTACGTTGCGTTTCGGAATAGGCGGAATAGGTTTCTTCGAGTGCCCTCAGCTGTTCCTTTGCAACGGTGTCCATAGAAAACGTTCCTGTATCAGGCGCAAGAAAAGGCATGGCGATTGATTTCAGTAGACGACGAATGATCCGCCGTCGATAAAGACCGAACCGCCAAAGGTCCATGATTGCACGAGTGGCGACATAAGCATTCGTGGGTTCGTTTCCACGCACACCGTCAGACCGCACAAACGGTGTACAGATCACGTAAGGAAACTGCTGACTGGACGTTTCAACGAGAACCGCTTGACCGAGCAGGAGCTTGTCGGAGAACCTGCTTCGAATCATGGATTTCAAACGACGCTCAAGAACCGGATCACCGAAGTAATCTACGAATTCTTTTGCCATCACCCCGGCATTATTCGTTGGGACAACAATTGCGTCTGTGTCCCGTGCCAAATCTCCAAACTCTCCATGATAGACATGAACGAGCGGAAGCTTTTGGCCGATATGCTTGCTCCACGCAGATGAAGCGGTATTTCGATGATCAAACAACATGATCCGCGGTGGATTCAACCGCTTTGCAAAGAGCTGAATGATGGTCGCCATGACACCCTCCTCTCTTTGTTGTGAGCCTAATCAAACGGTAACAAAAAAACCGCGCTTTTGTAAAGGCGGCTAGGGGGCATAAAGTTTCTTGTCGAACAGTTGTTCACGACACTCACCTTCTGTGGTGGATGTTGAATCTTTGCAAATTTCAACGATTTGCTGATCTTCATTTGGCGCCTTTTGGTCCGCCTTCAGCGTGTCGTCATACAGAAACACCCGACAAGGGAGTTCTTTGTTGCGACGCGTGTCATAGAGCGCTCGCGTGAGTGTGTCTGACGCTGCCTGCACAAGCATGAATTGATGTGTGAGCGCGTAGCCTTGAATGAGCTCGGACTGATTCTCAATTTCACGTTTGAACTCGCGACACCCATTGTGATCAAACGCGACGAGAATGGTTACACGTCCCATGGGTTCGCAATTTGTTCCATCACGCGCACAGACAATCTGCAACCAATCTTTGAACGTGCGCATCACCCATGTGGGTTTGCTTTTGATGGTGGGAGGTGCAGGCGGCGGCGGAGGCGGTATGCATTCGACCTGGGCAGGTTGCTGAACAACCTCATCCGGTTTCTTTTCACACCCATCAAACAAGAACAACATCGAAAGAAGAATCGGAAACGTGCGCATGTGTGCCTCCATCTTTGTTTGCCTCATGGGGTATACAACCGTTTGTCAGACAACTGACTTTGACATTCATTTTCGGTCGTGAGTGTTGTGTCTTTGCACAACTCAACGAACCACTGATCTTCATTCGGCATCTTGCGGTCTGCTTTCTTCGTGTCGTCATAGAGAAAGACTCGACAGGGAGCTCCGCCGTAGGAACCGCGATCAAAGAGCGTGCGTGTAAGAGCGTCATGAGACGCGCTTACCAGAACGAACATATGCTCGGGGGCGTACCCTTGAATGAGCGCGGCTTGATTCTCGATCGTTTGTTTGAACGCGCGACATCCGTCGTGTGCAAACTCGACGAGCATGGTTGTGCGCCCCATGGGCTCACAATCATTTGCGTCACGTGCATTGCATTCTCGTTTGAGCCATGCATTCAGCGTCCGAGTCTCCCACGTTGGCTTGCACTTCACGACTGACGGAAGTGGTTCTTCTGGGACCCTGGCTATTTCGCAAGCCGCAACGAAACAAAGGGAAAAGATCAATGAACAGACGCGCATGAAGAACCTCCGTAGAAATAGATGCGTTCCGATCCTCACGATTGAGGATTGATGATCCTAGCGAATTTTCGATAAAATGTCAATACAAAAAGTAGGGACGGGTCATGACCCGTCCCTACTTATTTTCATTAGACAACCACATGATCAAATCCTTCTCCGTGCGTTCCTCCCATTACAACCGCGAGTTTCATTCCTTTCTTTGTCCACTTCTTTTTCTTTAATTCCAGAAGCGCGCGTTTTACAAATGTTTTTTCATTCGCATTTTTTAAGACGAACGGCATTGCACTCCAACGCAAAGCGGTTTGTTGCTCCAATTGTTTATTTGGCACGGCGAGAAACAATGGAATCTCCGGATGCGATCGCAAAACGGTTTCCGACCATGGGGCGAGTTCTTGTGAGACAAGCACACCGTCAATCGAGCCTTGCATGGCGAGCAACTTGATCGCATGTGCAATCGAGGCGGCTTGGTCAGATGGAGGTTCAAGAGCGAGCGGAACATCATCAAACTTCGAACCCTCTGCTTCTTTCACAATCTGTGCCATCATTTTTACGGCCGCGAGCGGATATTTTCCTGATGCCGATTCGCCGGAAAGCATCACACCGTCCGTGTGATCAAACACGGCATTCGCGACGTCCGAGACTTCTGCGCGTGTTGGACGAGGATTGCGAATCATGGAATCAAGCATCTGCGTTGCAACCACAACCGGCTTCCCTGCCTCGCGACATTTTTCGATCATTTCTTTTTGCCGAACCGGAACCTCTTCAGCAGGAATCTCCACACCCAAATCGCCGCGCGCAACCATGACTGCATCCGTTGCGTTCAAGATTTCATCAAAGTGTTCAATCGCTTCGTGTTTTTCGATCTTCACAATAATGCGAGGAAGAACTTGACCCGGCTTTGCAGCAGCCTTGATGAGTCGTCGAAGGAGTTTCACATCATCTGCGGATGTCACAAACGAAAGCGCCATCCAATCAACTTCTTGTTGAACACCAAATTTCACATCATCACGATCTTTCTCGGTCAACGACGAAACGTTGAGCATCGAGTCTGGAAAATTCATTCCTTTGTGCGACGTGACCACTCCGCCGTTTTTCATTTTGGCGTGAATATTTTTTCCAACCACGCTCGTGACTTCCGCCTCGAGGAGTCCGTCGTCGATCAAGATGCGATGGCCAGTTTTGACGTCTTTGTGGAGGTTTGCGTATGTCACGGGGATAATTCCATCTTTGTATGCACTCGCAGACGTCGAAAAGACAACAGATGAACCGGTCGGAATGGACACACCTGCTTCTGGCAATACGCCGAGGCGAATCTTTGGGCCTTGAAGATCTCCGATGACCGCCACGGGCTTATTCAATTTCTTTGCAGTCTTTCGCACAAGGCGAAGCAGTTTTGCGTGACCTGCATGTGACCCATGAGAAAAGTTGAGTCGAGCAACATCCATCCCAGCTTTCAGCATGGATGTGAGCACGGATTCTTTATTCGAGGCAGGACCAATGGTGCAAACAATTTTTGTGCGTTTCATAATGGAACTTATTTTTGAATTTTCTCAGCGTCACCGAGCGTGATCATTGCTTCAAGGATCTTGCCATCACGAACATACTGAATCTTGATTTGGTCACCGGAATGATGAGACGCGATGAGTTCCGCAAGGGCTTTTCCTTGAACAAACGTCGTTCCATCAACGGAGATTAAAATATCTCCATCTTTCAAACCCGCAACATCTGATGGGCCACCTTTTTTCACAGCCGCATCCGAGATGTTCACACCTTGAACAAGTTTTGCTCCGAGGGCAAATTTTGGTGTCCACGTTTCTCCGGACACAAGTACATAGTGAATACCAAGCCATGGTCGTGTGATGTGGCCGATTGATTTTACATCCTCTAATGCGCGCTTGATTTGGTTGATGGGAATCGCAAACGCGACCGCTTGGCCATCGATACTCACCGCCGCATTGATACCGATCACTTGTCCAAGAAGATTGATGAGGGGGCCTCCTGAATTTCCGGGATTGATGGCTGCGTCTGTTTGAATCGCTTTTTCAATAACTTCTGAACCACTGATCGCAAATCCGGCTGTTACGCGTCGATTAATGCCGGACACAACACCTTTTGTGACCGTGTTACGAAATTCAGACAACGTATTTCCAATCGCGATCACGGTTTGTCCAATACGAATCTGATCTGAATCTGCGAGTGTTACGACCGGAAATCCTGACCCCTCAACACGAAGCATGGCGATGTCGAGGACGGGATCGGTATCAATTAATGTGGCGGGTAATTCTTTTCCATCATTTGTAATAATCGCGAGTTGAACCCCTGGGATATCAACCACATGACGATTGGTCAAAAGAATTCCATCTTGCGTGACAAAAAATCCCGTTCCACTTGAAACATCCACAAGCTGCTTTGCTTCAGTGTCTGTGAGCGAAAGATCTGAAAACACCAAGTGACTATACTGCGCCTGTTCTTGATACGACTTCACAACATCTGCGCGCGACTTCCGCGCAATCACACTCACAACCGCAGGAGTCACTTCATTCACCACTTGAATGGTTGCGCGTTCTTCTTCCATCAAATTGACGATTTGTGTCGCGTTCTTTGAATCAACGTTCTCTCCAACTTTGTACTGCGCAAGAATATTTGGATACACACTTCCAACAATCCAAGCGCCCAATCCACCAAACACAAGACTCGCGCTCATACAGATAATCACGAGATGCGAATTTTTCATACGATTATTTTTTCTTTGAGATCTTCTTTGTCCCAATCAATTTATTCAACTCGCGTTCGAAGGTCTTCACGTCTTCAAATGAGCGGTACACGGAGGCAAATCGAATATAGGCAACTTTGTCGAAGGTCTTCAGTTGATTCATCACAATGTCACCGAGCTCGGCTGTGGTGATTTGTCCGTGTGTCTTTTTTTGAATATTGCGTTCGATCTTGTGCACCAGACTTTGAAACGACTGATCTGTGTACGGACGCTTTTGAAGTGCACGTTCGAGTCCGCGCACCATCTTTTCTCTGGAATACGTTTCCCGACGGCCGTCGCGCTTTACCACGGTTAAATCCAACAACTCGAGTTCCTCAAGCGTGGAAAATCGAAACCCGCACTTTTCACATTCGCGACGACGTCGAACACTCGCCCCGTCAGATGACATGCGAGAATCAACCACTTTTGAGTCTTTATGATTACAAACGGGACAGTACATAGCGAGAAATAGTATACCTGAAAACCAAAACACCCGCACGAATGCACGAGTGTTCTTTTGTTAGATCATCTTCTTTCGAATAAATGCCGGAATTTCAATTTCGTCTTCTTGAGACTGTTGAGGTGTTGGCATAACGGGTGCTGGTCTTGGGGCAACACGCATGGGTTCTTGTTGTTGCATGACAGGCATAGGAGCCGGAGCCTGTACAGGTTGTGGTGCCATGATTGGCGTTGGAGGATTGTAGGTTTCACGACGAATCTCCATTTGTGGTGAGCGAACTTCCATGAGTGGTTTTGACGATTGGAAGTTTACTTTTGGTCGTGGAGCCGGGCGTTGTAAACTTTCTTCTTCTCGCACGCGGAGAAATGTATTTGGTGCCCATGTTCCCTGTGCCTGAACCTCCACAACGCCTGGCGACGTTGTGCGGCGCTCACGAGAATCAAATCCGGTGGCCACAACAGCAATGCGAATTTCGTCACCAAGCGAATCGTCGATGTTTGCTCCAAAAATAACCTTCGCGTCTTCATCGGCAGAACTTGTAATAATCTTTGCCGCTTCTGCAACCTCATGCATTCCAAGATCACTTCCACCCGTAATGGTAAACAAAATTCCGCGCGCGCCATCGATGGAAAGCTCAAGTAATGGACTTGCAATGGCTTGCTTAGCTGCTTCCACCGCACGATTCTCCCCGCTCGCACGTCCGATTCCCATAAGCGCGGATCCGGAAGATTCCATGATTGCCTTCACATCGGCATAGTCGACGTTGATGAGCCCTGGAACCGTAATAAGTTCCGCGATCCCTTGCACACCTTGGCGAAGCACGTCGTCAACAACCTTAAACGCGTCCATGAGCGAAGTTTTCTTGTCGATAATTTGAAGAACGCGATCGTTCGGGATCGTAATAATCGCATCCACGTACTTCATAACTTTCTCGAAGCCTTCATCTGCAATGCGGCGGCGTTGTGCGCCCTCAAACGTAAACGGCTTTGTAACAACCGCAACCGTAAGCGCACCAATGTCCTTTGCGAGTTTTGCAACTTCCGGAATCGCACCCGTTCCCGTTCCGCCTCCGAGTCCACAGGTAAGAAACACCATGTCGGATCCCATGAGTGCTTCACGAATTTCATTTTGTGTTTCTTCTGCCGCACGCGCCCCAACTTCTGGATTCATTCCAGCGCCAAGTCCGCGCGTAATGGTTTTTCCAATAGCAATCTTTGTGGCAGCCAAATTCTGGTTGAGCGCCTGAACATCGGTGTTAATGACAATAAACTCAACACCCTTAATGTTGTCTGAGATCATTCGGTTGATTGCGGCACTTCCACCTCCACCAATACCAACAACTTTAATCTTTGCGAACGTTTCGATGTCGGGTTTTACTTGAGCCATAAAATGCGTGTTCAATCGAATAAGTTTTGTGCGAAGATGAACACTATTATTGTTCAGTTTCCCTTTGTTTGCGCACAAAAATTGTAACAACACTGTAACATCGTTAAGTGCAAAGTCAAGAAAAAAGTTGCAAGGGGTGGGGATAAGGGGGAAAGGGCGGAGAGGGCGAGAGGGATGGGAGGATGGCGTTGACAAATTTGGGTTTTTCTGCTATTATCCGCCGTCACGTTGACCCTTATTTACGAGCGAGGAGTGCTCGAGTTCATCATAACCAGGAGGAAACGATGAGCGACCGTTTGGAGATTGCGGAAATGACCGTGGAACAATTGGAAGCACAACTTGCGGCGAATCATGCGCAGAACAAAGTAGAACACGATGCACGCAACAAGCGCTGCGATCAAAATCGTGCTCTCAAGCTGCATCTCACGCGGAAGACCGCCAAATGCTGGATTCTAGTCTCGGTGCACAGTGGTGCAGACAACGCCGTGATTCCTGTGTCAGAAAAAGTTCCGGCACACTACATGAGCCTGACATTCACCACAGGTTCTGAAGTCACTGACCTCGAGAACATTACGATCATTCGCAAGCCGCGCGCGGGAGTGAAAATCCAGATTCAGACGGAAGCTGAAACGGATCCCGTTGCATTCGTACGTCTTCAGATCGGTCAGTCAGTCACGGTCGGAGTGGACTCCCTATCCACAAAGAAAGCCAAGATCACCACCGATTACTCCGTGACATTGTTTGCCACGGAAGCCGAAGCAGTCGCGGCAAAGCTCAAGCTCGACAACGAAGATGACCGCTTCTGACACTCCCCCTCTCGGGTGGGTGTCTTTTTCTTTTAACCAAAAACGTGACCAACTTGGTCACGTTTTATAACAATATCACTTTTATCTCTTTCACTTTCTTCAGTGTCTTGTCATTGGTGATGAATGAACTCGCCCCACCTTCGATTGCGGTTGCAAGATGAATGGCGTCCGGTGTGGCGATTTTGTATTTGGCTCGCAGGTCGGATGTGCGCTCAACAATCGATTCGTTCAAGTTCATAATCGAGAGATTTGGAAATGTTGTGAGGATTTCCCTGTACCGAGCAGCAACGTCGTGTCGGCCAATAGATTTTGGTCCAGTTTGCAACTCGATCATACCGATCACAGACAAAATCCCTTTTTGTTTTCCTTGATCGATCTGCTTCAAAATTTTTTCCGCCCGCTTTCCGAATGTCGAGTGCTCCTCGAACACATAAATGAATATAGATGTATCGAGGGCAACTATTTGTCCCATACAATTCGTTCGTTCTTCAAATAACTCGCACCTCCTCCGAGTTTTGTCCACACATCTTTTCCAATTCCTTTCATGGACTTCACATGATCCGCCGGTTCTTTTACGAGGATTGCACGATCCGCATCAATAGATTGAATCCAAAGACGCGTGCCGGCAGTAAGATGCATGGCACGACGAACGTCGCGAGGAATGACGATTTGATATTTACTCGAAAGGCTTGGGGAAGACATAAATGCTCATTTAATTTCCTTTACGATAACATAAAACGTAAGACGTAGCAAATTAAAACGCAGCCGATCGGCTGCGTTCTTTTTACGGTTTCAACTGCTTCAACATTTTCATAAACCCGCTTCCTACTTTTTCCAATCCGCCGAGTTTGGTCATGATTTGTCCGAAGCCTTTGTCTTGGTGTGCGCCTCGAATGTGTTTTCCCCAAAGGACGAGCCCGATTGCTGTGCTCATTCCCGGATCGTTTATTCGATCAATTACGGACGAGACACCGATTGGCGTTCCGAGCGAGATTGGAAGACGAAGCGTCGCCTTCCCTGCTTCAAGCATTCCTGCGAGCTTGGAGCCGGATCCTGTCAGAATCACTCCGGCCGGGAGCATTCCGGAACGATCTACTTTCTGAAGTTCACGATCAACGAGTTCGAAGATTTCGGACACGCGTGCTTCTGTAATTTCCGCGACGAATTTTCGACCCACCCATTCTTCTTCTGCTGCACCAAGTTCCGCAAGGTTGATGTCGTCTTTTTTTCCAACTTCATCGGGAAGGCAGGTTGCGTGGCGAAGTTTCATTTGTTCCGCAACATCGATCGATGTTCGAAGTCCGATCGCAATATCAGACGTAATGTGATCTGATCCGATTGGCAACACGGCGGTGTGAAGAATGTCGCCTTCTTCGAACACAACAAGACTCGTCGTCGAAGCGCCAATGTTCACCACACACACACCGAGTTCCTTTTGACGTTCCGAAATGACGGATTCAGCCGTTGCGAGAATCGAGAAAACCAAGTCTTCGATATCCAATCCTGTGCGATAAACCGCCTTGGTCATGTTTTTAATTTGTGAGCCGAGCCCCTGAATAATGAGCGCGTCGACTTCAAGTCGGATGCCGTTCATTCCCACAGGATCTTTAATCCCCCGCTGACCGTCAACAATAAAACTTTTTGGAATGACGTGGATGATTTCGTAGTTCGTTGGAGTTGCGACGGTTCGAGCGGCTTCAATCGATCTCTCGACGTCTTCTTCCCGAATCTCGCCATCCGATCTTCCAACACCAATAACCCCTCGAGACTCTTGCGAGATGATGTGGCTTCCGCTGATCCCTACCCAAGCTTTGTTCAAGGGTAAACCGGTAATGCGTTCTGCTTGTTCAAGCGCACGCGAAACAGAAGACACCGCGTCTTCCAAGTTGGTGACGGTGCCTTTGTTGATGCCAGATGATGGGACTTCCACTGCGCCTACGATATGAATTTGCTCTTTGCCGTCCGCAGACGGAACCAATTTCCCAACCGCAACACGAACAGCGCAAGAGCCAATATCGAGACCAGTGAATACTTCTTCGGACATACGGAGAGGGTCGAGAGATGAGGGACGAGGGATTAGGGACCGAACATGAATACCAAAATTATAGCGCAGAACTCAAGAAAACAACAAACGAACGTACGGATAAAAAATGAGCGCGCCAATCATCAAGGAAAAGAACGACATGAGAAGGACCGCTGCGGCCATCATATCTTTCGCTTCCTTCACGATTGGATGGAGGCGTGGTTTGAATGCGTCGAGCACACGCTCGAAAATACTATTGATGAGCTCGAGAATAAGAACTGATGCGATAAGGAGCAGAAGTACGATCAGTTCAACGTGTGAGACCTGAAATGCCATGGCGAGGGAAAGGACAAAAAATGCCGCGAGGACTTGTAAACGAAAACTTTGCTCAGACTGAAAAACGGTCGAGAGGCCATTTGTTGCGTATCCAAAACTTTTGCGAAGCTGTTTCCCGGAAATCATATACGAGGGTCCACACCGAGCTTGAGTAAAATTTGTGTCTGGAGAGGAAACATCTTTTTTGCATCGAGCGGTTTTTCATGATCAAAGCCGAAAACGTGCAAGAGCCCGTGAACCATCAAGAAGGTGATCTCATCTCGAACGGAATGCTTCATCTCTTTCGCCTGACGCTTTGCTTGCTCATAGCTGAACAAAATCTCACCAAAGTAGTCTTCGTTGTTCAGCGTGAACGATAAGACGTCTGTCACAGAATTTTTCCCGCGGTGATGAAGGTTCAACTTTTTCATTTCTTTCTCGGAGAGAAACGCAGCAGAAATGTTGTGCTTACGCTTTAACTTGAGTGCCTTCGAGACTTCATGCGCAACCTGAACCAAGCGTTTCTCCGGAAATCGCATTCCCCCTTTCAGCAATTCTTGGTTCAGTTCGATTTGGATCATAATTTTTCAACACTATTCACCATCATCTGGAATGTTTGCAGATAGTCGATCGTGGCTTTTGAGGACGTGTCGTACACGAGACTTACGACTTGTGTGCCAAGATCAATGTAGGTGGCTAACTGATTCTTTTCAACCAGCATTGGGTACGCTTTTTTGGTTTTGGACGGAGAAGGCGCCCCGACTTTTCCGGATTGTTGATACCAATCAACGAGGGCAAGAGATGCGTCTTTTGTGAGCACGGTCACCGTCACTGTCTCACCTGTCCCTGTTGAAATAATCGAATCTTCCCCAGAAACCGCGGGAAGCACCGTCCATTTTGTCGGATACAACATTTGGAATCCGTCAATCGTGAGCAGTTGCGCAAGTCCAGCCAAAACCAACGTTCCTGGCGCGGTTCCATTTGGATTATATCCATGGAAAACTTCATTGCCGTCCAAGAAACCATCTCCATCTGAGTCTGGCAATCCCGTGTTTGTTCCGTACACAATCGTTTCTTCTCCGTCCGACAATCCGTCCGAGTCTGTATCAACTCCAGGCGTCACAGCAGATGGGAACGGATTTGTGCCTGGAGGTGTGATTGGAGTTGTTGGTGTTTCTGGCGGAGTTGTTCCCGCTCCTGGAACCTCTGGGGTGGTTTGTGTTCCAGCGGGTAGCTCTTGTGTCACGACCTCTGCATTTTTTTGCACACTGCGCCAAAGCAAGTACCCACCAATCCCGAGCGCGATAAGAACAATCACTCCTGCAATCAACAATCCTTTTTTTGTGTGTGCTGTTTGTGGTGTGGCTTGTACTGCAGACGGAAGTGGTGCGAGAACTTTTGGCGGAACGGGAGGTTGAACAACAACCACACTTGCGGAAGATGCCTTCTGGGGTTCAACCACACTTGCAACCGCACCATGTCGATAGCGCGCCGGCATCGCAAACACACGCACTTGTTCAGGAGTGTTTTGCACGGGTGGTTGCACGATCATTGCCGGTGCGTTTGGATCCGCCATACATTATTTTTGTGGAATTTGAAGGAGTTTTCCTGGGCCGCTTGGATTATATCCATTCTTTACTTCATCCCCATCTTTATAAGTGTCTCCATCTGTATCTGGATTCAATGGGTTTGTTTGATAGACATCAACCTCTTCTTTATCAAAAAGTCCATCCGCGTCTGTGTCTGGATTATTTGGATTTGTGCCAAGTTGTGTTTCACGCACATCCGTAAGGCCATCTTTGTCGGCGTCGGCGGTCTCATCGACAACAGGTACTGGTGTTGTTTCAACAACAGGAGGGGTTACAGCGGCGGGAGTTTCTGTCGTTGCTGTTGGTTGTGTGGTTTCTTCCGGAGCGGATGGTGTAACCGGCGTACGAGAATTTAAAATTCTCATGGAGAGAAAAAACGCAAGCCCGACAACCACAACGATTGCCACAAAAAGAACGACGAGCTTCCATGGAAATGGTCGCTTCTCTGCCACTTCCGTTTGCGAGGCAGGTGCGGGCGCAACGGACGGCGCTGCAACAGGGGTGATTGGAGCCTCATCTGAAACAAGCTGTGGTGCGGGACTCATGGTTGGAGGGGCCATTTGCGGAGCGGCAGCGTCTGTCTGCGCAAACACATCCTCTGGTTCTTTGGTTGCATCTTCAAACATATGGGTGGCGATTTAAGTGTAGAGAGATTACTTTTTCAATGGATCATGTCCTGAATTCACTTCTTCCCCATCCAGATATCCGTCTCCGTCTGTATCTTTGTTGCGCGGATCTGTTCCGTACAACACAAGTTCTTGTGTAGAATCAAGTCCGTCATGATCCGGATCGTTTACAAGAATTTGCGCTCTGCACTCGGCGTCGCGTTTTGGATCAAGAACGCGACACACCTCTGCATCTTCGGCTTGATTCGCTGCGGAGAGCACGCGATCAAACTCACAATCCATATCCGCCGCACACACGAAGCCTTTTGTGGACGTTATAACCAACTGACAACTTGCTTTTACTTGACCATCCCCTATTTTATCACACAACAGTATGTCGGATGTTGCGAGCGCGGCAGAAACGGACAATTCGTCTGAGCACCGCACGGAAAGATTTTTGTCGGTGATCTTTGTACACACCGCAGCATCTCGCGCAACCCGCGCGACACTCCAGTAACAGTCATCTTTATCCGCCTCCTTAAGCGATTCACATACATCCGCCTTTTTGTCTTCGATCGCTTTCTGTTTTGCGTTCGCGATTCGGCACGCCTCTTTATCCTCCGCTGAAGCACATGCATCAGACGTTGTTGTCACAGGTTTCCCAAATAGGCTTGTCGGAGATGAGCTCGAGGAATCAGGCGCGGATGCTCTATTTACTTGCCATAACACCACCGCCAAAATCACCCCAGCCAAAACAATCCCTCCACCCACAATGAAGATGAGTTTCCAAGGAATTTGTTTTGGCTGTGATGGTTGGTCACCGAAATCCATATTATTTTGGACAGTAGGTAAATTCGATGTTCTTGAATGTCACGGATGAGTCTCCATCTGGACTGTATTTTGTGGTGAGCGGAATGGTGAATGGAACATCACGACAAATGAATCCACTTGGGAATGGTAATGACACACCGCTTCCAACCCCGAGCGTTGCTGTGCTTGTTTGCGGTTCGATGTAATTACCAGAAGCGTCTTTATGGGTTGGGGAAATAATGGATGCAGAAATGGAGAAGTTGCCTTGTGGCGCAGAGACAGTCACAACGTCTGCCGTTAACCCTGTTCCCACACGACACGCAGGAAGGAAGATATTTGCTTTATCCGGTGTTTTTCCGCTTGGTGGATTTTCAAAGCTATACAGCGTAACACTACTTGATGGTTGAGATTCAACATTTCCCTGAACTTGCACGACGACTTTTTGAAAGGCTGTTGGACAAGAACTTCCGCAAGTTGCCCCACAAACGGGAACCTGACATGACCCAGCAGCCAAACATGTTCCACCCGGTCCTTGAGAAGATACGCAATCTGCATCGTGATTACAGGTGAATTTTTTATTATCTTTTGTGAGATTACTGCAATACCCGTCACAATTATTGATATTATCCATTCCCTTAGGACTCGTGGCCGTATACGGCGTACAGGATTTCCCATTCTCACCAAAGAGGGATCCTCCATTGCACGCCCCAACTAAACGACAGGTGAATCCACTTGGACAGGTTCCTTGGTTTCCTTCATCCTTTGGATCACATGTTCCCTGAACTTCACTCTTATCTTGATCCGCCTTAAAACACTGAAATGGTACAGCAGCTCCGTCACAATATTCGTTTCCATTTATGGTTCCGTCTCCGCAATACGGACCAGACTGTGTTTTATACTGACAAAATTTGTTACAGAAGTTACATGTTGCGCCATACGCCGCACTACAAACGGATCCGTTTGCCGCACCACTATCGCAGGACTCGATTCCGACGTTTACGTAATTATCTCCGCAAACGTTTGCCGTACAGGCATTCGTACAAGCATCATTGTTCGAGTTATTTCCATCATCACACGCTTCTGTCCCTTCCGGCTTTCCGTTTCCACACTGTTGTGGACCACCGGCACACTCTCCCCAACCATATTCCACTGGGTTGGTCACATTGATCCATAAACACGACTGAGGTGTGAGCGAATTACCGTAATTTTTACATGTACGTGTTCGAGCCAAATCGTAAAGTGTTGCACCAATACACTTTCCACCGCCTGTACAAGTTGAATCTTGGGAACAAGCCGTGTTGTTATTCGTTCCATTTGCACACAATCCTGTAGAGCAGGTTCCGGCACAATCTGAAGTCTGCGTACACACCTTTCCACTCACCGAACACTTTCCGATACAATCAGAATTTTTATTGCAAGATTTTCCACTCAAAGAACATTTATTAGCGTTACAAACATCTGCTTTACAAACCTCTTGTGGATCTGTTGGACAGCCCACATTCGATGAACAAACTGTTCCGATATTTATTCCAGCCGTACAAATTGTTCCTTTGGTACATGCAGGAGAAGGACAAACTCCTGCAGTACACTTTGTTCCATCCGTATTTAATGCACCCGCATAAGATTCCGTATTTCCATCACACTTCTCGGATCCATCATTCACAACCTTATCTCCACACATTGGACCAGGCGCCTTACACTCGGCCGTACAATTTTTTCCCGTTGCGGAATAGGTTCCATTCGCAACGTCACATTTTCCACTAGATTTTGCCCAGCTTGTTGCTGGCAATGTGCCAAAATTCGTTGGCGTACCACAATCACATTGCTCGTTTCCGGCAAGGAATCCATCGCCACAGGTAAACGCGGTTGAAACTTTACATCCTGATCCGCAATGTCCGTAAGTGCCGTTTAAAGCTCCGTCATCGCAGGCTTCGAGCGGATCTTTCACCCCGTTGCCGCAAAGCCCTGGTAAACATTCTGCACCGGCATCCATGGCTTGATCTTTACTTTGAAAACCAAAACAGTCTGCTTTACAAGATGTATTGATTTTTCCTGGAACATTTTTTGTACAAACACCTCCCACTCCACAATCGATTGCTGCATTACAAACCTTACCAATTTTTGTTTTATCACCCGCCGTACAAACATCTGTCACACAGCTTTCTGCGCTTACTTCCCCTTTTTCACACACCTCCCCTTTTTGTTTGATGGAGCCATCCGTATTGAGAATCGTTGGCGCTTTTACCCCATCGCCACAAATCGTGGAGCTTCCGAATACGGTTGCACTGCAATACTCTGACGCAATCTTAAATCCACTTAGTAATCCACCTGGTGCTTTTCCTACACGGTACGATGCTTGAATGGTTGCGTGATCTGGTCCTGGTTGATCGATCTTGTTGCTCCAAGCAACGGTGTTGTACTCAAGTTCTGTTGAGAGTGTGTACGCTTCACCGCCCTGATTTTGATACGCGTATAAGTGTGAACGTTCTGGACACACAAATTTTCCTTGTGTGCTGTTCCAACATGTTGCAGAGTCATACCCCTCGCCCGCATTTTTGCACTGCGCCCAGAATTGGTTCAGCGGATCTGTTGGAAGCGCGCCGCCGACAGCATTTCCGAGTGTACTGTTCCAAGATGGCCAGACGCTGTTGCTCATGGATGGGATGAATGTTCCTGCCTGAACGGTTGGGTAACTTGGGACACACGTTTCTGTTCCAGGACATGCAGGGTTCTGCGGTGCTGTTGCCGGACCATTTTGATTGACAACGCACTTCTGACTCTTTGTCACTGCACAACGACCATTTGCATTTCCATATTTTTCAAACGTTGCAACCATGTCTGTGATGTCTGTCAGTCGTTTGGTATCTCTTCGTAATTTTTGTTTATCTGCATCACAAAAGGCATTTGCGTCTGGCGCGTTACATTCCGCATTTCCTTTCTTTGGATCACAAACTTTATCGGAAATCGTGCATCGACCGTTTGGTTGACATTGGTCTAAACAATCTCCGTCCCATGAACAAGCGATGAACTCGTTATCTTGTGAAACATATCCGTTTCCGCTCTTACACAATCCCACATGCGAAACACCTGAATCGACCGTGTCGTTTGCATTCAAGCGGAAGTTCTGAAGGACGAGATCGAAAATTTCTTGAGCTTCTTTTCCTGCGTCTGCATTAAAGGAGACGACGTAAATATTCGCATGAAGACTCGAACCGTTACGATTTGCCGCAGCGGCATAAATCGTAGTGCCTGTTTGTACAGCTTCGTAACCATCGAGCTTCGCCGCTTTTGGTGTTCCGGTAAATCCTTGCGCTTTAAACCAAGCGGCCGGAGAAAGATAGGTTGGATTTGCAAGCACACGAACACCAATTGAATCTTTTGTGCCGGCAACGCGGAATACCAATTCCTTCAACACATTTGTGTTGATGAATTTTTGATCCGGCGTTGCGTCTGTTGGTGGGAGTTCCAAAGCTGGAAGCATCTTGCCTTCTTCTGGCTTACCGATATCGCGACAATAGAACAACGAGAAATTGGTGTTTTCAGCATTTTCAATGAACGGAATACCGTAAAGTGATCCGTTGGCTTTTTTGGCATCCAAAGCTGGCCATGGGTTTTCACAGAGAAACGCAACTTCGGCGACGTGGCCGGAAACAACCGCGGAAGGAAAATTGTTATATCCATTCACGTTCGCGGTGGCAATGACATCTCCAGAACCATTTTTTCCGAGCGCTTTAAATTGCGCGGTTTTTTCTGTGCTTGCAGCCACAATTCCCAAAATATCCGTCTTCGCTCCCGAATCTTTTACCGGAGTTCCCCAACTCCACGTCCAGGAATACACCGTATCAATAGAGGTGATTTCCTCAAGCAACCCTGTGTTCTTGCGATAGGAAAGAGGCTTCGCACTAAAATTGTGTGCTTCATCTTTCTTTGAATAATATCCGGGGCTCTTCGAGAGATAAACTGGTAGTGTGGATGTGATTCCTTCATCGGTCGTTTGAACAACATCGAGCAAACAAATATCCGCGCCGGTTGTAAAGGTGTTTGTTTGCGAAACGGTCTGACACGTTGTTCCATTATCCCCAAGACAAATACTGACCTGTTGTTTGCTGAAGACGCCTTTTGCATTTCCGTTTTTGGTTTTAACAGTCAGTTTGTACTGTGCAAATGGCAACAAACGTTCCGTGTATCTGAGATATACTTGATAAGAACCCGCTTGACCCGGAACTTGTTCGTAGGAAATTGGAACAAAACATTGTGTGGTTGCATTTGCAAGCGCCTCTTGTCCAAATAAGTCCTTCACCCAATTCCAAATGGAGGCAAACAAATTCTTTGCGTGTTCGAGTCCGACAGGTTGTGTGTAATACGGACAGTTTGCTGCAGTGACCGTAACATCTGCTCCAGCTACTGATTTCATTTTTACAAGCTCAAGCTGAAGATTTGGATCTGTTTCTGCTGCAGAGATTTTTCCGTCTGCGTCCAAATCCACGGATCCAAAACTCTTTGGATCCATTTCTTCACTGAACGTAAAGGAAACGGCGGTGTTGCGGCAAACATCTTTCGCATCGTTTCCTGGCGCAGATGCGGTTATGGAAGGCCGTACAAAACAACACTTTGATGCACCGCATCCAAGCGAAACGGTTTTTCCATTTACCGTTGTTGATCCGCACTGTGCATCTGCATCACACGAACAGAGCAATTTAAATTCACCCGTTCCTGTTTTTCCACCAATAGAAACTTGGACGTTTGAGATCGCGTAACCGTATGTTGCTTTTGTTACATCTGATTCAACTTCAATAGGAGCACCAATGGATACCTCTGCAACCGCATAAGGACCAACAGTTTTTGGCGCGGTTGGAACGGCCTCACACTGTTCTCCCGCCTCAAGCGCACCTCCGTTTCCACAGAAAGAAGGATTTGTGTAGGTTGGGCTTGAACCCATTTTCAAACATTCTTTTGAACATCCGGAGGCAATTTTTCCAAGAGCAAGATCGCATCCTTCATCTTCTCCGATATTTTTTACGCCATTTCCACAATGATTTTTTGTTGCGTCAAAACCAGGATTTGTTCCTTCATTGAGACAGACGTCAGAACATCCATCACCACCCACCGTCTTTCCGTCATCGCACGTTTCACCTGTCCCAACGACTCCATCGCCGCATCGCGCGTTTGAATAAGCAACAATTCCGCCTTCAAACAAGCAGTTTGAAGAACAGCCGTCGCCATTTTTTGTATTTCCATCATCACACGCTTCTCCTCCGTTTGTGTTTGTGTGATCTTTCACGCCGTCTCCACAAATCGATTTAATAGAACCTGCACCTTCATTCAAACACTTTGCGGAACATCCATCACCGTCGAGAACTTTTCCGTCATCACATTGTTCGCCCGGATCCAGCACGGTGTTTCCACAAAGCGGAACCGCAGTTCCTTCTTTCAAACATACGGAAGAGCAGCCGTCGTTTCCGTTACTGTTGCCGTCATCACAAGATTCTCCAAGCTCTGTGACACTGTTTCCACAGACTGCTTGCCCAACTTTAATTGGGTTTCCTGTAAACAAACAATTTCCCGCACAAATCTTTGGAAGTGTGGTTGTCAGTTCAAGCGATCCATTGTTTAACAGAAACGCAGTGATCTCATTATATTTGTGATCTGTCACACCAACGCCATCCACATAAGAAGCGGCTCCAATCTTGTTTGGCGTATCTTTCGCTCCCCATCCATTCCATCCTTTTGCCTGAAGCGCTTGACCGGTTACAGAACAATCGTCCGGTGCGCTGTAAGCGGTTGCCGTATATTCTTTTCGTTCGCCAATAAATTTAAGCGTTGCGGACTTTGGAGAAACACCAACACGATCCACCACACACGCCGTTCCTGAATCTTTTGTTTTAAATCTCCAAGAAAAATCTCCTAGGTAAAATTTATTTTCAGGTGTTCCGAAGTTTGATCCGTCGGTTGAAAGCAATGCCTGTACGGAAGATTTCACCTTTCCTGAAACACGAACGCGATACCACGTATTTTGAACGAACGCAGTTCCATCCGTTTTAACCATCGCCTTATTCGTTGCTTCGTCGTAGGAAATACTCGTAACATGATCCCAAAGCGTTTGCTGGTTTTCATCACAAAGAGAATTTTCACATTGATAAATACGAATGGCGTTTGTCGAGCTTAAAGAAGCATCATTCATCGGGACACTAAAGGTGACCCACGGCTCCACGTTTCCACAGGCAGAAGAACAATTTGGAAAATAATCACTGACACGCGGATTTGCAAGCGCGATCGTAAGTTCTCCTTTGCCGGTTGGTTTGTTAGGAGCATTGGTAACCGTTGCACTGATTTCAGCGGGAATGCCGGGTAGCGTGTTATAACGTGGATTCACAGCTGTCGTACAAACTCCTGCGGCAGGATTCGCAACAAGGGTATTATTTGGCAAAAATGTTGCGGCCCACTGAGATGAACTCCAACCAATCGAGTGTTTCGCACACGCAAGCACAACACAATGATCTTGATTAGAAAGAAGCTGAGCCTGATACGAAACGGATTCTCCTAAATTTTTTGCCGTAAATGTTTTGGGCGAAACCGTTACAGCACCCACTCCGCACGGAGCGTTGGATGTGGATGTACGAAACGTCCAAGAAAAATCTTGCGCAAGCGAGGCGCCCGGAACCTGTCCAATGGGTTTTGATTTCACTCCACCACCCGGAGCGGATGCACCTTTGATGGTGACTTGATAAAGCGTACTTGTTTCAAAAAGTTGTGCAGGAGACCATTGGAATGTTGTCACAGCGGCCTGTGCGTTCAAAGGCTGAAAGGATCCCGGAACATCTTGCCAATCTGCAGCTGCACATGTTCCTTGTGCTTCTTTTGCTGGTGGACATTTTTGAATTTTAATGTTTGTGCCATTCAGTGTTGTTGGATCTATACTTACTCCAATCGGACCAAAGGAGGCCGTCACAGCCGCTGAGACACAAATATTTTCTTGTTTACTCCAAAGGGGTGATGGTGAAGGAGATGGTTTGGGAAACGCAGGATCAGAACAGTTGATGACAACGGTTGGCGCAACAGGAATTTGACTTGTGGAAACTTTATAAGCGAAGTGTGCAACTTTTGGACCATCAGACGGACAGGCTTGATTTGGCAAAGAACACGAACCGTTTGCACAACATGTTTGACCCGAGGCGCACAAACTTGGTGTTTGCTGACAATTTCCAACTGTAAAATTAATCGAGTTCGATTGATTTGAGAGGGCATCTGTCACAAAAAGCGGCCCAGATTTTGCCCCTGTCGGAACACTCACAGATCCAATATCCGTTCCTATCCAACTTCCTGGAACAACCGACAACCCTGTATTAAATGTTGCGATTCCTTTTGTCTCTCCAAAATTTTCTCCTAAAATATTTACAACCGTTCCAACAGGTCCGGCATTTGGATTCAACAAACAAATACCTGGAGTTGGTTTTCCGGTCACGATCGTAAACGCTTTTGCGTCTGAGGCATTTCCCGATTGTGGAACAACGCTTACTTGATAATCCCCAAAAAGAATTGCTTTCGTGTTAATGGTCTTTGGAACTTTCACGGTGATGGAATCATTACGCCAAAACAACCCTCCGCAAACTTTTGGAAAATCCACCTCTCCGTTCGCGGATTCACTCGACGCGATATGCACAAATTTTACATACCCCGTTGCGGTTCCAAAATCAGAACCGTAGATCGTGACATATTGTCCAGCCGGACCCCAAGTTGGTTGCGACTTACAAGATCCAACTGCCCCACCGCAATCTGCATCCTTTGCACATTGCTTTGCATTATTTACCCCACCCGAACACGCCTTCCAACCTGTATCAATGGAGTTGATCGTTGGTTTTGAGGCGGTTGGGATGTTTGTGGCAACAAACGTCTTTGCGTTTGATCCTGCACGAACATCGGTACACACTCCATCTGTTTTGACACACACCTTTGCCTTTTTATCACAAAATTCATCATTCACAACATCACAATCTGCATCCACATTACAAATCTTTGCTGTTTTTATTTGCGCACACGGAGCCGTTGCCGAACACAATTTCAACGACTCAGAACACCAAGACATCCCGCATGTGTATGATGCGTCTGTTTTTTTACAGTCATCATCTGAAAAACACGTCTTCGCTGGATCTACCTTCGCACCGCTTGCATTCAAGCAGAAGTAATCCCCCGTAAACACTTGCGCGTTATAGGTCCCGCTTACAACTCCCGGAACCGTTGCAGTAAGCTGTGTTGACGTCCATGCCGTAGATTTTGCTTCAAAATTTGCGAGATAGATGGATGACGTTCCTTGTGTTCCTCCAAATGCAAGCCCAGCAAGTGAGAACGGCTTATTCACTTCTGACGCAACAGGATTTAAGGCACACAAACCAGGACGCTTGATGGCGTTTACGTCAAACTTTGACATCACAGGTCCGACAGCGTCATCTGATCGATCTGTTTGTGCAGGAACCGTTCCTGTAGCAGGAATATTAATTTTGATTGGGCCATCAACCGCGCCAACTGGAACCTGAATAACAATCTCTTTTTCTGACCAAGATATGTTTGGATTACAAGCTCCGCCTGGACAATCAGCACCAACGGAACATGTTTTTCCGCTGTTTGCTCCACCAACACATTTCAATCCACATTGATATGCACTCGCCGTTTTCAAAACACCCGCTTTTTCCGTTCCAAGAAAATCAACAAAACCTGGGGTTGTCCCAAACCCAGAACCAGAAATAGTAACAAGATTCTCGGAAGCTCCGTTATCTGGAGAAACAGATTGAATCACCGGAACATCCTGACAGAATCCTTTTATACAAAATCCGGAAGCGCATTCTGCATTTGATGTACAGGCTGACGGGATACACTTTCCACAATAATATTGGCTCGTTGGGTCGCCTCCGCAATTTTTTCCTGTTTCATTATAGGGCGCCGCAGCGTCCGGTTGATCGTTGTCACAGTTTGGTGCGTACACCATCACGGAAACTTTATTGGATGTCACAAAATTTCCGGCACAATCGTTTCCTTTTGCGAAAAGCGTGTACGATTTATTTGTAATGAGTCCGCTTGTATTCCAAGCTTCATCTGGATCTGTGTTAAAACTATTCTCCACGTTTCCACCGGTAAGAACTTTGTTTGTGGATAAATCGAGACCTGCCGTAAAGATGGGGTCATTTCCATTCTCCACAAAAAAATCAACAAACGAAACTCCGGAGTCATCTTTCGTTGCGGCTTGCAGCATTTTATTCACACCAAGAATAACTTTTGGTGCGGGTTCTTTCATGACCATGGTTGGTGCTTGCGTATCGATCGCGGATCCAGCCGTAAAGGAACAAGGCTGCAGGGCGGAACAGCACGGCTTTTGTGCTGTGCACGTTAATGTCGCTCCGCTCGCAGAGGTCAATTTTGTATTGTCGATCACAACTTCATATGTTTTTCCCGATTGAAAACAATGAAACGTTGGGTTGTCTTCACAAAGAGCGTCTGGAGTAAATGTGACTTTTGGACCCGCAAACTGAAAGACTCCGGGCACAGCCACTCCCGCTTGCTTGACGCTGATCCCTGTCGCGTTTTTTACGGACTTAGAAAAAACAAATTGCAATTGAAAATTCCTGAGTGCCTTTGCACAGTCCGTATTCAGAGAAGAAAGCGTAAACTCAGGCTTGGGCGGTGGAAACGGAGGATTCTTTAGACACGTTGGATCTGTTGGGTTGTTTTTACAAAACGCAATAATATCCGCCTCCTCTGTCGCTCCAACCAATCTACTTACAATAAATTGCGCGATCGCAAACGACATGAGCACAATCACAAGACCAATCAATCCATTTGTGATGGTCTTTTTTGCTTTTTTGACGCGTTCATCATTTCCTCCTGCGGTCATGTACATGAATCCGCCATACACAACAATCACAACCGCAATCACCCCAAGAAATGAGATGACGGTGCGGATCAGCCGCGCGATGATGACGGTGACAGATGGTCCTGCAGCAAACCCTGCATTTGCCGCAAACGAAGCAAACGCGGTTTGGTCAACCGGTCCCGTTGCCGCAAGGATTGGTTGCACAACAAAGATTCCCGTACAAGCAAGGACGGAGAGAACAAGAATCGATTGAAACAATCTACGAAGATTCATGTAAGTCGTTTATTGTGGAAGAGGAATGGAACAGACGAGTGATGAAGGAACACCGTTACAGCAATAGGGTTTCGTTGGATCCGCGCCGTTACATGCTTTTGCGGAGCTTGCATTGTCACCCATCGCCGGGAACATACAAATTTGGTACGCACTCTTGATGTCATGTGTCACACGCGGCCAGTAAGAAGATCCGCCTTCTGCATTCGAAATAAACGGAGGATGAGCGAGGCGAACAACAGATTTCACGGGAATGTCTGTTGGAAGTGTGTTTGGAACATCTGTTTTTGTTGGGACAAACCACATTGGGTACGTTGGATCCGGCCAGAGTGAAGCGTTTGTGGCATTCACGGTCGACCCTTTCAACAACATATTGAACGTAAGGGTGATATCTTTTGACACATCAATATTTCCTGTGGAAATGTCTGGTACAAGAGATTCTATACGCGGAACCGTGAGATCTGGATCATTGGTTGTGTTGAAACTCCAGATGTAATCATCATTGGTCTGCGTACCAGAACACGCAACTTTATCCGTGGAACTTCCACACGCTTTTCCATCCGCGTTACCATCAAACGAATTTCCAGCTGCGTCCACGACTCCGTCATAGTTCACCCCTGTGAGAATCCCTTGTGGAGGAGTCGTTTCATCGATACTTGCCGCTTTTGCGGTCACGGTAATTTTCTTTCCGCCCGGAAGACAATAAATAGTTCCCCCGCACGGATCTTTTCCACACGCATCATTTGTTGTGAAGCCAATGGTCTTGTAGGCATTACTGACATCATACGTTCCATTAACAGGATTGGCTCCGCCATCTGTGACGGTAATGCGCTGAAAACTTTTTGTTGGTCCGCCGTTCAGGGCGAAGATGCCGGTTGTTGCGATAGGATCCATGGCCTCACTGAACGTAAGTTCAACGGAAATGTTTGGCGCAAGCGGTTTTGCAACGGTTTCTCCTGGAGGCTGAAGCTTTGCAACGGATGGAATGATGGACAAAAGCGTTGGTGGTGTTAAATCGGCGTTTTTTGAAACCGTAAAGTTCCATCCGTATCCGGCAGAATTCACCCCCGTAAACGCAGCACCACCGTCCTCTTTTTGAATACTTGGCTTGAGAGCAACTGAATAATTAAAATCTTTGAGACCATCTCCAAGATACGCGACAGGTTTAAAGACGAATGTTTTAAAATCACTACTGACCGTTACGACCACTTTATCGCTTGCAAGCGCGGTTGTTTCTCCTTTTGCGGTTTCAAAAATGTTCACGGCGAGCGCTTTTGAAGCGGGATTTGTGATTTTGATGTTTGTTTTACAAAGTGGCGGTGTTTGTGGGTTTGCGACAACGTAGGTGCAATCTTTGACGTAGCCGTCAATAATGGTTTCAGGCTTGATCGGTTCCTTAAACGTCACAAAGATTTTTGTATTGCGTGGAATGTCTGTTGCGTTGCGCATTGGGTAATGACTTTCGAGAATACCGGCCCCGAGCGAACCGGCAAGCGGTTCTGTGTATTTTTTTGCAACCGACACGATTGTTCCTGAACCCGTCGCGGCTTCGAGCAGTTTGCCGAGAATCCAAGATGCAATGGAGTAGGAAGAAAAAATGATCACGAGCCCAATCACTGCATTGGTAATAATCTTTTTTGCTTTTGCAACTTTTGCCGGGTCTCCATGTGACCCCATGTACAAAAATCCGGCGTAAATCACCAAAATCACCGTAATAATTCCAAGCACTCCGAGGACGGCTCGAATAATGCGCGCAATCAAGATAGGCAAACTTTGTTGTGGCAGACCTGCGGCTGCTCCAACAGTATCAAGAGGTGCCGCTCCCGCAAGTGCAACATGTTGCACAACAAGTAAGCCAAAAACGAAAAACAACAGCACACCTATAAAGGCTGTTACACGAGAAGGAGACGTGTTCCTTGGGTCAAAGAAACGTTTCATGAGATATCAAAAATACGACACAGATATTGTATCGTATTTTTGATCAGCGGAACAGAAAAAGATGGGGATAAGGCGCGTGCTATGCTCCGATCTGCTTCAACACCACCGTCGTTACCAAAAAGAGGGCGACGACGACACCTGTATTCATAAATCCGAGAATAATTTTTTGCTCAGCTTTGTCTTTTACTTCGTCACGCGCGGATCCGACCGTCATTTCAATTCCCCCTCGCAAAATTTCGATAATGGAGAATAGTCCCGCAAACAAGAACATCACACGAATGAGACGAATTCCCATTTCAAGGTAGGGAGCGTAGGAAACGGTTCCAAATTCTGGAAGCGTCGCCATGCCAATTTCTGCATGCGCAGAAGAGACAACCATGGTGTTTACCAACACGGCAAATACGAGAACGCCGAGCATTTTTTCCACAAACGCTTTTACGCGTGTTCCGTCTGCGCGCCCCGCAACCGCTTTCATCACAAAGCCCATCGCTTTTCCCATGTCGGCTTTTGATGCCGCACCAGATTGCGTCACCGCCTCTTTCACAACAACCTCAAGATCCGCATCCGATAATTCAGCGGGCATGTATTTTTTCAAGACCTCAAGTTCCACTTTGTTCCCTTCTGCCAAATCTGATCGTCCACCCGCTTCAAACTGATCGATCGCTTCTTTCAGTTGTTTGGCTTGAGATTTAATCACGTCCAAAACCTCCACTTCTGTGAGCGGGCGAATAAGATCTATCTCTTTATTTTTGAGCGCAGACTTCAACATACGAAGCGTCGAGAGTGTCGATTCGTCTTTTGCACGCATCGCGTCTTTAAGGTCGGATGAGATTTGTTCGAGGAGGGACATAAAGGCAGAGTGAAAGAGTGATTGAGTGAAAAAGTGAAGGAAAAATGACTTTTCTTTTTTTGTTACGAGAAGAAAAAAGGCTTACTTCCTTCACTCTACCACTCCATCACTCATTCACTTTCTAGTAAATTATTTGAAAGAAAATAGAGCACGTTTTCACGTCCCCTATTATTCTACACTATCGACGCTTCTGCGTGCGAGGTTCATCCACAAGTTGTCCGATGCGTGCCAAGTACTCGCGCTTATCGCGAATTTCAAGACGACGGATCGCACTGACTTTTTGCTTGTTTTTGGTTGGCGCGGCGGCAAAGTATCGGAGTTTGCGTGCTTCAAGCGCGTTTCCAGACTGCTGGAGACGGCGAGAATAACGACGGAGCAAACTTTCGAAACTTTCACCTTTGCGACGTTTAACATCTACCACAAATTTTTCACACCCTTTCAGTGTTTACGAATAATGCTGGGATTATGCAGGAATATTGAAAATACGTCAAGAACCTATTTGTAGGGGCGGGTCTTGTGCCCGCCCTCGCTAAAACAAAAGAAATTGTTCAGCCAAATACGACCCAAAAATCAACACAATCCATCCAGCAACCGCCAAAAACGGTCCGAATGAAAGCGTAGATTTTAATTGCGCTTTCTTTTTCCAAATGAGAAATGCGGCAAATAGTGCTCCAATGATATAGGCACACGCAAGCACAAGCATCCCCTGTGCGGCACCGAACATTACGCCGAGCAACACGCCGAATCGAATATCCCCATCCCCCACCCACTTTCCACGGGAGAGCAAAAACTGCAGAGCAAAAAATCCACCGATCACGACGGCACCGACCGCAATCGTCATCCAAGGAATTCCAAGAAAGAAGTTGAAAATCGCGATGAAAAGAATTCCGGGAAGCGTGATTTGATCTGGAAGAATTCCTTGACGTATATCGATCAAAAACAAGACAAGAAGGAGCGAAGAAAAAACAAGGTCGCGCAAAAGAAACAGCGCTGCATGATCCGGAACAAATCCAATGGGGAGAAGCACGGGGACGGTCAATCGCCACGCGACAAGACCAAACAAGAGCGCAGTTGCACATTCGATGATCGGATAACGCCAAGAGATCGATTCATGACATCGGCGGCATCGGCCGTGCAAAAAGAGAAAGCTGAGAACGGGAATAAGATCAATCATCTCGAGGGTGGCGTGACATTTTTCGCAGACAGATCGCCCGACAACCATGGATTGACCGGTTCCGAAACGATCAACCACAAGACACAGAAAACTTCCGATAAAAAATCCTGCCGCGACAAGAAGAAAGATGGTCATAAGATGTTTATTGTTCTAAGACAGAGGAAACGGTAAGAGGTGTGACATTTGTGTTCAAGACAACAACCACTCGTCGTGTCAGACCCGAGTTTGTTCGCGTCAATGTAACGGTGCGTTCGGTTCCATTTGCGATAACCGAAGCAACACATGTGTACGAAGCAAGATCGACAGAGGTTGGACTGTAATTGCTATCTGCATAAAAATGAATAAGTACCTCATCCAAGCACCCAAACAGTTCTGAACGTACTTGTTCAGATTTTGCTTGCTCATCGATACTCAAAAAACCATTCACACTGCTCTGGGCAAGCAATAAAACAACGGCCGTTGCGGTGACACCCAAAATGAGCAACGTCAAAAAAAGGATCATCCCACGACGCGGTTGCTCCACTTTGTGATTTGTTACTTGTAATTTGTTGCTTTTCATAATGACCTCCTAATTTTCGGTTGTGTGTGGCTGAAGATCAACGGTTGTATCCGCAACCAGACGCGCATTCTGATATGGATCAAGGGTGGAAGGGTTCATGGTTGCAACATCTAAGTGGAATCGAAGACCTGTGAGAACACTCGCGCTGTTGCGCACAACATCCACCTGCCATGACTGCACATCTAAATCCGGATCCGTCAGATAAAACGCGGGCGACGCTCCACGCGTCATGCGCAACCGATGCACCGTTTGATTTCCTCCGGGCAAGACAATCACCTGATCTTGGCGATCGATGGTGATGGTCTGTCCTGTTGCGTCAAGGAAGATGAGGGTACCGGGCGTTGTTCCAAGGGTTGAAAGCGATGTTTTGATCTGTGTTGCTTGTGTAATGTCGCGCGTGACTTGTGACAAAATGAGAGATGAAGAGGTGTTGATGCGATTGCGCACATCAAGCAGACTCACTTGTCGTGTAACGCGAACAAGCGACAACACGAGTGGCGGAAGAATCAAAACCAGAAGCGCAATGTACAAAAGCGTTTCGATCAAGGTTATGCCTTTGTGTAATTTCCTGCGCATCATAGGCTATCCAGACGGAACAAATGGCGGTGTGGTAAAACTTGTGCCGTCTGCAAAGATAAGCGTAATCGTGATGGTTGAACCGGACATCTGATCCTCAAACTGCGTTTTGTTCAATTCGTACTCAACACCAGGATTCAAGGTAAAATTTTGGATATCCAATATTGTTCCACTCTCCTGATCCCCAGACGGCGTTCCTGGGCCCGCTTGAGACCACACTTTGTTTGAGCCAATAAAAACCTGCTCAATTTCCGACCCATTATCCCAAGTAAAAATCATTTTATCGATCACAATCGGCGCACCGGAACAGGTGTTAGAGAAATAGACGGTGCGTAATTGTTTTCCTCCAAACCACTGACCATTTGTCAGGTAATCAATATTCGAACAGTTAGCCTGCGAAGGTTGAAAACACGAACCTTGTGGGTCATCCCAGCGTGTTCGCAATGTCGAGAACGTCATCGCGTGCGTGCGCCCTGCAAGATCGATCCAAGCAACATCGCTCTCGAGTGTTTTGCTGTCTGGATCTAGCGTTCCACCGGATGACACAATCTGACAACTTGCGTTGCGGTTCACATCTTTCACCCGAACCGTACGTGTGATTCCTGTTGTGATTGTTTGCGGCGCACTTGCTCCGAGGAGCCATCGATTGTTTGAAAAGGAGAGGCTTCCTACAGCCGTTGTTGTTAAATCTGCAAACGAAACCGATTGCAATGCGCGCAATCCTTCTTGCGCAGCCCACGCAGCGCGAATCGACTGCCCTCCGCGCGACACCCCACCGGACACATTCACGATTCCTCCCAAAACAGAAAGGATAAGTGCGAGCAAACCGACACTTAACAACACCTCAAGCAAAATAAATCCGCTCGGTTTCCGTTTGAAAAAATTGTGCGAAAAAAAACGCATAGATTATTCGTGACGAACCGGAATTCCGGTTGCAGGGATATCGATCTGAGTCGTTGCGGCGTAGCTTGAAACAGTGAGCGATCCATAGTGCGGCGTTTCCCCGGTCAAAAAGGTAAAAAGAATTTCATGATCATTCCCGGAAGATGGCAATGCCCCGCTCAGTTGCACGGAGGGAAACTTGAGCGTGCGGCCAAGCGGAAACAAAATATCTTGTGTTGTGTCTCGTGACGCATAAGACGCGCCGGAAAAAAGAACAGCCTCGGACGCAACGCGCGTTACATCATCATACGCTAAATACACACCCCAATTTGATCCATTCATTCCGTTGCGCGCGCGCATGGCGGCGAGTCCTAACACAGATTCCACTTGTCGAGAACCACGCCCCGCAAGCACGTTTTGAAACACGCTATCGGCCTGAAATCCAACCACAAAAATCACGAGAAGAATTCCAATCGCAAGAACAACTTCAAGAAGGGTGAATCCACGAGAATGCATAAAGGTTAAACCGAACTCACGACTTTATAAATTGGCGAAAGAATCGAGAGAGCAAGACCTCCGACCATGAGACCGATAAAGATGATCAGGATTGGTTCAAGAAGAGATGAGAGATTGCGTGTTAAGTCATCCACCTCTTGTTCATAAAAATCTGCGAGGTAAATAAACATTTCCCCAAGCGTTCCGGTTTCCTCTCCCACACGAATCAATCTGAGCGCAAGGGGCGGAATCAAAAATGGATACGCTTCCATGAGCTCTGTAATGGTTTTTCCACGACCAACGCCCGCTTGAATTTTTGCAAATAACTCTTTGTAGTGAACATTTTTTAAAATTCCGCTGGAGATTTGCAAAACTTCGCTAATAGATAGCCCGCTTTGAAGAAGCGTTCCCATCAGTCGCATCACGCGCGCCAAGTTGGTTTGGCGGGCAATGCGTCCCAAAATAGGCGCATGCAAAATAATCCAGTGCGTGAATGGTTTTACCGGACGAAGTCGTGTGAGATACGTTCCCCCAACACTCGCCGCAATGACGAGAACAAGAATCAGCCACCCGTGCGCCTCGACCGTTCTTGAAATCCAAAGAACAATGCGCGTAGATAACGGAAGTTCCACATGCAAGGAATCAAAAATACCAATAATGTTTGGCAACACAAACACAACAATCCCAACCGTAATACTGATACCGATCGTCAAAATAATCATCGGATACATCATGGCTCCGCGTATTTTTTGATTCAGATCATGTTCCTTTTGGAGCTGAATGGTGATCTGATCCAAATTTCCTTGAAGCGTTCCGGATGTTTCTCCCGCACTAATCAAATTCAAATACACAAGTGAAAACGTGTGCGGAAATTCTTTCAGCCCGTCAGACAACGTATTTCCTGTGCGCACAGAAGATTTAAGCACGGTCAAAATCTTCTGCAGCGGACCTTTCGCTTGTTGCAACAAAATATCAAGTGCGTCATCAATCGGGAGTCCAGATCGAAGCAGCACCGAGAGGTATTTTGTAAACAAGAGGAGCTCCACGTGCGTAAGACGCGGCTCCCTGAACGAAAAGGACATATTATTCTTGCATCACGCGAATTAACTCTTCGACGGTTGTGTCTAAACTCAAAACTTTACGAACCCCATCAAGCGCAACGGAGGTCATTCCTTCTTGCCGCGCGAGCGCTTCAATGTCCGTACTACTTGCATGCGCTAAAATCTTTTCTTGAATGGCTGGTGAATTTTCCAACACTTCGTAAATTCCAATGCGTCCCTTGTACCCCGTTCCGTTACACGCTTCACATGTTCCGGCTTGTGCAACCGTTACGGAATCTTTTTTGTTAAATAAAGCTTCAAGGACTTCCGGACCAAACACTTCTTGAAAATCCTTTTTTTCAATCTGCTTTTCTTTTTTACAATCCGGGCACACGCGACGCACAAGACGTTGGGCAATCGCACAAATAAGGGTGGAGGCAACCAAAAATGGTTCAACTCCCATATCAATCAAACGCGGAATTGTTGTTGCGGCGTCGTTTGTGTGAAGGGTGGATAACAACTTATGACCCGTCATTGCGGCGTTCACAGCGATTTTTGCCGTTTCTTGGTCACGAATCTCTCCCACCATGATGATATCTGGATCTTGTCTCAAAAGTGAACGGAGTCCTGTTGCAAATGTCAGTTTCGCCACACGATCAACCTGACTTTGGTTGACGCCTTCGATTTCAAACTCAACCGGATCTTCAATGGTTGAGATATTCACCTCGCGCTGGTTTAACACCTCAAGAATCGCATAGACAGAAGTTGTTTTTCCAGAACCGGTTGGACCAGTTGCAAGAAGCATGCCCCAAGGTTTACGAACAGCTCGATGAACACGCGCCAGATCTTCTGGTGATAATCCGAGCTGTTCAAGGGAAAGTTTGTGCGACTGACTCGAGAGGAGACGCAACACAGCCTTTTCGCCAAATTCTGTTGGAAGCACAGAAACACGAACATCTACATCCCCAAGAGGATTTGTATATTTAAAACGACCATCTTGTGGAGCATGGTGTTCGTCCGTTCTCATGCGTGTCAAAATCTTCAAACGCGCAATCAATTGCACATGGAGGGGAAACTGAACTTCAAATTCATCATGCAAAATTCCATCAATACGCACACGAATCATGCCATGGTCTTTCCATGGCTCCATGTGAATATCGGACGCGCGAACCGTATGGGCAAAATTCATGAGCCCATCAAAGAGGTTCACCACCGCATCTTTACTATTCTCTCCCTGCGCTTTTACAATAAGCTCATTGACTTCTTCACGAAGAGGCCTCTCTGAACTCGCGGTTTGGATGATTTTAGTCATTTTTTTTGGCTCATCGTCTTTGATAGACTTTTCTATTTTCTTTTTTGCTCTCGGCATACGTTCAGGCTTAACACGATTATTCCCTCTCTATCATATCGTAAAACGCACGCAAGACAAAACGTTATCCACACAGATATGCAAACCTGTGCTAAACTATAGGTATCTTTTACTCTTTAATTTTTTATCTCTGTCGTATGCAAGTACAACGCAAAGGTTTTACCTTGATTGAGCTTTTGATCGTGATCGCGATCATCGCCATCTTAGCCGCAGCATTATTCGTTGCTTTAAACCCAGCGAAACGTTTCTTAGACGCACGTGACGCAAAACGTAACCAAGACTCAGAGGCTGTCGTTGCTGGACTGAAAGCCTATCAAGTGGATAACAATGGAAGTTACCCAGCTGTCGTTTCTGCGCTTACTGCCGGAACGGCTTACACCATCGGAACAAACGGAGCCGCAGGTTGTGACGCTGGTTGTACCGCAAAAGTCACCAATGCTTCTTGTGTAGATATGGTTGCCCTTGTGACAGGAGGTTATCTCGGTGCTGTTCCAAAAGACCCAAGTTCCGGAACAGACCTCAAGACCGACTACTACGTCATTCGTAGCACAACGGGAACCATCGAAGTCGGAGCTTGTGACCCAGAAGGCGGAACAGCAATCAAGGTGGTACGCTAAAACGACCATCAAAAAACCATCCCGCCATGGCGGGATGGTTTTTTCTTTATTCTCTTGCAACCGGTGACTGACGGACAATTTCTTTCTTTTCTTTTTCCGTGCTCAATTTCTTTTTGACGACCGCAACAATCTTATTGATGTCGACAATTTCTTGGGCGCCGGATTCCATATCGCGAATAATGATGGTTCCATCGAGCACTTCTTTTTGTCCCAAAATAATGGTGTATTGAACCGCGAGTTTATTTGCGGCTTCAAGTTGTGCCTTGAGCGCGTTCTTTCCAAACGCTTCTGCAACCGGAATTTGTGCCATACGGAAATCTTCATACAACTTGAGTCCTACGCGACGCGCGGCGTCTCCGAGTTGTGCAAAGAAGACTTGTGGGTCTGGGCGTTGTGGTGGGTTGATTCCCATTTCTCCAAGCGCCTTTGCCACACGATCCATTCCAATTGCGAATCCACATGCAGGTGTTGGGCGTCCACCGATAAGTTCAACGAGTCCGTTGTATCGTCCGCCTCCACCGAGCGCGCTTTGTGCTCGCTCTGGTTCATTGCTGTCGAGAACAAACTCAAACACGGTATGTGTGTAATAATCGAGTCCGCGAACGAGGTGTGGGTTCAAGACGTATGGAACTTGGATTTCCTCCAAGAACTCGAGGACTTTTGTAAAGTGTTCTTTTGAAGCGTCGTCGAGCCAGTCGAGAATTTGCGGAGCGTCCGCAAGAAGTTCTTTCATTCCCTCTTCTTTGCTGTCGAGTAATCGGAGTGGGCTCTTTTGCAAACGACGTTTGTCATCTTCGGACAATTTATTGCGATGTGGGCGGAAGTAACTTGTAAGCTCAGCCAAATACGCTTGGCGAGTTTCCGGTGTTCCAATCGAGTTCACTTGAACTTTCACGTTCAATCCAAGATCTTTGAAAATTTGATATCCAAGAACAATGAGCTGTGCATCCATGATTGGCTCGTGTGTGCCAAAAACTTCGAATCCAGCTTGATAGAACTGGCGATAACGCCCAGCTTGTGGACGATCATGACGGAACATCGCTCCTTCGTACCAAAGTTTTACCGGTTGTGGACGATCTAACATTCCGTGATTGATGTACGCGCGAGCAGCAGATGCCGTTGCTTCCGGGCGAAGCGCAACCATTCTGTCAGACGGATCTACGAATGCATACATTTCTTTTTCAATGATGTCGGTTTGTTTTCCAACGGTGCGTTGAAACAAATCCGCGCGCTCAAGGATTGGAAGATCTATGCGGTCGAATGTATACGCCTCCGCCAAGTTTCTGACCGTGTCGCGCACAAAGTTCCACTTCCCTTGTTCTTCTGGCAAAATATCACGAAAACCACGCAACAACTCTGGTGGTGCTTTTGCCCCACCTTTCTTTTCTTTTTCTTCTCCTCCATCCGCCTTTTCCACTTTCTTTACAACAGGAACCGGTTTAGGTTGTTCTTTTCTTTTATTGAATGGCATAATTTTCATGGTAGCCGCAGGCTTCAGCCTGCGTTCGGGTGCATCGCAGACTAAAGTCTGCGGCTACCCATTTATAGATTGAAATCAGGATCTGAAAATGTGGAGATGCGGTTTAGGGGCAATCCTCTGACCCAGACGCGACCAATGAACTGTTTACGATTCACAGCTCCAAAACTGCGTGAGTCCATACTTTCTGGACGGTTGTCGCCCATCACCCAGTATTCCTGTGCGCCGAGCGTCGTCTTTTTCATGCCGTCTGTCGTAACGTCTCCAAGATATGATTCCGTAAGAAGAATGCCATTTGGGTGATCTGTATTATAAATGGTAACGTGCCCTCCACTTACTTCAACCGTTTCTCCTGGAAGTCCAATGATGCGCTTGATAAAAAATTCTTTTGGATCACGCGGATAGCGGAAGACAACGATCTCTCCACGCTCCGGCACGCGCATGCGGTAAGAGAGTTCGTCGATAATGAGGTACTCCGAGTCAAAAAAGTTTGGTTCCATGCTCGCGCCTTTCACATAAAACGGCTGAATGAGAAAGTAACGGATCGGAATGATGATGGCACAGGAGATGAGAATGATCTGAATCACTTCAACAAAAAAGAGCGCGACCGAAGCCCCGACGGGGCCGAACTTTCTCAGAAAAAGTGGTTCCAGCTTCTGAAACGTCTTTGACATAAAAATAAAATGATGGATAGGCAGTAAATCCTCTTCAGGATATCAAAAAAAAAGACCCTAAGCAAGGGTCGTGTAGGACGTCTGATGCGCGTGTCATTACTCCGCGGAAAGAAATTTGGCGAGTTCGTGGTCGTACACGAATTTGCCCATTTCTCCCCCTTTTTCAAGCGTGCCAAAGAAGTTTTGAGCGGGATCTAGGATGATGGGCTCTGTTCCCTCAAGCTCAAACCGTGCCCAAGCATGGCTAAACAAGTTGGGAATGTAACAGCGACACACAGACATGGTTCCTTGTGTCAAGCCCATTTTGGAAAGAAGCTCGAACACTCCAACCAAGAACAGCACCATGTGCCGACACACCCCGGTCTTTGCCTCAAGGTACACATCAAGCGACAATTCTGCGTCTGGTTCAAGTTTTGCCGCACGAAACACTTCCGCAGTCTTTCGCTCATCATACGGCAAACACGCCATGGTAAGCGTGAACAAATCTTGGGGAAGATCTTGTACAAACGCTCGAGCCACACCTTCATGCGTTGTCTCGAATTGGAGATCACCGCGCAACAACTTTGTCCGCATGAGATTCAGACGATCGTCGACAAACGCGACAAGGAGCGATTTGAGAAACGGACTCGACGCATTGAGTGTGATCGCCTCGCGTGGCCGGTGCCCAAGATACACTCCCCCAAGAACGCGTGTTCCGGTTCCAATGATATGACGACCACGAAATCGGCCGTACGGGGCATGCGGATCTGACGCATGCGCCTGACGATAATCTTTGTGTCCAATCAATCGTTCAACCGCGATTGCTGTGTTTGAAAAACGCGATCGATCAATCGATCCATCCACAGACCTCCCCATTCCGGCGATCGTATCGGTGATCTCTTGGGTTGTTCGACGTTCAAAGAGCTCGTCCACGAGGCGTGGGTTGAATTCATATTCCATGGGTTTCTCCCGCATAAAAGAACGATAACGTAATCTATCGAAAAAACGGGAGCGCGTCAAGAAAACGACCTTGATTCATGTACACAAAATTGATACAATCGGTTCAAGCTATGGAGCATCCAAAAATTGATTTCTTGAAGCAAAAATACGATCTTGAAAAACCGGATGAGAAACCGTTTCTTTTTTTTCGCAAGACGCTCATCGCCTCTTTTTTAACACTCGCGATTGTGGGTGCGGCTTTTTCGTTTCGCGTTGATACAACGACCGATGGAAACACGCAAGCAACGGAACTCTCGCTTTTCTCCATTATCCGAAACTTTGTTTTACCGGGTGATGACGTTTTGGACGGAGAAACAGAGGACCGCGTGAACGTTTTGTTAACAGGAATTGGCGGAGCAGGACACGAAGGAGCACAACTCACGGACACTATTTTATTTACAAGTTATCGTCCTTCCACCAAAAAATTAGCGTTGATGTCACTACCGCGTGACATGACTGTTCAGATTCCTGGATACGGATATCAAAAGGTCAACCATGTAAACGCCTACGCGGAAAAAGAAAAACCTGGCACGGGAGCCGTTGCCACAGCCGAGTTCATTGGCAAAACACTCAAACAACCCATTCACTACTACATGCGTGTTGATTTTAGCGGATTCGCAGAACTCATCGATACGATTGGTGGAGTGGATGTAAACGTTGAACATCCATTCACCGATCCCGCGTATCCGATTGTTGGAAAAGAAAAAGACACGTGTGGAAACAGCAAAGCCTCCATGAACGCAACCCCGGAAGATCTTCTAAACCCGTCCTCCGGCCCCGCTGTTCTGCCACCAGATTACGGATGCCGTTTTCAAGTCCTCACCTTTAAAAAAGGGATGACACACATGGATGGAGAAACGGCGCTTGCGTTTGTGCGTTCTCGTCATGGAAATAATGGTGAGGGTTCGGACTTCGCGCGTTCACATCGCCAACAAAAAATTATGCTCGCCGTTAAAGACAAGGTCTTTTCGGCCTCCACATTTTTGAATCCTGTTCGCATCACAGGTATTTTCGAGACACTCCAAAAAAATATCTCCACAAATCTTTCGGTCTCACAACTCATGCGACTTGGAAAAGAATTTCGTGATTTGGATTCAGAGGAAGTCGTCAATCATGTCATTGATAATTCTCCGAATTCACCTCTTTACGCCACAAACCTCAACGGTGCGTACGTTCTTCTTCCAAAAAATGATGACTGGACTACGCTCCAACAAATGGCGCAATACATTTACACACCAGATCCAAGAAGTGACGAGCGGACAAACCTTGCCACAACCGCAACAGCACCTAAAATCGCGAATCCTCTTATTCGCGTCGAAATCCAAAACGGAACCAACGTTGCCGGCCTTGGCGTCAGAGCATCTCAGCTCCTTGCCACACACGAAGCATTCACGGTCATTAAAGTCGGAAATGCCGTCACGCGCGATTACAATCACACGGTCATTTATGACCTGACAAATGGCGCGAAAACAGATGAATTACAAACGCTCAAGACTTTTTTTCAAGCAGATATCGCTTCTGCTTCTGGTTTCATGAAAAACAGTGACGTTGTTCCACAACAAGTCGCCGTCACTCCAGACGACTCAAAGCCGGTCCCAACAGGTTCCAAGGTTGACTTTTTGGTCATTCTCGGGCAGAGTGCGCGGGATGTCGTCTTGAAATAAGAAGCGGCAAAGTGATGGAGTGATAGAGTGGAAAAGTGAAAGAAGAAAAGCAACTTTTTATTTTTTGAAATACAAAAAAACGGTTTTCCAAAATCAAAAAGCCCCCCCTCCTTCACTCCACCACTCAACCACTCCCTCACTCTGTCTCCCCCCCCTCCCCCTATGACCTCTAACAATCTTCCTACCGTCGCGCTCATTGGTCGCACGAACGTTGGTAAATCTACGTTGTTTAATCGCATGATTGAACAATCAAAAGCCCTCGTCTCTGCAACTGCTGGCACCACACGCGATCGTAATGATGGTGAGTGTTTGTGGCGCGGAAAAACGATTCGTGTCGTTGATACCGGAGGATTAGACGTAAACAAGCGCGACGAAATTGAAAAAAATATTTTGATCCAATCCGAACTCGCCATGAAAGAAGCGGATGTTATTTTGTTCGTGGTTGATTTAAAAAATCCCCCACTCCCCTCTGATCTTGAACTTGCAAGCAAACTTTGGAAAACAAAAACTCCCATCATTGTTGTCGGAAACAAGGCAGAGAAAGCTGCAGAACGCCGACGTGCTCACCAACCAGATTGGCGTTTGCGAGGACTCCCGGCTCCAATCGCCGTATCTGCAACACAAGGATCGGGTGTTGGAGATTTGCTCGACCTTGTGTATGAGAAACTCAACGAGATCGGAAAACACCCGGTTGATTATACAGAATTGGACGCAACGCGCGTGGCCGTTATTGGAAAACCAAACGTTGGTAAATCCACATTGTTAAACGCACTTCTTGGAACAGATCGATTCATTACAAGTTCAATCGCACACACCACACGCGAACCGAATGATGTCCTGCTTCACATCGGAGACAAAAACTATTTGATCTATGACACGGCCGGCATGCGTAAACACGCACGCATCAATCAAGCGGGAGGACTCGAAAAAATGGCCGTTGATAAAAACGAATGGGTCATCCGACAGTCCGACGTCTCGCTGCTCGTTTTGGATGCCACCGAGCCAATTGGATCACAAGAAAAACACCTCGCCGGAATTTTGGGTGACTCGGGAGCGGGTGTGATTATCATCGTGAACAAATGGGATCTCGTTCAAGACAAAGATGTGTCCACCATGAACGATTACAGAAAATATCTTGCGGGAGAACTTCCGTTCATCACCTGGGCACCAATCATGTTTGTCAGTGCAAAAACCAAACAACGCACAAGCACGATTTTCAAAATGATCGATGACGTAGGACACAACAGAAGCATCCAGCTCGACATGAAAGAACTCGACGGCTTCTTGCGCGAAGCACTCCGTACACACTTACCTTCGCTCGGCAAAGGAAAGAATCCGCCAAAGGTTATGGGACTGAAGCAAGTTTCAACAAAACCACCGAAGTTCGACCTCACCCTGAAGGCGCAACGTACAGATGCGCTTCATCCAAGCTATCTCCGATTTATCGAGAATCGCTTGCGTGAACTCCACGACTTCCGTGGAACTCCCATCAACATCAAAGTAAGAATCGCAACAGCCGTTTCAAAATAGAAAAACTCGATGCATCACGCATCGAGTTTTTTGTTGGATAAAAAAATGCATTCAGTATATGAATGCAAAGAGGAAGAAATTATCGGTCGTTTGTGTCTCGGGATGGAAGCACTTTCTGAGAATCTGGTTCGTAAAGCGAGAAGCCGAAGAAGTAGATGGGCGCGATGATTGTCTCCACGAGCAGAATGCCCCAGATCACATTTCCCACAGAAAGTTCGTGGCGATCTTTGGATCTCGTACTTCTTCCTTGTTGAAGAGGCCGTACGTCTCATACATCACCCCATTGATACGTTTGTTGTCCGCACAGGATGCGAGACTGACCAGAAGTGACATCATGATCAAAATTCCCACGAAACGCTTCAGCATCTTGTTTCCTCCAAGGAACGAAAGTTTGTGTCTGCATATAATCAACGAATCGCCTTTTTGTCAATGATATGGCATAATCCCCTCATATGCATCTCATTGTTGGACTTGGAAATCCAGGAAAGAAATATGAACGCACCCGACATAACATTGGGTTTCTTGTTGTTGAAGAACTCGCGCGCCAATTAAACGCGACGTTTAAAAACAAAACCGCGCTTGAGGCGGAGGTGGCGGAAGCGGAAGGGATCGCGCTCATGAAGCCGCAGACGTTTATGAACATCAGTGGGCGTGCAGTAAAATCGTTTCTCACCAAACACAAATGCAACACATCCGAAATTCTCGCGATCTATGATGATGCGGACATTCCGTTTGGAACGGTAAAGTTCCGTGAAGGTGGATCGTCCGCCGGACACAACGGCATGCAATCCATCATGGATCAATTTCCAAAAGGAACACCGCTTGCGCGCATTCGCGTTGGAATCGGTCGCCCACCGAATCCAGACATTCCGCTTGATGCGTTCGTTCTCCAGAAATGGACAAGCGAAGAAGAAAAGAAATTACCCGAAATCATCGAAGCGACGATAAAAAAAATCAACGAACGCATCCATGTCCCAACCTGATTTAAAATACTGGCTTGCGATTGCGCGCATCCCGAATCTTGGGAGTGCACACATGAACAAATTATTTCGCGCGTTCCCCACAATGGAGCGCGCGTTTTCGGCATCGGTTGTGGATTTACTCGAGGCGGGATTTAAACCACCCATTGCGAATGCATTTTTGCAGGAACGACTTCATGTGAATCCTGATCAGGAACTTGAGAAACTTCTTGCAACAGATGTTCATGCGGTCACACGTCGCGATCCAGCATATCCACCGCTGCTCTCAAAAATTTACGATCCACCTCCTGTTCTTTATTATCGCGGCACACTCCCAGACCCTTCACGCAAACACATTGCGGTTGTTGGAACGCGTCATCCAAGCTCATATGGTCTGCGCGTCGGAGAAAAAATTGTTGGCGATCTCGCAGAAGCAGGCGTGGTGATTGTAAGCGGACTTGCGTACGGAATTGACGCACTCGCACATGAAGCAACATTGAAATGTGGTGGCACAACCATTGCGGTTCTTGGAAGTGCTGTGGATGCTCCGTCCATCTACCCTGCGGGCAACAGACATCTTGTCTCTCAAATCCTCGCGCACGGTGGCGCCATCGTTTCAGAATATCCGGTCGGCACGCTTCCGCTTCCATTTCACTTCCCTCTTCGTAATCGCATCATTGCAGGCCTTGCGCACGGAACCCTTGTTGTGGAGGCGGCACAAAAATCCGGATCACTTATCACAGCTCGAGCGGCTCTCGAGGGTGGACGTGATGTGTATGCCATTCCAGGTGACATTGATTCAGAAATGAGCGAGGGGCCGAATAACCTGATTAAGATGGGAGCGATTCCTGTAACGTGTGCGGGGGATATGCTCGGGCTTGACCCCTCTCCCCAGCCCTCTCCCTCGAAGGGAGAGGGAACTACGAGCACGTTCACCTACGAACCTCGCTCTGAAACAGAGCGAGTCATTCTCGATCAACTCAAACGTGATCCCATGCATGTTGATGAGATCGCGCGTGCAACACTCATTCCAATCGATTCGCTTGGAAGTGCACTCACACTGCTCGAGATGAAAGGAATCATCAAACACGAAGGAGGCCGTTATTATACGCGGCAAAAATAACATTTAGTTGACGAAACAATTTTGATAAAGCATGATGCCTCTAAATATGTCATACAAACTCATCATTGTTGAGTCTCCAACGAAAGCAAAAACCATTACGAAATTTTTAGGACGCGAGTACCGCGTCTTATCTTCGTTTGGACATGTTCGTGATTTGCCGACAAAAGAAATTGGTGTGGATGTTGAAAACGGATTTGTTCCAACTTACATTGTTCCCCCAAACAGCAAACCACACGTCACCGAATTAAAGAAAGCGGCGAAAGACGCAAGCGAAGTCCTGTTCGCATCCGATGAAGACCGCGAAGGAGAAGCGATTTCTTGGCATGTGGCCGAGGTTCTCGGAATAGATCCTGCGAAGGCAAAGCGTATTACCTTTCATGAAATTACAAAGACTGCCATTGAGAAAGCTCTCGAGAATCCAAGATCAATCGATCAGAATCTCGTGGACGCCCAACAAGCACGCCGTATTCTTGACCGTCTCGTTGGTTACGAACTCTCTCCGTTTCTTTGGAACAAAGTTCGACGCGGACTCTCGGCTGGACGCGTACAGTCAGTCGCAATGAGACTTGTTGTCGAGCGTGAACGCGAACGCATGGCATTTAAGATTGAAGAGTACTGGTCGATCGAAGGCGTATGCGAAAAACTTGGCATGGACTTCCCTGCAAAGCTCGTTGAAGTCGACGGCAAAAAAGTTGCGGTCGGTGGATCAGAAGGCGCGGGTGAAAAACTCGAAATTAAAACCGAGAAAGAAGCGCGTGCAATTGTTGATGCCGTCTCGAACAAACCACTCACGGTTATCGATGTTGTGAAGAAAGAAGTTTCGAAAGCGCCTCCACAACCGTTTACGACTTCGAGTTTGCAGATCGACGCGAACAACAAACTCGGCATGAGCGCGAAGCAAACCATGACGCTCGCGCAGCAGCTTTACGAAACGGGTCGCATCACATACATGCGTACTGACTCCGTGAACCTCGCCGATAAGTTTCTCGACGAAGCACAAGTCTTCCTTGCATCTGAATTTGGAAAGGACTACGCAACCGGATCGAAAAAATATAAAACGAATAAAAAAGGCGCACAAGAAGCCCACGAAGCGATTCGTCCAACAGATCCTGCCACAACTCCAGAATCCATTCGAGCAGACCTTGAGCCACGACTTTGGAAATTGTATGATTTGATTTGGCGCCGCACGCTCGCGTCCCAAATGCCAAACGCACGCGTGAACCAAGTGCGTGTGGATATGGATGTTGAGAAGCATGTGTTTCGAGCGAATGGTTCGAGCATTCTCTTCGACGGCTACACCAAAATCTATCAGGCAACAAAAGAAAAATTCTTGCCGGATGTAAAACAAGGTGACACCGTGAACTCAAAGTCTATCGAACCGATTCAACACTTTACAGAACCTCCTGCAAGATATTCGGACGCGACGCTCGTGAAAGTGCTCGAGGAATATGGCATCGGTCGTCCTTCCACCTACGCGCCGACAATCAGCACGATCATCGATCGTGGATACGTTGAACGTGACGATAATAAGAAGCTCGCGCCAACAGATATCGCGATGATCGTTTCCGATCTTCTTGTCGCGCACTTCCCACAAATCGTCGACTACACCTTCACTGCGAAGCTCGAAAAAGAACTCGACGATGTTGCAGAGGGACAACTCGAATACGGTCCGATGCTTGAACAATTCTACAAACCATTTCATCAAAACCTCGTCGACAAAAACAAAACCCTCACACGTGATGACGTGATGCCGGACCGCATCCTCGGAAAAGATCCTGTGAGCGGTCTCGACATTATTGCAAAGACCGGCCGCTACGGCGCGTTCGTCCAGATTGGTCCTTGGAGTAAGGAAGACCAAAAGGCGAAAGTGAATAAACCGAAGAGTGCGTCGATCTTGAAAGGGATGAACATCGAGTCCATCACACTCGAAGAAGCGCTCAAGTGTCTCGAGCTCCCTCGAACACTCGGCACAACAAAAAAAGGCAAAACACTCAAAGCGGCTGTTGGACGATTTGGTCCATACGTCACGGACGGAAAAGTGTATGCCTCCTTGAAGGAACCGTTCGATCCTCTTTCGATCACCTTCGATCAGGCCGAGGAATTGATCGCGCTCAAAGAAATCTCTGTGCGTCCGCTCGCGGAACTCGGAGAAGATCCGACCACAAAAGGCCCGATCGTCGTACGCACAGGCCGATTCGGGGCGTACGTCACTGACGGAAAAACAAACGCTTCCCTCGGGAAGCTCATCGATCCTCTCACGCTTACGCACGATGAAGCCGTCGAGATCCTCGTAAAAAAACGCGCAGCACCCGTCAAAAAGTTTGGCAAACGCGCACAAAAAAAAACTCAGGCTGAATAGCCTGAGTTTTTGTTTACGATCGACCTCGACCACCACCCTTTCCTCCTCCGCCACCCTTCTTCCCTTTCTTTCCTCCTCCCTTATTCGCTTGCGCAATGGCTGCACGCTCAGGCGTATGCAAACTCTCTTGTACATGCACAAGAAGTTCTGCCTTTGCCGCCGTCGTGGCTTCAATCTGCGCCATAATGTCTGCTCGATTCGGATCCCCCTCTGGGGGGACAGCAGGGATCGGAGCTCGGTACTTCTCTTGCTCCGCCGCAGTCATATGCTGTACGAGCAAGGCCGTGTGTTCGTTCTCTTTTCGTTTTGCTTCACGTGCCGGCAAATCTTTTTCAACGGTTTCCAAAATCGCCTTCTTCGCCTCATCATCACCATGCTTATAGTTGTATTCTTCAAGTGGCGTCATGAGTGACTGAAGCGTCTTCTCATAATTTTTTGTCTCTTGATCCGCTTTTTTATTTTCACTCGTTTGCTGTTTCTTCAAATCTGCGTCTGTTTTCTTTGCCGCTGCATCCAACTCTTTCTTTGCTTTTTCTGCTGCGGATTTATTTGCTTTGTCCGTCGCTTCACGTTTCTTTGCTTCTTCTTTATCGCGCTCCTCCCACGTCTTCTTCACATCTCCAAGCAACAATCCGCCAGCGATTGGAATCTTCGCGAGCCATGGCGCATTCTTTTTCATCGTGTCTTTGCCCCATGTTTCAATCGCTGTCAAAAAACTGCTTCCTTTATATCCCAACCACTTTGGCACTTTTCCCGCAACGCCCCCCGTCTTTGCGGCCAAGTACGTTGTTGTTGCCCAAATGGGTTCTTTTGGTTTTGGCCCGCCAATCCCTTCATCAACTTCTGGTGGAACATCCGGATTCAAATATTTATCCAAGCGTTCACGCTCGGCATCATACGCATCACGATCCGCTTGACCGGCTTCTTTTTGTTTTTTCTTATGGGCAGCGTATTCCTCATCTGTCATTTCTCTGTGAACCACAACATCCGAACCTTTTGGTTCCGCTTCGAAAGGAGGTTCCGCACCTGGCTCGCGTTCAGTCATACATGGGAAAAATTGATACTTTATTTTCGCATACGCACAGCATTTTGTCCAAACGAAAATCTTTACATGAACGCGGCTGCGAGGTATCTTAGAAAAGCCGCTATGGATAACGTACGCACCTACGAGGACCTTGAAAGCCTCGTCAAAACACAATATCAAAATCCGGATCTTCCTCTTTTGCGCAAAGCATACGAACGCGCTGACCTCGCGCACGCAAAAGTTGTTCGCTTAACTGGCCAACCCTACATTACGCACCCCCTCGCGGTCGCTTACCGACTCGCGGAAATGGGATTGCATGTGAATGTGGTTGCCGCCGGGTTGCTTCATGATGTCCTCGAAGATTCAGGCATGACATCCGATGAGATGCGCGCGGAGTTTGGAGACGATATCACCTCCCTTGTCGAGAGCGTCACGAAACTGAAACATGCCGTGCACTACAGAGGCGAAGAACGCTATGCAGAAAACATGCGTAAAATGTTTTTGGCGATGGCATCAGACGTCCGCGTAGTCTTCATGAAGTTTGCCGATCGATTGCACAATCTTCAAACGCTCTACGGACAACCCAAACACAAACAATTGCGCATCGCGCGCGAGTCGCTTGAGATCTATGCTCCAATCGCCGGCCGTCTTGGCATGAGCGAGATTAAGGGAGAACTCGAGGATGGTGCGTTCGCGTACATCTTGCCGAAGGAATTCGAGCGCGTAAAAGAAATCATGGACGTGAAGGTTCGCGAGCGCGGAGCGCAAGTCAGTCGTATTATCGATCAGACCGAAAAGCTGATCGCGCTAAGTCGTATTCTGAATTTTCAGGTGTATGGTCGCGTGAAGCGTTTGTACAGTTTGTACAAAAAGATGCAGCGTTATAACGACGACATCGAAAAGATTTACGACTTGATCGCGATTCGTGTGATCGTCTCGAGTGTCGAAGAATGTTACGCTGTGCTCGGCATGATCCACCAACGCTGGCGCCCGCTTCCTGGACGCATTAAAGATTACATCGCACAACCAAAACCAAACGGATACCAATCGCTCCACACCACCATTTTTGCCGACGATAAAACGATCGTGGAGTTTCAGATTCGTACGCGCGAAATGCATGAACTCTCCGAATATGGAGTCGCCGCTCACTGGAGATACAAAGAAGACGGCTCACGCGATGTTCAAAACATGCGATGGATGGAAGAACTCATGCTCATCCAAAAAGAACTCGAGAGCAAAAAAGATTTCATGGAGCAGCTCGAGATCATGAAGATCGATGTGTTCAAAGACCGCATCTTCGTGTTTACGCCGAAGGGAGATGTCATCGATTTGCCCGAGGGTGCAACTCCCGTCGACTTTGCGTACGCCATTCACTCACAGATTGGAAACAAATGCTCCTCTGCGAAGATCAATGACGTGGTGCGAAACCTCGACACCACGCTCCACTCGGGAGACATTGTCGACATCATTACCGATAAGAATCGCAAAGGACCAAATCCGGATTGGTTGAAGTTTGTGAAGACTCGGCATGCGAAGAGTAAGATTCGTGATGCAACGAACTCGAGTGTAAGGTTGTGGCTGACAGGAATGTTGAGTCCGAAGGAGAAGGAAGGGAAAAAGAAAAAATAGCCGTAAGGCTATTTTTTGTCGGACAATAATTCGAGAAGATCCATCAGCTCCGGTCTCGAATAAAACGTAATCTCAATCTTTCCCTTCCCGTTCGACTCGGTAATATCAACCTTGGTTCCGAGAATCTCGCGTAGTTTCTTTTCGTGCGCCGCAATGTTCGGATCTTTTCCGATCGGCACGGAGCGCTTCGAAGTAATTCCTGTTACGCGTGCTTCTGTTTGTCGAACCGTCACTCCCCCGTTCAGCATTTGTTCGAAGAGGTCATGTTGCTTCTTTGGATCCGTCTCGGCGAGCAGAGTGCGGGCGTGTGATTTCGAGATGCGTCCTTCTTTGAGCGCGTCGAGAATCTCGGGCGGGAGATCAAGTAAGCGAATGATGTTCGCAACGTTTGAGCGGGACTTTCCGACACGCCGCGCAACCTCGTCTTGTTTCAAATTAAATTCGTCGATGAGTGCTTTGTACGCGATCGCTTCTTCAACTGCGTTCAGGTCTTGGCGTTGAATGTTTTCAATGAGGGCGAGTTCGAGCTTCTGTTGCTCATTGGCTTCTCGCACAATCACCGGAACCGTCTCGAGCCCGAGTGCACGAGCGGATCGCAAACGTCGTTCACCCGCAATCAACTCATACTCGCCATTCGAGCGAGTCACGACAAGTGGTTGGAGGATGCCGTGTTCCTTGATCGAGGCGATAAGGTCTTCGAGATCACTTGGTGAGAAGTGGTGACGCGGTTGATGTGGATTTTCTTTAATGTCATTCGGCGGGATTTCCAAAATCTCTTTCCGTGCGGACGGAATGATGCGTTCAGTCAAAGAATGTTTTTGTGGGATGAGAGAGCCAAGGCCTTTTCCCAAAGCAGATGGATGATTCATAGCGGTCGGTTAAAGAACACCTTCAGCGCGTAAGATAAATTCATGAGCGAGTCTTTCGTAAGATTTTGCAGCTTTGCTGAGCGGGTCATATCCGAGAATCGTTTTTCCAAACGATGGCGCTTCTGCGAGGCGGATACTACGAGGAATCACGGAGCGAAAAATCTTGTCTGGGAAGTGTCGGTAGAGTTCTTGTAAAACTTCTTTTGAGAGCTTCGTACGCGAGTCATACATGGTAATCACGGCTCCCATGATCTCGAGATTCGGATGGATGTTTGCGCGGACGAGGTTCACGGTGTTCATGAGGTCACGAAGTCCTTCGAGCGCATAAAACTCGGCTTGGACTGGGATAAGGATCGAATCGGATGCGACGAGACCATTGAGCGTGAGCATGCCGAGAGATGGTGGGTTGTCGATCAAAATGTAATCGTAGTCGTTGCGGACGGAGAGCAATGCTTTGCGGAGGTAATGTTCGCGTTCTTCCACGTTCACGAGTTCCACAGATGCGCCGGCGAGCGCCTCGGTCGCTGGGAGCACACGAAGACCTACGTGTGCGGTTGGAAGAATAAGCGACTTGAGCGAATGCGATCCGATCAATGCTTCATAAACTCCCGCCGAAAGTGCGCGGTGATCGATACCCGCTCCAGACGTTGCGTTTGCCTGCGGGTCAAGATCAACGAGCAACACAAACTTCCCCGCTTCCGCAAGATACGCAGCAAGGTTCAGAGTGGTTGTCGTCTTCCCCACACCACCCTTTTGATTCACGACCGAAATAATGTGTGCCATAGTCGAAAGAATTATAGCAGATAATATGTTTGTAGGGATGCCCCTTGTGGGTATCCATGTAATCGCAAACAAAAAACCACCACGTGAAGTGATGGATTTTTTGGTTGCGGGGATTGGATTTGAACCAATGACCTTCGGGTTATGCATACTTCTACAGTTTTCACTGCCTCGGACGAACCGAGTTTGGAGTCTGGACTTTCTCTTCACCCTTCCCGCCATCGGCGGGATTCGGGTGTCTGCCATTAAGTCTCTACACCTTCTTCGATACATTATCGAAGCTTGGCTCGGGATTACCATTGTTCAAAAGGCTTCCCCGAATTTGACAGAATTCATACAGAAATTACTTTCTGTGTAGCCCACTCTAAGATAATATTCCACGCGTCACGAAATTGAACAGAGGTTGGTTTTCGTTGACGCTTTTGAGATTCAACCATATGAATCTCGCTTCCATATTTTATGAACACGTTTACTGGGAAGACATAAAAGAGGTTTAATTCTTCGATGTAGACCACGGCAAAGTCAAAGTCAGATTCTTGGTAAACATCGCGTTTCATTACACGTCGATTCGTCTTTGTTCGACGATTATCAACAACGTAATTTCCCGTTTTGTTTTTCCAAGCGCTCTTGATTTGAATTTTTACCAATCGACCTTGTATATCGAATACGAGATCGTATGAAAGACGATCGCCAACTGGGCGCAAGACTCCCCAGCCATTTTGCAATGCCTTGAGAATCGTGGCCTGTTCCGCAATGTCACCCTTCAGTTTGGTGTTCATGCAATTTGAGAGATCTTAGAAATTGAGCCCGACGAGCTGCCAGGCTGCTCTACCCCGCGGTAATGTTTACTGGCGCGTGAAATGTATCTTACTTCAGATACAAAGTCAATCGAAGTAGAGTGGTAGCTGGAGAGGGGGTCGAACCCTCGACCTCGGGCTTATGAGTCCCGCGCTCTAACCAACTGAGCTACCCAGCCACGAAAACTTCCTAAATCGGCGCCAAATTGATTTGTCCTTGCGCTCCGCGTTCGCAGTACTGTCTGTACAGCTCACTTGCGGTGCTCGGCCTGCATCAATTTTGCATCCAATTTAGAAAGTTTTCTAATACTTCGAATTGTATGGTGCCGACAGTGGGACTTGAACCCACATGAGTTTCCCCACACGATTTTGAGTCGTGCGCGTATACCAGTTCCGCCATGTCGGCCTGTTTGTAGCGGTAAGATACCAGAATCGTAGAAATTCGTCCAGGTTCTGGATTCATTCCATAAACCATGCAAATCCTTCCCGACCAGCCAAATCTATGCTATACTTTCCAAATCTATGACCCTGACCACTCACGCGACTTTAGGTGCGGTTCTTGCTGGAGCTGCTGGAAATCCCGTACTCGCATTCATCTTTGGATTCATTTCTCACTTTGTTGTAGACATGATTCCGCATGGCGACACAGGCATGTCTGATAACTTTCGTGTTCACAAACGCCGCCGCAAACAAGCGGTCGCGTATGTCGCCGTGGACGCCATCATCGCCATTTTCTTTGTCCTCATGCTTGCGAACACGCGTGACATCATGTCGGTTCGCAATTTCACCTGGGGTATTATCGGTGGAGTCCTTCCAGATCTCCTTGTTGGACTCTATGACCTCACCAAGTCACCCCTGCTCAAATGGTTCTTCAAGATGCACTTTTACTTTCATGACTTCTTCGTAAAGCGCAAAGGTGAAGTTCCATTGTATTACGCCCTCATGGCGCAAGTCGTGTTGATCGCGTATTTACAAACAAAATTGTAATAAAAATCACAGAATTATTTCTGTGATTTTTTTTGTTCTACAGACTCGATAACTTGCAATGTCTCCCTTGCCGCTCTTTCCCATGTAAATTCTTTTGCGCGATCGATTCCATCTTTTCGCAACATCTTCACCCCCTCGGGAAGCAAAAGGCATTGCGCCATCGCAAGCGCAAACGATTCAACATCATCAACACACATCACAGCATCTCCACCGACTTCGACGATCGCCTCTGCTCGTGAGGCAATCACAGGCGTTCCAACGGCCATGGCTTCAAGTACGGGCAATCCAAATCCCTCATCAAATGAGGGAAATACAAACACAGATGCACGCGCAAGCAAGATCCATTTCTCTTCTTCTGTCACCGCTCCCAAAAACTGAATGACTCCTTCTGGCGCAAGATCAGACCAAACCTGATTGACTTCCTGAACGAGTCGAGACACTTCCTCCGTCCCCCATCCTTTTTTTCCCGCTAAAATAAATCGAACTGTTGAAACGCATTCTGGATGCTGACGCAAAAAAGCATCAAACGCCTCGATGGCAAACGGCAAATTTTTGCGCGGTTCGATCGTTCCTAAAAACAACACAACGTCTCGATCAAATGGGAAACGCTTTGAGGACGCATCAAATGAAAGATTTTTTGGCACACCAACTCCTTCGTACACAACAGCCGTCTTTCCGGCAACGGATGGAAAAAGATTCACAAGACGCTCGGCGGTTGTTTTCGAAACAGCTAAAATGCGGCTCGCACGCGCAATCGATCGCGGAACAATGGTCCGCACAGAAAAATCTTGATTGCCGAGCGGAGCAAACCATTCTGGATGTTCGTAAATCGCAACGTCATGAATGGTAATGACGGAAGGTTTAAGCCACAAAAGCGGAATCTGACCGAACGGACTAAACACCAGATCTGCCCGAGAAAAAAGCCAGCGCAATGGAAGCAAAACGTGTCGTGAAAAAAACGGCACGTGTGGAATGTGCGATCGGATGATAATAAACTTGCTTTGCGCTCCTTCAACCAATACACGAATGCGTTCAAGTAAAAGCGCATTCGGAACGTACAACAAAAAGGTATGCTCCGTTTTCAACCGTAAAAGTCTTGTGGTGATTTCCCACGTATAGTGTTCGATCCCTGCCCCAACACCGCCGGATGCATCGCAGAGTGTTTCTCCATCAATCACAATTCGCATACTCAAAATAATTTTATCGACGCTTCCGTTAAGGAAAGAACAACCAAACCGGACACCAGAACCCCACCAATAATCGCTGGGACGGCAAACTTAGGATGCATACGAAACAAAATTGCAAGCAGACTCGCTGTCCAGACTCCACCGCCTGGATGCGGAATACCGACGAAGATGACAAGAAATAAAGCGCCGTATCGATCAAGCGCGTCCGCGTGTTTTGTGGAAAGACGAAAAAAATAGCGTTCAAAGATGCGGTGAATCTTTGGTGAATACCGAGACAGGGTCGTAATCAATTTTGGCAAAAAGAGAAAGAGTAAAACAAGCGGAATCAGATTTCCGAGAACGGACCAAATGTACGCTTGCGCAGGTGAAAAATGAAACACACCCATTCCAACAGGAATCGCGGCGCGCAACTCAACAATCGGCATGGCGGCAAGCAATGCGATCGTAAGTTCATTGGGTAAGAAGTGGATCACGCTGATCAGTTTTTGCATCATACGAAAGCTGTTCTGGCCATTTAAATGTTTGATACGACCAGACGGCGAGAGATTTGATATCCTGAAATCGATCGGTGTTTGTTTCGGATCCAAGCACGACCACAATGATCTCCCCCGCCCCTTCACGATGCAAAACCGTTCCAAGGCAGTATCCCGCTTCCGGTAAAAATCCCGTCTTCCCCGCAATCACCCCGTAAGGTTGCTGATTGATAAAGCTCGATAAAAGTTGATCTGTGCTTTTTAATTGATACGTTTTTCCGGATGCGGTTGTAATCGTATATTGATCATGTGCCGTTGCATCCCGAATAATTTCATTTTGTGCAACCACATCAAGCAACTTCACAAGGTCTGAAACGATCGATTCGTTGCGCGGCGACAACCCAGTTGGATCTTCAAAATGTGTGTGCTCCATCCCCATCGACACCGCTGTTTTATTCATCTTCACAACAAAGTCCTGCATGCTGAGTCCAGACAATCGAACAAGGGACGCAGTTGCGGAGTTATCCGAACTAATAAGACTTGCGTACATGAGATCTTTTACGGTCGCGTCATCACCAAATCCAACATGCTGAACTCCACCTGCGCGATAATCTGTGGATTCGAGTCGTGCCGGCGCTTGCAGATTCGGATTCGTACTCAAAAACACGAAAGCGGTCATGAGCTTTGTGATCGATCCGATCGAGCGCGGTGCATCAATATTCTTTTGAAACAAAACCTGTTTTGTTTTTCTGTCCACAACAATCGCGCTCTCCGCCGAAGTCACAACCCCAAGACTGTTTGGACGAATCTTTGTTGGAGCGGCGTCTGCGGAACGCGGCAACTTCGCATTTGGCAATGTGAAAAAATTGTAAAGCGATGGCGCTTGATCTTTCGGTTGTGTTGCGAGTCGTTGAACATCGTTCACATCAACGGGAAACACTTGCAACAAAGTGGAAGCAAAAATGATGTGCGTAAGGAACTTTAAAATCATACAACAGGTTCTTCCGGAGTCGTTTTGAGAAGCTCATCGATAGACGCGTTTGTGTGGAAGGATTCGTATTCGGGAAGTTCTTCGAGATGGGTAAGCCCAAGCTTACGCATGAAATCGATCGAAACCGAATAAACAGGCTGCAAACGCACGCGATCCTGTGTTTCTTCGATAAACCCTCGTATGAGAAGATTGCGAAGAATAATTCCACAATTCACCCCACGAATCTGTTCAAGCTCAGGGCGTGTGACAGGTCCACGATATGCGATCACTGTCAGTGTTTCGAGAGATGGCTTGGTAAGAAGACTGGTCGCGTCTTTCTTTAAGAAGCTTGTGACATCCTCTGAAGCATCAGGATTCGTGACGAACTGAACCTTGCCTTCTTGTTCGAGGAGGTGAATTCCCGAAGTACCACGATTGTATCGTGTACGAATATCTTCGACGGCTTCTGCGATTGTTTCCGCAGACGTATCGAAATATTTTTTCAGCTGATCAAGAGAAATAGGTTTCGCGGCGGCGAAGAGAATGGATTCAATGTTAGTCGTTAACATAAATGTTTGTAGGGGTACCCCTTGTGGGTACCCATTCGAATTGTTAATCCACCCGATGAATATCGATATCATGAAACGCGTCCGACTGCGCCACATGCACCACGCGCTGCTTCACGAGTTCGAGAAGCGCGAGGAAACTGATCACCGTATCCACTTTCGATCTACCTGTTCCGACAATATCACGAAACGTGAATCGAGCACGTTCCATAATCGCGTTTCGAATTTCATCGAAACGTTCCTTCACCGAGACGACACGCTCGAGCGCAACTTGTTTCAAGTTAAAAAACGGTTCAAGGTTTTTCAGCATCTTCGCGAATGACTCGCGCAAGGATGTTGTCGAGACACCTTCTGGAATCACGAGCTCAAGAATCTTAATTGCTTCCGGTTTCTCACGAGGGAACAATTCAACCTTTGCGTTGAATTGCTTTTCGAGATGCGCCGAGAGTTCCACAAATGCTTTGTACATTTTGAGTTGTGCCGCGAGATCCGAGGTGTCTTCGTCCTCGACGATCGGGTCGGGCAAGAGCAAGCGAGACTTGATGAGAAGAAGTCGTGTGGCGACAATCAAAAAATCCGCGAGCTCGTCTGGAGGCGGTTCGTTCTTCTCGATGTGTTCAAGGTACGACTCGGTCACATGCGCGAGTGAGACTTCAGAAATCGAAAGCGACTCGGCCTCAATGAGTTCGAGGAGGAGTTCAAGCGGACCGGTAAATTGTTCAGACTGAATCTCGAACATGTGGCTGTATTTTACCTGATCGAGAGACAACACGCAAAACAAAAAACCTGGGTTTCCCCCAGGTTTTTCGGTTGATTGTGTAAACCAAGGCTGAAGCCTCGGGTTACGAGAATCTAGGTTTTCAGTTGGATATGCACATCATTTAACGCCCGCTTTGGCATCTCGCTTGGCGCACCCATCATGACGTCGCGCGCGTCGCCTGTTTTTGGAATCGCAATGACTTCGCGGATGTTTGGTTCGTTTGCAAGAATCATGACAAGACGATCGATGCCGGGCGCGATTCCTCCGTGTGGCGGCGCACCGAACGAGAATGCTTCAAGCATATGACCGAACTGTTCCTCAATTTGTTCATTCGAGAATCCCATGATCTCGAATACGCGTCGAAGCGCATCCGGCTTGTGGTTGCGAATACTTCCTCCACCCGCTTCATATCCGTTCAGCACGATATCGTATTGTGTTGTGAGAATCTCGCCGATGTTTTTCTTCTCCATCAATTTATCCATATCCTCCGGCTTTGGCGAAGAGAATGGGTTGTGTGTAAACGTCCATCCTCCCTCTTCTGTTTTTTCGAAGAATGGAAAATCAATCACCCAACCGAACGCGAGCAGATTCGGATCGTTTTTATCTTCGCGAAGATCCGGTTTATCCGTTCTGTACTTCTCCATCGCTTCTGCATACGAGAGTCTCGGAAACGGAATTTGTTGAATGCGTTTTTCTGGCGCGCATGTTTTGACCATTTCAATCATCACCGCTTCAACGAGTTGCATGACGTCTTCACGTGAGACGAACGACATTTCCATGTCGAGTTGTGTGAACTCCGGTTGTCTGTCCCCACGTTGGTCTTCATCTCGAAAACAACGCGCAATTTGAAAATAACGCTCGACTCCGCCAACCATCAACAATTGTTTAAACTGTTGTGGGGATTGTGGAAGAACATACATCTTGCCTGGATGAACTCTCGACGGGACGAGGAACTCGCGCGCACCTTCTGGTGTTCCCTTTGTGAGAATTGGGGTTTCAACTTCTGTGAATCGTTGCTCGTGAAGAAACTTGCGAAAAAATGTTTCGACGTTGTCTCGAAGAACCAAGTTGCGATGCATGCGTTCCGAGCGAAGATCGAGATAACGATACTTTAAGCGAAGCTCTTCATTTACGATACGTGTATCAGAATCAATTTGAAATGGAAGCGTCTCGGATGTATTCAAAACAACGATCGACTTGATACCGATCTCGATCGTGCCAGTCAACATCTCAGGATTGATCTGTTTCGCACCACGCGCTTTCACTTCACCCTCGATCTCGAGGACATACTCAGGCTTGAGGCTGTCGACAATAGCCGCGGTTGCTTCGTCGAGGTCTGGCTTATACGCAACGACTTGAACGAGCCCAGAAGCGTCTCGCAAATCAATAAACACAAGTTTATCGCCCATTTTACGAAGCGTATTGACCCAACCATTTACACGAACCGTTTGGCCGGCCATTGAGGGGGTGTCTGAGATAAATGTTCTGTTCATAAATTGGTTTTAATACGACCGTTTTCCAAATCTTCCATTGCCCATTGAACAAAAACTTTTAATGCTTGCGCATTTTGATAATCATCAAACATTTCAGTTGGGTCATCAAAAATTTGATTCATAGATCCTTTAATTTCTACCCAAAAAAACCTTGAATAAGTGCAGGTATTGTCGCAAAGGGTGGGTTTCTTGTCAAACAAAAAACCTGCTTCCAAAGCAGGCAGAGAAAATTTACCGATCAATCCGTTTTACGATGTTTCCCCGGTCCCGGTACGTTATTTTGCGTACGTGTTCGATGGGTTGCGTTCGAACTGCCTCCTGTGGATTCGCTGTAGCGATCTCCAAGCGGCCCTTCCCAATCGCGAGATGTTGATTTCAGTTGACCGTCTGTGCCACGTGTCTCGCGATACCGATCATTAAATACACCTTCGCGCTCGCGTGTGCGACCGATCACCTGACCGGAACCGGAGCGATGTTCACGATAGTTGTCACCAGGAAGTCCACCTGTGTCACGTGATTCACTCAAGAATTGACCACGACTGTTGTAGGTTCGTGTAACTACATTGTTGAACACATCCGTTCCCTTCTCTGTACGAAACGGCTTGTACTTAAAGAGTTCCCGACAATCTTTGCACCGCTTGGGCGCATCCCAACCCTGCTTTTCACAATTGATGAGCGTGCCTGTCGGAATAGTAAAAGTGGATCCGCAATGTGCGCAAGGTTTGTACTGAGGCGGATGATTCTGCTTGCATTCTTTACAGAATACCGGCGGATGATCCCAATCGCGATTCGCATGAATCGTTCCCCCGCACCCTTCGCATGGTTTGTCATACCATTTAGCTTTCTGCGCTTCCTTGCAAGACGAACAGAAACGCGGAGGATTACTCCAATCTTTGTGAACACGAATTGTCGCGCTACAAGATTCACACGACTTGTCATACCACATCTCTTGTCGTCTCTCTTTGCACGACTTGCAAATCGACGGTGGATTTGACCAATCTTCATGAACGCGAATTTCGTCTCCGCAGTCTGAGCAAGAAACGGTACGCCAACCTGCCATAAAGAACCTCCAAATGACACGATCTTCGGTCATTTCAAAAAAAACCTAACAAATAATGAGAAAAAGGTCAAACAAAAAAGCGCCGACAGGATCGGCACTGAGAAAAAACTAGTCTGGCAGAATGAGCAAAATACCATCTTCTGTGATGTCCAGGCACCCGGCTTCTGCAACGCTCGTGGCACCAATCCTTTGATGGGAGACAAATGTGCGATGTGGCATCAAAGAACTATTTACGTAATTGACATCGTTTGTGACTAAGACTCTCGATGTACCATCTATTTCGATAGGCTCAATGACGGCAAACTGCGGTCCGTACAAATTTCCCCGCGGGAATTGTACATGACGAGCAAAGATCGCTTCTGGTGGAACAATTCCACCAATTTCTCGTACACGCTTCAAAATCTTTTCGTATGGACTTCTGTGTTCAAGTCCAAGATCCTCAAGCGAACTCTCGACCATACGAACTTCTTTTACAACAGGTGAGATGAAAAGTGTTGAAAGAAATGCATGAGCATTTTCTGTAATTTCGACACGACAGGCCACAAGCGCCGCGCGATATTCATCGACACTCTTGAACGCGCCGAGCGTAACAACCCACTCACGCATAAACTCGATCCCCTGCCTATTCATGTTTCTACCCCTTGTTTTTCGAAGTTGTAAAAACCCTAACAAAAAAAGACCGACACGTCAAGGTGTCAGTCTATTAATCAATCGTGGAAACGGAATCGTCTCGCGGATATGTTGCAATCCACACATCCAAGCGGTGATGCGCTCAAGACCGTAGCCGAATCCGGAATGCGGCACCGATCCGTATTTGCGCAAATCAAGATACCATTGAAACGGTTCGATGGCGAGATTGTGTTCGAGCATTCTCTCGAGAAGTGTCTCGTAATCATCCTCGCGCTGTGACCCTCCAATGATCTCACCGTACCCTTCCGGAGCGAGAAGATCGTTATTCAACACAAATTCCGGATGCTCGGGATCGCGCTTCATGTAAAACGCTTTCACGGCTGCGGGATATTTTTCGATAAAAATCGGGCGATCGAATTGTTGTGTGAGAATCGTCTCATCATCCGCTCCGAGATCATCCATGTCGCCGATATCCGATCCGAGCGTTCGAAGTTTTGCAATCGCTTCTTGGTGCGTCATGTGAACGAACGGTGCTTGAATCGCTTCGAGTGGCTTTGTGTCGCGCTCGAGAACTTTGAGTTCATGTTGGCAGTTCGCAAGAACATCGTGAACGATGCGGCAGATAAGTCCCTCTTGAATCTGCATATTTCCTTGATGTTCGACGAACGCCGCCTCCGCGTCCATCATCCAGAACTCTGTGAGGTGGCGACGTGTCTTTGATTTTTCTGCACGAAATACAGGTCCAAAGTCGAACGCACGGCCAAGAGACATGATTCCAGCTTCGAGATAAAGCTGACCGGATTGTGAGAGATACGCCTTTGATTTTTTATTCGTAGATTCGTAGCCAGATTCGTTATTCGTAACATCACTGAAGTAATCCATTTCAAAAAGCTCGGTTGTTCCCTCACACGAAGTTGGTGTAAGGATTGGTGTGTCGAATTTTACAAAATCGTTTTCGTGAAAGTAGTTGTACGTTGCGGTGATGATCGTATCGCGCACACGTTGGATTGCCCACTGCTTGTCAGAGCGCAACCACAAGTGACGATTGTCGAGCAAAAAATCTGGACCGTGATCTTTTTTTCCGATGGGATATTCATCCATCGCAAGAGAGATCACTTCGAGACTGAGTCCGTCAAGTTCGAATCCGCTTGGCGCGCGTGAATCTTCTTTTACGCGACCGAATACGCGAACAGATGACTCAAGGCGAATCGACTCGAGTGCGTTCCATGTTTCTTCCGACACATCTGCCTTCGAGTAAACAATTTGTACACGAGCAGAACCATCACGCAATTGTAAAAAGAAAATTTTTCCGCTTGAACGGAAATTGTACGCCCAACCTTGGAGTTGAACTTCTTGTCCAACGTATTGGCCGATGGATTTGATGAGAGTTGTGATCATAAATGTTTGCACGCTTCTCGCATGGAGACAGCGGGAATGACTGGAAAGTGGGCGATGATGAGTGATTCGATTGTTTCATGGAAACTCGCGAGCGTATTTCCAGATAAGTGCGGGCGAAGTTGTTCTGTGAATTCTTGTGTGAGCGCAAAGCGGAGTAACTTGAGCGTAACATCGTCGATAAGTCTTGCGGCAAACCATTGCTCGCGATCTTTATCGAAGCATGTTGCGCAGACGACCCCACCTTTAAGCGCGTGCCAGCGGTAGTTCCCTTCGCGAATCGCGAGGCGGCACACGAGGCAGTGGCTCAATTCTGGATGATACCCGAGATGGGACAAAAATTTCAAGGCGAAGGTCGCAAGCAAGAATCCGGCGCGTTCAGCCGTAATTTCAGGGATTTTTTCAATAAATTCAAGCCAATTCATCAAAAAATCGTAGAGGTCTTCGTCGAGTTCGTGAGTGCGCGTACCGAGATCCACGAAGGCAAAGGCGTTTTGCACGAGCGTGGTCTTCGTTAAATTCTCGTACACCGAGCGGAAGCCGCGCAACCGATCCGTTCCTGCGACCGTAAAGTATTGTCGACCGTCAACGAGGAGTAGTCGAACTTCGGCCATCGTTTCGAGATGTGGCGTAAGTTTCGCGAGAGGTTTCGATCCTCCGCGCGCCACGAACTCGATCTTCCCATGATCCCGTGTAAACGCCGAATACGACCGATCATGTTCGCGATACGGCCGCCACGAAAGCACGAGCGCAGTTGTTTCGAAGAGAACGGACACATCAGGATCGATTCAAATAACTTTGCAAAATAATCATCGCTGCGAGCGCATCTTCTTCCGCTTCCGCACCTTCCTCGGACATGAGACGTCGACTTTCCGCCGTTGTGAATGACTCATCTTCTTCCTCGATCGGAAGCTCTGTGTGCTTTTTAAGCTTATCGATAAACGCGCGAACGATCGCGATCTGTTTTTCATTCGGATGTGATCCAACCGCGCTCGGGATTCCGATCACAATTCCTTCCATCTCTTCTTTGCGAAGCGTCTCGACAATCTCGCGTATCGCATTATCACCTTGTGCCCGAACAACAAAAAGCGGGACGGCTATTTTCGTCTCCGTATCCCCAAACGCAAGGCCAATCTTTTTTTTGCCGTAATCAATACCAAGTAAACGCATACTTAAAGTTCTTTCGAAGAAATAATCTTCTTTCCCACCGCGCCCGCGAATAATCGAATCGCCGGGCGGTTTTCTTTTTTATAAATGATTGGAACCCCGAGAAGGGTTTTACACTTTGGACATTCGAGATTGGGCTTCAGCCACTTTTGAGTATCGATGCCCATCATCCGATCGAGATACATCCGTTTCAAAATTCCCGGGCCGTCTTTTTGATACGTTACAATCGGCGTCTTACACGATTCGCAAAATACCTGAAGCCAGCGCGAAAATCCTCCGCGTGCTTTTTTGAATTTATCCGATTGAAATTTGGATTTCTTTGGCACAATTTAAACAGGCAATGGCGTAAGAATCTCCGTCCCGTTCTTCGTAATCGCAATCGTCACCTCAAAGTGAGCCCCGATCGACCCATCCTTCATCACTATCGCCCAACCGTCTGGAGCGGTGTCTACACGATAATCTCCACCAAGCCCAAACATCGGTTCAAGCGCAAGGCACATCCCATCGACAAGCTTCACGGATGGATATCGCGCATCCACATAATTCGGAACATGCGGATTTTCATGGACTTCATGTCCGACCCCGTGACCGACGAGTGCGCGGACATTTCCGTACTTGTGTGGCGTGACAACCTTCTCGATTGCCGTGCTAATATCTTTCACATCACCACCAACTCGAGCGGCCGCAACTCCGGCGAGTAATGCTTCTTTTGTAACGGAGAGAAGTTTCGATATATTCGGCGGGCAGTTCGAACCAACATACACACTCATCGCCATATCCGTACACAACCCTTTGTACCAACAACCAATGTCGAGTCCGAGAACATCGCCCTCGAGGAGAACGCGATCGCGGTTACCGAGACCGTGCACGACTTCTTCATTTACCGAGAGGCAGATCGTGCTTGGAAATGGTGTGTCGGATGGAGATGATTTGTAGTGGAGAAAAGACGGTGTTGCTCCTTCAGCGCGCATCGAGGCTTCGCCGATCGCATCGACTTCTCGAAGCGTTATGCCTGGTCGAACCGAATCAACCGCAGCTTTGAGTGCTCTCGAGAGAATGTGGCCACCTTCGCGCATGGCGTCGATTTCTTGTGGAGTCTTAATGAGGGACATAGCAAAATTGTTCAATGGCGTCGACGAGTCGCTTTTGGACTTCATCAACAGTGCCGAGACCGTCTACATGATGAATCGGGATTCCAGTACTCACGTATTCATCGATCACGGCGAATGTTTCTGTTTGATAAATTTGTAATCGTTTTTCAATGGCTTCAGGGACATCATCTTTTCGCACGAACAATATTCCGCCATCCGGCGTTTTTTCTCCGGCAATGTGTCCGTCTTTTGTACTGTAGATTTTTCCGGTTTTGTCGTCCGTCAATCGCCCTTTCAAACGTTCAAGCGAGACGTCGTGCGGAATGTGAATGATGATCAAGTGTGAAGGACGATCGAAGTCGAACGCTTTCGCCTGCGCGCGGTCACGCGGGAAGCCGTCGAGGATGTAGCCGTCTTTTGCATCTGGATTTGCAAAGCGTCTTTTGAGCAATACCGCCGCATCAACATCCGAAATTAATTTCCCTTCTTCGACAATCGGCGCGAATCGTTTTCCCATATCCGAACCAGTCGCGATTTCATCGCGAATCAACTGTCCCATACTGAATGTTGGGATGCCAAGCTCTTTCGAGAGCAAATGGGCCTGCGTTCCTTTTCCGCTTCCTTGTGGGCCAAATAAAATGACCTTGTAGGGCTTGTTTGTGAGTTGGTGCATAGTGCAAGCAGTATATCAAAAAGCGGGATTTTGGCGAGAAAAAAACACGAGAGTAGTGAGAAATCAAAAACAGCTCCGAAGAGCTGTTTTCTTTCATTTATAGATCGTACTCTCGCATGGTGAGCTGCGCTTCAATCTGTTTCACACTATCAATGACCACCGCGACGATAATGAGAATAGATGTTCCACCGATCACCAAATTCTGACTACCTGTAAACTGCTGAGCGATGAGTGGTAAGACGGCGATAATCGCGAGGAAGGTTGCTCCGAGAAGCAAGACGCGATTGGTCACAAAACTCAGATAATCCGCTGTGTGTTTTCCTGGTCGAATTCCTGGAATAAATCCACCTTGTTTTTGAATGTTTTCTGCAACTTGTTCTGGGTGAAAAATCACCGCTGTGTAGAAGTAGGCAAACAAGAAGACAAGGACAAAGTAAGAAATTCCGTAGAAGAGTTGATTTTGGAAGATCTGCAAAACTTCTGTTGCGGCCGTGCGCAAAAATGCTGTTTTTGCATTCAAGAAAAATTGCGCAAGCACCGTTGGAAACAAAATGATGGAAATAGCAAAGATAATTGGAATCACTCCACCCATGTTCAAGCGAACAGGAATGTGTGAACTGGATCCACCCGCAAGTCGCGACCCTTGAATATGACGAGCATATTGCACAGGAATGTTGCGCTGAGCTTCATTCATGATAACGATTCCGATCACGGTTACAATCACAACGACGATAAACAAAATGAGTGTCACGAGCTGGCTCTTGTCATACACCGCAAGTGATTGACTCAAAAGCGTTGGAAGTCCAGCCACGATTCCGGCAAGGATCAAAATAGAAACTCCGTTTCCAATATTCTTTTCCGAAATCAATTCACCAAGCCACATGAGAAACACCGTTCCGGCAGTCATACTAATCACCGCAAATAGAATGGTGGTAGATTGTGCTCCTGTGAAAAATTGACCTTGTCGAGAAAGAAGAAGGATTAAACTGTATGCCTGAATAAAGCTGAGTGGAACCGTGAGCCATCGTGTCCATTGGTTAATTTTTTGTTTTCCGGATTCTTCCTTTTGCATTTCTTCAAATGCAGGAACAATCATGCCGAGAAGCTGGAAAATAATAGAGGCTGTGATGTAAGGCATTACTCCCATTGCGACGATCGAAAAATTTTGCAGGGTACCTCCAGAAAAAATATTCAGGAGTCCCAAAAACTGATTTTTTGCGAACACCTGCGCAAGAGCCGCTGCATCAATTCCAGGAGCTGGAATGTGCGCTGCAATACGAAAAATCACGAGCATGAGGAGAACAAAGAGCAAGCTTGAGCGAAGCTCTTTTGTTTTCCAGATGCGAAGAAGAGTGTTCATAGAAAATTTGTAGGGGCTCCCCTTGTGGGTGCCCTCGAAATATTACACGACGGAGCCGCCTGCTTGTTCAATTTTTTCTTTTGCTGACGCAGAAACAAGACATCCTTTGAGGATAAACTTTGCGGTAACGGTTCCGTTTCCAAGAATTTTGGTCACGGCCATTGCATCCAAAATCAATTTCTTTGCAACCAATTGCTTTGGGGTAATTTTACCTCCTTCTGGGAAAGCTTTCGAGAGAACGTCAAGATTCAAGACTTGAGCTTTTGGATTCTTCGATTTAAATCCACGCAACTTTGGTGTAGAGAGAATGATCTTACGCATTCCTTTCAACTTCAATCCAGAAACACCAGAACGTGCCCCTTGCCCTTTAACTCCACGACCGGAGTAAGTTCCTTTTGAACCCAAACCACGACCGATGTATTTTCGATCCTTTTTTGAATGTGGGCTTGGTTTCAATGTGTGAAGTGAAAGTGACATACAATTATTTTTTGGAATCATTCAATGATTGAATGGCGAGAAACGTTGCGTGAGCAATGTTAATTTTATTGTTCGAGTTCAAAATTTTTGAAACCGCGTTTGGAACTCCGGCGTATTCCAAGATCACACGAATAGCCCCACCTGCTTTTAGTCCAGAACCTTTTGGAGCTGGTTTCAACATGATCATTGCGGAACCAAGCTTGACGGTTACCGCATGTGGCAATGTTTCTTGGACCAATGGCACGGTAATTAAATTCTTTTTGGCTTGGCGATACGCTTTATCAACCGCAATTTGAACGTCTGCACCCTTTGCGACACCAAATCCAACGCGTCCTTTTCGGTCACCAATCACAAGGGCACAACGAAAAGACATGCGTTTTCCACCGGCGGTCACACGTGTAACACGTGCAAGATCAAGAATTTTTTGATCAAATTCTCGTGGTTCTTTTTTTTCACGGTCCGGGCGTTTTCCGCCTTTTCCGCGAGTATCACCTTTTCCACCAAAAGATTTTCCACCTGAAGTGGATCCGGCTCCGCCGGGTTTTGAAGAAAAAGATGTTTTTGGTCGTGAAGTTGTTTGTGCGTTTGTCATATCAAAATTAGAACTTCAAACCTGCTGAACGTGCTCCCTCTGCCAAAGCGGCCACACGGCCATGATAACGAAATGAACCTCGATCAAACACAACAGTTTCAACTCCGGCAGCTGTTGCCTTCTTTGCAATGATTTCACCAACCGCTTTTGCAACCTGAATGGGAAGTGCATCTGATTTCACTTCCATGTCTGATGCAGAAGCAATGGTTACACCCTTATCATCATTGATAAGTTGAGCGTAAATATGCTTCAAGCTGCGCGAAACACTCAAACGAGGTTTGAGTTCCGTTCCGTGCATCACGATACGTGTACGATGTGCACGTCGTGCGCGACCAAGTTGTTTTTTCAATCCGTTCATACGTTTATATTAAGCGGCAGCCTTTTGTGACTTACCAGCCTTGCGACGAACTACTTCATCTGTATATTTAATTCCTTTTCCTTTATACGGTTCTGGTTTACGCACCTTACGAATACGTGCGGCGATTTCTCCAACTAATTCGTTATCGCTTCCAATAATCGTAATGACGTTTCCATCAACTGTTGCCGTGATGCCTTCCGGAAGAAGAAATGGAACCTCATGAGAATACCCAACAACAAGATTCAATGTGCGTCCCTGAAGATTTACGCGATAACCAACTCCGTTTACTTCTAATTTTTTACTGAATCCAACCGTAACGCCCATAATCATGTTAGAAATCAATGTACGTGCGGTTCCCCATTGAGATCGATTCACCTTTTCTGTTTCATCTTCCACAGAAACGATCAGACGTTTTCCTTCTGCATCGTCACTCAGAGCAAGCGAAACAAGCGGATGAACAGTCCGTGACAATGATCCTTTTGGTCCTTTCACCGTGACGAACTTGTCATCAACGGTTACATCGACGCCTTGAGGGATAAGAATAGGTTTTTTTCCAACACGTGACATATGATTGTTTTCTAATAAACTTCACAGAGCACTTCTCCCCCAAGATGGCGAGCATGTGCTTCTTTATTGGTCATGAGTCCGTTTGACGTGGATACGATGGAGATACCGAGTCCAGACAAAATCGAACGCAAGTCTTCTGACTTGGTATAGACGCGACGTCCTGGTTTGCTCACGCGTTGGATAGACTGAATAGCAGGGATGTGATTTGTATATTTCAAATCGATTTGAATCATCGGAAATTTTGATTCCGTTGTCATCACAGCTTTTACAATGAATCCTTCTTTTTCAAGAATTTTTGCAATCGCGAACTTGATGTTCGAGTACGGCAAAGCAAGCGAGGCTTTTTTAACAGCCTGCGCGTTACGGATGCGTGTGAGCATGTCTGAGATTGGGTCTGTGATCATATTACCAACTTGATTTTCTTACACCTGGAATTTCTCCTTTGTTAGCCAATTCTCGAAAACAAATACGGCACAACTGAAAGGCACGCATAAACCCACGATTTCTTCCACACTTCCAACAACGTCGGTGAATGCGGGTCGAAAACTTTGGTTTCATTTTAGATTTCGCAATTTGATTTTCTGTTGCCATATTTATGCGTCTTGTTTGAGAGGAAGTCTCAAGTGTTTGAGCAAAGCTTCTGCTTCTTTATCTGTTTTTGCGGATGTTGCGATTGTAACCTGAATTCCGTGCGTGATTTCAATTTCTTCTGTTGAAATTTCTGGAAAAGCCATGTGCTCTTTAAACCCGATTGAGTAATTTCCGTTTCCATCAAAAGATTTTTTTGAAAGACCACGGAAGTCACGTACGCGAGGCAAAGAGACATTGATCAATTTTTCTAAAAAGTCCCACATACGCTTTCCACGAAGCGTCACCATGACACCCACCACACTTCCTTCGCGGATTTTAAATCCTGCAATGGACTTACGTGCTTTTGTGGTAACCGGCTTTTGTCCGGTAATTCGCTTTAACGTATTTTGTGCGGTTTCAAGGAATTTTGCATCTTTCATGCCAGGCCCAACTCCAATATTCAGTGTCACCGTGTTGACCACAGGCACCGCATTCACATTTTTGTACCCAAACTCTTTCATGAGTTCAGGGACGACAGATGTTTTGTATGAATCTTTGAGTGACATAATGTTTATTCAATATCCTCGACAGCTCCTTTTTTACGAAGGATGCGAATCTTCTTTTTGGCACCTTCTGCATCAATCATCTTATATCCAATACGACCATGTGCCCCTGTTTTTTCAGAAATGAGCTGCACATTCGATACATGAATGGGAGAGGGAAACTGAATCTTTTGGCCCGCATGTTCTCCGCGGCCTTTCATGTGCTTTGTAAGGATGTTCACACCCTCCACAACCACACGCTCGAGCACAGGAAATACCTGAAGCACTTTCCCTTCTTTGTTTCGATCTTTGCCGGTCAAAACCCGGACTTTGTCGCCAGATTTGATTTTCATAAGATGGGTGAGTTAAAGCACTTCTGGTGCAAGAGAAATAATTTTATTGTATCCACCTGCACGCAATTCACGAGCAACCGGTCCAAAAATACGTGTTCCTTTTGGATCTTTGGTCTTTTTATCAATGATCACCGCAGCATTTTCATCGAAACGGATATAAGTTCCATCTTTACGACGCGTCTCTTTACGTGTACGCACCATGACTGCTGTCACAACATCAGACTTTTTGACGGCTGCATGTGGAACAGCTTCTTTGACGGAACAAACAACAAGTTCGCCCAAGTGTGCATAACGCTTTTGAAAACCTCCGAGTACGCGAATAACCATGAGCTTTTTTGCTCCTGTATTATCTGCAACTTTGATCACTGAGAGTTCTTGTACCATAGAATTGAATGATTTGTCGTTGGTCGTTCGATTCAGAAAACGAAGATTCATTTTCTCAGGCCGAACGACGAACTGTTTGTTTTACGCAACAACGGTCCAACGTTTTGTTTTTGAAAGTGGACGGCACTCCTTAAAGGAAACCGTTTGTCCGATTTCGTATGTTCCCGTTGGGGCATGCACGTGAAACTTTTCACTGCGCACATAACGCTTTCCATATTTTGGATGCACGAGTGTTCGGTCAACACGAACCACAATCGTCTTCTCCATTTTGTTGGATGTGACAACTCCAGTAAATGCGCGTCGAATTGTGCTAATCTTTGTGTTCATACGTTATGTATTCTTTTGAGATTCGTGGACGAGTGTGCGCATACGTGCCATTTGTTTTTTAATCAAACGAATTTCGCGCACATTTTTTACTTGGTTTGAAGACAATCTAAACTCGAGAGATTTTAGCTTTTCTCCTGCATTATGAATATCATGCAAAAGCGCATCCGGAGTTTTTTGTCGAAGAGTTTTTGCATCCATACAGATTAAGCAATTTCACGAGAGATGATTTTGGTCTTGAGCGGGAGCTTACTTGCCGCGAGCGTAAGCGCGTGACGAGCAAGGTCTTCAGAAATTCCACCCATTTCAAACATGACGGTTCCTGGACGGATAACGGCGACGTAGTGGTCAACCGCACCTTTTCCTTTACCCATAGGCATTTCTGAACCCTTTGAGGTGACGGGCTTGTCTGGGAAAATACGGATCCAGATCTTTCCTCCGCGCTTGATGGCACGTGTCATCGCGCGACGAGCAGCTTCAATCTGACGTGAGGTGACCCATGCTTCTGATGTTGCTTTGATCGCAAAATCTCCGAACGCAACAGTTGTCATGCGAGTTGCAAGACGTTTTCCGCGAGCGCGTCCTTTGTGGGATTTGCGATGTTTTACCTTCTTCGGCATTAACATAAATTTCGATCCTAAGCTTTCTTATCAAAAACTTCTCCGCGGTTAATCCATACTTTGATTCCGATTGCTCCCCAGATGGTTCGAGCTGTTACGGAAGCGTAGTCAATATCTGAACGAAGGGTGTGCAAAGGAATTTTTCCTTGCGCAAGCATTTCGCGACGTGCGATTTCAGAACCATTTAAACGTCCGCTGATGACAACTTTTACCCCTTTTGCTCCAGCCTTCGTGACGCGCTCAAGCGTTCCTTTCATCACACGACGAAATGGCATACGCTTTTCAATGTCCGCGGCAATCTGTTGACCAACCACTTGAGATGAAAGAGAGGCATTTTGAACCTCTTTTACATTGATGGACAATTTTACACGCTTTCCAGCGAAAAATTTTGTTTTGATTTTTTTGGAAAGATCTTCGATTCCTGTTCCGCCTCGACCAATGATAATTCCAGGCTTTGCGGAGTAAATCGTAATTTTGATTTCTTGGCGTGTGCGTTCAATTTCCACCTTGTCAATCAATGCATCTTTCAATGTCTTCATGAGATGAGCTCGAATCATGACATCTTCTTGCAAAAGTTTGACGTAGTTTTTTGAATCTGCGAACCAAAGACTGTCCCACCCTTGTGTGACGCCGATTCTGAACCCTCTTGGATGTACCTTATTTCCCATAGAAGTGATTATTCAGTCTTAGTGGTTACGGACTTTTTTAAAACACGCTTTTTTGACACAGGCTTTTCAGCAGATGTTTCCCCATTTTCCTTTTGTGGAATTGCTTCCAGAATAATGGAAATGTGTGTACTGCGCTTACGGATTGGCATGGCACGTCCATGTGCGCGAGGCTGCCAACGATCCAAAATAGGACCTTCGTCTGCGGTAATGGAAGTAATTTTCAAATCATCTTTATTGAGTTGAAAATTATTCACCGCGTTTGCGATAGCCGAATTCAAAAGTTTCAGCACCGGTTCAGCGGCGAGTTTGTTGGCAAAACGAAGTTGTGTTTGCGCTTTTTCCACACGAGCACCGCGAATGAGGTCAATCACGAGACGGACCTTACGAGATGACATGCGAATATGGCGAGCGTGAGCTTTCACTTGCATACATGTTCAATCACTATTTTTTCTTTGCAGCTGGTTTTGCTGCTGTTTTTGGAGCTGCTTTTGGAGCACCGGCACCTGCTTCAGCCTCTTTTTGAAGCTTACCGCCATGGCGAACAAATTTACGTGTTGCAGAAAATTCTCCAAGTTTGTGTCCAACCATGTTTTCTACGACACGAACTTTAATGAAATCTTTTCCGTTATGCACAGCAAAGGTGAAACCGAGCATCTCTGGCGTAATTGTGGAAGAGCGTGCCCATGTTTTGATTGGTGTTTGATCACCCGCTTTCAACTTACCGATCTTTTTGATCAGCTTCGGATGAACGTAGGGACCTTTTTTCAAACTGCGTGACATAGGATTACTTACCGCCGACGAATCGGCCCTTCTTACGACGTTGAATGATTAATTTATCAGACGCTTGTTTACGACGCGTCTTCACACCAAGGGCTGGTTTCCCAGAAGGTGTCTTTGGATGCTTGAGACCAATTGAGTTTCGAGCTTCTCCTCCACCATGTGGGTGATCCACTGGGTTCATGGCTTTTCCACGAACGGTTGGACGGATACCGCGATGGCGTGTTCGACCTGCTTTTCCCCAACGAATCAATCGGCGATCTGGATTTGAGGTTTGACCAATGGTCGCCATACACTGTTTGAAGACCATGCGAATTTCTCCGGATGGTAACTTCACGGTTGCGTAAGGGCCTTCAACGGCCATGAGCTGAGCGGTAGAACCTGCTCCACGAACCAATTGTCCACCTTTTCCAGGTTGAAGTTCGATATCATACACTTGAATTCCAATAGGAATGTGTTCAAGTGAGAATCGATTTCCCGTCTGAATTTCACCTTTTTGTTTTGAAGAAACGACTGTGTCTCCTACGTTCAAACCAATTGGAGCTACGATGTAGCGCTTTTCTCCATCCTTATAAAAGAGGAGGGCGATACGCGCACCACGGTTTGGATCATATTCAATGGTTGCCACTTTAGCAGGGACATCAAATTTATCACGCTTCGCATCAACGAGACGGATGCGTTGCTTTACCCCACCACCTTGATGACGGACCGTGATTTTTCCATTGGAACGACCAGCGAATTTCTTTTTGTGAATGGTCAAAGATTTCAACGGCTTAAATGCTGTGAGATCTTCAAAAGTATCCACACTTGAATTGCGGCGTCCTGCAGTCGTTGGTTTGTAGCGTTTAACTGGCATAAGTGTTGTTAATTCTCGTTGCAGCCCTGATTAGACCCCTTCGTAAATATTCAAAGTTTTTCCTTTAGGCAATGTAACGATAGCTTTTTTCCAAGCTTTGCGATGTCCGTCAACTTTTCCGCGACGTACGTATTTTCCGCGTACATTCTGAATGTTTACGGATTCAGGTGAAAGACCGTACATTTTACGAACAGCAGACGCGATCTCGATTTTATTTGCAGTCTTTGCTACAGCAAAGACATACGAATTTTTTGAAGCGAGAATCGCACTTTTTTCCGTAACGATCGGCCGAATAAGCACAGAAGAAATAAATGGCAAAAGTTTCTTTGTTTCAGAAACAGAAGCCTCTTTCTTTTCTTTTGCCACTTTTGGCACTTTCGTTGTTGAATTGTTTTTTTTGAAAATTCCCATACCGTTACGCTCGCTTGTAAGTTTGAGTGATCATGTCAATCGCTTCTTTTGAGATCAACACAACGTCTGCCTTTAAGAGATCGACAACGTTTAATGTATTTGACGGCATTGTCTCAATACCCTTCATGTTCTTTGCGGCAATCGCAACATCCTTTTGTGCTGGCGGAAGAACGATGAGTGTTTTCTTTTTTGAAATTGGCAAATTTTTAAGAATCATTGCCAATTCTTTTGTTTTGCCATCTTTAAGATCCAAAACATCAACGGCAACAAAACGTTCTGATGAAACCTTTTCAGACAAGATCATAGCAAGCGCTTTTCGCTTTGCACGTTTGTTGATCTTCAGAGAAAAATTTCGTTCATTACGTGGACCAAAAGTGATTCCACCACCAACCCAAATTGGGGACTTTGTGGAACCATGACGAGCACGTCCTGTTCCCTTTTGTTTCCATGGTTTTTTGCTTGAACCAGCAACTTCACCACGTGTTTTTGTGTGCGCAATTGCCTCACGAGAGTTTGCTTGTTGAGCAACAACAGCTTCGTGAATGAGTGCGGGGTTCATTTTTACGTCAAACAAACTCGCTTCCAAAGTAAGCGATCCGACTTGTTCACCTTTTGTATTGAGGAGGGATACTACTGCCATAATTGTTTTCTTTCATGTGAACGAACCAAGATAAGTCCTCCACGTGCACCTGGAATCGCACCTTTTACTGCAAGTAAGTTTTTATCTGCATCAAAGGAGACAACTTCAAGATTTTTAACGGTCACACGCACATCACCCATATGTCCACCCATGCGTTGACCCTTGATAACT
>Ga0156062_107_pt2 | contig 2255 bp, 4 predicted proteins | sample RifCSPlowO2_02_FD_107715 | JGI IMG/M metagenome (GOLD analysis project Ga0156062, IMG submission 107715) | Candidatus Uhrbacteria bacterium RIFCSPLOWO2_02_FULL_48_18
GCGCGGATCAATATCAACGACAATTATTTTATTTGTTTTGCCAGTAATAATGCCCAGGTTGGATCGTGGGGTGTGTTTCCACCAGCGTTCAATAAGGTCTTCTGTTACACGCTCGGTTTTCTTGAATGAATCCCAACTACCCTTTACTTTCCCTTTTTCGTCAGTGTGTTTATGGCCGGTCGAAATCAAGGCGTCTCCATTTGGAATTTTGGATTTTATTCCTAAAGGAATTACATTCCATCCAATGCTTAAATATTGCAAAGCATGCTCTTTATGTGATAAATTGTCATTATTAGTGCTCATAGCAGAGACTGTTTAGGACAGAGGTGTGTAACGACACGTCTGTTTTTATTTTGATAAGTTTTTTGGTTCTTCCTTCCATTTTAGAAAAATAATTTCTGCGAGATCGCGAAAACTGTCCCGGATCGCTTCAATTTCAGCGTCCGTGAGATTGGCATCAGCGAGAATTTCTTTTGTTCGCTGAACGCTTAACATATTTAGTTCTCGTAGAGACGCACTTTAATTTCTCGCAAAGCTGAAAAATAAGCACGTGGAGAAACCCTGATCTCATCGCGCCAAAATTGCTCGATTAGTTCATCGAGTTCACTGTCACGAGAAAAAATGAAAGATTTTTTTCGTGGATCAGAAGTCTTGTCAATCGCCTCAAGTGGTCGGAAAAGAAAAATTGTTGTAGCTAAATTCAAGTCACCTGTCTTATAGAACGATGTTTCCTCGCTGTTTTGGGTCGTCATATTCATGTGAGTTAAAAATAAAGAATCATACTGTGGAAAGTATGATTCTTTTGCAAAATCGCGTTTTAATTTCGGACTAAATCGGACTATTCTGGACAATTTTTTGCATGTGCAACCTCTAATTCCTTTATGAAAACGGTCATCTTTACGCCATTTTTGTCGAGATCATCTTTTGACACCTTTTGTCCTTGGAAACAAAGACTATCCGCACCGACTTTATTAAAAAAAGCTTTTTTAATTTCACCCTTAAATCCCAAAGCATTAAGAATTTTAACAAAACGTCGACCGCCGATAGCTTTTGTCATTGCTTTCCGATGTTCTTGGTTTTGGATCGAATCTAATTGAATCTTGGTTTGTTTTGGTTGTCTAATAATAAACTCAAAAAAATCAAAATTATTTCCTGTGGCATGAGGTTTACTCAAAAGATAATTATTGATCCAAATCTCTCTGTCTTTTACAGTAATTTTATAAATATCCTCAAAAAAATTTTCATTAGTTTTTTGTTCTTGATTTATCTTTATATTCTCGATTAAATCTATGATTACAACATTACATATTTCTTTTACGTTCTTTAATGAATCTCGTACTTCTCTCATTACATTCCATGTAAATGTGCGATATTCATTTTGAAATTCAGTAAAAGAAGAGTCCTCCGGATGTCGCCACATTACAAAACAAATCCCTAAAAAATCTTCGAATTGTCTTACATGTAATTCATTTCCTGTTTTGCACAAATTTCGTCTAAGTTCTGTTAAGTTTTTTTGAAATTCATCTCTTAAACTTATGTATTTTTTGAATCGAGACTGGTCAGAACCCTCTAATTTGTTTTTTCTCACCGTATTATCAAAAGTATTTAGAGCAGCTGAGTACTGTTTAATTATCGGATTTGAATCATGTTTTAAGGTCGAATCAAAGTCGTAATAACAATAGAAACTGTTACGATCACCGAAACTCACAAAGCTACTGTTCGAAATTTCGTTCGTTGGAATTACTTCTATGATTTGACTACTTAAATCAATCAATTTTTTTTGTAATTTTTTAAAATCCTTATCATTTGATAATCCCTGAAGAAATCCCACGCGTTCATTAAATATCGAATTTAATACAGGCTTGCCTTTGATAAAAGAATATAAATCAATCGCAATAAGGTTTTTGAGATACTGATCGAATACATCTCGATTTTGTATTTCCTGATTGATTCTTTTCAATTTTTCTATTGTGGCGTCCATATTGTAATAGTAATTTGCTATATTTTCGCATATTTCTTGTGAAAAATCAAGATTCAGCTTATAATTTTATCGTTATCTTTTTAAGATATCCAAAATTGAATTCGCCTAACCCTCATAGGTAACTATGAGGTATGGCATTTAATCCATGCAAAGTACTGAACCCGTCGTTCAGCTATCTTTGCATGGTCATATTTCGAAAGGAATATGGGCGCCGAAAGGTGCCGGCTAGCGGCGGGCTTTGTGTTATCTCAAAGCAAAGTCAAAACCATGCAAA